>SKEL01000060.1_pt1 | contig 117408 bp, 77 predicted proteins | sample 4826741 | NCBI WGS metagenome assembly SKEL01 (sample SAMN11008810, study PRJNA524170) | human gut metagenome | biome: Human fecal sample; material: Feces; isolation source: fecal sample from pouch patient p33 | host: Homo sapiens | place: Israel: Tel-Aviv | collected 2016-03-22
TTCTTGCACAGTTGTTTTTATGATAAACACCTTTAGATGTAGCTTTGCTGATTGTGGAAACAGCATCTTTTAATGCTACTTCTGCAGCTGCTTTATCTTTGCTTGCTACTGCTGCTTCAACTTTCTTAATAGAAGTCTTAACTGCAGATTTGATAGATTTGTTTCTAGCTGCTTTTGTTCTGTTTACTAAAATTCTTTTCTTAGCAGATTTAATGTTAGCCAATTCGTACACCTCCAATTTAATTCTGTAATTATTATACTCCAGTCATAGAAACAGACACGGGCGCTTCTATGAACATGCTTATATATATTATCCCAATTACTTTATCTTGTCAATACATATTTCCACAAAAAAAGCGAAAAATATAGAAAAACAAGTGCTGTTAAGAAGCCGGTGAGCAGTAACAGACAGGTTATTCTCCGGCACAGAATCAGCAACACATAAAATATTTGCAGACTTTTATAAAAAGGAAGGAGAATCACAGGCATGGCGGGAAATTACAAAATCAGAACAGACCTTGCTCTGGAAACAACCGAACGCTTCACGGAAGAAAATGTAGAAGTCCGTGGTGTGGAAATTCAGGAAAACTACAATGAAGAAAAAGACATCAAAACAACCACAGTCAGGATCACTACTGAAAACGGTGCCCGGACCATGGGCCGCCCACAGGGAACCTACATTACCATCGAAGCACCGGGTCTTTCCGTACACGACGAAGATTACCACAGAGAAATTTCCGGAGAAATCGCACGGCACCTCAGAAAACTGCTCCATCTGGAAAAAGAACAGTCCATTCTGGTAGTAGGACTCGGAAATTCAGCCATCACCGCTGATTCCCTCGGTCCCCATGTAGTAGAGAATCTCAACATCACCAGACATATGATCCGTGAATATGGCCTGCAAAGCTTTGGCAAAGAAAAAATGCACCGCACCAGCGGAATCATTCCCGGGGTAATGGCGCAGACCGGAATGGAAACCTCAGAGATCATACAGGGAATCGTGGCAGAAACGAAACCAGACGTAGTCATTGCCATCGACGCACTCGCAGCCAGAAGTACCAGACGCCTGAACCGAACCATCCAGATCACAGACACTGGGATCAATCCGGGCTCCGGTGTGGGAAACCACCGCACAGGACTGACAGAAGAAAATCTCCAGGTAAAAGTAATCGGAATCGGAGTTCCCACAGTCGTAGACGCAGCCACCATCGTCCACGACTCCATGGCTCACCTGCTGGAAGCCCTGGATGAAACCGAACAGAAAGAATTCCTCGAAGAAATGATCGCCCCGAACCTCCACACCATGTTCGTCACCCCCAAAGACGTAGACGAAACCATAAAATACCTCAGCTTCACCATCTCCGAAGGACTCAATATCGCATTCGAAGAAGCCGATGAGTAATGAAACCGCCAGTCCAATGTATATTCATATTTGTAAAACCATATTCATAGGATAACTTAAGAGGTGATCTGTGTGACAAATTTTCAGAAAGCGTTCTGCATTGTGCTGAGCATGTGCTTTTTTACTGTTCTGGCAGTGCTGCCAGGCACGCTTTTTACAGGAGAAAATGTGTACAGGCATCTGCCCTTGTACCGCTTTCTGGAAAAAAAGGCCCAAATATATCCCTATGAGGACCGGGAAACCTACGAAAAAATTGCCGGAGAAAACGGCAGATATCTTGGCGAACAAGCCCAGTCCGAACAGAAAACTGCCAGATTAGGAGAAAAAAACGAAACAAAAGAAACAGAAGAAAATCAAAAAGAAAAAATAACAGCAAAATCAACACCAACCGTTGCACCGGAGAAAAAAATAAAAACATCAAAATCATCGAAATCCAGGAAAGGTACTGAGATATCTCCAACTCCACAAATATCAACATCATTATCAGAAGAACCGGAAATTCACAATTCCATTTATAACTCTAATTCTGATTCCACCACAGAAACTATGGCAGGTGCGGGAAACGCATCTACAGGCAATGCTTCTACAGGTAATGCATCTATAGGCAATGCCTCTCCGGGCAATACTTCTGTACTTCCCCATCCAGCCATTGACCTTTCGCCAGCAAAACTTGCAGATTATGACTACTTACTGGGACAATTTTACATTATAGATTCCAATACAGAGACAAATTCTTACCAAATCAACGCGGAGGACTTTTTACAACAGGATTTTACAATTTCTAAAGATACAGACACTCCCCAAATACTGATCTACCACAGCCATTCACAGGAAACTTTTGCAGATTCCAGAGAAGGAAAAGAAGAGGACACGATCGTAGGAGTAGGAGATTATCTGACACAGCTACTGACAGAAACCTACGGATATCAGGTTATTCACCTGAAAGAACAGTTTGACATGGCAGGTGGAGAGCTGGATCGCAGTGCGGCCTATGATTATGCCAGAGCCTACCTTGAACCCTTCCTTCAGGAAAATCCGGATATCCAGGTGATCATAGACCTCCATCGCGATGGAGTCCCGGAAGGCCGTCATCTTGTAACCGAAATCAATGGAAAACCAACTGCTCAGATACTTTTTTACAATGGACTGAGCTACACCACATCCAAAGGCACTCTGGACTATCTTCCCAACCCCTACATACAGCAAAACCTCGCCTTCTCCTTTCAACTCGAATACCAGGCAGCAGAATACTATCCCGAATTTTACCGCGGAATCTATCTTGCAGGTTACCGCTACAATCTCCATCTCCGTCCACGCTCCCTTCTCCTTGAAGCAGGAGCACAGACCAACACTGTTCAGGAAGTTAAAAACGCCATGGAACCCTTTGCAGATATCCTGGATAAAGTTTTGCAGGGGTAAAGGAAACCGCCCAGGAAAAAAGAACTGTTTCTGAGCGTCCGTCTCGATTGTTCTCTATAAAAACCCGTAAATAACAAGGATGACAAAGCCCCTCTCAATATGTTATAATACAAAATTAGCAAGCAAATAAACAACTAAGAATATAAGAAAAGAACTTAGGAGGTACTTCCTGAATGATAGACCAGAGCAAAATCAGAAATTTCTGTATTATTGCACATATAGACCACGGCAAATCAACCTTAGCTGACCGAATCATCGAAATGACCGGCACCCTGACCGAACGCGAAATGCAGTCCCAGGTCCTCGATAACATGGATCTCGAACGAGAACGTGGAATCACCATCAAATCCCAGGCAGTCCGCATCGTCTACAAAGCCAGCGACGGCGAAGAATACATCTTCAACCTCATCGACACCCCAGGCCACGTAGACTTCAACTACGAAGTTTCCAGAAGTCTCGCAGCCTGCGACGGTGCCATCCTCGTAGTAGACGCAGCTCAGGGAATCGAAGCTCAGACTTTGGCAAACGTATACCTCGCACTTGACCACGACCTCGACGTTCTCCCGGTCATCAACAAAATTGACCTTCCAAGTGCAGAACCAGACCGTGTAGTCAGTGAAATCGAAGATGTCATCGGCCTCGAAGCTCACGATGCCCCGAGAATCTCCGCCAAAACCGGACTGAACGTAGAAGAAGTTCTCGAACAGATCGTAACCAAAATCCCGGCACCACACGGCGATGTAAATGCTCCGCTGAAAGCCCTGATCTTCGACTCCATCTACGATGCATACAAAGGCGTTATCGTATTCTGCCGTGTCATGGACGGTCGTGTTAAAAAAGGCACCCAGATCCAGATGATGGCAACAGGCTTCACCACAGAAGTTGTAGAAGTCGGATACTTCGGCGCCGGACAGTTCATCCCATGCGACGAACTCACCGCAGGCATGGTAGGCTACATCACAGCCAGCATCAAAAACCTTGGCGACACCCGCGTCGGTGATACAGTCACAGACAAAGAAAGACCATGCGCAGAAGCCCTCCCGGGATACAAAAAAGTAAACCCGATGGTATACTGCGGCTTATACCCGGCAGACGGAGCCAAATACGGTGACTTAAGAGATGCCCTCGAAAAACTCCAGCTCAACGATGCCTCCCTTTTCTATGAACCGGAGACATCCGTAGCCCTTGGTTTCGGTTTCCGCTGTGGCTTCCTTGGACTTCTTCACCTTGAGATCATCCAGGAACGACTGGAAAGAGAATACAATTTAGATCTTGTAACCACAGCCCCGGGCGTTATTTACAAAGTCCACAAAACAAACGGCGATGTCATCAACCTGACTAACCCAAGCAACCTGCCTGACCCGTCCGAAATCGAATACATGGAAGAACCAATGGTAAATGCTGAGATCATGGTAACCACAGAATTTATCGGTGCCATCATGGATCTCTGCCAGGAACGAAGAGGCCAGTACATCGGAATGGATTATATGGAAGAAACACGAGCACTCCTCAAATACAAACTTCCATTAAATGAGATCATCTACGATTTCTTCGACGCCCTGAAATCCCGCTCCAGAGGTTACGCTTCCCTGGATTACGAACTCTGCGGATACGAACGCAGCGAACTTGTAAAACTGGATATTCTGGTAAACAAAGAAGAAGTGGATGCCCTTTCCTTTATCGTACATGCAGACACTGCTTACGAACGTGGCCGCAAAATGTGCGAGAAATTAAAAGAAGAAATCCCGCGCCAGCTCTTCGAAATCCCGATCCAGGCAGCTATCGGAAGCAAGATCATAGCCAGAGAAACCGTAAGAGCCATGCGTAAAGACGTACTTGCCAAATGCTACGGCGGTGATATTTCCCGTAAGAAGAAACTTCTGGAAAAACAGAAGGAAGGTAAGAAACGTATGCGCCAGGTAGGTAACGTAGAAATCCCTCAGAAAGCATTTATGAGTGTCCTGAAACTGGATGATAAATAAAAAAATGAAAATCAACAAAAAAGCAATTATTACAATCTGCATCCTGGCAGCCGCTGCTGCAATCAGTGGCTGTGGAAAAAAATCAGCACCGGATGCGGCATCTTCTCAGGTGATTCAGATCAGTGTAGCACCCGAAGAAACTACTCAGACACCTGCACCGGACCAGATAGACTCATCCGCAGTCACCACCAATGGAAATCTGACTATGGTAAATGAATATCTGGCGGGACAGACTGCCTCTACTTCCTCAGATACAGCTTCTGAACAGGACAGTGAGGCAGATTCCACACAGGATAGCGGCGAGAATAACTAATGGTTGTATCCAGACAAAAAGCAATATAGAAAAAAATTAGAAAAAACATAGCAAAAGCAAACAGCAGACATTACCAAAACAGGAGACGAAAACGAAAATGATGAGCAGCCCCAAAAGCTCTCCCATGGAAATTTACGTCCATATTCCATTTTGCATTAAAAAATGCGATTACTGCGATTTCCTCTCCGGACCGTCCGGGCCAAAAGAGCAGGAAGCCTATGTAAAGGCTCTTTTCGGAGAGATTAATGCAGTAACAGAAGGAACAGGAAGGAGTGTATCCTCTATATTTATAGGAGGAGGCACTCCTTCTGTATTGGATGAGAATTTTATCGGAGACATCTTAAAAACGATCAGAACAAAATTTTCCATACAGGCAGATGCCGAGATCACCATCGAAGTAAATCCCGGAACCGCAGATGACCGGAAACTCCAGGCATACCGGAAATACGGCATCAACCGCCTCAGCATCGGTCTGCAGTCCCCGGATGACAGAGAACTGAAAATCCTCGGAAGGATTCATAACTATGATCAGTTCCTCCGGACCTATCACAGCGCAAGAAAAGCAGGATTTGACAACATTAACATTGACCTGATGAGTGCCATCCCGGATCAGACCTATGAAGGCTGGATTAGAAATCTGCGCACAGCAGCAGAACTGAAACCGGAACATATCTCAGCCTACAGCCTGATCATTGAAGAAGGAACCCCATTTGCCATGCGCCATCTGAACCTTCCGGATGAAGACACAGAATACGAAATGTACGAAGCTACTGCCAGAATCCTCAGAGAATACGGATTCGAACAGTACGAAATCTCCAACTATGCACAGAAAGACAGAGCATGCAGGCATAACATCGGTTACTGGACCCGGCAGGACTATCTGGGCTTTGGCCTGGGAGCGGCTTCTCTTTATGGAAAAGAACGTTTTGCTAACACTGCCGACAGAAAAAAATATCAGGAAAACAGCACCAGACCGGAATTAATCCGGGAAAAAGAGCCGACACTTACTACAGAAGATGAAATGGCAGAATTTATGTTCCTGGGACTTCGTATGATCAGAGGAATCGCGAAAGCTGATTTTTCCGATGCTTTCGGCTGCCCGATAGAGGAAATTTACGGAAATGTACTGGAAAAATATGAAGCCATGGGACTTCTTCGGGAAGAAAACGGAAGGATTTTTCTCAGCAGAGAAGGAATCCATGTGAGCAATTCTGTGATGTCGGAATTTCTGCTTTAAGAGTGATGTGAGTGGTGTTTGATTCGGTTACAGTGAGACGGTGAGAACTATAGCGATCCTCTAAAATAACGCATCTTAATCCAGTCCATCAGAGGGTGAAATCCTGCGTCAGCACGCTTGCAGATATCTTCCTTGTCTTTCACCCTCTGCTGAACTGTCTTAAATGCATTATTTACGAGGATTGCTATAAAAAACACCTTGACGAACAAATGTTCTTATTGTATACTGAAAACACATTCCGCTATCTGAATGAAGATGATCTGAATCGAAATGATTTCTGAAATAAAATTACTTCAAAAGATACATTAAACTCAAAGATACATTAAACTCAAAGATACATTAAACCCAAAGATACATTAAATCTAAAGATGCATCGAACCCAAAGATACATCCGACCAAAAGATATAACAAACCAAAAGAGATACCACCCAAAGAAAAACAGGAGGCAGAGCATGGCTGCGGATACGACTAAGAAACCATTTATCAGAATCAGAGGTGCCAATGTTAATAACCTTAAAAATTTAAGTGTAGATATTCCCAGAGACAAATTTGTAGTATTTACCGGACTCAGTGGTTCGGGAAAGTCATCTCTGGCATTTGATACGATTTATGCAGAAGGACAGAGACGCTATATGGAATCTCTGTCGTCCTATGCGCGGCAGTTCCTCGGACAGATGGAGAAACCGGATGTGGAGAGCATAGAGGGACTTCCTCCGGCGATTTCCATTGACCAGAAATCCACCAACCGCAATCCACGTTCCACAGTAGGAACTGTCACGGAGATTTACGACTACTTTCGTCTGCTGTACGCCAGAGTCGGAATCCCTCACTGTCCGAAATGCGGAAGAGAGATTAAGAAACAGACTGTTGACCAGATGGTAGATACGATCATGTCCTTTCCGGAACGCACGAAACTCCAGCTTCTGGCTCCGGTTGTGCGTGGACGCAAGGGTACTCATGCCAAACTTCTGGAACATGCGAAACGAAGCGGTTATGTCCGTGTACAGATTGACGGAAATATGTACGAACTTTCCGAAGAAATCAGCCTGGACAAAAATATCAAACATAATATCGAGATCGTGGTAGACCGTCTGATCGTGAAGCCGGGAATCGAAAAGAGACTTGCAGATTCGATAGAGACAGTGCTGGAACTTGCGGACGGACTTCTGATGGTAGATACCATGGACGGAACTATTCACAATTTCAGCCAGAGTTTCTCCTGCCCGGACTGTGGCGTGAGCATTGACGAGATCGAACCGAGAAGTTTCTCCTTCAATAATCCGTTTGGAGCCTGCCCGGATTGTCTGGGACTGGGATATAAGATGGAATTTGATATTGACCTGATGATCCCGGATAAATCCCTGAGCATTCTGGAAGGAGCCATTGTGGTGACCGGATGGCAGTCCTGTACCAGCGAAGGCAGTTTTTCCAGAGCTATTCTGGATGCTCTTGCCAGAGAATATGATTTCAGTCTGGCGACACCTTTCCAGGATTATCCGGATAAGATCAAGGACATTCTGATCAACGGAACCAACGGACATTCCGTAAAAGTATACTATAAAGGACAGCGCGGAGAGGGCGTTTATGATGTTGCTTTCCCGGGACTGATCCGAAATGTGGAGCAGCGTTACCGCGAAACAGGCTCCGATACCATGAAACAGGAATATGAATCTTTCATGCAGATTACTCCTTGTAAGACCTGTAAGGGACAGCGACTGAAGAAAGAATCTCTGGCTGTGACAGTGGCAGATAAAAATATTTATGAGATCACCAATCTTTCCATAGAGAAACTGAAAGCATTTCTGACAGACATGCAGCTCTCCGAACAGCAGCAGTTGATCGGAAAGCAGATCCTCAAAGAGATTCGTGCCAGAGTAAGTTTCCTTTCTGATGTAGGACTGGACTATCTTTCTCTGGGACGTGCCACAGGAACCCTTTCCGGTGGAGAAGCACAGAGAATCCGTCTTGCTACCCAGATCGGTTCCGGTCTTGTGGGTGTTGCCTATATTCTGGATGAGCCGAGTATCGGACTTCACCAGAGAGACAATGACAGACTCCTCGCTTCCCTGATGAAACTGCGTGATCTGGGAAACAGCCTGATCGTGGTGGAACATGACGAAGATACCATGCGTGCGGCAGACTGCATTGTGGATATCGGACCAGGAGCCGGAGAACATGGTGGACAACTGGTTGCCATGGGAACCGCAGAAGACCTGATGAAAAATGAGAACTCTGTGACAGGAGCCTATTTAAGCGGAAAATTAAAGATTCCGGTACCGTCTGAGAGACGCCAGCCGACCGGTTTTCTGACGATCAAAGGTGCGGCAGAGAACAATCTGAAAAACATTGATGTAAAAATTCCTCTGGGGATCATGACCTGCATTACCGGTGTTTCCGGTTCCGGAAAGAGTTCTCTGATCAATGAAATCCTCTACAAACATCTTGCCAGAGATTTAAACAGAGCGAGGGTGATCCCGGGCAAACATAAGGATATTCTGGGAGTGGACCAGCTTGATAAAGTCATCAACATTGACCAGTCCCCGATCGGGCGTACTCCCCGTTCCAACCCTGCCACTTACACAGGAGTGTTTGACCAGATCAGAGATCTTTTTGCAGCGACAGCAGATGCCAAGGCAAGAGGTTACAAGAAAGGCCGTTTCAGCTTTAATGTAAAAGGCGGAAGATGCGAAGCCTGCAGCGGTGATGGTATTATCAAGATTGAGATGCATTTCCTGCCGGATGTCTATGTTCCATGTGAAGTCTGCAAGGGGAAACGCTACAACAGAGAAACACTGGAAGTAAAATATAAAGATAAGAGCATTTACGATGTGCTGAACATGACAGTTGAGGAAGCACTGACTTTCTTTGAAAATGTTCCTTCTATTAAAAGAAAGATACAGACATTGTATGATGTGGGACTTTCTTATATCCGTCTGGGACAGCCTTCCACCGAACTTTCCGGTGGAGAGGCACAGAGAATCAAACTTGCCACAGAACTCAGCAAGCGAAGCACAGGAAAAACCATCTACATTCTGGATGAGCCGACCACAGGACTTCATTTCGCGGATGTACACAAACTGGTTGAGATTCTGAAACGCCTGTCAGAAGGCGGAAACACAGTAGTTGTCATTGAACATAACCTGGATGTGATCAAGACCGCAGACTATATCATCGATATCGGACCGGAAGGCGGAGACAAGGGAGGAACTGTGGTTGCGCAGGGAACACCTGAAGAAATCGCACAGTCCCCTGTTTCCTATACCGGTAAATATGTAAAAAAATATCTGGAAAACTAACCTTTCTTTTTGGATGGAAATTGTATATAATAGAAGCTGTTTAACCGAATCAGAAGAAATTAAAAAATTTTTCTTCTGGTAAATTCGTAACAGTTATTCGATGCAGAATCACATGGCAGAACAGAAAGTGAATCTCTGCCTGAGAGAAAAGAGTGTAAAAACAGAAAGGGGATTTCCATGCCGGCAAGTGATATTGGAATTGACCTGGGGACCAGGAACAGTCTGGCTTATTCTACAGGAAAGGGCTTAGTGTTAAATGAGCCGTCTATCGTAGTTTATGATAAAAATACAGAGAAGATCCGTGCAATCGGAGAAGAAGCAAGGATGATGGAGGGACGTATCAACTCAGATATGGAGATCATCCGTCCGATCCGTCAGGGAGTGATCGTAGATTATACGGTCATGGAGAAGATGTTGAAATATTTTATTTCCAGAGCAATGGGAAGACGTGCATTCCGCAAACCAAGAATTACAATCTGTGTTCCAAGCGGAATTACGGAAATTGAGCGAAAAGCGATTGAAGAGGCAACCTATCAGGCAGGAGCCAGGGATGTCTTTATGGTAGAGGAACCAATTGCAGCAGCGATCGGTTCCGGAATTGATGTGACGAAACCGTTTGGAAACCTGATCGTCGATATCGGTGCAGGAACCACAGATGTTGCAGTGCTTTCACTGGCAGGTGTCGTGGTTTCCAATACATTGAAGGTTGCAGGAGATACCTTTGACCAGGCGATCATGAACTATGCAAGAAAGAATCACGGACTTTTTATCGGAGAAGATATGGCGGAGAAGATCAAGATCCAGATTGGAACGGCCATCGAGGAGGCAACTCCGAGAACTATGGAAGTGAAGGGAAGAAACGTTATTACAGGACTTCCGAAGGTAGTGACGCTCACATCAGAAGAAATCCGTATGGCGCTGAAAGATGCTACAGGACAGATTGTGGAGATGGTGCACGGAGTTCTGGAAAAAACGCCGCCGGAACTGGCAGCAGACATTGTGGACAGAGGAATCGTACTTACCGGAGGCGGGGCACTGCTTCACGGAATGGACTCTCTGATCGAGCAGAGAACAGGAGTAAGTACACTGACGGTACAGAATGCCATGAGTGTAGTTGCCATCGGAACAGGAAAGTATGCGGAAGTAATGGCACGATTTGACGGATAAAGCGGGAGGTACTGCAAGGCGCAGTGCCTCTTTTTGGCACAAACAGGGAGGAAAAAATGAGTGAAACTGTTACAGGATATATAGACCATATTATTTTCCGGAATGAAGAAAACGGATATACAGTTATGGTTTTAAAAGAGACAAAAGAAGAGGAGGAACTGACTTGCGTGGGAAGTTTTCCCTCTGTCACGCAGGGAGCATCGATCGAGGCTTCGGGAGTCTATACGCATCATCCGGTGTACGGCAAACAGTTTCAGATTTCTTCTTTTGTGGAAAAAATGCCGGAGGACACAGAGGCCATGGAACGCTATCTGGGTTCCGGCGCGATCAAAGGGATCGGAGCAGCTCTGGCAGCCAGGATCGTGCGCAAGTTCGGGGCAGATACGATCCGGATCGTGGAGGAAGAACCGGAACGTCTGGCAGAGGTTAAAGGGATCAGTGAAAAAAAGGCAAGGGAGATTGCCGGACAGGTCACGCAGAAAACAGAGATGCGCAAAGCGATGATCTTTTTGCAGAAATATGGGATTTCCCTGAATCTGGGAGCGAAAATTTATCAGAAATACAGAGAATCCCTCTATACAGTTCTTCAGGAAAACCCATATAAACTGGCTGAGGATATTTCCGGAGTCGGATTTAAGATTGCGGATGAGATCGCATCCAGGATCGGAATCCATGCAGATTCAGATTACAGAATCCGAAGCGGGATGTTGTATACTCTCTTACAGGCTTCGGGAGAGGGGCATATTTATCTGCCAAAGGACCAGCTTTTTGCCAGATGCGCACAGCTTCTGGGAGTGGATGAGCCCTATATGGAGAAACATCTGATGGATATGGTGATCGACCGGAAGCTGGTATTAAAAGAGAAAAACGGGGAAACTGTTGTTTATCCGAGTCAGTATTATTATCTGGAGCTGAACACAGCCAGAATGCTCTGTGAGCTGAATATTCTCTACCCGGAGGATGAAGAACTGATCCGGAAACGAATCGCCATGATTGAGAAAGAAACAGACACTGTTCTGGATGAGATGCAGAAGAAAGCTGTGACAGAGGCAGCCAGCCACGGACTCTTTATTCTGACCGGAGGTCCTGGTACGGGTAAGACAACCACGATTAATGCGATCATTCAGTTTTTTGAAGGAGAGGGAGCGGAGCTTAGGCTTGCCGCACCTACTGGACGTGCTGCCAAGAGAATGACGGAGACGACAGGCTACGAAGCGCAGACCATTCACAGACTTCTGGAACTGAACGGAATGCCGGAGGAAGAGCGGGACGGCGGTCATTCAGCGAAATTTGAGAGAAATGCACAAAATCCACTGGAAGCAGATGTGATCATTATTGACGAGATGTCCATGGTAGACATTCATCTGATGCATTCCCTGCTTCTGGCAGTGACCACAGGAACCCGGCTGATCCTGGTCGGAGATGAGAATCAGCTTCCAAGTGTAGGACCGGGAAATGTGCTGAGAGATATCATTTACAGCGGATGCTTTCCGGTAGTAGAGCTGACCAAGATTTTCCGTCAGGCTTCGGAGAGCGACATTGTCGTAAATGCGCATAAGATCAACCGTGGGGAACCGGTACAGATCAATAACAAAAGCCGGGATTTCTTTTTCCTGAAAAGATATGATGCAGACATTATCATACGTGTAGTGATCGCACTGATTCAGGAGAAACTCCCGAAATATGTAGATGCCAAACCATTTGAAATTCAGGTTCTGACTCCTATGAGGAAGGGCCTTCTTGGTGTGGAACGCCTGAACCAGATTTTGCAGAGATATCTGAATCCTCCGGAAGAGGCAAAGAAGGAAAAAGTCATCGGGGACCGTCTGTTCCGTGAGGGAGATAAGGTGATGCAGATAAAGAATAACTACCAGATGGAATGGGAGATCCGCGGAAGATACGGGATCGTGATCGAGAAAGGAATCGGTGTTTTTAACGGTGATATGGGAATCCTGAAGGAAGTCAATGAGTTTGCAGAGACCGCAGAAGTAGAGTTCGAAGATGGCCGCTTTGCCACCTATTCTTTCAAGCAGCTTGAGGAACTGGAGCTTGCCTATGCCATCACCATACATAAATCCCAGGGGTCCGAGTATCCGGCGGTGATCCTTCCGATCCTTTCCGGACCGAGAATGCTGATGAACCGGAATCTCCTCTACACCGCTGTCACCAGAGCGCGAAAATGCGTAACTGTGGTAGGCAGCATCGAAGAGTTTGAAAATATGATCCGCAATGAAAAACAGCAGAAACGCTACAGTGCCCTGGATGAGAGAATCCGGGAACTGGATGAGATGAATGAAGAAACAGTCTGACTGTGAGTAAATGCCAGTGTGTCAGCGCACCAGTGTGCCGACAGGTTGATTCTTGAAACAATCTTGCAGGATTATTTTGTATTTCAAGGCGGAGGAGGGAGACGCAGCAGTGACTACGGCGACCGACGACTGGATGGATGAGCGTGTGATAAGTGTATTTAGAAGCGTATTTATCAGAAATAAGAGAGCTGATAAGACAAGTAATAAGTAAAAATGATTCAGCATTTATTAAAAGAAGTTCTTGATATTTTCTACCCAAGGTGCTGCCCGGTATGTCAGAAAATTCTGAAGGATCAGAACCGTATGATCTGCCCGGACTGTGAAAAGAATCTTCAGCCGATCCGCCATCCAAGATGTTATTGCTGTGGGAAACCTCTGGAAAGTGGAGAATACTGCCGGGATTGTAGCAGCCACGGACATCATTTTGAGCAGGGGCGGGGGATTTTTGTCTACGATGACAAAATGCGCAGATCCATTACGAGGTATAAATATTATGGATGCAGGGAATACGGCGATTTTTATGCGAGAGCCATGTATCTGTATGGAAAAAACGAGCTTGCGCACTGGAAGCCGGATCTGATCGTTCCGGTTCCAATCCATAAGACAAAACTGCGGATGCGGGGATTTAATCAGGCTGCGTATCTGGCTGAGAGACTGAGTCAGTATACAGGGATTCCGGCAGAGACAGAACTGGTGGAAAAAGTAAGAAAAACAAAGTCTCAGAAGAAGTTAAATGCCATCCAGAGACGTAAGAACCTGGAGGCGGCCTTTCGGGTAAAAGGACACCTGAGAGGAAGGACGGTTCTTGTGGTTGATGATGTTTATACAACTGGAAGTACCGTGGATGCCATGGCAGTCTGCCTGAAGAAAAATGGTGCCGGAAATGTTTATTTTCTCACGGTTTGCACAGGCAGGAGATAAGAAAAAGGTCTTTCCATAAATAATGATGTATGTTACAATTAACCTGTATGACTATGTTAATTAATAAGGAGTTATTTATGTTAAACGAAGAGAAGATAAAAATCATGAATAAACTCGCCATGTATGAACAGGGCGAGGGAAAAAAGTATCTTCCGGTGAGCAGGTATTACCGCAGTGACTATATAGGTCTTGCCATGATCAAGAACTTCTTTCTTATTACGATCGGATATGTTCTGGTTCTGGCAGGGATTGCTGCATATTTTGGAGAATATCTTGTGGATAACATTCATAAGATGAACCTGGTGGCACTGGGAATTGAAGCTGTAGTTGGATACATTGTGGTACTGGTTTTATTTTCCGTACTCACTTATATTCAATATTCTGTGAAATATTACCGGGCTAAGAAAAGTGTGAAAACTTACTATGAAGATCTGACACGACTGAATAAGATCTACAATCGTGAAGAGAAAAAAAACTCAGTCAGAGGAGTATCAGGAGGATATAAAAAATGACAGCTTTACTCGAATTAAAACAGAAGATCAAGAATTTATACGGTCAGTATGAGGTTTATATCCTGCCTGTTCTGCGTTTTGTCCTGGGGCTGGTTTATTTCTTCTGGATCAATGCAAACATGGGATATATGACACAGCTCAATAATGTATTTCTGGTAGTGATCCTTGCGCTGATCTGTTCTATTTTACCATCCGGTGTGATGCTTTTTGTGGGCTTTGCACTGATGATCGCACATGGATATGCGCTGGGGATAGAGGTTGCAGGTTTTCTGCTGGTGCTGATTCTGTTTATGACGATTCTTTTTCTGAGATTCAGCGTTGGAAATAACATTGTACTTGTATTTACCCCTCTCTCTTTTGGGTTCAGTGTTCCGACACTTCTTCCGATCGGAGCCGGACTTCTGGGAAGTGCGGCATCTGCACTGCCGGCAGGATGCGGAGTAATCCTTTATTACTTCATCCGTTTCCTGAAAGTACAGAAAGCAATGCTGGAGAATGCAGATGTGCTGATGACAGACAAGCTGAAACTTCTGGCAGATGGAATCGCACAGAACTGGGGTATGTGGATCACAGTGATTGCATTTATTGTAGTAATCCTTCTGGTGAACCTGATCCGTACCCGTTCTTTTGATTATGCATGGAGGATCGCGATCGTTGCAGGCGGTGTGGTTTATGCAGTGGTTGTGATCGCGGGTGGATTTATCTTTGATGTAACGATTGATATTGTATCTCTTCTGATCTATACGGCAGTTTCAGTTGTAGCAGGACTGGTTCTGGAATTCTTTGTATTCGGCGGAGACTATACCCGTACAGAGAGACTGGAATATGAAGATGATGAGTATTACTATTATGTAAAAGCAGTTCCGAAAGCATCTGTTGCCACATCAGAAAGAAGCATCAAGAAGATCAATGCGGAACCGGAAAAAGAAGAAAGACAGGCACAGGAGCAGGTCGTTTCCTATGCCAATCCTATTTTCCACGGGGATGATGAAGCGGTACAGGAAGAGGAAGAAGCAGTACCTGTAGAACGAAACAGAGAAATAGAAGATATTGATTTTGAGAAAAAACTGGAAGAGTCTTTGAAAGACTTATAAAACAGGGGATATTGTTGACAAAGGATTACGATCAGGAAGTGATATCCCCGGGCGGCTTTTGCAGTGACAAAGACTTGACGGAAAGGAGAACCTTATGCAGGATATTACGGGAAATCTCATAGAAGCGCTGACAAGAATGGCACTCCCGAAAATCAGCATTATTGATATTATACAGATTGCGCTGATCGCGTTTTTTGTATACCAGTTCATGGTGTGGATCAAATATACTCATGCATATACGCTGCTGAAGGGCATACTGGTAGTTCTCCTGTTTATTTTGGTGGCGTACATTTTTAAGATGAACACGATCCTGTGGATCTTTTCAAATCTCGCGAGTACATTGATCGTAGGTGTAATTGTTATTTTCCAGCCGGAGCTGCGTAAAGCACTGGAGCAGCTTGGACAGAAAAAGATCATGAGTGCGATCATACCGTTTGATGCAGGGAAAGAAGTAAAAGAAAGATTTACAGACAAAACCATCAGCGAACTGGTAAAGGCCTGTTTTGATATGGGAGAGGTAAAGACCGGTGCCCTGATTGTCATTGAACAGAATGAACTGCTTACAGATTACATCCGCACAGGTATCAATGTGGATGCGATTCTGACAAGCCAGCTTCTGATCAATATTTTTGAGCATAACACCCCTCTTCATGACGGTGCGGTTATCGTGCGGGAGAACAGAATTGTTGCGGCAACCTGCTATCTTCCTTTGTCAGATAATATGGAACTGAGCAAACAGCTTGGAACAAGACACAGAGCAGGTGTGGGGATCAGTGAACAGACCGACTCTGTGACGATCATTGTTTCAGAGGAAACCGGTCAGGTATCTGTTGCGCAGAACGGCAGACTGATCCGTGGTGTAAACAGCAGCAGACTTCGTGAAATACTGGTAAAAGCACAGAACAAGCAGATTGTTGACAACAGTAAACTGAGACATTTACTGAAAGGAAAAGTGAAACATGAAGAAGAAAAAAATCACTGATAATCTCTCCTTGAAGATCATGTCTGTGGCGGTTGCTGTGGTAGTATGGCTGATCGTTGTAAACATCGACAATCCGGTGGGAACCAATTATTATACCATTACAAATGTAGAACTGATCAACAAAGAGTATGTGGAATCCTCTGACACGATCGGAAAAATGTGCATGCCCGAGGAGAACCAGGACACGGTAAGAGTTGCGATCACTGCAGATAAGAAAACCCGAGATAAGATCAGGGTTTCCGATATCAGTGCGGTGGCAGATCTGCAGCAGGCCGTAAGCCTGGACACCAATCCGGTGATGGTTCCGATCACAGTGACCTGTTCAGTATCGGGAATCGGTCCCGGAGACATCAAGGTGACACCGCAGAATCTGAGTGTCAATCTGGATGAGAAGGAAACTCAGGAATTTGTGGTAAATGTAACCCGGGGCGACACAAAGCCAGGTAAGGATTATGAGGTCGGAAGCCTGACTGCCAATCCGGAGAAAGTCAGGATTACAGGACCAAAGAGTCTGGTGAATAAAATAGATAAAGTGAATGCTGCGATTGAACTGAATGGGAAGACACAGGACTTTACACAGGAAGTGACCCTCAGCATCATAGATAAGAATCAGGAAGCACTTTCTGATTCAGAGATGAATTCCCTGAGGATTGAGAACAATGCACAGGTAATTGTGACAGCGAAACTTTGGAAAATCCGTCAGGGAGTAAAGATTTCAGCAGGCTATGTAGGAACTCCGGCGGAGGGATATCAGGCAGGAATGATCAAGACTGTGCCGGATACGATCAGTGTGGCAGGCAGTACAGAAGGTCTGGAAACACTGGCTGCGAATGATAATGTAATTACGATTCCTTCTGAGAGCATTGATATTTCCGGAGAATCTTCAGATGTAGAGAAAAAGATCAGTCTGAAAGATCTGCTTCCGGATAACGTGAAACTGACCAGCGACTCCAGTGAGGATGTATGGGTAACTGTCAGCATTCTTCCGGAAGGAAGCCGGGAATTCAGCTTCCCGACGAAAGAGATTGAAGTGAAGAATAAACCAGATGATCTTCAGGTTACTTTTGAAACTGCACAGATAGCAATCCGCATTAAATCAGACAGTAAAGATCTGGATGATCTGGATGTGACAAAAGATATCAAAGCATCGATTGATCTTGAAGATAAAGAAGAAGGAAATTATGAGGTTCCTGTAACAGTCAGCCTTCCGGATGGATATGAAATCGTGGAAAATGTTTCCACAGAAGTGGTCATTTCTTCAGGAACGGTAACGGAAGGACAGTAAGAGATAAAGAGGTATAGACAAATGATTTGCAAAAAGGTGACAATTAAAAATCCTACAGGCCTTCATCTCAGACCGGCGGGGATTCTCTGCAATGAAGCAATGAAATATCAGTCTCTGATCACATTTGATTATGACGGTGGAACAGCCAATGCAAAGAGTGTACTGAGTGTGCTGGGAGCATGTGTAAAATGTGGAGATGAGATTAAACTTGTATGCGAAGGTACAGATGAAGAAGAAGCACTGGAAAGCCTGATCAAGGCAATCGACAGCGGTCTTGGAGAATAAATTTGTATAAGAAGGGATGTGGTATGAACTGCCGCATCCCTTTGAGAATATATATAAGAGGAGGAATGAGTTGTGAAAAAAAGGTTAGTTGCAGTAATACTCAGTCTGTTTATGTGCACATCAATGGTAAGCGAAGCCGGCGCGGCTGCGTTTACTTCTCCTGATGCGGCAGTGTCAGATGTGGAAACAGACACAGAAAGTATTGTGACAGAAAACACAGAAGAAAGCACAGACGATGTGGAAGCAGGAGATGAGACAGAAGATCTGGTTTCCGATTTTTCATCCGGAGCAGAGGAAGATAATATTTCCGATGCTGCTGACAGCAATGTGCAGGACAATGCACAGGCAGACTGCTTTTCATCCGGAGCAGATGACAGCGCAGCAGTTTCTGATGCAGCGCAGAAGGCTGCTTCTGTACAGCAGGTACCAGTGGTCAGTGCGGATGGCGCAGTCGTTGTAAAAGCTGAGGACTGGGTACAGACAGAAAACGGATTCAAACTGAAAAAAGCAAAAGAGGTTGTTCCGGCTGCAAAAGAGGCAGAAAATAAAGATGCTTCTGATACAGATGGACAGGAAGAGAAGACAGCAGATGAGGCATTCAGAGATGATCCTGAGGATGTTCAGGAGCCAGAAAACGATGCAGATACAGTGGCTGATGCAGAACAGCAGCCGGCAGATTCTCTGGATTACAATGTGACAGCACAGGATATGGATGCGGCTTCAGGTACGGATGTGACTCCGGATATAGATGCAGATGTGGTTTCAGTCGCTGATACAGTTTCAGACGCAGATGTGACAGCAGACACAAATGCAACAGTAGATGTGAATACAGACACAACTACAGACACAGATACAACTATAGATACATCACAGAATGCAGATGATACTCAGAACACTGCTGACAGTGAAAATGCAGAGAACTATTACACAGCAGCAGACGGAATTGTGAAGATCAGCACAGAATATAAAGATGAAGTACATACGGGTTATTATCTCTTTGATGAGAATGGCCTGATGATCACCGGACAGGCAGAAGTAAAAGATTCTGAAGGTGCAGAAGTATCAGCACAGACAGCAGATGCAGCTGCTGCAGCGGACATCTCTGCGGATGGCAGTTCAGTAGCAGATACTTCTTCTACAGATACTGATTCTGAGGATATTTCCACTGAGGATCAGGATCCTTCCGACACAGAAGTACAGGATCAGACAGAATCCTGGTTTGTTACAGAAGAAGATGCGGTTCTTTATACAGGATGCGAAGGGGAAGCAGTGACACCGTACACTTCTACTCTCGGACAGCAGCTCAAAAATACATGGGTATGGACAGGTTCTGTATTCCAGTATTACAACAAGAATGGTGTAAAAGAAACAATCAGTACACTGGTGAAAGAAGCAAAAGCTGCCGGAACTTATACCGGATATTTTGCAATCAACGGAGAATATTACTGTCTGGACAAAAACGGCAAACCGCAGACAGGAAATGTTACGATTACAGTCAACGGAGTTTCCAGCCGCTATTACTTTGAAAAAGACAGTACCATTCCGGGAAGAATGTTCCATGAAGGATGGAAACAGATAGAAGGCAGAAAGGGAGAACGCTGGGTTTACTATAATCAGGGCGTCAAAGTTCCGGCAAACATCGGTAAATATTATGAACATGGCGTCATGGTTACTGATCTTGCAGGTGCAAAGGGCGGACGGAAATATATGCTTGATAAATGGGGCTACCTGTTAAGAAGCATTGTAAAGAAAGCAGAAGACGGTGCTTTCTATGGCACAGACAAAAATGGTGCGATTTATACCAATACAATGGTAAAATACCAGAACTATCGTTATTACTTCGGCAGCAACGGTAAACGTGTATCCTGGAAAAACAGATGGAAGAAGGTCGGCAACCACTTTTATTATTTCGGTGCTGTACCGGGACGTGTATCCGAGAAATATGGATGGCAGAAAATATACACAGCCAAGGGCAAATTCGTTGGATGGTTCTACTTTGATTCCAAAGGAAACCATTATACAAACAAGACAACTTCTGCAGGCTACTACTTCACTCCGCTCGGCAAACTTGCCAGTGGCCTGGTAGAGAGAAACGGAAAGAAATATATTTATGAAGTATCCACAGAATCCGTACGAAAAGGCAAACTGTACAAGAACACTATGGTTCGATACAAAAAGAAATGGTATCTGGCATCTTCTTCAGGAGCCCTGTACAAAACAACCTGGGTACAACGTAACGGAAACTGGTATTATTTTAAGAATTATGTAATGCAGACCAGTCAGTTTGCAAAGAAAAACGGCGTAAACGGTTATCTGGATTCCAATGGCAGATACACAACCGGATGGGTGGTAGTAAGCGATGCGCAGAATCTTGTGAGATATATTGATCCGGATGGAAATGGCTATGCGGTCAATACAAGCAAGTGGATAAATAATGTTTTATATTACTTTGACAGCAACGGTTACCGTATTACAGATCTGACCAGCAGGTATACAGGACCATATTATGTAGAAGTAGAACAGGCGAATGGTGTTATGACTGTTTACACAGATGCTTCCAGGAGGATTCCGGTCAAGACGATCCGTGTATCCGTAGGTCTTCCGGGAACACCGACACCGTATGGAACTTATACACTGAGAAGCAGTGCAAGATGGCAGCCACTGATGGGACCGTCATGGGGACAGTATGGAACTCATGTGGAAGGCGCAGGACAGGGAGGAATTTTCATTCATTCCGTAGCCTGCGGCCAGGCAAACTCCTTTAATCTTCCGGCAGGAGAGTATAACAAACTCGGAAGCCCTGCATCACACGGATGTATCCGTACCTGTGTTGCAGATGCAAAATGGGTTTATTATCACTGCAATGGAGCGACCATTAATATCGTCCAGGGTCAGTATACTGACAGTGAAGTATTTAAGGGACCACTTGGAAGAAATCCGCTGACTCCATTAAGAGGAGCCGGAAACTTCGACCCGACAGACCCGGAAGTATAAAAATAGAAATACAAAAAATATAAGTATCAAAAAATACAAAAAAATATAAATGCAAAAAACACAAGAGGGCACTTCGATAACAGTCGGAGTGCTCTTTTTGTTACTGAGAACGGAGTGAACAGTAACACCTCTTTTTTACAAATTCTCTGCTATGATTATATCATCTTGCTTTTTGTGAAAGAACTGTGTATAATATGTGAGAATATATGGTCAACGAAAAGACTAGTGTGTCGGCACACTAGTACATCGTTTCGTAAATAACTATACCAATCGCGTAGGATGCGGATTCGAGTGTGCAGGTCTAAAAACGCAGGCGTAGCGGGCTACGCTGAGGCTTTTAGACCTGTGCAATCGGATTCGCAGACAAGTGAGTGGTATAGTTATTTCGAAAACGATGTACTAGGATTATAAAGATGAAAGGGAAAAAGAATGAAGAAAAACCGGATGAGTGCAAAAACCAGGATTCTGGCAGGGGTAATTACAGCAGTAGTGTGTATGAGTCAACCTGTAAGTACCGTATTGGCGAATCCTCACTATGACAGACGTATGACAGTTGCAGAAGAAGAAATGGTGCCTGCGGCCGGAGCATCGGGGAGCATTGAGAGTCGGGCGGCAGTTAATAACAAAGCATGGAGAAAGATCAATGGAGTCTGCTATAACGGAAGCGGGGTGAAAATTCCAGGTGCGATCACAAGAGGAATGGATGTTTCCGAATGGCAGGAGAAGATAGACTGGACCAGGGTTAAGAAATCCGGAATTGATTTTGTATTTGTGCGTATTGCACATGGGATTGGTTATGAAGATAAACTTTATGATTATAACATGGAACACGCAGAAAAGGCAGGGATTCCTGCAGGAACTTATGTGTACAGTACAGCGACAACAAACACCGGTGCACTGAAAGAAGCACGGCTTGCTATCCGCAAAATGCAGGGATATAAAGTATCTTATCCGGTAGTCTTTGACCTGGAATACCAAAATGCACAAAGTCTTTCCCCTCAGAAAGTTTCAGAGATGGCACTGACTTTCTGTAACGAAGTGCGCAAAGCAGGATATTATCCTATGGTTTACTGCAATACTTACTGGTATGATAATTTTATTGACTGGAGTATGCTTTCCGGTCTGGATGTATGGATCGCACGCTACGGAGATACTATACAGGCTCCGGATGCAAACCGGTATTCCTATACAATCTGGCAGTCCACGGACGGAAACACAGAGAGTGGACTGAATACCACCCGTGGGCTGGTTGATGGAGTTCCGTCATACAATGATGTGGATCTTGATTTTGGATATGTAGATTATACGAAAAAGATCACTCCAAGGTGGAAATCCGTATCTTCTTACACACCGGCCACAAAACCGAATACGGATTCCTATAACGGAAGTTCATCCAGGCACAATGGCTGGGTAGAGACAGAAAGCGGAAAAACCTATTATTATACGAACGGGAAGAAAGCCAAAGGCTGGAAGACCATAGAAGGAAAAACTTATTATTTTGATCAAAATACCGGCGTTATGTATCAGAAAAAACTTTTCACAGTGGACGGAAAAATTTATTATGTGAACAAATACGGAATACGTGTCAGCGACAGATGGGAGAAATATGACGGAAAGAAATATTATTTCACATCTGACGGTACAGCACTCAAAGGTATGAAAAAAGTGGATGGAAAATATTACTGGTTTCATACCACCGATGGCTATATGTTCCAGAACCGTCGTGTAACAAGAAAAAACGGGGATATCTATTATTTTGGTGAGGATGGAACCCGATGCGAAAATGGTATGTATAAGATCACAGAAAAGGGAGCTGTCCATACCTATTATTTCCAGAAAGATGGAAAAGCCTACAAAGGGTGGTTGACATACAAAGGCAACAAGTATTATTTTTATAAAGGAAGTGCAGCTCTTTCAGGTACCCGTGCAGAGAATATCACACTGACCAGCTCCGGCAACCTGGTATCCGTGTTTGACAAAAAAGGAGTCTGCATCAAACAGTATAAAAAATAATCTGCTTTATGCAACTGGCTGCATTTTTGCAGAAAGAATGTTACAATGCGAAGCAGCGGAGCAATTCGCAGATATCAAGTCAGGGTCAAAATATCTTTTGCCCCTGATATCATGAAATTGCTGTAAAATCAGAAAGGGAGAGAAAAAAAGAAATGAAAAAGGGAAAGAAAATACTGAGTATTTTACTGGCAGCATCCGTAGGTGTGACCGGACTTATCGGAAGCAGTACGGTATACGGTGCACAGAAGACCGAAACAAAACAAAAATATGTAGTTGTTCTTGACCCGGGACATGGAGGTAATGAATCAGGTGCCTATGCAGTACATAACGGAAAAGTGTACAGAGAAGAAGAGATCAACTGGAAAATTTCAAACTATACCATGCAGGCACTCAGAAAATCTCAGGATATAGAGGTGCATCTGACAAAGACCCAAAATGAGACATTAAGCCTTTACAGCCGTGTAATGGCAGCCAAACAGTACAAGGCAGACCTGCTGGTGAGCCAGCATATCAATGATTCCGAGAGCAGTTCACCGAATGGCGCATCTGTCATGATCTCCAGAGGAACGTACAGACCGGAAATCGCAGCCAAAGAGAAACTGTTCGGCAGTTATGTACTGGAAGAACTGGGCAAACTGGGAATCCGCAGACGTTTCCCGGAAACCGGCGGAATGGAATACCGAATGAGTGAAAACGGAAGTACATATCCGAACGGACAGGCCCGTGATTATTACGGAATTGTTGCGCAGAGTGTGGAGCAGAATCTCCCGGGCGTGATCATAGAACATGCATTTATCAGCAGTCCGTCCGATGCTTACAACTTCTTAAGATCTGATGCAAAACTGAAAAAAATAGCACAGGCAGATGCCAATGCCATTATCCGCTACTGTAAACAGCTTCCTGAAAAAACTTCTTCAGACGCAGGTAACGGTTCCGGAGAACATGGATGGAAGAAAGTAAACGGAGAATACTATTTCTATAAAAACGGAATTAAACAGACACACAGATTACTGCATCTGAAAAGCGGTATCTATTATGTAGACAAAGATGGAAAACGTCGTTACGGCTGGAAAGTCATCGATGGGCAGACTTATTATTTCCAGAAAAACGGAAAAGCCGCTCTGGGCTGGATGCAGAAGAACGGACACTGGTATTTCTTTAACGCCACCTCAGGATTCCTGTACAAAGATATCATGCTGATCGACGGAGAGGGAAAGATCTATATCTTTGACAAAGATGGAAAACGCTATGACGGCTGGTGTACTTACAAGGGAAATAAATATTATATTGATGAGACCGGAAGTGCACATACCGGATGGATCAAAATAAAAGGAAAATGGTATTATTTCCATAAACGGACTGCGGTTATGTATAAAAACTGCACAGTTCAGAATTCCAAAGGAATCAAATATACTTTCAATTCCAAAGGAGTCTGCACAAACAGAAAGTAAGAATAAACCAGATAAAAATCAAATCAAGAATTGCGAAATAAGAGGCTCTGAGGTTGATTCCCGGAGCCTCTTATAATATGATAGCAATGGAAACGATAGTAGTGGAAACAGATCAGATATACAAAAAGGAGAATGCCATGAAAAAAATTGTGATCATAGGTGCAAATGATTTTCAGAAACCGCTGATTATAAAAGCTCACGAAATGGGATATGAGACTCATGTTTTTGCATGGAGAGAGGGAGCCACCGGAGCAGAAGATGCTGATTATTTTTACGAGATCAGCATCACGGAGAAAGACGAAATTCTGGATGTGTGCAGAAAAATCCGGCCGCAGGCGGTGGCGACCATCGGCTCAGACCTTGCCAATATTACTGTTCAGTACCTTGCCGAAAAACTTGGACTTCCGGGGAACAGCCGGGAATGTATTGAAAACTCCACAAACAAATTTAAAATGCGCGAAGCCTTTGCCAGAGCCGGAATCTGGGTTCCGTTCTTTGCCGTTGCAGGAGAAAACGATAAAATTTCTGTTCAGGAATCCGGATATCCGGTGATCGTGAAACCGACAGACCGCTCCGGCAGCAGAGGGATCACAAGAGTGGAAAGGAAAGAAGAACTGAAATCTGCGATCGCCCGTGCGACAGAGCAGTCTTTTGAAAAGAAGGCGATCATAGAAGAATATATCGAAGGTGCCGAATACAGTGTGGAAACTATCAGCTATCAGGGAACACATACACTTCTGGCAATCACAAAAAAATACACCACAGGCAATCCTCACTATATTGAAGTCGGACATCTGGAACCTGCGCCCCTGAGTCCGGAGACAGAAGAGAAAGTAAAAGAGACCGTTTTTGCGGCATTGAGTGCGCTCGGCGTAGAGAACGGAGCCGGACACAGTGAGCTGAGGATAGACAGAAGCGGCAATGTCCGGATCATTGAGATCGGTTCCCGGATGGGTGGAGACTGTATCGGTTCCGATCTGGTACCGTTATCCACAGGACAGGACTTCGTGGGAATGGTGATAGATGTGGCTGCCGGAAACCCTCCAAAGATCAAAGAGGATCCGGAAAAACACATTTCCGCTGTACGTTTCCTGATGAACCGGAAAGAAATCCACCATCTGAACCGGATAAAGGAGAATTATCCACAATTTATCCGCAAAATTGTGCAGGAAGGCGACGTAGACAGTGCTGAGATTGTGGATAGTGGAAGCAGACCGGGATTTTATATCCTTCAGACCGACACAATGGAGGAAATGCAGAAACTTCTCCACTGCGGACCAGAGGAAAATCCAATTCAGCTTTTTACGACACCTGTTCAGAAAATGCGGTTCAGAGATGAAAGAAAGGAGAATGGGGAAACCGGGAAGGATAAAAAGAACAAAGAAAATAAAGAGAATGTCTTTTATATCAAAAGAGATGACCTTCTCCCGTTTTCCTTCGGCGGAAACAAAGTTCGTTTTGCCTGGGAATTTGTCGAGGATATGAAAGAGAAACACTGTGACAGCATGATCATTTACGGAAATTATCATTCCAACCTGTGCAGGATTTTATCGACTCTGTGCCATCAGCTGGAGATTCCCTGTTACATGATCCACAACACAGAAGACATTTCCGGGGAACATGATACGAACAACAGCCGCATCATTCACCGGATGGGAGTCTATGAGATCAGATGTGGCAAAAGCGGGATTGCAGAGGCAGTCCGTACTGCCATGGATGAACTGACAGAGAAAGGATATCGTCCGTATTACATTTACGGAAATGAAAAAGGAGAAGGAAACGAGCACATTCCGATGCGGGCATACGAGAAAGCTTATGAAGAACTGTGTGCCTGGGAAAAAGAAAACCATACATTTTTTGACTATATTTTCCTGGCATCGAGTACCAATGCCACACAGTCCGGGCTCCTGGCAGGGAGCCTGAAACATCAGGACAACCGCCGGATCGTGGGAATCTCTGTTTCCAGAAATGAGAAGCGCGGAAAAGAAGTCATCAGCCGGAACATCCGTCAGTATGCAGAAAAGAATGGCCGGAAACTTCCGGAGAACTGGGAAGAAAACGTGCTTTTTACAGATGACTACATGGAAGGGGGATACGGTGTATATTCTGAAAAAATCGCAGAAACGATCCGAAAGGTTTATGACATGGATGCCGTTCCTCTGGATATGACATATACAGGAAAGGCTTTTTATGGTATGATGGAATACCTGAAAAAGCAGGAGATCACCGGAAAAAAAATTCTGTTTCTTCACACCGGCGGTCTGCCTTTATTTTTTGATTTTCTGGAGGATGAGAAATAAAAATGAAAAAACTGATGATTCTTGGAGCAAGCTATTCGCAGATACCTCTCTATGAGACTGCTTCCAGACTGGGAATCGCGACAGTAGCTGTGAGCACTCCCGGAGACTGGCCGGGATTTGCTGTGGCAGATGAATGTTCCTACACAGATATCTCCGACCCGGAGGCAGTTCTGGCAGCAGCCAGAGAGCATGAGATCAACGGGATCGCAACCTGCTGTCTGGATGCGGGAATCCGGTCTGTCGGGTATGTCTGTGAAAACATGGGACTGAAAGGACTTTCTGCAAATGCCGGAAAACTCTGCTCAGATAAGTACCTGATGAAAGAAGCTTTTTTGAAAGGCGGCGTAACCTGTGCCCGTCATATCTGCATCCACAACAGGGCAGAACTGGAAGAGGCAGTGAAAGTCCTGAACTTTCCGGTGATTCTGAAAGCGGTTGACCTTATGGGAAGCAGAGGGATTTTCCGCTGTGACACAAAAGAAGAAGTATTCACACATTATGCAGACACCATGAATGCAACCGGAAAAGACTACTGCCTTCTGGAAGAGTTTATTGAAGGAACGATGCTGGGCTGCGAAGCAATGCTTTCCAAGGGAAAACTGCTCTACTGTCTGCCAAATAATATTGAAAATTATCCGGCTCATGTTCCGACACCCATCGGTCATTCTGTACCGTACAAAAAGCAGGATATATTAGGCGAAGAAGTACAGAAACAGGTACTTCTGGCAATACAGGCGCTGGGAATGGACAACTGCCCGGTCAACTGTGACCTGATGGAAAAAGACGGAAAAATTTATGTGATCGAGATCACCGGGAGAGCCGGCGGCAACTGCCTGCCTGAAATGGTGGGGATCTATTATGGGATTGATTATTATGAAGCGATCGTCCGCCTTGCCATGGACATGCAGGCGGAAGAACTGTTTCAGGATCAGAAGAACAGATTTCAGAATGCTGCACAGAGAAAATGTGGAGAAAGACCAGAAAATACAGATGGAAATCTGAACAGAGTGACACCAAATTTATCACATATTCTGACATCTGACAGGGATGGCATTCTGAAAGCCATCCATAATGACAATGAAGCGTCACCGGACCTTCTGGATCTTTCATTCAACGTTGAACCCGGAGAAGAAATCCGGCATTATGAAAACGGCAGGGACAGACTTGGCCAGGTAATCATCTGTGGAGAAACACTGGATGCCTGTGAGCAGCGTCTGAACGAAGTTTTGTCCAAATTAAACATTGAATTTATATCTTGATTGTGAGAGAATAACATGAGTAATTATAGAAATGATAAGAAAAGCCTGTTTTTACTGTTGCATATCAGCCTTTTATTCAGCTCATTAAGCGGGGTGTGTTCCAAACTGGCCTCCGGTTACACAGACAATATTTTTTCCATCCCGTTTCTGTTCTGGTTTGGGCTGGTCTTTGTGATCATGTTTGGGTATGCGATCATCTGGCAGCAGGTCTTAAAAAGAATGCCCCTCACAATTGCCTATGCGAACAAGCCGGTGACTCTGATCTGGGGAATTATCTGGGGACGCCTGATCTTTGGCGAAAAGATTACCTGGAATATGCTGGTGGGAGCCTGTGTGATCTTTCTGGGAATTTATTTTGTGACTACTCAGGAAGAACCTTCAGAAAAAGTCCGGAAGGAAACTGAAGAACACAGAAAGAAAGCCGGTCAGATTCAGAAGGAAAAGGAGGACAGATATCATGAGTAAATTTGGAGGAGCAGTCTGCCTGCTTCTGGTTTCTGTGTTTATTTCTTCTGTTTCACAGATCCTTTTGAAAAAGGCGGCAAATAAAACCTACGAAGACCATATCCGGGAATATCTGAATCCGCTGGTGATCTTTGCATACGGAATGTTTTTCTGTTCCGTGATCCTGACCATGCTGGCACTGAAGAATATTCCGTTGTCCATGCAGCCGATTCTGGAATCCACAGGATATATTTTTGTGACAGTTATGGGATACTTTTTCCTGAAAGAACGGATCGGAAAGAGAAAAATGGCAGGGATCGCACTGATCCTGCTGGGAATCCTGATCTTTTCCATGTGAGGATTCCGGAAATCTGAAAGAGCATGGAAAGGAAAAACAGGTATTAAGGAGAGACAAAAGAAATGCTGGTATCTATTATTATACCATGTTACAATTCGGAGCACACTATCGGCAAAGTGGTGGAGCTTGCGATACAGGAATTTGAGAAACTTGAGAACTATGAATGTGAGTTTGTACTGGTCAATGACTATTCCAGAGACGGGACGTGGAATTCCATCCGGAGTCTGACAGACCGTTACCCAAATGTAAAGGGAATCAATCTGGCAAAGAATTTCGGACAGCACAACGCGATCATGGCAGCTCTTTCTCAGGCAGAAGGCGATCTGATCGTGGGAATGGATGACGATATGCAGAACCATCCCTCTCAGATTCCACAGTTTCTGAACAAGATGGAAGAAGGTTATGATATTGTATTCGGTGTGTTTAAGCAGAGAAAATTCTCTGTTATGAAAAATATCACCGGGGCCATCAGCAGATATCTGCTCTGGCATCTGCTGGACAGACCGAAGGATATCCAGATGAGCAGTTTCTGGTGCTGCCGGAAATATGTGAGGGATGAGGTTGTGAAGTATGACGGATACAATATTTTTCTTCAGGTACTTTTCTTCCGTACCACACATAATATTGCAAATATTGAGATCGAGCATTATGCCAGAGAAGTAGGCGAATCCAACTACAACTTCCGAAGAGGATTAAAACTGTTTATGTCCTGTCTGAATTTTACGGTGATCCCGTTGCGCCTGGCAACTTTTTTCGGAACACTGTTTTCCGCAGCTGGTTTTATCGGAGCAGTTGTGGTACTGATCCGAAAACTTCTGGATCCGTCCATTGCTATCGGGTGGTCGTCCCTGATGTGTGTACTTCTGGTATTGTTTGGAATCTGCTTCCTGATGCTGGGGATTATCGGAGAGTACATAGGAAAACTGATCCTGAACATTAACAAAACTCCTCAGTATGTAATCCGGGAGACCAGAAATATTTCAGAAACGTCAGCACAGATAAAAAAAGGGGTAACAGATGATTGATTTTAACAGACCTGCTTATGTAGGCAGGGAACTTGAATATATTCAGGACGCAGTGCACAGAGGGATGCTTTGCGGAGACGGAGAATATACGAAGAGATGTTCCGCATGGATGGAAGAACGCTTCCAGGTGGGACATGTGATGCTTACCACTTCCTGCACACACGCACTGGAAATGGCAGCATATCTTTGTGATATTCAGCCAGGGGATGAGGTGATCATGCCTTCCTACACCTTTGTGTCAACCGCAGATGCATTTGTTCTGCGTCAGGCGAAGATCGTGTTCGTGGATATCAGGCCGGATACTATGAACATCAATGAGAAACTGATCGAGCAGGCAGTCACAGACAGAACGAAAGTAATCGTGCCTGTTCATTATGCGGGTGTTGCCTGCGAGATGGACACGATCATGGAGATTGCCCGCAGACATGGTCTGAAAGTTGTGGAAGATGCAGCTCAGGGTGTGGATGCCTTTTATAAAGGAAAAGCGCTGGGAACCATCGGAGATTTTGGATGTTACAGTTTCCATGAGACAAAGAATTATACTATGGGAGAGGGCGGCGCACTTCTCTATCAGGATGACCGCTATCAGGAAAAAGCGGAAATCCTCAGGGAAAAAGGAACAGACAGAAGCAAGTTTTTCCGCGGACAGGTAGACAAATACCGCTGGATGGATTATGGTTCTTCCTATCTTCCAAGTGAACTGAATGCGGCATATCTCTATGCGCAGCTTGAAGAACGTGAGAAAATTTACAATAAACGAATGGCGGTTTATGATTACTATCATAAGAATCTGGCTCATCTGGCAGCAGAAGGAAAGATCGAGCAGCCGTTTGTTCCGGAAGGCTGCACACATAATGCGCATATGTATTATATAAAAGTGCATGATATGGAAGTAAGGACAAGACTGATCCGCTATCTGCGGGAAAAAGGAATCTGTTCGGTCTTCCATTATGTACCGCTTCATTCTGCCCCGGCAGGCAAAAAATACGGCAGATTTGCAGGTGAAGATGTTTACACAACAAAAGAGAGTGAACGTCTGCTGAGACTGCCGATGTTCTATAATCTGGATATGGAAGATGTGAAACGTGTGACGGATGCAGTTGCAGAGTTTGACGGATTCTGATCATAGCACTATAAAAAGAGGAAATAAAAGTTATTATGAAAAAATGGAAACAGTTATTAGCAGCAGTACTCTCTGCCGGAATGATCTGCCTGACACCGGTACAGACATTTGCGGCAGTGGATCTGAACGCCAGATATGAAATCTCTACCAATCAGATTTCCGGATGGCCCGCAGGACCGGAGATCACTTCTGACACCGGTGTCCTGATGGATGCGGATACGGGAATCCTTCTTTATAATAAAGGAGGAGATGAACTTCGTTATCCGGCAAGCATCACGAAAATCATGACTCTTCTTCTGGCAGTAGAGAATGCTTCTCTGGATGATCAGGTCACTTTTACAGAGACAGGCATCCGGGATGAGACCTGGGATTCCGGAAATATCGGAATGAAACTGGGAGAAGTCATGAGCATGAGAGACTGTGTGTATGCTCTGTTTATCAAGTCAGCCAATGAAGTGGCTGCGCAGATTGCAGAGTATGTAGGCGGTACGGAGCAGAACTTCATTGACATGATGAATCAGCGTGCAGCAGAGATCGGCTGCACGAATACACACTTTGCCAATGCAAGCGGACTTCCGGATGCGAATCATTATTCAACTGCCAGAGATATGGCACTGATCATGAGAGAAGCACTGAAGAATAAAACATTTCGCGAGATCATCGCAACGCCGACCTATACCATACAGCCAACGAACATGAACAGTGAAGCAAGAACCCTGCACACCCACCATCCGATGTTTGCAGAGGAATCAACCTACTATTACAAGGGTTGTATCGGAGGCAAAACAGGATTTACCAATGATGCGGGAAGCACTCTTGTCACAGCGGTAAAAAGAAAAAAAGGAACTTACATCGCAGTCACCATGAAGGCAGCAGAACTGGGATATGCAGTGGCAGATTCCACAGCACTGTTTGACTATGCATATCAGAATTTCACAAAGAAAAAAGTAGAAGGTGGAAAAGTCCTGATCCCGAAAGGTACGGATGTGGATTCCCTTACTGTAAATACGGAGCCGGATGGCGAGAATGAATTGCGTTCTTATTATTTTGGAGATTATCTGGTAGGAATGGCATCTGTTTCCCTGGCAACGCCGACACCGGAACCTGCTTCTGATGATGCAGAGGACGGACAGGGCGCAGCAGAAGAGAAATCTTCAGATGATCAGAAGTCTTCTGATGGCTCCGGAGATTCATCTGCGGATTCTGACAGCCAGGACTCAGAAACTCAGGAAACCGGGGAGGATTCCCTGACAGATGTGATAAACGGAAAAAAATCACTCAATTCCGGAGAAATTTTTCTGCTTGTCATGGCAGCAGCAGACCTTCTGCTGATCCTGATCCTTACCGTTATTCTTGCAAAAAAGAAAAAACGACGCAGATAAAAACAGATAAAAAGCAGACAGATTTATCTGGTCTGTTAAATGAAACTGACAGAGAGAGGCAGGCGTTACCGGACACAGAGTGAACCGTAACAGTCAGACAGCAGCTTTCTGTCCGATCAAGCATATACAGAAAAGAGGAAAAGAAAATGGGAAAAATTAAAGTTACAGAATGTGGCGGAATCAAAGGATTAAAAGTTGTAGAGCCGACAGTTTTCGGAGATGCCAGAGGATATTTTATGGAAACCTACAACTACAATGATTTCAAAGAAGCAGGAATTGATGTAGAGTTCGTACAGGACAACCAGTCCAGCTCTCACAAGGGAGTTCTCCGCGGACTTCATTTCCAGATCAACTATCCACAGGACAAACTGGTCCGCGTGGTAAACGGAGAAGTATTCGACGTGGCAGTAGACCTTCGTGAAGGCTCTGAAACCTATGGAAAATGGTTCGGTGTGGTACTTTCCGCTGAGAACAAGAAGCAGTTCTTTATCCCGAAAGGATTTGCACACGGATTCCTGGTACTTTCCGAGCATGCGGAATTTGTTTACAAATGTTCTGATTTCTATCATCCAAACGATGAAGGCGGCCTGATCTGGAATGATCCGGATATTGGAGTAGAATGGCCGATCCCGGAAGGCATGGAATTAAGCTTTTCTGACAAAGATACCAAATGGGGAAGCTTCAAAGATTACCGCAAATAATAGGAGAACGAGAGATTGAATACGATTTTTTCTTTACCCATGGATATTTATAAAAACAGACGGCTTGTGGCCAAGCTTGCGAAGAATGACTTTAAAACCAAATATGCAGGTTCTTATCTGGGAATCGTGTGGGCATTCATTCAGCCGGTGATCACGATTCTTGTATACTGGTTTGTCTTCTCAGTTGGTTTCCGCTCAGGCACAGGAGATCTGGGAGTTCCTTTTGTTCTGTATCTGGTAGCCGGAATCGTGCCGTGGTTCTTTTTCCAGGATGCGCTGATCGGAGGAACGAACTCTCTGCTGGAATATAATTATCTGGTAAAAAAAGTAGTCTTTAATATCAGCGTACTTCCTGTAGTTAAGATTATTTCTGCCATGTTTGTTCATGCATTCTTTGTGCTGTTTACAATTGTCCTGTACGCAGCCTACGGGAAATTTCCTGATCTTTATTACCTGCAGATCATTTATTACAGCGGATGTGTGTTTATGCTGGTTCTGGGATTATCCTATGCGACAAGCGCGATCGTGATCTTTTTTAGGGATCTGACACAGATCATCAACATTGTACTTCAGGTAGGAGTCTGGCTGACACCGATCATGTGGATCGTGGAAAATACCCCTCTGGTGGGAAATCCGGTTATCATGAAGATCCTGAAACTCAATCCGATGTATTACATTGTTTCCGGATACAGAGATATCTTTCTGATGAAAAACTGGTTCTGGGAACATGCAGGATGGAGCATTTATTTCTGGGTGTTTACTGCTCTTTGCTTCGCATTTGGAAGCTGGGTATTCAACCGCCTGCGCATCCATTTTGCAGATGTCCTGTAATAAAAACGTTACTGTTCACACGCCACTATCCCGCGAGGTGTTTTGGCATGAACATGCCAAAATCCCGAGACATACAGCGCGAATTTATGCGATTAGCATAAATTCTGTGCATCGCGAAGCGTGTTACTGAGAACGGAGTGAACAGTAACATAAAAACAGTGGAAAGGAAATAACGTGGAAAATAAGAAAGTAATTCAGGTGAAAAATCTCACCAAAATGTATAAATTATATGATAAGCCTTCTGACAGACTCAAAGAGGCTCTGGGGCTTACCAGAAAGAAACTTTATAAAGAGCATTATGCACTGCACGATGTGAATTTTGATATCAGTGAAGGCGAGTGTGTGGGCATTATCGGAACCAATGGTTCCGGTAAGTCCACCATTCTGAAAATCATCACAGGTGTCCTGACTCCTACAGAAGGAGAGGTAAAAGTAGACGGAAGAATTTCCGCACTGCTGGAACTGGGTGCCGGATTTAATATGGAATATTCCGGTCTTGAAAATGTGTATCTGAATGGAACCATGATCGGATTTTCCAAAGAAGAAATTGATGCCAGACTGGACGATATCCTGGAATTTGCAGACATTGGAGATTTTATCCATCAGCCTGTAAAAACATATTCCAGTGGTATGTTCGTGCGTCTGGCTTTTGCTGTCGCTATTAACATTGACCCGGAAATCCTTGTGGTAGATGAAGCATTGTCCGTAGGCGATGTCTTTTTCCAGGCCAAATGTTACCATAAATTTGAAGAATTTAAGAAACAGGGAAAAACCATTCTGTTCGTAAGCCATGACCTGAGCAGTGTCTCTAAATACTGTGACAGAGTCATTCTGCTGAACAAAGGCGTAAAACTGGATGAAGGTTCCCCGAAGCAGATGGTAGACCTTTATAAACAGCTTCTGGTAGGACAAAAGCCTGTAAAACAAGTCGAAAGTGCAAACGCAGAAAACGGTGCTGAAGGAACAGCAGGCGAAATAGAAGAAAAGGAAAATGCAGGAAGCTTTCAGGCGAATCCTAATATGCTCGAATATGGAAACCGAATGGCTGAGATCATTAAGTTTGAAGTTCTCGATGACAAAGGGGTTCGCTCCAATACCATAGAGAAAGGAAGTACCTTCAAGATTCGGATGAAGGTTCGTTTCAATCAGGATATTCAGGAGCCAATCATGGCATACACTTTTAAGAACATTAAAGGAACGGAGATTACAGGAACCAATACCATGTTTGAAAAAGTACAGACTGAGAAATCCGAAAAAGGAGATATCTGTACTGCAACTTTTACCCAGGAGATGAACCTTCAGGGTGGAGAGTATCTGCTTTCCTTTGGATGCACGGGCTATAAGGACGGAGACTTTACTGTGTTCCACCGACTTTATGATGCCTGCAATATCACGGTAGTTTCCAGCAAGAATACAGTAGGATTTTATGATATGAATTCCAGGGTGGAAATTACATCAGAAAATTAATGTGAGGAAGAAAGATGGGAGAGACAATCGGAAAGGTGTTTCTGGATACCACATACTATCCGGGACAGGACTTATACAGTGACGGTGCCATAGAGGATGAGATGCTGGCGATTGCCAGAGATTGTGCACCGGAAGAATTTAACAGCGTGATCAGAGACAGGGAAAGCTGGCCGATCCTTTATCATTTTTCTCATATCAGAGAAAACATTTTAAGCTGGCTTCCGTTTACAGGGGAGGAAAAGGTTCTCGAGATCGGTGCCGGATGCGGAGCGGTCACGGGTGCTCTGTGCAAAAAAGCAAAAGAAGTCACCAGCATTGACCTTTCCATGAAACGAAGCAAGATCAATGCTTACCGCCACAGAGATCAGGAAAACCTGAAGATCCTGGTGGGAAACTTCCAGGAGATTGAGAAGAATCTGACAGAAAAATATGATTATATTACCCTGATCGGGGTATTTGAATACGGGGAAGCCTACATTCAGAGTGAGACTCCGTATGTGGATTTCCTGAAGATCATTGCCACACATCTGAAACCGGACGGAAAGATCGTTCTTGCCATTGAGAACCGTCTGGGCCTGAAATACTGGGCAGGATGTACGGAAGATCATTTCGGAACTTTATTTGAGGGACTGGAAGGATATCCCCGTACCAGTGGTGTAAAAACATTTACCAAAAAAGAATTTGGTAAAATCCTGAAGGAAGCCGGAGATCTCAAAGCAGCCTGGTATTATCCTTTCCCGGACTATAAATTTCCAATGACGATCTACTCAGAGGAACATCTTCCCTCGAAAGGTGAGCTGAACCGGACAGAATATAATTTTGACAGATTCCGCCTGGAGCTGTTTCAGGAGTCACCGGTGTATGATACCCTTCTGGAAAATGACCTTTATCCGCAGTTTGCCAATTCTTTCTTACTGCTGATCGGAAAAGAACAGCCTCAGATGCAGACTGTCTATGCGAAATTTTCCAATGAGCGGGATCGCAGATTTGCCATCTGCACAGAAATCTGCAAAAAGCAGGGAAACGAAAAGCAGGCAAAGGGAGATATGGAAAACGGGAAATCCCAAACCGGGGAAGACAAAAACGGACTTCTGGTAAAGAAATTCCCGGCAGAGAAAGAAGCCGAATCTCATATCCGGAAACTCGAAGAAATTTATGAGAAACTGAAAGTGATGTATCAGCCGGAAGGAATCGGGATCAACTATTGCCACTGCACAGCTCAGGGCGCAGAACTGGAATTTCTTGGCGGGATCACTCTGGAAGAGAAACTGGATACGCTTCTCGAAGCAGGAAAGACGGAAGAACTGGAAGCTCTCCTGTTTTCTTATATCGAAAAGATCAGACGAATCCATGAGAAGGAACCATTTGAAAAGACGGAAGATTTCATCCGTGTATTCGGTGATGTAAATCTGGAACAAACTTTAAAAGGTACTTCTGTATCAAACATCGATCTTGTACCTGCAAACATCCTTCAGGATGGTGACAGAGTCTCTGTCATTGATTATGAGTGGACCTTCTTTTTCCCGGTACCATCGCAGTTTCTGGTATACCGTATGATTCACTATTATATGGAAAGCGATGTAAAGAGAGGATCGCTGAAGAGTCTGAATTTCTATGAAAAAGCCGGGATTACTGTCAGGGAACAGGAAATTTATGCAGAAATGGAAGAGAATTTCCAGAAATATATGCTGGGAACACACACTTCCATGCTAAGTCTCTATGACAGGATTTCTCCGGGAAAAGCAAATGCCCTGGAATTTTATGAAGAACAGAAACAGAGGGCATCCAGAGAACTGCAGATCTTCTGGGACGCAGGACGTGATTTTAACGAGGAAGATTCTGTCCGGTATCCATTTAAGAATGACGAAGTTTCCATTACACTGAAACTTCCGGAACATACCACCAGACTCAGACTGGATCCGGGAGAATTTCGCACAGGCATTTATATCAGAAAGATGCGCTGGGGAAATGGAGAGGAAGTAAAACGCCGCGCAGAAGGCTATCGTTTTGACAAAGACATTTTCTATTTTGGCGGGGAAGACCCGCAGCTTTACATTGATGAGATCCCGGAAGGTGCAGGAACTCTGGAGCTGGAGATGGAACTTCTCAACGAGCAGAGAACCGGCCAGAAATTCTGGGAGGCTTATCTGGAAAGAGAAAAGAAACTGAATGTGGCTGCACAGGATCTGATCGCCAGAGAAAAGAAACTGAATGCGGCTGCACAGAATCTGATCACAAGAGAAAAACAGGTCCATACTGTGGAGAACAGTCGGATATGGAAAATATATCGTGCGATAAAAGGAATTTAGGGAAATGGGAAAGATATTTTGGAGTGTAGATGAAAAGAAATATAATGATCAGAGTGCGCATACGCTGATCCTGAGTGGCTGGGCAGCCGATACAGAAGAAAGGAAAGAATGTGAACTGCTTCTCTACGGAGACGGGGAAGAGCTTCCTGCTCTGAAAATTTCCCGCCATTACAGAGCGGATGTTGCCAAAAACCTTACGGAGCTGGGGAAAGTCAATGCCGGTTTCCGGGCGGAAATTCCGGAAATACCGGAACTTGCCGGAAAATATGCAGAACTGGAACTCTTCGTTGTCAATGGAGGAGAGAAAGTCAGTATCTGGAAAGAACCAACCAGAGAACTGAAAGAATTCTGTGCAGACTGTCTGATGGAATACAAAATTGACAGAGAACAGATCATGGGGAAAAACACTCTGATGATAGACGGATGGGTTCTGGATCAGAGAGGCGAAGCTGAAGTCCGGGTGGAAGATGAATCCGGAAGACCGGTAAACTGCACGATCACCAGAGTCAGACGTCCGGATGTGGAAGAAGAACGAAATATTCATACAGAAAAAAAGCCGGAACTCGGATTTTCTATCTCTGTAAATCTGGAAAAAATCACAGCCAGAGAAATCACGATCCTTTTCTGCGGACCGGAGACAAAGAAAACCTATACGGTCAACATAAAGAAATTAAAAGCAGAAAATTCTGTATTCCATCAGATGCGCCGGGTTCTTGCCTGGGAAAACAGGGAAAAGAATGCAGCCTATATCAGAGAGAATGGTCTGGGACAGTTTGTCCGTTATCTGGGAAGCCACCAGCAGGAAGGTGCTGTCCTGGATTATGAAGAATGGCTCAAAGACCATGCAGCAGGCAGAAAAGAGCTGAAACGCCAGAGAAACGCAGTCTTTTCCTATATGCCTCTGATCAGCATCGTGATTCCTCTGTACAACACTCCGCAGGAATACCTGAAAGAAATCGTGGATTCCGTGATCGCACAGACCTACGGGAACTGGCAGCTCTGTCTAGCTGATGGAAGTGAAGGCGAGGAAACAGGAGAATTTCTGAGAAAGAAATACAAAAAAGAAATCCGCATTTCCTACAAGAAACTCAAAGAGAATAAGGGAATTTCCGAGAACACCAATGCAGCCATCAAACTGGCAATGGGAGATTATATCATGCTCTGCGACCATGATGATGTGCTGGCACCGGATGCACTGTTCCATATTGTAAAAGCCATCACAGAGAAGAAAGCAGATGTGGTATACACGGACGAAGATAAAGTCAGCATGGACGGCAAACATTATTTCGAACCAAACTTTAAGCCGGATTTCAATCTTTTCCGTCTGCGTGAGAACAATTATATCTGCCATATCTTTGCAGTGAAAAAAGAGCTTCTGGAACAGGTGGGAACCTTCCGTTCTGAATATGACGGTGCACAGGACTTTGACCTGATTTTCCGCTGCTGTGAGCAGGCAAAAAAGATTGTCCATGTGCCGAGAGTCCTTTACCACTGGCGTTCCCATATGAATTCCACAGCAGCCAACCCGGAAAGCAAACGTTATGCATTTGAGGCAGGACGAAGAGCGATAGAAGCACATTACAAACGAATGGGAATCCCGGCAGCCGTAGAAATGACAGAAAGACCCGGATGGTACAGAAGCCATGTAGAAATCCAGGGTGAGCCGCTGATCTCCATTATCATTCCAAATAAAGATCATATCGATGATCTGGAACTGTGCATTTCTTCTGTTGAGGAGAGATCGACCTGGAAGAATTATGAGATTCTTGTTGTAGAGAATAACAGCGAAAACAAGGAAACCTTTGCCTATTACGAAGCACTCAAAGGCAGATATGACAATGTAAGGATCCTGACCTGGAAGAAAGAGTTCAATTATTCTTCCATCAATAACTTTGCAGTGAAGGAAGCCCGTGGAGAATATCTTCTTTTCCTGAACAATGATGTGGAGATCATCACTCCTTCCTGGATCGAGGAAATGCTCCAGAACTGTCAGCAGGACGGGGTAGGGATTACAGGAGCAAAGCTCTACTATCCGGATGACACGATCCAGCATGCCGGTGTGGTCGTAGGTCTGGGCGGAATCGCAGGACATATTATGTGCAAGGCACCAAGAGAGACAGTCGGATACATGGGACGTATGGTATGCGTACAGGAGATGAGTGCGGTTACTGCTGCGTGTATGTTGGTGAAGGCTTCTGTATTCAGAGAAGTCGGAGGTTTTGATGAGGAACTGAAGGTTGCCTTTAATGACATTGACTTTTGCATGAAAGTAAGAAGTGTGGGACAAAAAGTGGTATTTACTCCTTATGCGGAACTTTATCATTATGAATCCAAGTCCAGAGGACTGGAGGACACACCGGAGAAACAGCAGCGTTTTTCCAGAGAAGTGAAGTGCTTCCGCAGAAAATGGGAGAGAGAACTGTTAAAGGGAGATCCTTATTACAGTCCGAACCTGTCACTGAAAGAAGGAGACTGTTCCCTGAGAAAAGCTGAAAGAAATGGGGATTGAGATGCCGAAGGAAATATTTGAAGTAACAAGAGAGAGATTTCATTTACTGGACAGAAATCAGTATCTGGTACAGGGAAGCTGGCTGAAAGATGCAAAAATGGAAGCATACCTGGATAAGAAAAAATTAAAAACAACAGTAAAGAAAATAGAAATAGTCAGTGCGCTGGAGCGTTTTAAAGACCCTGACCTGATGAGAGGCGAGCAGATTTCAGCAGCCCTGGAACTGCCGGACAGCCTGTCAGAGTTTCAGAAACTGGTGATTTATGCAGAGATGCCTGATAAAAAACAGGTCTGGTTTTCTATTTCTGCCAGAGAACTTGAGAAAAAGAGAGACAGGCCGCAGGTTTATTTTGAAGAGGAAAAAGTGCAGCAGGGCCTGGTACGTTTAAGAGGCTGGGCGATCGCTGCAAAGCCGGTGGCCATCCGCATTTTCGATGAGAATAAACAGCCGGTTTCTGCGGATATCCAGAGAACAGACCGTGTAGATGTAAACCAGCTTTATGAAGAACTGGAACATCCGGACAAGACGGGATTTTTTACAGAAGTGACCAATGTCTCCGGGAAATGCCTCTATGTGGTATTTTATGCAGGAGACAAAAAGACCGTAAAAGTAGTGCCTCTGAGAAAACTGGAAGTTCTGGCAAAAAAAGTGGACAAGTATGCGAAGAAGGGACTTCATTACTGGAAATCCCAGGGAAGCACGGCTCTTGCGCAGAAGATCGTTTCCAAGGTAAAAACGGTTTCCACCAGAGAGATTCCTTATCAGAAGTGGATCATGCGCCATCTTCCGGGAAAAGCAGAGCTGGAGAAGCAGAAAAAGACAAAACTGAAATACAGCCCGAAGATTTCCATTGTGGTACCACTGTATAAAACTCCGGAAAAATATCTGAGAAGACTGGTGGAGTCTGTGCAGGAGCAGACTTACAGCAACTGGGAACTGTGCCTGTCTGACGGCAGTGGAGCAAACTCCCCGCTGACAGGAATCCTAAAAGAACTGACTGCAAAAGATGCAAGGATCAAAGTGATCTCTCATGACTGTGCACTTCAGATTTCAGAGAATACAAACAGTGCCATAGAAGCGGCAGCCGGAGAGTTTATTGCATTTGCGGACCATGACGATGAGCTGACACCTCACGCACTGTTCGAGTGTGTGAAAGCACTCAATGATCATCCGGGAACTCTGGTGATCTATTCTGATGAAGACAAAATGTCCATGGATGGTCATAAGTTCTTCCAGCCGCATTTCAAACCGAACTACAACCCGGACCTTCTCTGTACCGTCAACTATATCTGCCACCTGTTTGTGGTATCAAGGACAGTGATTGATAAAGTCGGAATGCTGCGGAAAGAATTTGACGGTGCACAGGATTATGATTTTGTGTTCCGCTGTGTGGAAGCAGTGAAGGATGAAGAGATTTATCATGTTCCGAAGATCCTGTATCACTGGAGATGCCATGAAGATTCCACGGCTGAGAATCCGGAGAGCAAGACATATGCGTTTGATGCCGGCAGACGTGCAGTGCAGGAGCATTACAACCGTACAGGAATCCATGCGGAAGTGAAAAACGGAGAATTTCTGGGACTGTACAGAACCAGATTTATCAGAGATTATGATCCGCTGATCTCTATCATCATTCCAAACAAAGACCATATTGATGACCTGAAACGATGCATGGATTCCATAGAACAGAATTCTACTTATAAGAATTATGAGTACATTATCGTGGAAAATAACAGTACAGATCCGAAAACCTTTGAATATTATAAGAAACTGGAAGCGGAGAATGAGAAAGCCCATGTGGTTTACTGGGACGGAGTCTTTAACTATTCTGCCATCAATAATTATGGAGTTTCTTTTGCAAAAGGAGAGTATCTGCTGCTTCTGAACAATGATACGGAGATCATCAATCCGGACTGTCTGGAAGAACTTCTGGGATATTGCATGCGTAAGGATGTAGGTGCTGTGGGTGCCAGACTGTATTATGAAGATGATACCATCCAGCATGCCGGTGTTGTGATCGGATTCGGCGGGATCGCGGGACATTGTTTTGTGCTCCAGCCAAGGGGAACGACAGGATACTGCCACAGAATTATCTGTGCACAGGACTACAGCGCAGTTACTGCGGCCTGCATGATGGTTAAGAGAACTGCATTTGAAGAGGTGGGCGGACTTTCAGAGGAACTGCAGGTTGCCTTTAATGACATTGATTTCTGCATGAAACTGCGCAGTGCCGGATATCTGATCGTGTACAATCCTTATGCAGAACTTTACCATTATGAATCCAAATCCAGAGGTCTGGAGGATACCCCGGAGAAGGTGGCAAGATTTAACCGCGAAATATCTATCTTCGAAAAGAGATGGCCGGATATCTTAAGAAACGGTGACCCTTATTACAATCCAAATCTGACGCTTAAGAGCCAGGATTTCTCACTGAAACGGATCTGAAATTGTCAGAGATTTCAACAGGAACCGTAACTGTGAGGGGAGTCAGGCGGATATTTGCGATTGAGTCAGGGACTTACTTGATTCGGTTAAACAGTTACGATGGATTATAAGAAAGTTAAGAAAGAAAAATATGAAAAAAAGTGATAAGAAAAAATCAAAAATCATTATAACAAAAGAATCTCAAACAAGGCTGCTGCTTCTGGCAGCTTTGTTTTTTAGCAGCCTGTTTATTTTCCGCAGCTACTTATTCGGAGATTCGGTTATGGTATTTGACGATGTCGGCGGGGATACCTGGCAGCAGTACACCATGCACTATGCTTCCATTGTAAATCATCTCCGTGCAGGTACGTTCTCGCTGTGGGATTTTACGAATGGAATGGGAACGAATATGTTTCTGTTAAGTCTGTTTGATCCTTCCCTGATCCTTCTGTATGTGATCGGAGTAATCCTGGGAGCAGCACATATGCTGTTCTATCTGGTGTGGATCCAGATCCTGAAAATTCTGGTGGCAGGTTTTGTTTTTTATCTGTTTCTTTCAGAATTTAATTACAGCAGACCGGCGAAATTCCTGGCGGCTTTTGCTTACGGGCTGAGCGGATATCTGATGATATGGGGACAGCATTACCAGTTCGGCATGGTTACGATCTATCTGCCGCTGATCCTGCTTTTTGAGGAGAAATTTTTCAGAGGAAAAAGAGGAAAAGGTCTTTTTCCTGTGACTGTATTCTTAAGCGGGATTTACAGTGTGTATTTTTCCTATATGAGTCTGATCGCGGCTGGATTTTATCTGCTGTTTCGGCTTGGAATGGAAGAGGAAATGAGCTGGAAACAGCGGATGGGAAAATTCTTCGGCGGCTGTGCGCAGATGCTGCTGGGAATCGGAATGAGTCTGGCTGCATTTTTACCGGCTGCGGCTACACTGATGAATTCTTCCAGGATCACTTCCGGTGAGAATGGAATCCTGGCACTGTTAAAAACGTGTTTTTCTCATTATGATATTGCCTATTATCAATGCCTGCTCATTCGCCCGTTTTCCACAAATCTGGAAAACCTGCAGACGCTTGGAGACGGGAAGTATGAAGGAATGGCAAATTATTATGAAGATCCGGTACTGTTTTGCTCTACGCTGGCTGTTTTCTTTGCCGTGCAGTTTCTCTTTGTATTGTGGAGAAGCCAGGAGAAAAAACGGGTAAAAATTTCCCTCTATACAGCGGCTGCGCTGATTTTGATCCTGGTGCTTCTGCCATTGGGAGGGATGGCTTTTAATGCCTTCACAGAGCCTACAAACCGTTACACATATATTCTGATGGTTGTTCTCTTGCTTGTTTTTGCATGGATGTGGGATTATCTTTGTGCCGGTGGCAGGATCAGTGTGCCGGCACTGGTGGTTACGACGGTGCTTATGCTGAGAGCGTATCGTATTGGTTACGGACAGAGTATTTTCAGGGAATACAGGATCAATGCAGTGATTCTGGCAGTGACCGGATGTGTGATGGCAGCCTGTATATTTTATCTGGGAAACAGAAAAACTCCGGCAGATCATTGTAAGGGAAGAAAAGTGGCAGCAGGAATCCTTGCAGCAGCACTGCTTGTAAATGTGATTTCGGAAGGCGGGATCAGTTATGTGGACCGTGTGGTTCTGAAAAAATCAGATGTTCCGGCAGAGCAGCTTGCAGAAGCACTGGAGGTCTATGCGGACATTGCCAGATCAGAAGATTCCGAGGAAAAAAGCAGGGCAGCTTTTTATAAGCCGCAGAGATATTTTACAGAATTATACAGGCAGGATCTTCAGGATGCCCTGAATTATCTGAAAGAGACAGACCCGGAATTTTACAGAGTGGAGAAGGATTATTCCTCCGCGACCTATACGATGGATGCACTCGCACAGGGATACAGGGGAATCAGCACTTACAATTCTGTTCTGAACGGAAATCTGAAAAACTTTGTGGATGTATGTTACCCGGAACTTTATTACATGGATCAGAACCGATATGCATTCTGGCCAAACGCGAATGATAATTTTCTGGCGGCTTTTACAGGGGTCAGATATCTGATTTCCCAAAACAGCAAACTGGACAGCAGTAAATATGAGCTGATCCGTAAATTTGGAGACAATATTTATCTGTACCGCAATATCCGGGAGTCTGATGTTGCCAGATTCTATACCAACACGATTTCTGAGGAATCGCTGGAAAATCTGTGCGACAGAGAGAGCCGGGAGAGGTTGCTGGAGAATTCACTGGCACTCGAGGATGGGGAAGAGATTTCGGACCTGTCACAGTTAAAAGAAATTTCAGAAGAACAGAAAAATTCGTCTGTGACACTGGATGCACCACAGAAAGATTCTCATCTTACAGGAACCGTATCTGCTCAGGCAGATGGTTATGTCCTGTGTATGATCCCTTATGAAACAGGCTGGAAAGTCACCGTGGACGGGGAAGAAGTAACGACTGAAAAAGGAGATCTGGGATTTGTTGCCTTCCCGGTAACCAAAGGCGAACATCGGCTGACACTGACCTTCCACCCGCCTGGACTGAAAGCAGGGACAGCGTTATCTGTAATATGCTGGCTGATCTGGCTTACAATGCTGGGATATGGACGCAGAAAGAGAAACGCAGGTTATAAATTATAAGTAAAGAAAAATGAAACAGCCCGAAAGGTAAGAAATGAAAACACTTACTTTTCGAGCTGTTTTTTTATGTCATAGGAAATTACTCCGCAATGTTCCAATGACATAAAAAAGCCCTCCGGGCAGGATCGCTATAATCCGGATATGCTCAGGATTTGATCACACGGATCATCAGGAACAGGCAAAACAGAAGAATTGCTGCCCCGATCGCTCCGATGATATAGTAAGGGGTATTTGTATGAGAAGCAGAAAACTGCTGAGCTGCTTTCATATTTCTCTGTCCGGTTTCAGCAGCATCATCTGCCTGCTGCTGTACATCCTCCAGAACAGCAGTTCCTACCGGGGTACCGCCGAAATAGTACTGCCGGGTGATCTGACCATCCGCAGAAGTATCTTCCGTAGTGAGGGAATCTTCTGTAGTTCCGGAAGGAACGATCACAGTGCCTCCGGAGATACGGTTGAAATCATCATCAGGGAGAGTCAGCGGAACAAAGTTATCGAATCCATAATTGAGAAGTGCGATCGCTTCATCATCCGTTACTCCGGAAGCTCCGTTTAATACCACGCAGACAAGTTTCATGTTATTTTTGGATGCTTCACAGACAAGGGTACTGCCGGAAGCTACAGTATAACCTTCTTTACCGCCGATGCAGGCTTCATAATATCCGTCACTTGCATTGTTGATCATGGTAAAGCTGTTGCTGAGTACACGGTCTCCTCCGGAGACGTTGGTCGCCGGAATCGTATAGGAAGAAGTAGCGGCGATCGTACGGAAGGTTTCGTTTTCCATGGCTGTTTCCATGATCAGAGCCATATCATGTGCGGTAATATGCTGATTTTCATCCGGAAGTCCTGTCGGGTTGGTGAAGACAGTATTGGTACAGCCAAGTTCCTGCGCACGGGCATTCATTTTTTCCACAAAAGCCTCCACAGAACCGCCGACATGCTCTGCAACCTGTAAGGCGATATCATTGGCAGAGCCAACCATGATCGCATAGAGACACTGCTCCATGGTAAAAACTTCGTCAAGCTGTGCGGAGATATTGGCACCTCCGTCTGTAACACCGGACACGCCTGTGGCAGTCATGGTCACCTGATCATCGAGACTGCTGTTCTCCAGGGCGATGAGGCAGGTCATGATCTTTACGGCGCTGGCAGGATAAAGCTGCTGGTCTGCATTCTTTGAAAAAAGAACTGTGTTCGTGGAAGTCTCCATCACGATGGCAGCAGTGGAAGTAATATCGGAAGCCTGCGGCCATCCGGAAATGCTGTTGGTTGTAATCGCAGCAGCGGAGTCAGCGGCCGGGGCTTCTGTGGTGTTACCGGCATTCGCAGCGGAGCTTCCTGCATCTGCTGCCACATCGGGAACTGCTGTATCCTGGGTTTCCACAGCTTCCGCAGTGCCGGAAGTATCAGTAATCTGAGCATCAGCACCGGTATCAGTGCCGTTATCCTGATCCTCATAGTCTGTATCGGAACCGGTATCATCTACCGGAGTTTCGTCATATACGGTATCAGAATCGGTGGTGTCTGCGTCATCATAATCAATTTGTTCAGTGTCGGAAAATAAATCTTCAGTTCCATCCTCTGTGTCTTCAGCCGCAGATACAGGAAGCTGGGCAGAAAGAGTAGTGACGCTTAATCCAACAGCCAGAAATGCGGCGGTAATCCTGTTCTTTTTCTTAATCTTCATGCTATTAAAATACTCCTGTTTTGTTGAAATTGTGAAAGCAAAAGCTGTAACGTGCAGGCACGAATAACTTCTGCTCCTGATAGCAAATCATAATACTATTATAACTGTAATGCCAGTTGTATCTGTAATTTGTGACATACGCAATCACGATTAGTATAACACAATCAACAGCTTTCTTGCAAAAAATATCATAGAATGTTAAAATAAGCTATCTTTTAATGCTGTTGTTGATAGAAATAGAACAGCGGCTCTGAACAGAACGCGAAAAAGAGGTTACAGACAATATGAGTAAAGAACAATCCGCAGGGGGAAGTATCCAGTGGACGAAAGTATTAAAGAAACTGTCTCCCTATACGATCCAGAAGGGGTTCCGCTATCTGAAACATTACGGACCAAAAGAATTCTGGATAAGGCTTCATGAACGCTTCGAACCGGAGGAGGTGCCATACGGTCCCTGGTATGAAGTATATATCCCGGATGAGGAGACACTGGAGAAACAAAGAAAACATAAATTCAAAAAGACTCCGCTGATCAGTATTGCGGTACCTGCCTATCAGACACCGACGGAATTTCTGAAACAGATGATAGATTCCCTGATCGCACAGACCTACCCGAACTGGGAACTGTGTATTGCAAATGCAAGCCCGGATAATGAAGAGATGCAGAGAGTCCTGGCAGATTATGCAGCCAGAGATTCCAGAGTACGATTCTGTAATCTGAAGGAGAATCTGGGAATCGCAGAGAATACCAATCAGGCATTTGCCATGGCGAAAGGAGAATTTCTGGGACTGCTGGATCATGATGATCTTCTGGCGCCGAATGCTTTGTATGAGATTGTACAGGCATTACAGGAACATCCACAGGCAGATACATTCTATACAGACGAGGACAAGGTGACTACAGAACTGGATGAACATTTTCAGCCTCATCTGAAACCGGATTTCAACCTGGATCTGCTGCGCTCCAATAACTATATCTGTCATTTCTTTGTGGCGCGCAGAAGCATTGTTGAGAAAGTCGGAGGATTCCGGAAGGAGTTTGATGGTGCCCAGGATTATGATTTCATTTTCCGCTGTACAGAAAACTCCAGGGAAGTCGTTCACATTCCGGAGATCCTGTATCACTGGCGTACGCATAAGGCATCGACCGCAGACAATCCTGCAAGTAAGATGTATGCCTTTGAAGCGGGCAAACGGGCGATTGAGGCACATCTTGAGAGAAACGGTGTAAAAGGAGTGGTAAGCCACACACCGGATCTGGGATTTTACCGTGTACAGTACCCGGTTCAGGGAGAACCACTGGTATCTGTGATCATCCCGAACAAAGATGAGAAAGAAACCCTCCGGACCTGCCTGGAATCTTTGAAAAAAAATACAGATTATAAGAATTTTGAGATTATTATTGTAGAAAATAACAGTACCACAGATGAAATATTCCGGTATTATAAGGAACTTTCCAAAGATCCTCAGATTCATCTTCTGAGATGGAAAAAGGAATTTAATTATTCAGCTATCAACAATTTCGGCGCAGCCCATGCAAAAGGAGAGTACCTTCTCTTCCTGAACAATGATATCAAAACCATCAATCCGGACTGGATGACAGAAATGCTCGGTGTGTGCCAGAGACCGGAAGTAGGCGGAGTCGGTGCGAAGCTGATCTACCCGGACAATACGATCCAGCATGCCGGATGTGTGATCGGAATGGGTGGAATTGCCGGACACATGTTTGTGGATATGCCGGCAGAGCGTACCGGTTATCTTCATAAAGCCTCTCTGCTTCAGGACATGAGTGCTGTGACAGCCGCCTGCCTGATGATGAAGAAAGAAATCTTTGAAAAGGTGGGGGGATTTACACCGGAACTGGCAGTTGCCTTTAATGATGTGGATCTCTGTCTGAAAGTCAGAAAAGAAAATGCTCTTATCGTCTATGATCCATATGCGAAACTGTACCATATGGAATCAAAGACCAGAGGTGCAGAGGACAGCAAGGAGAAAGTCCGCCGTTTCCAGACAGAGATTGAATACATGCGCTGCCACTGGCTGGATATCCTGAAGAACGGAGATCCTTATTACAACAAAAATCTTTCCCTTACGAAATGGAATTATTCGTTAAAACCGCTTCCTGGAATGGACGGAAAAGACAAAGGAAAAAAGAAGAAAACGGGAGGCAATCATGCAGGAAGTATCTGTGATCATTCCGAACTTTAACGGAATGGCGTATCTGGACGGGGTGCTGTCAGGACTGGAGTGCCAGACGGTCAGAAATTTTGAAGTGATCCTTGTGGACAATGGCTCCAGTGACGGAAGCTGTGCATTTGTGGCTTCTTCCTATCCCTGGGTGCATATGATCGAGTTACCGGAGAATTTTGGCTTCTGCAAAGCAGTCAACGAAGGAATCAAAGCATCCAGAGCCCCTTATGTGCTGCTCTTAAACAATGACATCGAAGTGACACCGGATTTTATCGAAGAAATGCTTGCCGCCATACGCAGGCATAAAAAAGCATTCTCCTGTGCTGCGAGAATGATCCAGTTTCACGACAGAGACAGACTGGACGATGCGGGCAATTATTACTGTGCACTGGGATGGGCGTATGCCAGAGGTAAGGGTAAGGATATTCATACCTGTGAAAAAGAGGAGAAAATCTTTGCCTCCTGTGCAGGGGCAGCCATCTACAGAAGAAAGATTTTCGAGAAGATCGGTTATTTTGATGAGGAACATTTTGCCTATCTGGAAGATATGGATGTGGGATACCGTGCAAGGATCAACGGATACGAGAACTGGTATGCGCCGAAGGCAATGGTTTACCATGTGGGAAGCGGAACCAGCGGTTCCCGCTACAATCATTTCAAGACCCGTTATTCCTCCAGAAACAATGTCTATCTGATCTACAAAAATATGCCGCTGCTTCAGATCATCCTGAACCTTCCGTTTCTGATCGTGGGATTTGGGACGAAGCTCCTGTTCTTTACTTTGAAGGGATTTGGAAAGGAATATCTTGCGGGGATCAAGAACGGATTTCAGATCAGCAAAAAAGACAGAAAAGTTCCGTTTAAATTCCGGAATTTACCTAATTATCTGAAAATACAGGTGGAATTATGGATAAATATTGCCAGACGTTTCCACGGATGACAGAATATTATTAATAGAAAATTTATAAAATACAGAATAAGATATTATTGCTTTTGGAAAGTAACTATTATAATATATTATAATGTAGAATTTGCGGGAATGAAGTATCATAATGAAACCGCAGGTATGTAAAATTGAGGTGACAAAAGATTGCTAAAGGACAATGAAAAGAACTTCAGCCGTCTCCATATGATCGTCGACGCCGTGGTACTGGTGCTGTCTTATTTTCTCGCATGGCTGATCCGCTTTGTGGGACCTATGGCAGCCACAGCAGTCCGGACAAGAAGTTTCCAGCAGTATATGATGATGCTGATCCTTATTGTACCGGTGTATCTGCTTTTGTATCAGGCATTTACGCTCTATACTCCCATGCGAATGCAGGGACGGCGGCTGGTTCTGGCGAATATTGTAAAGGCGAATTCCCTGGGACTCCTCATTCTGATGTTTACATTTTATATGGTGGACGAGGGAGATTTTTCCCGTTCCACCTATATTATGTTTTATGTGATCAACATTGTGCTTCAGTGGGCAGTGCGAATGCTGATCTTTACCCTTCTCAAAGATATGCGTGAGAAAGGGCTCAATCAGAAGCAGATGATCTGTGTGGGATATAGCCGTGCGGCAGAAGAGTATATTGACCGTGTACAGGCGAATCCACAGTGGGGATATGTGATCCAGGGAATCCTGGATGACAATACTCCGGCAGGAACAGAGTACAAGGGGATCAAAGTTCTGGGAAGAATTGAGAACCTGAATGTGATCCTTCCGGAGAATCAGATGGATGAGATCGCGATCACACTGGGACTGAGTGAATATTACCGCCTTGAGGAAATCGTAGCATTATGCGAAAAGTCAGGAGTACACACGAAGTTTATCCCGGACTATAATAAGATTATCCCAACCAAGCCTTATACAGAGGATATTCTGGGACTTCCGGTCATCAATATCCGTTATGTGCCGCTGAACAATACATTTAACGCACTGATAAAGAGAACAATGGATATTGTGGGTTCGATCGTGGGAATCATCGTGACATCGCCCTTGATGCTGCTGATGTGCCTGATTATCAAGCTGACCTCACCGGGACCGCTGATCTATAAGCAGGAGAGAGTCGGACTTCACAATCAGACCTTCTGGATGTATAAATTCCGTTCCATGGAAGTACAGCCGGAATCGGAAGAGAAGAAAGCATGGACTGTAAAAAATGACCCAAGGGTTACACCTGTGGGTAAATTCATGCGCCACACAAGCATTGATGAGCTGCCACAGCTTTTCAATATATTAAAAGGCAACATGAGCCTTGTAGGACCAAGGCCGGAGAGACCGTTTTTCGTGGAGAAATTCCGGGAAGAGATTCCCAGATATATGGTCAAGCATCAGGTTCGTCCGGGACTGACCGGATGGGCACAGGTGAATGGCTACCGCGGAGATACGTCCATCAGAAAGAGAATCGAATGTGACTTGTATTACATTGAGAACTGGAGCATTGGATTTGACATCAAGATTATTTTTCTGACGTTTTTCAAAGGCTTTATTAACAAGAACGCATATTAAGATAAGGGGAAAAAGTATGGCTAAACCAGGAAAAAAGAAAAAACTGCTGTTTGTGCTTGAGATTGTAGTGTTACTCCTGTTTATCGGCGGTCTGTACGTGTATGGACAGATTTCTTCCAGACTGGACAAGATCGAGCAGCCGAAACTGGATGAAGAGAAGATCATGGTAAATCAGGAAGCACCGAAGATGACCGGATATAAAACGTATGTATTATTCGGTATCGACAGCCGTGGAGCTAGTTCTCAGTATTCTGCACAGAACAGCGATACCATGATCATTGTGAGTGTAAACAATGATACCAAGGAAGTAAGAATGGCATCTATTTACAGAGATACGCTTCTGAATATCGGAGATGACACCTATACAAAAGCGAATGCAGCTTATGCAAGGGGCAGTGCTGAACAGGCAATCTCCATGTTAAACACCAACCTTGATCTGGATATTTCCGATTATGCAACTGCTGACTTCTCAGCTCTGGCAGAGGTGATCGATGATCTGGGTGGACTGGACATTCCGATGTCCTATGCAGAGCTTGTGCATATGAATAACTATTGTGTGGAGACTTCTGAGCTGACAGGCAGGGAATATACTCCGATTGAACTGCCGGAGCCGAAACCGGAAGATCAGGAAGCAACGGTTGGAACTTATCATCTGAATGGTGTTCAGGCAACTTCTTACTGCCGTATCCGATACACAGCAAGTCTGGATATGGGACGTACAGAGCGTCAGAGACGTGTGCTTGGAATGTTATTTGATAAGGCAAAGACAGCAGGTCTGTCTTCTATCTTTAAGATTATGGATGATGTATTCCCGATGATAACTACATCTCTCAGCAAACAGGATATCCTGGGTCTGATCCCGACTCTGATCGGATATAAATTTACAGACAGCACCGGATTCCCGTCCAAGTATAAATTCTCCAATATCAAAGGAAGTATTATCGTTCCGGTTGATCTGGAGAACAATGTTGTGGAACTTCATAAGTTCCTTTATGATGACCAGGATTACACTCCATCATCAGAAGTGGTTGCACGAAGCAATAAGATCCTGGAAATCGTAGGCGGTGAGGCGCAGCTTGACGATGCATCTGCTGCAACATCGGAAGAGACGGATACTGCTGATAACACTGATACTTTTGTATGGACCGGTGATGGAAGCTCTGATAATACGGATTACAGCGGAAGCAGTGATTATAACTATGACAATGATTACTCCGGAGGAGATGACAATTCCGGCAGTGATTACAGCGGAGGAGATAATACTTCCGGCGGTGATGATTACAGCGGAGGAGATAATACTTCCGGTGGTGACAACAGCGGAGGAGATGATACTTCCGGTGGAGACAACAGTGGAGGAGATGATACTTCCGGTGGAGACAACAGTGGAGGAGATGATACTTCCGGTGGCGATGATTACAGCGGAGGAGAAGATACTTCCGGCGGTGATGATTACAGCGGAGGAGACGAGTTTGCGGAAAACGCAGAATAAGAAAACAGTGAAAAGACCATCTGATAAGGATGGTCTTTTCTTTCATATCTTTTCGAGATCCAAATAATTAACCAAATCAAGCAGCGAAGCGGATGCTTTTATCCGCCTGACTATAACAAACAGGAAAAGTGAGGAAGAGAAGATGAAAAAAAGAAAAATTGATGTGATTATTCCCACATATAAACCAGGAGAAGAGTTTGGAAAACTGATCTACAGACTGGAAGAACAGGAGTATCGTCCAGACAGGATTCTGGTCATGAATACAGGAAAGCAGTACTGGAATACAGAGTGGGAGAAATCTTCGATTCTGGAAGTGCATCATCTGGAGCAGAAAGATTTTGACCATGGCGGAACCAGAAAGTGGGCAGCAGAAATGTCGGATGCGGATATTATGGTATTTATGACGCAGGATGCACTTCCGGCGGACCGGCATCTGATCGGGAATCTGGTTCGTGCATTGACAGAGAGTGAGAAGGTGGGAGCTGCGTATGCAAGACAGCTTCCCAAAAAGGACTGCCGTTTTCTGGAGAAATATACCCGTTCCTTTAATTACCCGGAGGAGTCATCTGTGAAGAGGGCTGCGGATATTGAGAAGTATGGGATTAAGACGTTTTTCTGCTCCAATGTGTGTGCGGCTTATGACAGGAAGGTTTATCTGGAGTCCGGTGGATTTACGGACCGGGCGATTTTTAATGAAGATATGATCTATGCCGGAACGATGGTGAAGGCGGGATATGGAGTTGCCTATGCTGCGGATGCGCGGGTGTATCATTCTCATAATTATTCGGCCGGACAGCAGTTTCACCGGAATTTTGACCTGGGCGTTTCACAGGCAGAGCATCCGGAGATTTTTGCGGAGGTTCCGTCAGAAGGCGAAGGGATCCGGCTTGTGAAAAAGAGTCTGAAGTATCTGATAAAGACAGGCCATGTGTGGCTGATCCCGCAGCTTGTAATTCAGAGTGGTGCCAAATATGCGGGATATTTTCTTGGAAAGCGGTATGAGAAACTTCCGGAGAGGCTGGTTCTTAAGTGTACGATGAGTCCTTATTACTGGAAAAAGTTCTGAGGGAAAACAAAAGAGCAGCGAAGTTTTTGGTTTGATGATAAAGAAGGCCATTCACGGCTTTTTACGAGAGTTGTCACACATTCAACACAATTAATTGTTATACTGAACCTACAGTAAAGATAGAAAAGAAACAGCTGTTGTTTTTGAGTACGCAGACAGATATTTTGGAGTCGGCAGACAGAAAAAAATCGGTGGAGCAGGAGAGAGTACAGCAGTGTCTGAAAATAGAAGGGAGCAGATAACATGAGTGAGGAGAGAGACTGGGATGAGGCTCACAGAGAGCCGGTGCAGACAACGCCCAGATATGAACATTATCAGTTTCAGGAAAAACCGAGAACGGTTGTGACGAAGCCGGGGAAAAGCGGAAATCGGAAGCCGGGAAGTTCTTTTGGGAAAAAGCTGGGGACTACGGTGGCTCTTGCTGTTGTTTTTGGCCTGGTTGCGTCGGCAGTGTTTCAGGCGGCGAATTTTGCAGCAGATAAATATCTGGATGAGGGGACCGGTTCCGGGAATGTTCAGATTGGAATGACGGAGAGTGTGTCGGATACGGATGCGGGTACAGACACAGATGAAGCAGTGGAGAACACTGTAGCTGAGAACGGAACGGTTGCTGCGGTGGCGCAGGCGTCCATGCCTTCGGTTGTGGCGATCACTTCTGTAAGTGTGCAGGAGATTCCGAGTTTCTTTGGGTATGGAACGAGGAAGTATAAGAGTGCGGGAAGTGGTTCCGGTATTATCGTGGGTGACAATGATGATGAGCTTTTGATCGCTACGAATAATCATGTGGTGGAAGGTGCGACTACTCTGAGTGTGTGTTTTATCGGAAATGATGTTGTGAATGCGGAAACTGAGACAGAGAATGCAGATAACGGTGATCTGAATGTGGAGGATGCGGTCAGTGCCCAGATCAAGGGTACGGATGCGGATAATGATCTGGCGGTGGTTGCAGTTAAGAAGGCGGATATTCCGGAGGATACGTTGAGTCAGATCAAGATTGCGCAGATCGGAAGTTCGGATGATCTGGTGGTCGGACAGCAGGTGGTTGCCATCGGGAATGCGCTGGGTTATGGCCAGTCTGTGACTTCCGGATGGGTCAGTGCGCTGAACAGAACGATTACGACGGATGATGGAACCAGCAGTGACGGGCTGCTCCAGACGGATGCGGCGATCAATCCTGGTAACAGTGGTGGTGCGCTGCTGAATATGAAAGGGGAATTGATCGGGATCAATTCTGCAAAGTATGCGGACAGTTCTGTAGAGGGTATGGGTTATGCCATTCCGATTTCGAAGGCGCAGCCGATCCTGGAGGATCTGATGAGCCGGGAGACGAGAGAGAAAGTGAATGACAGTGAGAAAGGTTATCTGGGGGTTGTGCTTTCGAATCTGACTACGGAGGCGATCCAGATGTATAATATGCCGGCAGGTGCTTTTGTCAGAGGCGTGGAGCAGGATTCTCCGGCGCAGCAGGGTGGTATCTGTAAAGGGGATATTATTGTGAAGTTTGATGGTCAGAAGGTCAGTGACGGGGATGATCTGCTGGATAAGCTGCAGTATTATCAGGCCGGGGAAACGGTTGAGGCTGTGGTTGCGCGGGCGGACGGTGGAGAGTATACGGAGAGTACGCTTGAGATTACGCTGGGGGAGCGGCCGCAGGAGCAGTAGTTTTTTACTTGGATTTATGTAGCAGGATGATAAAAGATAAGAGATAAGAGAGGTGCTTTTGGGGCATCTCTTTTGTTGTTTTTGAGAGAAGGAGCAGGAGGGACGCGCATCAGAAAAATATTTTATTTCAGGTGCGGTTTCGGAGCCTAAGATATTCTAAGTCCTCAAAAATCTGCTAAAACCATGAGAAAACAGAGCCAAACTCGCCTGCGGCTCAGACAGTGTCTCTGTTTTCTCATAACGCAGATTTTTGAGAACTAAGAATATCTAAGACTCCTGCAAATGCACCTGAAATAAAATATTTTTCTGATACGCTGATAATGTCAGGAACTATTTTGATTACCGCGAAGCGTGTTACTGAGAACGGAGTGAACAGTGACATCTAATCTGATAATTAATGTGAATTTTATAAAAACTTCATTTTGAGATATGGGCAGAGTGTGATATAATTCAGGATAAGCAGTAGCAGCAGATAAATGGATATGGGTGCTGATGCTGGGTTATTGAGTGATAGAAGAGGGATAGAAAGGAGTCATTATGAGCGAGAATTATAATGATGATGAGATAATAGAGACTGATGATGTGGAAGAGAAAGATAAGAATGAGAAGTTTTGCTTTCTCTGCCGCAGACCGGAGAGTAAGGCTGGCCCGATGATCGAGCTGCCGAATAATATACATATCTGTACAGACTGTATGCAGAAGAGTTTTAACTCTATGAATCAGCAGTTCAATGAGGGTAAATTTAATTATTCTGATTTGCTGAATATGCCGAATGTGAGTATGATTGACTTAAGTAGTTTTCAGAATCCGGTTCAGCAGCCGAAGAAGGCGAAGAAGAAAAAGAAGGAAGAGAAGCCGGTTCTGGATCTGAAGAATATTCCGGCGCCGCATAAGATCAAGGAGACACTGGATCAGTATGTGATCGGTCAGGAGAGAGCGAAGAAGGTGATGTCTGTTGCTGTTTATAATCATTATAAACGTGTGGCAACGGATACCATGGATGAGATCGAGATTGAGAAATCCAATATGCTGATGATCGGGCCGACTGGTTGTGGAAAGACTTATCTGGTCAAGACTCTGGCGAAGCTTCTGGATGTGCCGCTTGCGATCGCAGATGCGACTTCGCTGACGGAAGCAGGATATATCGGTGATGATATTGAGAGTGTGGTTTCCAAGCTGCTGGCAGCCGCAGATAATGATGTAGAGCGTGCGGAGCATGGAATTATTTTTATCGATGAGATTGATAAGATTGCGAAGAAGAAGAATACGAATCAGCGTGATGTGAGTGGGGAGGCTGTGCAGCAGGGGATGCTGAAGCTTCTCGAAGGCAGTGAAGTGGAAGTGCCGGTGGGTGCGAACAGTAAGAATGCCATGGTTCCGCTGGTGACTGTGAATACAAGAAATATTCTGTTTATCTGTGGAGGTGCTTTCCCGGATCTGGAGAATATTATCAAGGAGAGATTGAATAAGCAGGCTTCGATTGGTTTTTATGCGGATCTGAAGGATAAGTATGATAATGATCCGCATCTTCTGGAGAAGGTGACTGTGGAGGATATCCGGAATTTTGGTATGATTCCTGAGTTTATCGGGCGTCTGCCGATCATCTTTACGCTGAGTGGTCTTACTGAGGATATGCTGGTGAAGATTCTTCAGGAGCCGAAGAATGCGATTCTGAAGCAGTATCAGAAGCTTCTGGCACTGGATGAAGTGAATCTGGAGTTTGAGGACGGAGCACTTCATGCGATTGCGGCTAAGGCGCTGGAGAAGGATACTGGTGCGAGAGCACTGAGAGCCATTCTGGAAGAATATATGCTGGATATTATGTATGAGATTCCGAAGGATGACAGTATTGGTGAAGTTGTGATCACGAAGGAATATATTGAGGGAACCGGTGGACCGAGGATTTTGCTGAGAGGTCAGGAACCGGCACTTCTGGAAGGAACTCATTGACCCTGTTAACTGAGTGAATATTTGCCTGGAATCGTTGCGGTGGCAGATATTTGGGATGGATTTGTGTAGTGATGTGGATGTTTTTATCCGCTTGATAAAAAGTTTTACAGAAAGGGGAAGTAAATTATGGCAGCAGATTTTATTGATGGATTGGTAAAGACGATTTCACAGACAACGAAGGAGCTGGGAAAGGCGACAAAAGGCTTAAGTGAGCGTGCAGAGCAGACGATCGAGGCTCAGAAGATCCGCAACAGGATTGCAGGAGAAGAGAAGATTATTGAGAAGATCAAGGTGGATATCGGAAACTGGATTTATAAGAAGCATGCGGATGGAGAAGGGCTTGACAGTGAACTGAGTGTGCTGTGTCAGGAGATTGACCAGCATTATCTTAAGATCAGAGAATTCAGAGACAGTGCGGCGAACATTAAGGGACAGAAGGTATGTCCGTCCTGCGAGAGAGAAGTGGATATGAGTGTAAGTTTCTGTCCATACTGTGGAACTCCATGCCCGACACCGGAACCGGCTGAGAATGTAGAGGGAGAGGCTGTTCAGGCAGAGGAAGAAACAAAAACAGAAGATACAGCGGATGTGCAGGAGAAGGCTGCCGACGGGAGTAACGGGTCTGAGGAAGAAAAAACTGGCGAACCAAAGACTGAAAGTGCGGAGTCAGAAGAGAATGCCGAAGACACAGTGGAAAAAGAAGCAGTGGAAGAAATAGCGAAAGAAGAAATAGAAGAAACAGAAATAGTGGAAGAATCTGAAGGGGAATCAGAAGAAGAAAAATAAATATTGTGGGAATGAAGGGACCTTCTCAATGTTTTTTGGGGAGGTCTTTTCTTTTGCAGAGAGTTATTCCGGATTATGGGTAAGATGCGGAGGGGATGACTTTATCCGTCTGTTTTATCTGTTGTATGGAGGGGAAAGGCGTTTGGGAGGAGTTTTATTGTGAATTGTGTAGAAAAGGTGTGGATCAGTGGAAACTATATTTTACAGAAATGTAAAAAGTTTACATTATAATTAAAAATGTGTTGCAAACTATGATAAAATGTGATAAATTGATATCATATCAAAGGAACAAAATGGAAAAAGCAAACAGAAATGACAGCAATTTCAGATTTTGAGGAAGTGCTGTTATCATGTGAAAACAAAGAGTATGACAGTAATATAAGGAGAGGATGAACAAGATGAAAAACAGAAAATTATACCAGTTATTTATTGCCAGTGTGGTCAGTGCAGCTATGATGACTTCCGGAGTCAGTGTCGGGGCAGCTGATTTCAGTGATGATGCAGCTGTTGCAGCAGAGCAGAGTGTGACTTCTGAGGAGGATGCAGCACCGGTAGTTGATGCAGGATCAGATTTTTCAGCAGATACAGCAGAGGCCACTTCTGATGTGGCTATTGATTCAACAAATTTCCCGGATGAACAGTTCCGTATCTACTTACAGAATAATTTTGATCTTGATAATGATGGAAAGCTTTCTGCATCTGAGATCAGTGCGGCAAAAACCATCAATGTGTCAGGACTTGGTATTTCCAAACTGACCGGTATTGAATATTTTACTTCACTGACAGAGCTGAATGCTTCTGATAATAAACTTAGTTCTGTAAATCTTACAGAGAATACGAAACTTACCTATATTAATGTGGGAAAGAACAGTTTGAAAACCCTTGATCTGAGCAAATGTACAAAAATGCAGATTGTAGTATATTCTAATAATCAGCTGACTAAGGTTACCATGCCTGCAAAGAAGTATCTGGGTAGTCTGGATTATGTGGATGCAAGTTATAATAAATTTACAACACAGGCAAATGCAGGTCTGAATATTGGTGACAGTGAGGCAGTTGGAAGTCTTTCACAGGTAAATGCAAGCAACAATGCGATCACATCTTTTAACTGTGCCGGATTTGTGGGAATCCTGGATCTGAGAAATAATAAGATTGCAACGTTATCTTTGTCCAATGACACAGAGGGATGCCAGGCTACAGCACTTTATATCGACGGAAATACTCTGAGTAAAACAAGTTCTGTTGATTTTACTCCGGAGTGGATTAATGTGCCGCAGCAGTTCAGCTGTGACACAGCCGTAGCAAGTAAAGTAGAAATGGTAAAATCCAAATTGTCAGGAAGTGCTACATGGAATAAAGTGACTCTGAGCATTGGTTCCAGCTCTAATGATGCAACTTATAAACTTCAGAGAAAGACCGGAAGCGGTTCTTATAAGACAATTAAGACATGGGGCGAGGGAGAACTGGATGATCCGGAATTTGGTGATACTTATACAGATCCTTCTGTAACACCGGGAACAACTTATACTTACAGACTGCTTACTACGGTCCAGGTACAGGATGCCAACAGAGAACTGAAATCTTATACCAATACTTCTTCTGCTCTGACATTAAAGGTTACAGGAAGAACACCGTCAGTCACAGTAAAATCTTCCAAGACCCGTACAGCTACAGTTACCTGGAAGGCTGTATCCGGAGCAAGTGGATATGATGTATATTATGGAACTTCCAAGGCGAAGGTTACATCTACAGTTAAAAAAGGAACAAAAGCACGGACAGTAACCAAGACAAAACTGACCAAGAATAAAACTTATTATTTCAGAGTACGTGCATATAAAGTGATCAATGGTAAGAAGGTATATACTGCTTACAGCAGTGTAAAATCTGTAAAGGTGAAATAACAAACAGATTTGCTTACAGGCAGAAAATATGAGAGAAGCAGACTGCAGGTAACAGGCGGTATGTGAATGGTATCATGTGGAAAGGAACATGCAGTACATCCGGTATGTACGATGCTCCTTTCCTGATAAAATTGCACTTATTGTATGTTTTTTAGCTATTTGAAAAAAAATAAAAAAATTTCAAATTTTCTATTGACTTTTATTCAAACATCGGTTATTATAAATGAGCAGTCGAGAGAACGGCTGATAAATAAAGGAAATGCAGAAGTGGCGGAATTGGCAGACGCGCAGGCTTCAGGTGCCTGTGGTAGCAATATCGTGTGGGTTCAAGTCCCATCTTCTGCATTATTTTTTTACTCAAAAAAGGAAACTGATACAGTTTCCTTTTTTTCTGTTCTTATGATACAAAAGACATCAGATAACGGTAAATCTTCCATGTGGTTTCATTATCGTAATGAGTTCCGTCTGTTGTCTTATATCCCTGCTTTTTCAGATAAGAATAAAGATCTGCATATTTCGCACCGGCAACTTCTTTTTTCATTCTAGCATTGAAATCTTCGATTTCCTCATTTGTTACATAAGGATCTTTGGTTACCTGTCCCACTGCCACAATATAGACATCCGCTCCCTGCGCTTTCCATTTTGGAATCTCCTCATTCAGCAGACTGATATAATTGGAAATATTGTATACATCATTAACACCAAGCCAGACAAAAATATCTTCATTTCCTTTCATCTGCTCCTGCAAGGTCTTCAGGGCAGTATCTCTAAGCCATTTATACCCCATTCCAACCTCACATATCCATGTGATGTTATCGTTCTCCACAACATCTTTCATCATATCTGTTCTGGAATCTCCGATCATAATAGTCTTTCGCATTACCGCCTCTGCCGGATCACTCAGTTCAGAATATACAACGTTTCCCTGATTTCGTACATATGCCCGTATTCTGTAATAATAAGTCTTTCCTGAAACAGTACCTGTATCTGTATAACTGAATGTTGTATTGCCGGAAACTATATTGATTCTTTTATATCCTCTGTCCTCGGATTCTGACCGGAATATCTGATATCCTTCTGCAGTTTTGATTTTTTTCCATTTGATCAGGGTTCCGCTTTCTTCTCTCACTCTTATCCGGGTGATCACAGGTTTTCCGGGAGCTGTTTTTATCTCCAGTGCTTTCGATGATGGGCTGTACAGAGTTTTGTTTCCCTGTTTCAGATAAGAACGTATCTTATAAGTGTAGAGCTTATCTTCAGAACCTGTCAGTGTAAAACTGGTAATGTTCCTGTTCTTGATCCTTCCCACGCATTTGTATTTCCCGTAGGCTTTATAATACAGAAAAATCTGATAGCCGGAGGCCTTCTTTACTTTATTCCAGTTCAGAGTCACTCTGTTTCCGGCTGCTGTTCCGGACAATACCGGTGTTTCCGGTTTCGTAGATGCTGCGGATGCCGATACTGTTCCAAACAGCATTACCGCTATCAGCCAAAATAAAGAGAAACTCTTTCTGATATATTTCACATGACATTCCTCCCATCTATAACAATTCATCTATAGCAATACCGGACTGTCCACAGTATTTTACGGAATTGCCATAATCAAAGAGCCGGCTCTGTAAAAGATATCTGCTCTCACATCGCCGGCTTGATTTTATACTGTTCTCAATTATTTTTGTATTATTTGACTTTCACGCTCTTCACTGCACTGTAACCTGTATATACCTTGGCAGATCCTACCATCTTATATGCGCGTGCTCTGAAATAATAAGTTTTACCACTTGTCAGTTTTGTCCTATTTGCGGTCAGCTTTGTAGTTCCTTTTACAACCGTACCCTTCTGGGATTTCCTGGATGATCCACAGTAAACATCATATCCGTCTGCACCTGCAACAGCCTTCCAGCTTACGGTTGCCACACCTTTTTGGGTGGACTTCACAGAGATTACCGGCTTTGTACCTGTTGCTGTAGCTTTCACTTCTGCGGAATTTGACCAGGATCTGAGGTTCTTATTGGCATCTTTTACCTGTACAGTTGCTGTAACTCTGTATGTGTAGGCTGTTCCTGTAGAAATCACATTATCTGTGTAATCTTCTCCGAACTCTGCGTCAGCCAGATCACCATTATCCCATGTCTTAACAGTTTCATATGCACCGTTGCCTGTTTTCTTCTCCAGTTTGTAAGAAGCATCATCTGTACTGGATCCAACGTTTACCACGATCTGATCCCATGTTGCAGATGTAATGGATGCAGTTGCCTTCAGCATTTTGACCTTGGATGAAACTCCTGCATCACAGCTGAACTGCTGAGGTACGGCAATCCATTCCGGTGTAAAGTCAATAGAAGGTGTCTTACTCAGTGAGTTTCCGTCAAGGTATAAGGAAACTACCTGAGACCCTTCCTTGCTGTTTTCCAGTTTCAGATTTGTGATCTTATTGTTTCTCAGATCAAGGATTCCCTGAAATCCGGCACAGTTAAATGAAGTGATGGCATTATTGGAGACATTGACTTCTGAAAGACTCTTTACATAATCAGTATCTCCGATGTTCAGTCCTGCATTTGCCTGTGTGGTAAATTTATTGGAGCTTGCATCTACGAAATCCAGGTTCTTCAGATATTTCTTGGAAGGCATTACTACCTTTGTCAGTTTATTGCTTCCATACTTCACTACACGAAGATTTGTGCATTTGCTGAGATCCAGAGTTCCTGCAAGACTGTTATTACTCAGATTCAGATATGCAACTTTTGTATTCTTTGTAATATTTACAGAAGTAAGTTTGTTATTTGCCGCAAACAGATCTGTCGCATAGGTAAAACTTTCAATACCTTTCAGGTTGGAAATTCCAAGTCCTGAAACATCGATCGTCTTGGCTGCTTTGATCTCTGCCGCTGAAAGCATCTTATCCTTGTCTGTATCAATATTGTCTAAAACATACTGGCGGAACTTCGCATCCGGGAAGTTCGCTGAACTGACTGCTACTGCTGATGATGCTTCAGCAGCATCAGCCTGAAATTCAGATCCGTCCTCTACATCCGGAGCTTCCTCTTCTGCTGCGTCAACAGACTGTTCTTCTACTGTTGATGTATCATCACTAAAATCAGCAGCCTGAACACTGATACCAGAAGTCATCATAGCTGCACTGATCATTCCTGCGACTAATAACTGATTTAATTTTCTGTTTTTCATCTTTCCCTCTCCTGTTCTTAATTTTCATACTTTTTGATACGATATAAAATTATCATATTTCATATCAATTTGCAATATATTTTTAATTATACTGTAATTGTCTGGTAAATCTGTAAAAATAATTTACCCTGCAGTTACTTACTTCTCTTCCATTGTTTCTTTTTCCACTGGTGTTTCTTCCACCGGCTGTTCCTGTGCTGGTTCTGTTTCTGCTGCTTTCTCTGTCTCTGGTTCTTCCGGCTGTAATTCTTCTGCCGGTGTTTCTTCCGGTCCATTACTCCCATCTTCATCTTCATCTGAAGATACAATATCATTTTCCACATTCTTCGCCGGTTCCGGAGTCGGGCATGGCGTTCCGCAATACGGACAGAAACTTACATTAATATCTACCTCCCGCTCGCAGGACGGGCAGATTTTCTCTCCTTTCAGATTCGCCGCATTATCCTTATACTCCCTGATTTTCAGATAATGCTGGTCAATCTCCTGACATAAAGCACTTAACTCACTATCAATTCCATCACCCTGAGAATGTCGTCTGTAAACAATATCACCGATATCAACTTTGATTTTCTCAATAATGCGCTCTTCCCCTGTGATTTTACTTCTTATCTTCTGCGCCTCGATCGTCTGCTCTGCGCGGGCACCTAATTCTCTTGTTGTCTTTCCCAGTTCCTTCGTTGTTTTTGAAAATGTCTTAACTAATCCATCAAAAAAATCTGTTCCCATAATATTTACTCCCTTCCATTATTGTCCTCATAATGTAAGAACAAAACTATATTAATTAATGACTACCCTCCAGCAGGATCGGCTCCTGTCCGCGAAGAAGGATCTTCGGACCACCGTTTCCTTCTATGTATTCTCTTGTGATCACAACCTCTCCTATGCTGTCATCTTTCGGAATCTCATACATGATATCCAGCATATACTCTTCCAGTATCGCACGAAGTGCCCTGGCACCTGTATCTCTCTCCAGTGCTTTCGCAGCAATTGCATGAAGCGCCCCGTCTTCAAATTCCAGTTTCACTTCATCCAGTGCAAGAAGTTTCTGATACTGTTTAAGAATCGCATTCTTCGGCTCCTGCAGGATCTTCACAAGCATATCCTCATTCAATCCGTCCAGAGTAAAGATGATCGGAAGTCGTCCGATAAATTCCGGAATCATTCCAAAACTGCGGATATCCTCCACTGTTACTTTCTGAAGCAGATGAGGATCATTATCATATTTATCCTTCAGGTCTGCATAAAAACCAATAGATGCCTGCTTGTTCAGCCTTTCTTTAATGATATTCTCCAGATCAGGAAAAGCACCGCCACAGATAAACAGAATATTACGTGTATTAACAGTTACAAGCGGTACCATTGCGTTTTTGCTGTTTGCACCTACAGGAACTTCCACCTCACTTCCCTCAAGAAGCTTCAGCATTCCCTGCTGCACTGCCTCACCACTGACATCTCTCTGGTTGGTGTTCTTCTTCTTGGCAATCTTATCAATCTCATCAATGAAAATAATACCATGCTCGGCACGCTCCACATCATTATCTGCCGCTGCCAGAAGTTTGGAAACAACGCTCTCTATATCATCGCCAATATAACCGGCTTCTGTAAGAGAAGTGGCATCTGCAATTGCAAGCGGCACATCCAGAAGTTTCGCCAGGGTTTTAACCAGATAGGTTTTACCGCATCCGGTTGGTCCGATCATCAGCATATTAGATTTCTCAATTTCAATCTCATCCATTGTATCTGTTGCCACACGTTTATAGTGATTGTAAACCGCTACAGACATTACTTTCTTGGCCTTCTCCTGACCAATCACATACTGGTCAAGGGTTTCTTTGATCTTATGGGGAGCAGGAATATTTTTCAGATCCAGAACCGGTTTTTCCTGTTTCTTTTTCTTTTTTTCTTTCTTTGGCTGCTGCACCGGATTCTGGAAGCTGCCCAGATCGATCATACTCACATTCGGCATATTCAACAGGTCAGAATAATTGAACTTACCCTCATTAAACTGCTGATTCATAGAATTAAAGCTCTTCTGCATACAATCTGTGCAGACATGTATGTTATTGGGAAGTTCGATCATCGGACCGGCCTTGCTCTCAGGTCTGCGGCAGAGAAAACAGAATTTTTCGGATTTGTTTCTCTTTTTCTCTGTATCTTCGCTGCTGTCTATTATTTCATCATCATTATAGTTCTCGCTCATAATGACTCCTTTCTATATCCTCTTATTCGTAACAGTACAGTGCTCCTGCAGGATAACAGGCTGCTGAATCATCACGCTTATTTAACTGAATTATATCATACAATTCCCTTATAACAAAATGAAAGTTTTATAAACACAAAAAGAATCGTTACTGTTGTTACTGTTCACACATCACTATCCCGCGAGGTGTTTTGGCATGAATATGCCAAAATCCCGAGACATACAAGCCAAAATTCCATTGCCGCAGGCAATCTGGAATGAATTTTGGCTAAGTTACAGTGAACGGAGTGAACAGTAACTTACTGTTCACTGATAATATATAAAAGACACCGCCGCATGTGATATGATACCTCTAAAGTAGACAGGTTAAATAACCAAAATCTACTTTGGAGGTATTTTTATGGGTAGAAAACCCAAGTGTACAGTTGAAGAAAAAATTGCTGCTGTTGAGGATTACCTGAATGGAACACGTTCTGTCTCTGAAATTATGACAGATTTATCTATAAAAAGTACACGAACCATACGGGACTGGATATTGGCATATCAGAATGGCGGTATAGAAGCTCTTTGCCCTGTTACAGCCAACCACTCCTATTCCAAGGAATTTAAAATTGAAATGGTTCAAAAGTATATTGCCGGGGAAGGTTCGGTTACCGAATTATGCGCCAGATATGGCATCCCTGCACATGTTACACTACAAAACTGGATTTCGTTGTATAATGCCAATAGAGAACTTAGGGATTATGATCCTAAGAGGGAGGTCTATATGGCAGATGCACGAAGAAAGACAACATTAACCGAACGTAAAGAGATTGTTGAATATTGTATTGCCCATAACCGGGATTATAAAGGAACAGCTTCTCTGTATGATGTTTCTTATGGACAGGTGTATTCATGGGTAAAAAAATATGATGCTGGTGGGGAAGATGGTCTGTCCGATAAACGTGGACGTCACAAAACGGATGATGAAGTCGATGAGCTGGAACGGTTACGCCGGGAGAATATGCGGCTAAAACGCCAGCTTGAAGAAAAAGACATGGTAGTGGAACTGTTAAAAAAAGTGAAAGAATTCGAAGGGATGTGAGGCTTGGAAAACTACGGTTTGGGTCGAAATATCTGGCAATAAAATATTTTTATGAAGGAAAACAATGGAGCATCAACTGGATGTGCAAACAGCTAGGGATATCGCACGCTGCTTACTATAAATGGTTACACCGACCGATTCCAGAGCAGGAATCCGAAAATAGAAAACTGGCAGAACTGATAAAAGAGTATAATGAGCGGTTCGGGCATATCCTGGGATACAGACGGATGACAAGCTGGATCAACCATTTCAATCACACAAACTACAGCAAGAACAGAGTTCACAGAATCATGAAGAAGCTGGGAATTCACTCTGTTATTCGCAGAAAAAAGAAGAAATACCGTCCGTCCAAACCGGAGACGACCGCTGAAAATAAGCTGAAAAGGGATTTTAATGCCACAAGACCTAACGAGAAATGGGTTACTGATGTCACGGAATTCAAGATTCCTGAGACAGGAAAGAAGTTATACCTTAGCGCTATCTTTGATTTATATGACCGTTTTCCGGTTGCATACGTTGTAAGTAAAAGAAATGACAACAAGCTCGTATTTGACACCTATGATAAAGCGCTTATTGAAAATCCGGATGCAAAACCGATTTTTCATAGCGACAGAGGATATCAGTATACCAGTAAGGTGTTCCAGGCAAAGCTCCAGAATCAGGGTATGGAACAATCCATGTCCAGAGTGGGGCATTGCATAGATAACGGTCCTACGGAAGGGTTGTGGGGAATCATAAAATCGGAAATGTACTGTATGTACCAGATAACAGATGAACAGTCTCTTCGCTTAGCAATTGATAGATACATGAAGTTTTATGCCGAGGAAAGACCTCAGGATAGGTTTTGCTGTAAAACTCCGTCAGAAGTAAGGCAGGATGCATTATCGGAAAAGGAACCAATCCAATATCCCATTGCTGAAAATAAACGGATTATAGCATACAAATCAAAATGGTGTGCGTAACTTCAAACATGCTCACAGAGACGCATTGTAAAGCTGGCCGTGGAATAAATGTTTCATAAACATAAATACCCGCCACATCAAATCAGACATGGCGGGTACATTTAGAAATTCATTTTGAATATTTTGCTTGTCTACTTGACAAGGGGCAGATCAATGGGCGATGTCTTTTGTTTTATTCATTGTCCGGTCTGGTGCCGAGAGTCAGCTCTATAGTATTTTCTTCATATTCCCCATTAGTGGCTCTTGCAATAACTGCCTCAATCTTCTCTCCCGATTTATAATACTGCAGTTTATCCAGCAGATCATCACCATCACTGACTTTCTGTCCGTCGAATTTTACAATGATGTCGCCTTTACAGATACCTGCCTCCTGTGCCGGGGAATCATTCTCCACATTTCTTACAAAAGCGCCTGTGGGCATATTATACATCTCAATTGCCTCTGTGGTCAGACTGGCAAGACTTACTCCCAGATATCCTTTTTTGCTGCTGTCTACTTTCTCCCTGGTCTCACGATTCATCAGTTCTTCCAGAATAGGCTTTGCCTTGGAAATAGGAATGGCATATCCCATACCTTCTACAGCACTGTCTGCGTATTTTGCAGAATTGATGCCGATCAGCTCGCCTTTCATATTCAAAAGTGCACCACCACTGTTACCCGGATTGATCGCCGCATCCGTCTGGATCAGCCCTGTACTGTTCGTTCCGTCATCTGTAGAAATCGTCCGGTTCAATGCACTTATCCAGCCTGATGTTACAGACTGACCATATCCAAGCGCATTACCGATCGCAACCACCTGCTGCCCTACTGCCAGATCATCCGAACTTCCTATCTGAGCAATCTTGATCTGATTTAAAGTGTCCTCAGGGATATCCGATTTCTTCACCGCAACTACTGCCAGATCATTATCAGCATCTGTACCCTTAATCTTGGCACTGACCGCATCCTCTACATTCAGATCTCCATTATCTCCCGCATTCACAGTCTCTGTCTCTGCATTTGCCACATCATCCCCGATAAAGCAGACACTCAGAGTTGTAGCTCCATCCACCACGTGATTATTCGTTGCGATCAGAAGCTCATCATCATTATCTCCAACGATAATCCCTGAACCTGTTGACGCACTCTTATATTGGCGGGAACTATATCCGAAAAAGCTTGGTATTTCCTGAACACTGACAGTAGTGATCGCAACTACAGAAGGCATGGAAGCCTGAGCCACTGCTGCTACTGTTCCATTCTCAGAGTCAGACAGCACCTTATCGGCAGTGCTGTCATCTGATGCCGTTTCCTGAAGATCCACACTGTCTGTAGTTTTAATCTGCACCGAAGACTTACCTGTATTCAGGAATCTGTCTGCTGCAAAATTCGCCGCCTGAAATACAACTGCCGCCACCAGGCCAAAGATCACAGCCAGTGCAATTGTCGTCCCTGCTTTTTTCTGAAAAGAATTCTGATTTCTTCTGTGTCCAGAGGGACCGGATGGTTTCAAAACAGTTCCCTGTTCTTCATGGAACTGATAATGTTCATATCTGGGCTGCTGACCGGAATCATCTGTTTTTTCACCCAGGTTTCTTTCATCATTCATGTAATCTGCTCCCTTCTGTTCCTGTATTACTGTTTATCGGAGCACTCCCCGAAATAAACAATGATCTGTAACTGTTTTATTTCTGCACAGTTACAGCAATTCTTCTCCTGAACTCTGGAATCAGTATATCAATTAATTGTGTTCAAAATGTGACAATTATCGTAAATTGGCGTGTCTTAAGGTTATCCGCTTACCTTTATTTTCTGTTCCAGTAATATGGACTCATGGTACATGCAAGAACAACTTTCCGGGGAAGTTTTCTGTATCTTTTCCCCAGGAAATATCCTGCATATTTCATTCCGCTCTGCCAGATCAGCTGAGGAATCAGCCAGAAGTGTCCCGTTCTTATCAGATAGCCCAGGCTTCTTTTTACCAGACGGATTCCCTCTCCCTCAGAAGGTACTCCTTCAAAAATCTCCGGATGCTCTGCCTGGGATACTCCCAGATCGAAGTTTCTGTGGAACTGCTGTCTTCCGGAATAATTATGGGAATGATATACTCTCGCATCTGCCGCATAGACAACTGAATAGCCTTTCTGAATCATTGTTCCGGCACAGATCATATCTTCATTGAAAATCGCCCGCTCTGTAAAACCGCCTGTTTTCAGATAAATCCCTTTATCATAGGCCGCGCACACATTAGAACAGAAATAGGTCTTGATCCCGTACTTATCAATATCATCCAGTGACTTTACCGAGGACTGCTCCGGATAATTAAAAGAACGGGTATAACGTTCCAGAAAGCGACAGTCTGCCTTAGGCAATTGTCTTGCATAGGCTGCTCCTGCACCCGGATTTTCACTGACAGCACAGACAAGATTTCCAATTACTTTTCTGTCAGCAGGGAGAGCATCCTGTGTCATAAAGATCATAATATCTGCATTCGAAAGTTCTGCTGCCCTTCTTCTGGTTCCGCCATGATCAAAATCCTTCTGTTCCAGGTGATGAACCTCAAGGATCGGACATTTCTCCCATTCTCTGTTCCAGTACTGCTCTCCCGTATTCATAACCAGAATCCTGCGGGGACGATATTCCTGTTCTTCCAGTCTGTGCAGCAGTTCTCCAAATTCTCTGCCGGGACGATAGGCAGGAATGATTACATCAACTGTCACAGTGTCATTATATTTTTCCTTATGCGTCATCCTCAACACTCCTTATCTGAAAAGAGGACCATCCTTTCCAACAGATGGTCCTCTTTTCTATTATTTATATTTTTATAGCAGTTCCCTGTTACTGTTCTTCAGAACTTGCTCCGGAATCTGCTGCTGAATCATCGCTGAATCCATCGTCGCCGCCGGTCTCATCTCCACCGGTGTCATCGCCGCCGGTCTCATCTCCACCGGTGTCATCGCCGCCGTCGTAGTCTCCACCACCAGTGTCACTGCCGGTGTCATCGCCGCCATTATCATAACCGCCATCATAACCACCGTTATCATAATCACTGTCATAATCGCCGCTGTTATCCGTACTGCCGGAGGTATTATCGCCGGACCATACAAAAGTGTCATTTGCATTTGTGGTATCAGTGTCCTGTGTCGTAGTCTTGGCTGCATCATCCAGCTTACCTTCTCCGCCGACGATCTCAAGTATCTTATTACTGCGGGCCACTACCTCAGAAGACGGAGTATAATCCTGATCATCATACAGGAACTTGTGAAGTTCAACTACATTGTTCTCAAGATCAGTAGGAACAATAATACTTCCCTTGATATTAGAGAATTTAAACTTCTGCGGGAATCCCGTACTGTCTGTAAATTTATATCCGATCAGAGTCGGAATAAGTCCCAGAATATCCTGTTTTGAAAGAGATGTTGTAACCATCGGGAATACATCATCCATAATCTTAAAGATAGAAGAAAGACCTGCTATCTTCGCCTTATCAAAGAGCATTCCAAGTACTCGTCTCTGACGCTCTGTACGTCCCATATCCAGACTTGCAGTATAACGGATACGGCAATAGGATGTCGCCTGTACACCGTTCAGATGATAAGTTCCTACAATGGCTTCCTCATCTTCCGGCTTTGGCTCCGGTTTCTCGATTGGAGTGTAATCTTTCCCTGTCAGCTTGGATGTTTCCACGCAATAGTTATTCATATGTTCAATTTCCGCATAAGATAACGGAATATCAAGACCGCCAAGATCATCTACCACTTCTACAAGTGCAGAAAAATCGGCCGTCGCATAATCGGAAATATCCAGATCCAGGTTTGTATTTAACATAGTGATCGCCTGTTCCGGACCACCCAGCGCATAGGCTGCATTTGCCTTCGTATAGGTATCATCTCCAACATTGAGAAGTGTATCTCTGTATACGGAAACCATACGCACTTCTTTTGTATCGTTGTTTACACTCACAATGATCATGGTATCACTGTTCTGTGCAGAATACTGGGAGCCTTCCCCTCTGGTATCAATACCAAACAGCACATAGGTCTTGTATCCTGTCATCTTTGGTGCTTCCTGGTTTACGACTATTTTTTCCTTTTTCAGTTCCGGCTGCTCAATCTTATCCAGCCTGGAAGAAATCTGTCCATACACATACAGCCCGCCAATAAACAGCAGCAGTACAATGATCTCAAGCACAAACAGTACTTTTTTCTTTTTTCCTGGTTTAGCCATGCCTTTTTCCCCTTATCTTAATATGCATTTTTGTTTATAAATCCCTTGAAAAATGTAAGGAATATAATCTTGATATCCAGCCCTATGCTCCAGTTTTCAATGTAATAAAGGTCATATTCGATTCTTTTTCTTATGGATGTGTCTCCGCGGTAACCATTCACCTGAGCCCAGCCGGTAAGTCCCGGGCGAACCTGATGTTTCACCATATATCTCGGGATTTCTTCTCTGAATTTCTCTACAAAAAACGGCCGCTCCGGTCGTGGTCCCACAAGACTCATGTTACCCTTCAGTATGTTGAAAAGCTGTGGCAGTTCATCAATACTGGTGTGACGCATAAACTTTCCGATGGGTGTTACTCTTGGGTCATTCTTTACTGTCCATGCCTTCTTCTCTTCCGATTCCGGCTGTACTTCCATGGAACGGAACTTGTACATCCGAAAAGTCTGGTTATGAAGTCCAACCCTCTCCTGTTTATAGATCAGTGGTCCCGGTGATGTCAGCTTAATGATAGCACACATTAACAGCATCAGCGGTGAGGTTACTATGATTCCAACAATAGATCCTGCAATGTCCATCGCCCGCTTGACCAGTGCATTGAATGTATTGTTCAACGGTACATAACGGATATTGATAACCGGAAGTCCCAGTATATCTTCTGTGTATGGTTTTGTCGGAATGATCTTATTATAATCCGGGATAAACTTGGTGTGTACTCCGGATTTTTCACACAGTGCTACAATCTCTTCCAGGCGGTAATATTCACTTAAGCCCAGAGTGATCGCTATTTCATCCAGCCGGTTCTCCGGAAGTATTATATTCAGATTGGCAATCCTTCCAAGAACTTTGATTCCCTTGTACTCTGTTCCTGCCGGAACATTGTCATCCAGTATTCCGCGGATCACATATCCCCACTGAGGATTGGCAAGAACTCTGTCAATGTATTCCTCTGCTGCGCGGCTGTATCCCACACAGATCATCTGTTTCTGATTCAGTCCCTTCTCTCTCATATTTCTCAGAAGAGCGAAAATCAACATTCGGGCACACCACTGAAGCACAATATTAATTACATAAAACATAATATAAGTAGAACGGGAAAAATCGCTCTCATCTATCATGTAAAATGTAAACATCAGAATAAGGAGCCCAAGCGAGTTGGCCTTTACAATATTAGCCAATACAAGCCGACGCCCCTGCATCCGCATGGGAGTATACAATGTGAAAGCCTGATACAACAACAGATAAACCGGTACAATAAAAACCAGCATCAGCATATACTGCTGGAAGCTTCTGGTTCTGACTGCTGTTGCTGCCATAGGACCAACAAAACGGATCAGCCATGCCAGAAAATATGACAGTACCAGTACAATTGCATCAATGATCATATGGAGACGACTGAAATTCTTTTCATTGTCCTTTAGCAATCTTTTGTCACCTCATTTTTTTATCGTTTCTATATTATAATAGTTGTTTTATAAAAGCAATAAAAATTTATCTTTCTTTCTTATCATCCGCACAAACGCCTGAAGATATTCACCCACAATTCAACTTGAATCCTAAAATAGTTTGACAGATTTTGAAATTTAAAAGGTATTTTGTGATTTTTTTTACTGATCTGGAATCCATTCTTAATTCCCGCAATATACTCTCTTCCGAATCCTTTCAGCGTAAAAAACAGAATTTTGATTCCAAATCCTGCAACAAGAAACGGAAGATTGATAATAATCTGTAACACCGGCATATTTTTGTATATCAGATAAATATTATTTCTGGAAGAATATCGGATCTTGAACTGATTATATCTGGATCCGCTGGTACCGCTTCCCACATGGTATACCATGGCATCAGGTGCATACCAGTTTTCATATCCGTAGATTCTGGCCCGGTATCCCACGTCCATGTCCTCCAGATATGCAAAATGTTCTTCGTCAAAATATCCCAGCTCATCAAAGATCTTCTTTCTGTAAATAGCAGCTCCTGCACAGGAAGCAAAAATCTTCTCTTCCTTTTCATAGGTATGGATATCTTTCCCCTTACCTCTTGCATAAGCCCATCCAAGCGCGCAGTAATAGTTTCCTGCGTCATCCAGCCTGTCCCTGTCATGAAACTGAATCATTCTGGCAGCACAGGAGAAAGCTTTGGGATGCCTTTTGATGGCTGACAGCATTTCTTCTATAAAATTCTCCGTTACTTCAATATCATTGTTTAAAAGCAGTACATAAGGTGAGCGTGATGCTCTGATCCCTTCATTGACCGCTTTACAGAATCCGAAATTCTCCGGCAGTTCGATCAGATGGACCCATGGATACCTTGCAGCAACAAAAGCACAGCTTCCGTCATTGGATCCATTATCCACAAGAATTACATCAAAATTGCTTACAGTCTGACACTCCAGACCTGCAAGTACGCCATCCAGATAAGCCATCCCATTAAAATTCGGAATGATCACTGATACTTCCTGCATGATTTCCTCCCTGTCTTCTCTTTTTTCTGTCCTGCTTCTGTCTCCATTCCCGGGATTGGCTTCAGAGAATAATTCCATTTGGTAAGAGACAGGTTTTTGTTATAACAGGGATCTCCGTTTTTGAGAATGTCTATCCAGTGACATCGCATATATTCAATCTCCGTCTGAAAACGGCGCACTTTCTCCTTGCTGTCCTCAGCTCCTCTGGTCTTTGATTCCATATGATAAAGCTTCGCATAGGGATCATATACGATCAGATAGCCGTTTTTTCTTACTTTCAGGCAAAGATCCACATCATTAAATGCCACAGCCAGTTCTTCTGTAAATCCTCCTGCCTGCTCAAAAACCTCTTTCTTCATCAACAGACAGGCGGCAGTCACTGCACTCATATCCTGAAGAAGGGATGCCTTATGCAGATAGCCGGTACGGTCCGCAGGCATATCTACGAACATATGCCCCGCAATACCGCCCATTCCGATCACACATCCTGCATGCTGGATCGTATTATCCGGATAAATGAGCTTTGCTCCGACACCGCCCACTTCCGGACGCTGACACACTCCAAGCATTTCTTCCAGCCAGTCCGGATTGATGGATTTTACATCATTATTCAGGAAAAGCAGATATTCTCCCTTTGCATGCGCCGCAGCAAAGTTATTGATGGCAGAATAATTAAATTCTTTTCCCCATCTCAAAAGATGGATCTTCCGGTTTCCGGAAAGCTCTTTATAATATCGGAAAATCTCATCAGTGGTACTGTTATTCTCCACGATTATGATTTCAAAATTCTGATAACCGGTATTCTTCTCCAGCATTTCCAGACAGGTCTGAAGAGTCTCTTTCTCGTCTTTGTTTGGTATGATAACAGACACCAGAGGTTTTCCCTGCACCGGATATTTCACCCGGTAAAAGCCCAGATCCTGTGTATGGCTTACCTCGCCTTTTGTACCTGTTCTCTCAAGATGAGCTTCTATTGCTCTCTTGCCGGCTTCAAATGCGTACATTTTACTGGCAGGATTATCTGCAGTGGAGGCTTTGTGTGTTCTCCAGTGATACAGGATTTCCGGAACATGTAAAACCTCTCCGGCATTCTCCGTACAGCGGAAGATAAAATCGTAATCCTGGGCTCCGTCGAATTCTTTTCGGAAACCTCCGGCCTTTTCTACAATACTCTTTCGCACTACAAAAAAGTGGCAGATATAATTATTGGAACGCAGGAGATCCAGATTAAAATCCGGTTTCAGATGTGGCTGAAAATGCTCGTCCAGTTCTGTTGTAACCTTATCCTCGTCTGTATAAAGCGCATCTGCCTGCGGATGATCCTGCAGTATTTTCACGATCTCATATAATGCATTGGGTGCCAGCAGGTCATCATGGTCAAGAAGCCCCACAAATTCACCTTTTGCCATTGCAAACGCGCGGTTTGTGTTCTCTGCAATGCCAAGGTTCTCTTTGAGATTGCAGAATCTCACCCGGGAATCTCCGGCTGAATATTCTGCCAGTACTTTCTGCATCTCCTCATTGTCAGGACTTGCATTTACGATACACAGCTCCCAGTTTGAATAAGTCTGAACGATCAGTGATTCTATCATCTGTCTCAAAAATTCTACAGGTGTCTGATAAGCCGGAACTGCAATGCTGATCAGCGGTGAATAATCAAATTTCTGTTTCCTCTGTGTTTCCAGTGTTTCCTCCGTCGGAATGTAAGCCCGGTACCATGGACCATATGGTACTTCTTCCGGTTCAAAACGTTCATGCAGCCTGATCCAGAATTCCTTTGGTCCATAATGCTTCATGTAGCGGAACCCTTTCCGGATCGTATAGGGGGAAAGCTTCCTGAACATTTTCGTCCACTGGATTTTTCCTCCTGCAGATGGTTTTTTACTCATATGATAACCTCGATTTTTACTATGATTTTTTATTTTAACATTGTATGATATTTTTTGCAAGAAAGGAGAGAAATGTGTTATACTGTTATTGTTTTTATGGTTACTGTTCACGAAGTGAACAGTTACTTTTCAACATTTTTATACACAGGAGTATTATATACCATGATGATAAAGAAAAAAAGAATCACTGCAGCCCTGCTGGCTCTGGGACTTGGGGCTGTCACCATGTTTTCACAGTTTCCGGTATCTGCTGCTGAAGAAACAGCCCAGAATACAGACGCCGCCGCACAGACAGCAGATCCGTCTGTCGTAGTCACCAACGGTATCGACGGATGGCCCCAGGCTTCCGATATTTCGTCTGCCGCGGCAATTGTAATGGAAACTTCCACAAACACAGTCCTGTATTCCAAAAATGCAGATCAGCCTCTTTACCCTGCAAGCGCAGTCAAGATTATGACCTGCCTGGTTGCTCTTGAGAACAGCAGTCTGGATGAACAGGTAACCATGACTGCAACCGGTGTTTCCGGTGTTACTGACGGAGGAGCCAATATTTCCTCACAGTTAGATGAGGTTTTCACCATGGAACAATGTTTATATGCCATCATGGTTGCCTCTGCCAATGATATCGCACTGCAGGTAGCTGAACATGTGGGAGGTTCTGTGGATGCTTTTGTACAGAAAATGAATACCCGGGCACAGGAGCTTGGCTGCACCAATACTGTCTTTACCAATCCTACCGGTCTTCCTGATGAGAACCAGCATATCACCGCCCATGATATGGCTCTGATCATGGAAGCAGCTATGGCAAATGACACTTTCCGCACCATTGCAGCAACTACTTCCTATACACTTCCGGCAACAAATGTTTCCGGCGGTGAACGTGTACTTACAAACAATTTTACTATGATCAACAGCGCCAGCGACAGTTATTATGAACCCTGTATCGGCGGTAAGGAAGGTTACACAGAAGCTTCCGGAAGTACCCTGGTATGTGAAGCTTCCAAAAATAACATGAAGCTTGTATGCATTGTATTAAATGGAGCATCCGGTGTTACCGATGATGAAGCGATCGCGCTTCTCAATTATGGTTTTGACAATTTTGCACCCCTTACCATCGCAGACGATGATTTTAACCGTCTTTCCGGTGGTACAGTCATTGCACCAAACGGTGCCACAGAAGATAATCTGACCACAGAAGATACTTCTTCTGACGGACAGATCACACGCCAGTATTACTTTGGAGGAACCCCTGTAGGAACTGCGATTCTGGAAGACGCGAAGCAGCAGACAAATGATGCCGCAGTAACCGGTCAGAAGAATATGGAAGCAGCACAGGCATATTCTGCTTCCCACACAACTGCTCCTTATTATATCATCGGGGCGATCGGAGCAGCATTCCTGCTGTTTTTCCTGTTCCTGATGATCAAAGTGATCAAATCCTGAAGCCTGCTTCTGAATACCAGACAGTAACCATTTCTTTGATCGATAAAACAGATAAATTTAAGGGACTTCCGCAAAAGCTTTTCATGCGGCAGTCCCTTTATTTCTTTTAAGGCAAGATTAAAAATGCCCAGCAGGCAAATGGCGAAATCACCAGCAGTACAGTCAGTACTCTGTATATCAGACTCCGCACCTTTTCATTTTTCACTGTTTTTGTCAGAATATTATTCCAGCCCAGCGTAACAAAGTACATCAGAGGATATAATGCAGGCATAAGATATCTTCCCTGTGGCTGATTATCACTGTAATAAACATAATACAGAAACAGAAATACCGGAATCATAATCAGAAATACCATCATCAAATGGAAAATACCTTCTTTATTCCACTCTCGGGATATCACCTTTGTTTTGATCTTCCATCTGTCATTTCCGACTGCTTTCCGCTGTGCAACATACATTTTTTTTCTCAGATCAAATGTCTCTTTTACAAAAAATACACTGATGATCCCAACAGCAAAGAACAGCATATACAGTTTGCTGACCGTATATGGCATATAAATTTCCATCTGTCCAAAAGTACCGATGAAACTCACACACACTGTCAGAATCCAGTTATGATACCAGCCGGGATCCTGATAAAGGATAATATCTTTCCAGTTCCATCCCAGCTTTTCAGGAGTCGGATACCGTGACGGTCTGTAATCCTTCTGAGCATATTTCTCAGCACACTCCGCGCAGGCTTTCCTTCCCAGGAAATCTCCGTTATACAAAACTGCGTTGCGGATGAACCACCAGCCGCAGAGAACTAAAATAACTGCTGCGATCACTGCTCCTCTGCTGAAAAGGAAACGAACTCTCTGTGAAAAAGCTTCTTCTCTGCAGAGTAATACCGTAAAACAGAAGAAGAAAAAACTGCAGAGTATCCAGCCGTACGCATTATAATAAGACAATGCACATACAGCCATTCCCACTGCAAGAAGTATACAGTTTTTCCATGTCCAGTCTTCTGTCAGATAAGAGGCCCATGCATACAAGATCATGGCTGCTGCCAGCAGTGCCAGTGAGTCTATATTCACATAAGTTCCCATAAAGATTGCCTGCGGCATAAATCCTGCCAGTGCTGCAAACAGCCATCTCACTTCTTTGGAATATTTTTCTTTCGGAAATAATTTGCCCGAAGCCTTCACAACAAAATACACTGCACCTGTGACAAACAGTACATCTGCCATACGTGCAATTTTGAAAATGGAATATCCCGGATCTGCAAAAAGCCGGAATATTCTCATAAATAATGCAGACACCATATAAGATACAACCGGATAATATGCATAGGAAATTCCCCATACTTCATTCCTGATAGTCGGATCATCTCCCCTCGGAAGAGCTCCATGGTGTTTATAGATGTAATCTGCAACATCATATCTCATCTGTTCATCCGGTCCTGAATCAAAAGGCTGTGTCATCGCCCAGGTTGTCAGCAGGATAAACGCCAGAAATACAAAAATGAAAATTTCTGTTTTTTCATTGATTTCTTTCTTTTTCTTCAACATATCTTCTTTCACATTCATTTTATAGCAATTTCATCTTCAGATTCTTTTCAGAGAAAAGTCCTGGCTCTTCAGAGTGAGATTAGGGTTATAATAAGGATCTCCGTTCTTCAGGATATCCGGCCATTTTTTCTCAAAGGTGGCAACTTCTTTGTTAAATCGTGCCACTTTTTCCGGAGTATCCTCAAGACCTCTGGATTTGGATTCATAATGGTATAATTCCGCATATGGATTATACACGATCAGATATCCCGCCTTTCTCAGCTTCATGCAGAAATCAATATCATTAAATGCAACAGCCAGTTCCTCTGAAAGTCCTCCCACTGCATCAAATGCAGATCTCTTCACCATCATGCAGGCAGCTGTAACCGCACTGTAATCCTGTGCACAGATAATTCTGTGACAATATCCGGTGGTACCTCTCTTCTGCTGGACAAAACAGTGTCCTGCAATTCCGCCAAAACCGATCACAACACCTGCATGCTGGATCGTATCATCCTCATAATAAAGTCTTGCACCCACTGCGCCTACATCTTTACGCATGCAATAACCCAGGAGTTCTTCCAGACAGTCCGGATTAATGATCTCTGTATCATTGTTAAGCAAAAGCAGATACTCACCCTTTGCAAAAGATGCACCATAGTTATTAATAGCAGAATAGTTAAAGACTCCGTCCCAGTATACCATACGGACCCTCGGATTCTCTGCCTCCAGTTTTTTGTAATATTCAAAGGTGGCAGGATCTGTGCTGTTATTCTCTACAATAATGTACTCATAATTCTTGTACGTAGATTTCTGTTCGATGGATTCCATGCATCTCTTCAGATCATCAATATGGTCTTTATTCGGAATAATAATAGAAATCAGCGGATCATGATCTCTGATAAACTTCGTTCTGTACAGCCCCAGATATTCACCCTCAAAAACCTCTGCATGGATTCCTGTTCTCTCATAGTGAGCCTGTACTGCACGTCTTCCGGCTTCAAAGGCATAAAGCTTGCTCTCGGGATTCTCTGCTGTGGAGTCCTCATGGCAACGCCAGTGATACAGGATTTTCGGAATATGACAGATTTCTTCATCCTTTACTGCTTCCACACAGCGTAACACAAAATCATAATCCTGTGCACCGTCAAACTCACTTCGCAGCCCGCCAACTTTTTCAATTACTTTTCGTGATACCACAAACAGATGGCAGATATAATTGACCGTACACAGCAGATCCGGATTATAGTCCGGTTTAAAATGTGGCTGAAAGAATTTATGTCCATCCATAGACATCTTATCTTCATCTGTGTAGATCACCAGTGTCTGCGGTTTCTCATTTATTGCTTTCACACATTCAAATAATGCATTCGGCGTCAGCTCATCATCATGGTCTGCAAAGGCAATAAAATCACCTGTTGCAATTTCAATGGCACTGTTGGTATTCTCTGAAATCTGAAGTGGCTCCTCATGAGAAACGTATTTAATTCTGTTATCCTTCGCTGTCAGTTCTTTTAACAATTCCGTCAGCGGTGACTGTGCGCCGCTTCCGTCAGAGAAACAAAGTTCCCAATTTGAATAAGTCTGTTCCTGAAATGATTCTGTCAGTCTTCTGAGATATTTCTCCGGTGTCTTATACAGCGGTACTACAAAAGAAATCTTGGGTCTGTATCCAAAGGATGTTTTCTTCTGTTTCTCCAGTTCGTTCCTGTCCGGCAGATGATGTCTGATCCATTTCTGATAGGATGGCGGTCCCTGGCGTACATTTTTAACCTTTGTCACTACCTTCTCAACAAGAGCCGCTGCACCCTGAGATTTCCAGTAACGGATTCCTTTTTCTACATATTTGTCTAATTTCTTTGCCAGAATATCAGCTTTTCTCAGAGGAACCACATGTACAGTTTTCTTCTCGCCTGCATAAAACACCACATACAGGCATTTTCCCGAAACGTTGGTGATCTCAGAGAAGAATCCTGTCTTTCCCGGATCCTGTGCTTCTTCAAACAGCTGGTTGACATCCACCCTGTCTGTTCTCTGGATTTCAGCGGCAACCGGCTTTTTATCCGCATCAAAGATACGGACAGTTACAGGCTCCGGTGCAATGGCCCACCCTCTGATTCGTACAGTTCCCTGTTCTGCACTCTCTTCTTCAAAATATACCTGCGGTTTATCTCTTTTTTTATCCAGTTCACCGGCAGTGATGGAAAACCAGACATGTTTTTTATCCGGAAACTTCTCATAGATCACAAGCTTATGATACCCCTCCAGATTTTCCGGTATCTGAACAGTTGCCGTAACCTGTGTTCCCTGCATTTTATCCGGATCTTTAAAACGTTCCAGTGCACTTACATTTTCATTTTCTTTCACAGATACCTTCAGTTTGTGCTGATCCAGATATGCTTCCATCACCGCATCTTTTGGCCAGTATCCCTGCACAATATACTGTGTCCTGTCTGATAAATGAAATCTTTCTCTTACTACTTCAAATATTTCCTTAGGCATGTTAATCTCCGTTCTTCTCCTGTTTTCTCAGAGAACAGTCTGTGTTGTTTAATGTCAGATTGGGATTATAATAGGGATCTCCTTTCAGGAGCTCTCTTTCCCATTTTCTCCGGAAACAGTTTACTTCTCTGGAAAAACGCAGCTGTTTCTCCGGTGTATCTTCCATTCCTCTGGATTTGGATTCATAATGATACAGTTCTGCATACGGTGTGAATACAATTTTCATTCCATATTTTCTCACTTTCATACAGAGGTCAATATCATTAAATGCAACCTTCAGCTCCTCGTCAAATCCTCCAACTGCTTTAAAAACAGAAGTCTTTACCATCATGCAGGCGGCAGTGACTGCACTTATCTCCTGCACACAGCGCAGACGTCCCATATATCCTTCCGCATCCCGGGGAAGTTTACATAATACATGGGCAGCAACTCCACCAAGACCAACTACCACTCCTGCATGCTGAATGGTATCATCCGGATAATACAGTTTTGCACCGACCATTCCCACGTCTTTTTGCTGACAAAGCTGAAGCATTTCTTCAAGCCAGCTCTCTGTAATAATCTCCACATCATTGTTAAGAAACAGCAGATACTCTCCCCGCGCCTCTCTTACTGCAAAATTATTGATCGCAGAATAATTGAATTCTTTTTTCCATGTAAGGATCCTTACATTTGGGTATCTGTTTTTCAGTGTCTCATAGTATACAAAGGTTTCTTTTTCCACACTGTTATTCTCAACAATAATGATCTCGTAATTCTTCCATGTTGTCTTCTCTTCTATGGATGAAATACACAGTTCCAGATCATTAATGTGATCTTTACTTGGAATGATCACAGAAATCATCGGTTCGCCGGAAATAGTCAGATGGCTTCTGTACCATCCCTTCTTGTCTGCAAGTTCCGCTGTTGCAGAAACCTCCGCCCTGCGGTAATGCTCCTCCAGTGCCTTTCTGCCTGCTTCCCAGTTTTTCTTCTCCTGTTCTTCTGTGATCAGGTTCTCTGCTTTCATGGAATGACAGAGGATCTTTGGAATATGCACAATATTCTCTGCCTGCTCACTGCATCTTAAGAGCATATCATAATCCTGCGCACCATCATATTCCGGATCAAACTTTCCGGCCTGTTCCAGAATTTCCTTCCGGATTGCCCAGAACTGTCCGATATAATTATTTTCCCTTAATCTGAACAGATTGAAATCCGGCTTGAATTCCGGCTCAGAATAATGTTTTCCGTCTGCGCTGATCTCATCTTCATCTGTATAGATCATATCCGCTTTTTTCTCTGTGATCGCTTTGACCATCTGAAAAAGTGCATCAGGTTCAGGTATGATCTCCTGACCGGCAAACAGAACATACTCTCCCATTGCAAGTTTCAGAGATGCATTAAGATTTCCCGAAATGCCGTTGTTTTCCGTAACCTTCTTGTAGGAAAGGCGGATTTCTTTTTTATATTTTTTCCGCAGAAACTCTCCTGTTTCCTCTCCCTCACATGCATCTGCAAGACACAGCTGCCAGTTACCATAGGTCTGTTCTGTATAAGCATCGATCACACTTTTTAACCTTTGTTCATCTGTATCCGTCACCACCATCACAATACTGATCCGCGGTGAATAAGAAAAAACAGCAGTTCTCTGTCTTTTTAATTCCTTTCGGAATGCGACATGATCTTTCAGCCAGTCTTCATAATCCTGATCTCCGTCCTTAAGCTGGGAATTTCTCACATAACGGATAAATCTTCCAATACCGTTTTTCTTTATATATTCCTGATTCTTCTGCCTGTTCTTCAGAGACAGCAGTTTCATCTGCTGATACAGTCCGGTATTTTCCCGTTTTATTTTTTTTACATTTACAGTATAAATTTTCTGTACATCTTTTCCCCTGAAACAGATGCAGATATTCTGATCGTTTGTATTCTCCAGATTGACAGTAATACTGAATCCCAGATTTCTTTTCTCTTCTTCAAAAATCCCCTTTGCCTCTTCCACGTCCGGACGTCTTTGTCTGGTGATCGTACATTCCAGAACCTTCCCATCTGTACCCTGTACAAATATCTCATCCGGCTCCAGCTGGTTTACAACCCAGCCTCTGACTGTCAGGATACTCTCCTGTGTGATCTGTTCCTCATCAATATGATATTCAATAAGACTTTCCTCACAAAAGTCCTTCACTTCTGCAGCTGTAGCTTCCCAGATGATTTCTTTTTCATCTCCTGCTCTCAGCGCAAGCTGCAGTTTCTCATGTTCTTCTGCAAGTTTTATAATTTCCGGTATCTTTACTGTGAATCCGACATTTCCCACTTCTTTTATATCTTTTGTTTCTTTTAAATCTTTGGCAACATCCGCTCTTTCACAACGCGAAGGTTCAGGAACGGAGAGTTCCTTTCCCGAACCATAAAGAATGAAATCACATTCTGACTGATCTCTGGTTATCGCCCATCCGGTAATGGCCAGAGTGTGATCTTCTTTGTCACTGTATATTTTTTTATCTACACTCCAAAGTATATTTCCCATAACTAAACCCTTTTGATGGCATGATACACTTTCCATGCCTTACTGCTTTCCATCTGATCGATCAGAGCTTTCTTCTGCGCAAGCTCTTGACTCATCTGCTCCATTGCCCTTTTCTGCTCTGCATATACTTTCCAGAATTTCTTTTCTGTGGTTTTCCGATCCAGGATCTCCATCTCAATCTTTATGGACTTTCTGTTCTCAGGAACAGAATCTACTATGATCTGCGGATCGTCTTCGCCGAAATAGAATTCTCCGGAGGACACTTCACAGCCATCTGTGTGAAACTTTACCTGACTTTCATCTTCCCATGTCAGCTTTACAATTTTAAGTCCCTTGGACATTTCGCCCGGATCAAGGCGAAGCATTGTGATATTCTCCGGAAGTTCAAACTCCGTCTGAATTTTTCCGTTTCTGAACAGATATCTCACAGAATCAGCCTCATTAAAGCGCTTTCCGTTACCCCAGAAAATCTGAAGCATTTCCAGAGATTCCTGTTTCTTTTCTCTGTAATAATCTTCCACTTCCACCCGGCCCGGAGAAATCTGGGCATACATATTTCTCATTGCTGTATGCTCACCCAGAATATACTTCTGGAAATTATGTTCCATCTCCACATAAACTTCTATATCTTCAGGCAGGATTCCTGCTTTCTCATAGAAATCCCGTTCTTTAAGTATTCCCCGTTTGTCATTCAGTTCCAGATAATAAAAGATCATCCTGTAAACCAGGAACTGTGAAGGTACAGGAAATGCAAAGGTCCACTCATAGTCGATCACAGATACTTTATTCTCAGAGAGGATAATATTTGCAGGAACAAAATCAATATTGGATATTTCTGTACATTTCAGATCAGAACGCAGGTTTACATTTCCAAATACCCTTACAAATTCCGGTGTTTTCTCAAAGGGTTTCTTCTCGTGAATATTCTTTACTTTCTGTATATAAGAGAAGAATAATTTCTCCAGTTCCTCTGTTCTGCCTTCTTCCAGAAGATGGTCCAGCTTATCTTCCAGGGTGATACCTGTCAGATATTCCAACTGCGCACAGTCATCTTTGATCCGGCAGCGGTTTACTTCAATTTCCTCTTCTTTATACATTCCGGTCAGTTCTTCGCAGATAGTTCCCAGATTCCGTACATGAGCTGCCGCTTTCTTCTGCGACGGTACTTTCTTCACAGTCAGCTGCCCATCTGCTGCTTCACTGATTTCCGTATAAATGGAGAGCTTCTGATCTCTCTCATTGGAAAACTTCACATAAACCGGTGCTGTCTGTGGCTGTTCTTTTCCGATCACAAGAAGAAAGGAATTGGCAAACTGCGGGTAAAGATCATTGCTCAAAAGCGTGTTATACACTTGAGATTCCTGAAACAGGTCCAGACGGAGTCTGTCAAAATTGTAGTTTCTCATATGCAGTTCTCCGCTTGCAGGGAGATGTCTGTCTGAATGAATAGTCATTGGAAATTTGTAATCCGGATATGGATAATACCAGTCGGCTTTTAAGTTTCCTGCTTCCTCCAAAATTCCATTAAATTCTTTTCTTGAAAAAGTTTTAACCCCTTTTGTTTTGGGGTATCCCTGGATTCCTTCGAATAAAGTTCCAAAATGGTCCTCTGTACATCCGGCCCAGTATTTCAGTCCCAGTCTGTTCTCAATGGCCAGAATGATCTTTCCATCCGGCTTCAGATGCTTTGATATGATCCTGAGAAAGTCCACATAGGGATTCTCACTCCGGATATAGGATTCTCCATACTCAAATACACCGATCAAAGTAATATAGTCGTATTTCTCAGTAAGGTTTTTCTCGATCTCCTGAAAGTTTCCCACAAGGATCTTAAGATTATCCTGATCCTGATGTCTGTATGCATTGATCTTACTTCTTTTCATAGAAAGCTCGATGCAGGTAACTTCCTTCGCCCTTTCGCAGAGAGCTCCTGTCACAGCACCACATCCGGAACCAATCTCCAGAACCTTCTCTTCCCCTGTAAAGGGAAGCCAGCTCAGAATATTCTCCCTGATATGAGAAAAATGATAAAGAATTGGCCAGCTCTTTCTCTCACTGATCACTCTGTTAAATTCTTCCGGTGCAAAATCTCTGGAAATTGCAAGCATTTCATCCTCTATCGCACCATCACTGTATAGATCTTTTCCCGGATAGCACGTGGTATCCAGAATTACTTTCCCGATTTTTTCTTCCATATATAGTCCTCGCGCTGATTATTTTTTCGCACTGATATTTGTCATCATAACTTTCTCAGACCTGTTCTTCGCACCGTACTTCCACCTTTGAATCCATATCATAGAATCCAACTGTATTTTTACTGGAAATAACTGTTATGTTACATGCGTCATAAAGTCTGTGGAATACCGTAAAATCTCCGTTTTTATACCCTGTACATCCAAATGACAGGAGATATTCACCGCCCTGCAGGTTCATGTTCTGTGTAAATGTTACAGTACATATATCCCCTTTTCCGGAGTGTTCTATCTTTGCATTTTCATACATGGTATTGGTACCTGTGATTTCCGTACCCTGAATATTTTTAAAGGTGTATGCCATGATCGGCTCCTGAATCTCTTCATTAAACCGGACTTTCATACGAATTTTGAAGCAGCTTCCCTTTTCAACAGTATTGGAACATCTTCCTTTATCATCAATGACTCTGAAATCTGTGATCTCAGCAATACGGCTTCCATATTCCAGCATATTGGGATTTACCTGAAAATCTCCCAGTCCTTCACTGTCCTCTGCCACAATCTGCCCTGTACTGTCAGATTCATTCTGTTTTACAGGATTCTGTCCTACCAGAAGCTGTTTGTACAGGTCAACCATCTGCTTTGGTGAACCTTCATCCATCTTTACCCCTTTGTTCAGAAGAATAACTCTGTCACAATACTTGGAAACGCTTCCAAGATCATGACTTACAAACAGAATCGTCTTGCCCTGTTTCTTAAATTCCTCAAACTTGTGATAACATTTTGCCTGAAAGAACACGTCGCCTACAGACAACGCCTCATCTACCACTAGGATCTCCGGATCAATATTGATCGCAACAGCAAAAGCCAGACGCACGAACATACCGCTGGAATAAGTCTTTACAGGCTGGTGGATAAAGTCTCCAATGTCCGCAAATTCCAGAATATCATTCAGTCTGGCATCAATCTCTTCTTTTGAAAAACCGATCATGGTTCCATTCAGGTATACATTCTCAAGACCTGAATATTCCATGTTAAATCCGGCTCCCAGTTCCAGCAGCGCGGAAATTCGTCCGTCTACCTTTACTTCCCCTGCTGTGGGAGTCAGGACACCGGTGATGATCTTTAAGATCGTGGATTTACCGGAACCGTTGGTTCCGATAATTCCCACGCATTCTCCTTCATAAATATCAAAATTTACATCATGAAGTGCATAATGCTCTTTATAAAGTTTCTTTCTGGTAAGCCCCAGCGCTTCTTTCAGTCTGTCCGAAGGCTTATCATATAATTTATACATTTTGGTGAGATCCTTCACCTGAATTACTTTCTTGTTCTCCACGTGATTTCCTTTCTGTTATGTTCCTGTGTTTTTCATCTTCTTCTGACTTATTTCACGCTTACAGTACATCTGCAAAATGAATGCGCAGACGTTTAAATACCCAGCTTCCGAACAGGAAACACAGAATTGTAAATATCCAGAAATAAACCGTCCATCCTGCATGTTCCCAGAACCAGGTTTTCATCAGGAATGTATCTCTGTATCCGGAAACAATATAATACATCGGATTCAGTTTCAGGATCTTCATGATCACAGGATGTCCCATCAGAGGTGAAGCCTCAACGATCCACATGATCGGAGTCAGCCAGACTCCTACCTGAAGCACAATGTTGATGATCTGGGTCAGATCTCTGAAAAAAATAACGATTGCACTTGTGGCATAGGATAAGCCCAATACCAGAATGAACACACATACACTGTAATAAATAATCTGCAGATAGTAGAAATCAGGAAATTTCCCATACGCTGCATACAGGATGATCGTAAACAACACAAAGAATGCATGCACAAACATGGCAGAAATGATCTTGACTACCGGAAGCACGCTAATATTAAAAACGACTTTTTTTACCAGATAATTGTATTCCAGCAGAGAATTTGTCCCCCCTATCAGCGCATCCTGGAAAAAGAACCATGGCACAATACCTGCTACCAGATAAAGAACAAAAGGAACTCCCAGATCCCCTGTTCCGGAACGAAAACCTACAGAGAATACAAACCAGTATACCAGGATCGTGATCACAGGCTGGATAAACGCCCACACAATTCCCAGATAAGAACCTGCATATCTTGTTTTGAAATCATTCTTTGCAAGCTTTGCAACAAGCCGTCTGTTCTTATAAATATCCATCGGTAAAGAAAAAATTGTATTCAATCGCTCATTCTCCTATTTACGGTACTCTTTAAAGCTTCCCCATTTGGTATCTTTGTCAGAAAAGCTTAATTCCATTCCTTCCGGAATCGGCCATTCAACTCCGATATCCGGATCGTTCCAGATCAGGCCGCCCTCATCATTTGGATGATAGAAATCAGAGCATTTGTAAACAAATTCCGCATGCTCAGAAAGTACAAGAAAACCATGTGCAAATCCTTTCGGAATGAAGAACTGTTTCTTGTTTTCAGCAGAAAGTACGACTCCAAACCATTTTCCATATGTTTCTGAACCTTCACGAAGATCTACCGCCACATCAAATACCTCACCATTTACAACACGTACCAGTTTATCCTGTGGGTAATTGATCTGGAAATGGAGTCCGCGAAGTACACCCTTATGTGAGCTTGACTGATTATCCTGTACAAATTCGACATCAATTCCTGCTTCTTTGAAATCATTGTAATTGTAGGTTTCCATGAAATATCCTCTGGCATCTCCGAAAACTGTAGGTTCTACCACTTTTAATCCCTTAATTCCACCACATTCTGTAACTTTGATTTTTCCCATTTTATTTTCCTCTTTTCTTTAGCTTTCTCTGTGTTTCTGTTATATCTGTTCGCATAAATCCACCTGGTATGCAGACTTAGCCATAATATCTTTTTTCCTTTTTTGCAAGTGCAATGCTCAGAATGATAATAAGAAGAAGCATTGCCGCTCCTATGATCAGAAGTATTTTTCGCAGTTCCGGCATCCCCGCAGAAGTTTTTTCTTCTCCGACAGTATCTGATTTCTCATTTTGATCCGCCTGATCCGTATTTCCTCCGGATGTATCAGAAAGGGCGTCCGCTGCAGGTTCCGGTGTAGGTGTAGCTTCCGGAACTTCAACGCTTCCCAAAAGATAATCATTATAATAGTAATCATCTACTGTATTTCCATTCTGTGAATTCTCCTGAACAGTCAGGTTATCCACAGTCACTCCGTTTGGAACTGATACTTCTCCACCATTTACCTGTGCTTTTGTGAAATTCTGATAACCATAGTTGAACAGTGCTGTGGAATCCGTACTGGCAACTGCAAGGTCTGCCGCCTTCATTGTCACTGTAATATAGGTAGTTCCATTCTTCTCTGCTGCTGTCACAAGAGTGTTTCCGGCCTCACTGGTATATCCTGTCTTGCCGCCAATACAGCCATCATAATGATAGCTGCTCTCCGGGGCAAGCATCGGATGATGCGTATGCAGTACCCTTGACTCACTGTTCATGTTCGTAGGTTTGATCGTATAATCTGTAGTGCCGATGATCCTGCGGAATTTTTTATTCTTCAGACCTTCCCGCATGATCAACGCCATGTCATGTGCAGTAGAATAGTGGTCAGGATCCGGAAGACCACTGGCGTTTACAAAATGTGTATTCGTGCATCCGATCTGAGCCGCACGTTCATTCATCATATCTACAAAATGCTGCTCTGTGCCGCCTACATGTTCTGCAATCTGGGCTGCGACCTCGTTTGCAGAGCGGATCACAAGTGCATAAAGGCATGCTCTCATGCTCATCACTTCTCCCACCTGCATTCCAATATTGCCGGAATCCCAACTGATATCACGTGTTCCTGTTTCCGTAAATACAACATCTTCTTTCAGGGAACAGTTCTCCACCGCCAGAAGCAGTGTCATGATTTTGGTAATACTTGCCGGATAACGGATTTCATCTCCGCCCTTGCTGTACAGAAGAGTTCCGCTGTCTGCATCCATCAGTACCCCTGTCTCAGATGTGATCTCAGGACCTGCAGGCCAGCCTGCAATCTCATTAGTTGAAATGGATACGGGTGTAACCTCTGAAGCAGCAGCCTGCGCAGTTCCTTCCGCAGCAGCGCAGATCTGAACAGCAGTCATTGCAATGACTCCCACAGCCATAACAGCCTTTAATAAATGTTTCCATTTTTTCATAATATTTCCTCTTAATATATGTCTCTGTTTTCCGTCCGATGTGCCGACAAGTTGATTCCTGAAACAGACTTGCGGCACACGATTATCAGAATCCGTCAAAAGAAGCTATGGTATCTGTGATATACTTCACATCCTCCATATCCAGATTATAAAACATCGGCAGTCTCAACAGACGTTCACTTTCCTTTGTAGTATAAACATCTTCCCCTGAAAATCTTCCAAATTTCTGTCCCGCAGGTGCAGAATGAAGAGGCACGTAATGAAATACGCTGCAGATTCCTTTTTCCCGAAGGTAAGCAATCAGCCGGGTTCTTACCTGCATATCACGCACCTTGATATAATACATATGGGCATTGTGGCTGCATTCCTCCGGCACATAAGGCTGTTCGATCTTACCTTCCTGTGCAAGATGGGCCAGATTTTTATGATAATAATTGTATATCTCCATTCTTTTGGCAAAAATCTGATCTCTTGCTTCCAGCTGTGCATAAAGATATGCTGCATTCAGTTCACTTGGAAGATAGGAAGAACCATAATCTATCCAGCGGTACTTGTCAATCTGTCCGCGGAAAAACTTACTTCTGTCAGTTCCCTTTTCTCTCAGGATCTCTGCCTTCTCCAGATATTCATCCCTGTTAAAAAGGATTGCACCGCCCTCTCCCATAGTATAGTTCTTTGTCTCATGAAAACTGTAACACCCAAAATCTCCAATGGTACCAAGAGCTTTTCCCTTATAACAGGCATCTACTCCCTGCGCAGCGTCTTCAACAACCTTCAGATTGTATTTTTTTGCAATCTCCATAATAGTATCCATCTCACAGGCAACCCCTGCATAGTGGACCGGGACGATCACTTTTGTTTTCTCAGTCACTGCCGCCTCGATCAGTTTCTCATCAATATTCATTGTATCCGGTCTGATATCAACAAATACAATCTTTGCTCCCTTTAATACAAAGGCATCTGCGGTTGAAACAAATGTATAGGACGGCATGATCACCTCATCACCGGGCTTAATGTCGCAAAGATGGGCTGCCATCTCCAGAGCATGGGTACAGGATGTGGTAAGCATTACATGATTTACATGAAATTTATCCATCATCCACTGAGAACATCTTTTCGTATATTCTCCATCCCCACAGAGCATTCCTCTCTGTACCGCATCACGTATGTAATCAAATTCCCTGCCTGTAAAAGCAGGTCTGTTAAAATCAATCATCTGTTTTCTTTTCCTTCTCATATTCCGGTATCTTATTTCTGTAGGCAACTTCTCTTCTCTCCGGATCCCGGATACTCATCTCACTGAAAAATTTCTCAGTCTCCAGCTCCAGCTGCCTGCGGTTTTCTGTTTCTATATAATACAATGCAAGATATGGATTCGGCCCATATTCTATCACACGTTCGCCTTCTTTATAAAAAATCCAGGGTTTTACAACGCATTTTTCTTTTGCAAGCTCACAGGCTGCCGTCTGATCTGCAATCTGAAGCTGTCGTCCCTGAAAATACAGTACAGCCCCATATTTTACCGGATGATAAATATCATGACGGTGAAACATCTCCTTTATCCGGTCTTTTTCATAAAGATAATCCAGCAGCAGTTCCTCTGTCTGAAATCCATAAACCATATCTGTCAGCTCATGTTCATATCCAAAGAAACGTCCTGCAATCTCACATACCTGAATGCCCCTGCCAGGTTTCCAGAAAAACTGCATGGATAATGCACCTTCCGTCTGTCCGGTATAGCGGATATAATTCTGCAGAATATCTGTGGCACTTTTTTCGACCTCCGCCAGGAAACGGGACGGATAAACATTTCGTGTGCTGAGCGGAAGCATTCCCTCTTCCATTTCCGTTTTCTCACGATCTGCAATACTGATCACATTGACTTTCCCATCCATTACCCATGTCATCATGTTAAACTCATAACCATCATTGTATTCCTCAACCAGAATTTCCTGACAGTCCGTATATTCCGCTGTCTGCAGGGCTTTTTTTCTGACTTCATCTGAATGATGAATAATAAATATTCCTCTTGAACCATATTTATCCAGAGGTTTACTGATCAGAGGATACTGCAGATTTGCAATACTCTGTTGTATTTCTTCTTCTGATCCCTGTTTCAGCAGTTCCACAGATATTTTCCGAAATCCCGGTGCCGGCAGTCCAAGCTTGTCCAGAACATCCCGGCATGCCGATTTATCCCTGTACCAGGAAAGCTGTTCCGGTTTCAGATAACAGGGCAGTCCTGCTTTGTCTGCAATTTTAACCATACACTCCAGGAGCAGATCTGAAAATGATGTGATGATCCCATCCACACCTTCTTCCCTGCACATCAGGGCAATAGCATCTACATCTGTTACAGGAATGGTATAAGCCTTATCTGCATACGTTCTGGCAATACCATCTGCATATCCGTCGCACACAACAGTCTCATAACCTTTCTCTTTTGCTTTCTTTACCAGCTCTGTAAATTCTCCGAGCGTTCCCAGAATCAACACTTTATGTTTCATATCCGTTCCTCACATTCTCTGACAACCGAAGCCATATATTTCATATCCTCCACGCTGTAACGCTGATCGCAGGGCAACGGAAGAATATTGGCAGCCCAGGTATATTCCAGACTTTTTGTCTCAGAGTTCTCAATTATATTTTTCCAGTAAGTCGGCACAAATATCTTCTTTTCGGCAAGATATCTGCGAAGTTTCATTCCATCAGCGTGGAAATACGGATATGCAAAAGGTCCCTCCGGCACAGTCTGATGAAATATACTTTCCGATGGAAGCAGTTCTCCGAGAATCCGGTAGTTTTCTTCCCTTTTTTTCTTTGCTCTGTCATAATCCACAGCTTTCAGAAGATTCTGTGTAAGCTTTGACATCTGCCGAAGCTCCATCCCGTCATATTTTGCCGCATTTTCCAGCATATCTTTGTAGTAGGTTCCGGCATTATGCTCATAACGCCCCAGAATATGTTTCATACGCTCTGCAGAATAATCGACAGTCTTATTTTCTGTCAGGCTGGCATCTGTTGACAGATATGCGCCATCGCTGACACCCCAGAATTTTCTGCAGGAATACAGTGTATCTATCCCTTTTAATGGTTTCTGAAAAAATGCATGGGTATGGTCCACTATGATGTTTCCGTAAATCTTTTTATACTCTGATATCCGGGAATCAGACAGCTGACCATAGTAATTAACCAGATAAAGATATTCCCCTTCCGGAAGCTGTTCTTTCGGATACAGAACTTCCAGTTTCTCATTCAGATGATAAAATTCTGTCTCTATCTGATTTTTCTGACAGGTATGCACCACTGATTCACACAGAAAATACGGTAATAGGATTTTCCTGCACCTGCGGCTCTTCAAAAGCCACAGCAGTGCGGTTCTTCCAAGATTGACCCTGTACAGGTCAGGATAATATTCCTCTCCCGGCATCTCTTCCAGCTGAAAATATCCGCCAATTTCCTTCATTATTCGTCCGTATCCTCCCGACGTATTACATAATGGGGCATTTTTTTTGCCTCATTAAGAATGTTCATTAAATAGATTCCCATAATTCCGATTGATAACAAAATCAGTCCAAAAAACGCCAGCATAACCAGCATCAACGAAGTCCAGCCCTGCACAGATATGCCCAGTGTAAAATATCTTACCAGATAACAGACCGACAGAACTGCACTTATCAGGAAACTGACAATTCCGATATTTCTCACCAGCAGAAGCGGAAATGCAGTATGTGTCGTGATATCATAAATCAGATCTTTCAGCAGTCTCTTAAAGGAATAACCGCTTTTCCCGTAAGCTCTGTCTGCGTGCTGAACCGGAACATTAATAATACGGTTAGAACTCCTGATCAGAAGGTTTCCAATCTGTGGAAGATATGTATTTGTTTTTACCATGGCATCCACAAGGAATCTGCGGATCAGTCTGTAACTGGTGATCTGAAGATCCGGATCTTTTCCCAGCATCTTTGAAGTTGCCCATACAGAAAATTTCGTTCCCAGTTTGCGTATCGGACCATGCTTTCTTCCTTCATAGCTTGCAATGATAACATCCACATCCGGTCTCTCCTGCATGGTTCTGACCATCTTCGGAAGTTCCTCCGGCTGATGCTGAAGGTCATCATCCATTGTTACCACAAACTCTCCTTTTACATGTGCAAATCCGCACAGAAGTGCCGGATGCTGTCCGAAGTTACGGGCCATCTGTATGATCCGTACCCTGTGATCCTTTTCTCTGAGTTCCGTCATGATCTCATAAGATCTGTCCTTTGATCCGTCATCTACCAGGATCAGTTCAAAGTCTTCTTTAAGAGTTTCCCGGAATACTTTCTCCAAACGGGTATATAGTTCTCCCAGTGTATGTTCAGAATTATATACAGGAACAACCACTGAATATAAGCTCATATGCTTTTCCTTTCTCTTTTCATCTTTTTGCAATCGTTTTTATCATATCATTTTCAACATTTCTTTTCAAGATTCCTGCTGCACAAACCTTGACTTCCCTGCTTTTTTATGTAAAATAGTTACTGTCCGACAGCTTTCAGGCTATTGGATGAAATCCGTAAAATACCATTATCGCCCGGAGGTATTATGTCAAAACTCAAAGACTACATACAACTTCATCTGAATATCCTGCTGTTTTCACTGACAAGTGTTTTTTCCAAAGCTGCATCTGTTCAGTATAATAAACATGGTCTCAGCAGTCCTCTGCTTTACCTGTTCCTGTTCCTGATGGTAGCCAACTGCGGAATCTACGCCATCACCTGGCAGCAGGTCATCAAGAAATTCTCTTTGTCTACTGCCTATGCCAATAAAAGTGTTTATCTTCTGTGGTCGCAGATATGGGCAGTGCTGATCTTTCATGAAAATCTTTCCATTCAGAATATCATAGGTATTCTGGTGGTTTTATTTGGAGTATGGACGGTGCAGAGATATGAATAGAACATTTATTTTAATCATGTTGAGCGGAACATTTTTTTCCGCTGTTTCACAGATACTTCTGAAACAGAGCGCAAATATCAGATACGAAAACCGAATCAGGGAATATCTCAATTTCCGGGTGATTCTCTCATACACTATATATATGCTGATCCTCCTCCTCAATACATGGTGTTATACAAAAGTAGATATGCGCTATGGTCCTGTCATTGATACTGCCGCCTATGTGTTTGTCCTGCTTCTCTCTCATTTCATTCTGAAGGAAAAAATCACGAGAGGAAAAATCATGGGAAACCTGATCATCATTGCAGGTATCCTGATCTATACGCTTTAATTACGGCAATTTCATAAAAAGATCCCGAAGCTGTTGCAGAATTTCCATCAGTGCCGCAGCTGCAGGATCTTTTTATATGTTTCAATATTTTTTATCTCTTTTTATATTGTCTGATACACACTCCATTTCCATCAAACACAGATACAATCCTGTTGGAACTGGTCAGCGTAATGTTCTCGGCACGCGTACCGGAAAGTGCAAAACTGCCTTTGTAAAAATAGTATTTTTTACCATTCAGTGTCAGCCATCCCTTATACGCTTTTCCGTTTTTCTGGAAATAATAGGTGTGCTCACCGCTTTTTTCCCTGACTTTGTACATTCCATTTTCATAGCGTACACCGTTGCTTCCAAAATAGTAGATATCGCCGGTAGATCTGGTCACGCGGCGGTTTTTAAACATATATCCGGATTTTGTATGGAACCAGTAATATTTCCCGTCTACTTTCTTCATTCCCATCAGAGCATAGCCATCAGAACTGATATAATAGGTCTTTCCATTTACAGTTATCCACTGATCTGACACACGTTCGCCATTTTCATTGACATAATAGTATTTTCCATTTTCCTGATGAAGTCCTGTCTGTTCCTGGCTTCCATCGTTGCTGCCTGTATCGGGTTTCACCGCCGGAACATAGGAATCCAGAGATTTCCGTCTCGGCGTGATTTTCTTTGTATAATCCACATAGCCAAAATCCATATCAACATCATTGCCTGCAGGGATTCCTGCTACCAGTCCGCTGGTACTGTTCAGTCCACTTTCCCGGTTACCATCTGTGGACTGCCATATTGTATAATTGTACCGTTCCTTATCAGGTGCCTGAATCGTGTCTCCGTATCTTGCGATCCACACATCCACTCCTGATAATAAGGACCAGTCTATGTAATTATCATACCAGTTGGTATTGCAGTAAACCATTGGATAATATCCGGCTCTGCGCACTTCATTGCAGAAGGTCAGTGCCATCTCTGAGACTCTTTTTGCAGAAAGCTTACTTGCTTTTGCGTACTCCAGATCATATACGACCGGATAGGAAACCTTGTGACCCTGCATTTTGCTGATGGCAAGCTGCGCTTCCTTTAATGCGGTAGTTGTCGATAAGGCTGTACTGTACACATAGGTGCCTGTGGGTACTCCGGCAAGTTCTGCATTTGTCATATTCTCATCATAGGTATAATCTTCGTGAGTCAGGCCATAGGAGATCCGGACAAACGCAAAATCTATATCAGACTTCTTCACCTGTTTCCAGTCGATATTGCCCTGCCATTCAGAGACATCCATGCCTCTGGTTATCGCACCCGGAATGATTTCACCACTTCCGTTATAGCAGACACCGTTGATCTTTTTCCATGCTTTGGGATTCACTTTTTTTCTTGATGACTCTGTACCGGAAGTTCTTGCAGAATAAATAAATTCCTCCTCAGCCACTGTATCACGTCTGTCATAATGCGGATTTGCAAAAACAGAGCTTACAGGCTGCACTACAGCTATCGCAGCTGTCAGACAACCAACAATAAGCCTTTTTCTGATTTTTAAAAAATCTCTTTTCATCTTTCTACTCCTGTCCTGTCTTCTAATAAACGTCCATTTTATTACAATACTAATCAAGCGGATATTCGCAATCCGCTTCGCTACGCGGCTCTACACCGAATAACTGCTTCGCAGTTTATCAGAAGGAGCTTGCACTCCTCCTGATACAGGCAAGTCCCCACCCACTGCTTATTGCTTTTCGCGATTGAAGTAGGGGACTTACTTGATTCGGTTAACATATTATACACACTATATTATATTTCCGCAAGATAATCCCTGATATATAACCAAAAACGGCTGCACATTTCTTGCTCTGTGCAGCCGTTTTGCATATTTCATTTCTATAGCAATTCTGGTTATCCTGGCAGAAACCTCCGGATCAGACAGCAGGATCTGTAGGATCGAAATTACCAGCTCCCCTTAACGGGGTCAGTGCTTTCTTTCCAAGAGGTCCTTTCATTGCATCATCTGCTTTATATTGACCGTCAATAATACTGATGGATGCGCCATTACAGTTCTCATAAACCCACTTCGCATCTGCCACACAGGTTCTGATACATCCATGTGATGCAGGAGATCCAAGCTTATTGTACTCTACTGCCGGAAGATTATATGAGTTTGCCTGGCCGCAGGCTACAGAATGGACAAAGATTCCTCCCTGTCCGGCACGGTCTACATGGGTTCCATACTGTCCCCAGGACGGTCCCATAAGAGGCTGCCACCTCAGGCTTCTGCTCAGTGTAAAGTTACCGGTCGGAGTTGGTGTTCCCGGTAAACCTACAGATACTCTGATCGTCTTAACAGGAATTGTTCTGGCTGAATCAGCATAAACAGTCATAACTCCGTTTACTCTGTCTACCTGAACAGAATACGGTCCTCTGTATCTGTTTGTCAGATCAGTGATACGGTATCCGTTACTGTCAAAGTAATACAGAATTCCATTAACTCTCATACTCTTATTTCTTGCAAACCCGTTTCCTGACGGATCAATATATCTCACCAGGTTTTGAACATTACTTACAATTACCCATCCTGTTGTATATTTACCGTTTGCATCCAGATAACCGTTTACTCCATTCTTTTTCATAAACTGATTTGTCTGAACCACACATTCTTTAAGATAATAGTAATTGCCGCTGTATTTTCTCCATCCGCTCTTATACAGGCTTCCACCAGAGGATGCGATATACCATTTCTTTTTATAGCGCACCATTGTGCTCTTATATACTTTACCTTTGTGTTCTGCGGATGTAGATGATTCAAATATATATTTCTTTCCATCGATTTCTGTCAAACCGCTTGCAAGCTTTCCTGATGGCTTAAAATAATAACCTGCGGAAGTCCACTTATCCGTATAATGATTTCCATTGGAATCAAAATACAGCCAGCCAAGGAATTTGCCACTGGTGCTGACAAGTTTCTGCCAGCCATGTTTCTCAACAACACGACCCGGAGTACTTCCAAAGTAATAGTAATGATCGCCTACTTTTGCCCATCTCTTTGTCCAGGTTGCCCGCTTTCCGTTTGAACCAAAATAATATCTGAAATTGCCGTATTTTACAAGTTTATTTCTATAAATCTGGCCGTTACTGTCGGTACAGTAATATGCACCATTCTGAGCCTTCTTCATCACTGATTTCAGAACATATCCATTGGCATCCAGCAAGTAAGCTCCGGTTCCTTTCTCCGGGATAGCTGTGGCAACTACGCCACGCTTATAATATTTACCGATGTCTGCCGGAACATTTCCCTTTTTAAAATACAGCCAGCGCTCTCCCTTAGTGGTATCTGAACGAAGCCATCCATTGTGGAACATTTTTCCGGGAATGTCGCTGCTTGCAGGATCAAAATAATACAGGTTTGATTCGCCGTTAACTGTGAGGGTGATCTCTCCTGTCTGTGGCTTACCTTCAGGATCAAGGCAGTAATAATCCTCATTGATCTTGAAATATCCGGTATATGTACCTGCTGCTTTTGCTTTCGCTTCAAGCTGTGCAATTGTCTCCAGATTACCATTCTCATCGTAGTACTGGAAATATGTTCCTGTCCATTTCCATACACTCTTCTCCTGCTGGCCTACTGTAGATGTATATGGAGTTATCGCTTCTCCTTCACATCCGGTATAAACAACAGCCTCATCTGCAGTTGTAAAATAGGACTGATTTGCCTGGGCTTCTGTTTCTTCCCCTGCAGCATCTTCTCCTGCTGACTGAGCTGCATCTGATGTCGGTTCTTCATCAGCTGAAGATTTTTCTTTTACCTCAGCCTGTCCAGTTACAAGGATTCCCTCTTCATCAAACAGATAATATCCTGTATGGGTTTCCCCTTTATACTCTGTGCAGATCTTTACAATTCCGTCCGCCGCTGTATAAAATTCTTCATTTGTTACAGACACTGTATCCGTTGCTGCTGGTGTTTCCATTGCTGTAACCTCTGCTGTCACAGCTGTTGTATCTGTTTCAGCCACTGCTGTTTCAGATGATTCTGTCTGATCTCCTGAGAATCCGTCAGTCTCAGACGGCATCTCCTCATCGGGTAGTGCTGCTGTTGCTGCTTTCTGATCATCTGTATTTGCTGTATCCTGATTTTTTGCAGGTTTGCGCAGTTTAAAGCCATTCTCTGTGCTTACCCAGTCCTCAGCTTTCACTACAGCGGCTCCAACGGCATCCGTAGCATCTGCTGTTGACGGCGTCTCGTCCGGCAATGCAGCAACCGTATCCGTTCCCGCTGTAAATGCGTCGTCTGTCTGTTCCTGTGATGGTACTACTGTCCCATCATCTCCATCTGAAAAAGCGTCTGCTTCTGTTTCAGAAGTTCCTGTTTCAGAAGTTTCTTCTGTAACATTTACTTCTTCTGCATCTGTCTGTGTGGCAACAGCCGGAGCTGTATCAGGTGAAGTAAATGCAGCAGCACCTGCTTCACTGACAGTTGCCATTGTCATAATAAGACTCAATGTAACCGCAACTAATCTTCTTTTCACAATAAGTTCCTCCTCTTTTAGTCATGTTACTTTATGGTTACTGTTCACTCTGTTTGTGCACAGCAGCTTTCTACTCGCCAAGGCCGCTATCAATAGCAGTAACAAGATGATCCAGGGCTTCCTGTTCATCGACACCTTCACAGGTAAGTTCTATCTCATTTCCGCATTTTACGCATGCACCAAGTACACTCAGTACACTCTTTGCATTTGCCATGCCCCCATCGTAGACAAATGTTATCTGTGACTGGTATTTCATTGCCTCATTGCACAAAATCCCCGCAGGTCTCAGATGAAGACCTGTGGGATTTTTAACTGTCACTTTTTTACTGACCATTTCACTGTTCCTCTTATATTGTTACTACCCCTTCTGTAAGTGGAGAATTCTTTTATTCCTTGTTTTCCTTACTGTCATCAACAGCAGTCCCTGATGAAATCACTACTTCCGTAGTCACATCTTCCACTGTCTCATAACCATCCGGCAAGACTATCTCAACCGGAACTTCATAACTTCCTTCTTTTTTGCCATCCAGATCTATAGATGCCTTAATGTCTTTGTCATTATTCAGATCATCCAGATCTTTGTTATCTGATTTGATCCGCACTTCTATCTGCGCAGTCTCAAATGTTACCTGCAGATCTTTCGGTTTATTCTTAACCTCTATATTCTTAGTCGGAAGTTCAAACTCTCTGCTTCCGGCCGGAAGAATACTTACAGTCACCCATACATCTTCACTGGAGTCACTGGTAAGTTTCACATTGTCCGGCAGAAGATTCGTAAGACTGATTTTTTTCTCCACATCTTCGGATTCACCGGAAATATCAATACTGTCTTCCGGTATAGTGATCACATTATTATTATCCGCAAGACTTTCAAGACCTTCTGCACTGCCTGCTACACTGATCGTATCCGGCACTGTTCTCACAGCCCCAACCTGATATCCTTCAGCCGGTGTCCCTACATAATCTGCAGATATCTGCACTCCCTGACGGATTTTCCATAATTTTGCAGTCACTGTTACTTTTGCATTATTCTCAATCCGCAATGAATTCATTTCAGAATCGGTAAGTACCTCCTGATTCTTGTCAATGATCGTAAGGTTTACATCCTGTGTAAAATCCTCTGTATTCCCATCCAGTTCAATGGAAGCATTTACCTTATCTATTTTATTGATCAGCGTCTTCGGACCTGTAATCCTTACTTTCTCCGGACTGGCAGTCAGACTTCCTACTTCATAATCCTTGCCCGGTTTCGTGTCACCTCTGCTGACATTTACCACAAACTCCTGTGTCTCTTTTTCATCAAGATTTACACTGAGATTCTGAGGAGTAACTTTGATATCACTGGGAGATACCCCCGGTACAGAACAGGTAACGGTAATAGGAACCATAACCGGATTTGTATCCAGGCTTACCGCCTGCTGAAGATCAGCTACCGCAGAGATGTCTGTGACTTTGATCTTGTCTCTGATCTTCTTGGTTGCAGTGATCGCAACTTTTATGGAATCCTGGTTCTGTTCCGGCATACACATCTTACCGATGGTATCTGAAGATTCCACATATTCCTTGTTGATCAGTTCCACATCATTGAGCGTATAGTAATTGGTTCCTGTCGGATTATCTATGTTTACAACGATCAGCCATAGCACAACAGCTATTGCGACAGACATGATTTTCAGAGGTATATTATCTGTTATTTTTCGCTTCTTCATGCTTCACTCTTCCTTTCAGTAAATGGCGAAGTTTGCTGTTGTCTACAACCTGCTTATTCTGCGCTCTGACCAGGATTTCTCTGAGTTTTGCACTGTTTACACCTCTGGTCAGCTTTCCTCCCTGCGCTACAGATACCTGACCGGTTTCCTCTGATACAATGATCGTAACAGAATCTGTCTGCTCACTGATCCCCACACCTGCCCTGTGCCGCGTTCCAAGCTGTTTGCTCAGTTCCATATTATCAGACAGTGGAAGATAGCATGTTGCAGCCACAATCCTGTTCTCTCTTACAATAACAGCTCCGTCATGAAGTGGTGTGTTATGTTCAAATATATTGATCAGAAGCTGACTGGTAAGGATTGCATCCAGATTAATACCTGTTCTTATATAATCGGTCAGCAGCTCATTCTGCTCAATTACGATCAGTGCCCCGGTCTTAACTTCTCCCATATCAAAACATGCTTTGACCAGCTCACTGATGGTTTTATCCGTAAATCTTTCCTTCACCTCTTTACCTGCATCAAAAGGTATCAGTGAAGCCATGATCCGCTTTTGTCCAAGCTGTTCCAGAACTTTTCTGAGCTCCGGCTGAAAAATAACGATCACACCTACGATCAGTGTACTTGCCAGATTTGAAAAAATCCACAGAATCGTATTCATCCTGAAAATATACGCGATCAGAATGAAGAGGAGAACGACCAGTATTCCTTTCAGAAGTGTATATGCATGAGTATATTTGATCCATACCATGAACTGATATACAAAAAAAGCGATCAGTGCAATCTGTATGATATCTATAATCCCAATCTTAGGAAATGCCAGTCTTGATAATGTTTCTATCAAATTTCCTGAAAATTCCTGCATATGGCTCTCCTTTCCTTATCATTTTTATATACCTTATCGTTAAAAATGTTTTCAGTGGATTTTGTGTTACTGTTCACTCCGTTCACAGTAACGATTTTGTCTCATCGTTACCGGAAACTGCTTTTTACAGATTTTTTAATGATTCTTCCAGTTTCTTCTCAAAATCCACGCTGTCAATATCTTTCTTTCTCTCTACAGGTGCTGCAGCCTCATCTGTCGTCACTGCTTTCTCATCACCATGAAAAATAGGATTCGCATAAGAAACAACGTTATCCTGTGCCGGTCTTTCATCCTTTGCAGAACTTCCGTTAATCTTCTTTATACTTCTTTCAGATGTTGTGACACAGGCTTTCGGCACTGCTTTTACATAATAATAATATTCATCATCCTCATATTCCAGTCTCTCGGTACGGGTATAGTCACCACCAAATACAAAGAATTCAAGAAGTAATCCTATCACCACGGAGATCACTGTATAAATAATCAGCGTAACAACATCAATATCCAGTCTGAAATAAAATCCACCTGCAATAATCATCAGAACATACACAACTCCACCTGCAATAATGGCAATTCTCCATGCATAGTCAAAAGAGCGGGTACGTATCAGATTCACCAGCAGAATCACTGCGATAAAGGCAATCACTGTGATCCACATTCCCCAGTTCTGCACGATTCCATCTGTCAGAAGTTTTAATTTGTCAGCTATGGCAACATCCGGGTTTTCCAGAAGTTTATGCTGTACACGTATAAAACGGATAAAATAGTAAATAATCACTCCGCAGCCTGCAGGAAGTGCAGAAAACGCATTGCACAAAAGTCCGCTTCCGATAGGAAGAAGCGTCGGAACACTGAACCCAAAGGAAAGCGGTGTAAATACAAGTACTAAATTATTGTCTGAACTGAATCTCAGGAAGAGAATTGCCATAAACAGGATCAGCACAAGCATAAAACCTGCAACTTCTATCCCCAGTGCATAACCATGTGCGACCATCAGGGCAAATCCTACAAAAATCATTACACCCGAAGGAAGAATGGAACAGATCAGTGCAAGGATCAGAACAATAAATATATTATCGATCTGCTTCATATATCCCATATTGGTATTGATCCATATGAAATAAGCCATTGCCAGAACAAAACGTAAGACAGGCAGGATATAAATCTCATACTGGCTGTATAAATTCTTTATTCGCTGTTTTAATTCGAGTAATGCTGTCATTTTTTATATCCTCCTGTAACTCCTCTGGCTGAAGATTTTTTATCTTCGCGACCGTAGATTTTACTTAATTGTGTAAGTTCTTCATAGTAATTTTTCACACTTTTCTTTGCTTTATGGTATTTCACCGTATATTGGATATATGTCAGGACAGAAAACAGTACCAGCACTGCCACATATCCCAGAATAACTTCCACGCCCAGTGAAACAAGGTTCATCTTATGAACATTATCTATCAGATATTCAGCAAAATATGCTGCGATACCGGCCAGAATCAGGCAATACCCAATCGTAACAAGGAAAAAATTCTTAATCATGGCAAGTCCGATATAATCACTACGGTAGTACCTGCTGACCGGAAGATATTTCTTTCCTTCACCCTGTTCATACATGGCAAGTTTATTCATGATTTTTATCTTCTCTTCATTTAACATAAATTACTCCTTACTGTATGCTTTTCCTTTTGCTATAATCCGCTATTACTGTTCACTCTGTTCTCAGCAACAACCTGATATCATTCATATAATCATACAGATTAATTGTAACATATATCATTATGTATGAAAAGTGTTTTTTCTTATCTCCTGCCTATGCAAACCGTAAGAAAATAAACATTTCCGGCACCTTTTCTCTTCAGGCATCCGGCCATTGCATCGATCGTACTTCCTGTTGTATACACATCATCTATCACCAGGATATTCTTTTCCCTGACATCTCCGGTCACGCAGAACGCTTTTTCCAGGTTTTTTCTTCTCTGCAAAGCATTCAGTTTTTTCTGCGACTTTGTCTTTAAAACTTTCTGCACAATATTGACATCTGTGGAAATCCCGGTATAATGGCCGAGTTTTTCCGCCAGATATGCAGCCTGATTAAAACCTCTCTGCCGCTCCTTCGACCTGTGTACGGGAACCGGCACGATCAGATCCGGCTTCCATTCCCGCAATTCTTTCTGCGCATATCGATACATTGCTCTGGCATAAAAATCACCGTATTCTCTGCATCCATAGTACTTATATCTGGTAACAGATCTTCTCATTATGCCATCATAGACAAAAATCCCTCTTCCCTGTTCATACACATGCCTGTGTTTCTGACAGTCTCTGCAGTATTCCCCTGTTTCTATGGGTTTTCCACATTTATAACATCTGGGATGACCAATCGGACGAAGTTCTTTCTCGCATTCCGGACAGATCATCCTTCGCTGATCTGCCAGTATTTTCTGACAGACCGGACAGCATCTCGGGTAAAAAATATCAGCAACCATGTTCAGAAACCGTTTCATTTCCATTTCCTTCCACTATTTTACTCTTTGTTTTGCTATCCTCTGTATTTCTGTTTTTCTCATATTATCGGAATAAATTTTTTCTCTGTTATTATTCAGTCATCAGATCACAGTCTGCAATATCATTCTTCACCATCTGTATTATTATCCCCTGTAGTCTCACTCAGTTCTCTGATCCGTTCATCCAGTGCACTGTATCTCTTCTGCTGTTTTTCATTGCGTATCATCTCTGCAAAGGTCTCCTCGTTTCCCACAACCGTCACACATTTTCTTGCTCTGGTAACTGCGGTATAAAGAAGGTTCCTGTTTAAAAGCATCTGTGGTCCGGAAAGCAATGGAAGTATGACTGCCGGATACTCAGATCCCTGAGACTTGTGGATTGTAATAGCATATGCAAGTTCCAGTTCCTCCAGCTGTTTGAACGAGTACATTGCAAAACGTCCATCCTCAAATTCCACTTCTGCTGTCTCAGCAAATTCATTGATTTCCCTGAGGATTCCGGTGTCTCCGTTAAATACTCCCACGCCTTTCTCAATGACAACCCCATATCGCCCCCTGATTTCCCATTCCATCTGATAATTATTTCTGATCTGCATGACCTTGTCCCCTGTGCGGAACAGCCGGTCTCCAACCGCCCTCTCGGATTTCCCGTCTTCCGGCGGATTCAGGTATCTCTGCAGGATCTGATTCAGCCGCTCTACTCCCAGAAGTCCCTTTCTCATAGGTGTCAGTACCTGTATCTCAAAGGGTTTGGCATCTACATAGCGCGGCAGTTTCTCCTGGATCAGCGCGATCACTACTCTTATAATGATATCTGCATCATATCTCTTCAGAAAAAAGAAATCCCTGCTCTTATTATTGATCTGAACCTGTTCTCCCTTATTTATCTTATGAGCATTTACAACAATATCACTCTCTGATGCCTGTCTGAATATCTTAGTCAGTTCCACTACAGGGAAACATCTGCTTCGGATAATATCTCTCAGCACATTGCCCGGGCCTACACTCGGAAGCTGATTCTCATCCCCCACAAGGATCAGTCTGGTTCCTGCTACCACTGCAAGAAGAAGAGAATGCATCAGATGAATATCCACCATAGACATTTCATCAATAATGATCACATCTGCCTCCAGCGGATTCTGTGCATTCCTCTCGAATTTAGCTGAATGCCCGTCCCTCTCTTCCTCCGGCATTCCATTCAGTTCCAGCAGACGGTGAATTGTCTGCGCCTCATATCCGGTAGTCTCTGTCATTCTCTTTGCAGCGCGTCCGGTAGGTGCAGCCAGCCGAATCTCTGCACCTTCTCCCTCAAAAAAGCGGATGATCGCATTGATCGTTGTCGTTTTACCTGTACCGGGGCCTCCTGTAAGAATAAAGAGTCCATGATCCGCTGCTTCAGTGATTGCTTTCTTCTGCATTTCATCCAGAACAGTTCCTGTCTCTTTCTCGATCAGCTCAATTCTGTGCCTGACAAGCTCTTTATCCTCAGGACACACAATATTCAGTTCATTAAGCATCCTGGCAGTGTTCAGTTCCAGATAATAATACTGTGCCGGATAAACGATAGTTTCTCCGCTTTTTTCTTTCAGCACCAGCTTCCTGTCAATAACCATATCCATAAGGTGTTTCTCCATATAGGATTCATCCACTCCCAGAAGTCTGGCACATCTTGTAAATAACTGTTCCCTCGGAAGATAAGTATGTCCTTCTCCCGAAGCCTGCAGAAGAGTATACAGCATTCCGCTGCGGATTCTGTAATCTGAGTCTGCGTGAATACCGACTCTGGCAGCAATCTCATCAGCAATCTTAAATCCCACACCGGAAATATCTTCCGCAAGTCTGTAAGGATTCTCCTGAAGGATCGTATAGACAGATTCCTTATATTTCTGATAAATCTTTGCGCCCAGGTTCAGGGAAATCCCATATTTCTGCAAAAAGATCATTACTTTTCGCATCTCTGCCTTCTCACTTACCTGCGCAGCAATCTCCCGGGCTTTTTTCTCACTGATCCCCTTTACCTCTGCAAGCCGCTCCGGCTCTTCTTCTACGATACGGAGTGTGTCATCTCCAAACTTCCGCACGATCCTGGCAGCCAGTGCAGCACCGATTCCCCTGATGGCACCCGAACCCAGATAACGTTCTATTCCATATGTATCCTCCGGCATCTTCTCTGTAAAAGAACTGATCTGAAACTGTTTGCCATATACCGGATGATGGATATATACTCCGGTTGCTTCAATAGATGCCCCCTGTGTGATCGCAGGGAAACTTCCCACGCAGGTCAGCTCTTCCTCTTTTTTTGTACCTTTCAGTACCATAACTGTATATCCGTTATCTTCATTTCTGAAAATAACATGATCTATGTATCCTGTGACAGTTTCACTCATGTGCTTTTCTCCACACCTCCTGCTTCTTTGATCCTCTGACAACGCAAAAAGGCACTGCACTGTGCAGTACCTCCTGCTTTATCCGTCAAAACGTGCCATTACCTCTGCATACTTACCGGTTCCCACTGCGACCACGCTCATTGCATCCTGCACAGTCAGTGTACTTACTCCGGTTCTCTGCTCGATCAGTGTATCCATCCCATGAAGAAGGGCACCGCCGCCTGTAAGTACGATTCCTCTGTCTACAATATCCGCAGCCAGTTCCGGCGGTGTCTTTTCCAGAATTCCATGAACAGTCTCCACAATCTGGCTTGTAGCATCCTTTAACGCCACACGTATTTCTTCTGAGGTAAGTGTCACTGTCTTCGGCAGACCGGTAATCACATTTCTCCCCTTTACTTCCATTGTTCTCGGATTTGATTCCTCTATAGCCGTACCAATCTGAATTTTGATCTTCTCTGCCATATCTTCTCCGATAAAAAGTCCATGATTCTTTCTCACATAGTTCAGTATAGCCTGATTAAAAGTGTCCCCTGCAACTTTCACAGAAGCGGAAACCACAACCCCCGCAAGAGAGATAACCGCAACATCCGAAGTTCCGGCTCCAATGTCTACGACCAGATTTCCAAAGGGCTTGGTCACATCCACCCCGGCTCCAATTGCCGCAGCTATAGGTTCCTCCACCATATAGACATCTCTGGCACCAGCCTGATAGGTTGCTTCCTCCACTGCCTTTTTCTCAATCTCTGTAATTCCACTGGGAACACAGATACTGATCCTGGGCTTGCGGAAAGCTCTTCTTCCTATTGCTCTGGATATAAAGTATTTCAACATCTTCTCTGTAACTGTATAATCAACGATCACGCCCTGTCTGATGGGACGGATGATCTCCATATCTGAAGTAATGCGCCCTTCCATCAGACGGGCTTCTTCACCGATCGCACGTATCTTCTCTGTATTTTTATCATAAACTACAATCGAAGGCTCATTTAGCACAAGCCCTTTTCCTGTAGAATAAGCCAGACTGTTCCTGGTTCCCAGGTCAATTCCAATATCACTTGTCGGCATGGAAATCCCCTTTCTGTTCTTACGTTCTCCTCATCCCCTTCAACTGATCATTACTTTTTACAGTCTCTACCGGGGACTTATCCGGTTTAGTTATAACAACTCCATAAAATAATGCGATCAAAACAGTCCAACAGGGCTTCACGTCCTGATAAGCCGGATCAAAATATATTATTTACGAGAATTGCTATAAATAATCTCTTCTATTATATACAACTTCCATTTAAAAAGAAAGTCCTGCAATATGATTTCAAGATTATTTCAGATATTTCTTTACATATTTTCCGGTATAGGAAACCGGTGACTGTGCCACCTCCTCAGGAGTTCCCTGAGCAACTACGGTACCTCCTTTGTCTCCACCCTCCGGTCCGATATCAATGATATAATCTGCGGTCTTAATCACATCCAGATTATGCTCGATCACAACTACTGTATTACCGCCCTCCGATAATCGTTTCAGAATCTCCACCAGCTTATGCACATCCGCAAAATGCAGACCTGTGGTAGGCTCATCCAGAATGTAGATAGTCTTACCTGTGCTGCGCTTGCTCAGCTCTGTGGCAAGCTTGATCCTCTGTGCCTCTCCTCCGGAAAGCTCTGTGGACGGCTGTCCCAGCCGGATATAGGAAAGTCCTACATCATAAAGAGTCTGTATCTTTCTTTTAATAGAAGGAACATTCTCAAAAAAAGTCAGTGCTTCCTCCACCGTCATATTCAGCACATCGTAAATATTCTTATCCTTATACTTTACTTCCAGGGTTTCTCTGTTATATCTCTTACCTTTGCAGACCTCGCATGGTACATATACGTCCGGAAGGAAATGCATCTCAATTTTGATAATACCGTCACCGCTGCATGCCTCACATCTTCCGCCTTTTACATTAAAACTGAATCGTCCTTTCTTATATCCTTTTGCCTTGGCATCTGCTGTTGCTGCAAAAAGATCTCTGATCTGGTCAAATACCCCGGTATAAGTCGCAGGATTGGAACGTGGAGTACGGCCAATAGGTGACTGGTCAATATTGATAACCTTATCCAGTTGGTCTGTTCCCAGAATATCCTTATGTTTTCCCGGAATCACTCTTGCCCGGTTCAGATCTCTTGCCAGGCGTTTATAAAGAATCTCATTGATCAGAGAGCTCTTACCTGAGCCCGAAACTCCTGTGATACAGGTCATGATCCCAAGAGGTATCTTCACATCGATATTCTTGAGATTATTCTCTGCCGCCCCCTTGACAGTAAGAAAACCGGTTGGCTTCCGTCTCTCCAAAGGTACCGGGATTTTTAATTTTCCGCTCAGATAAGCTCCTGTGATGGAATCCTCGTTCTTCATCAAATCCTCTGCAGTTCCCATGGCAACCAGTTGTCCGCCATGCTCCCCTGCACCGGGACCTATATCTACAATGCAGTCTGCGGCACGCATGGTATCTTCATCATGCTCCACAACGATCAGGCTGTTTCCAAGATCACGCAGTTTCATCAGAGAACCAAGAAGTCTGTCATTATCCCTCTGGTGAAGTCCGATACTCGGTTCATCCAAAATATAGGCAACTCCTACCAGCCCGGAACCAATCTGGGTAGCCAGACGGATTCTCTGCGCCTCGCCGCCGGAAAGAGTTCCTGTCGCACGTCCCAATGAAAGATAATCCAGTCCTACATCTGACAGGAAACTTACCCTTGCCCTGATTTCCTTCAGAATCTGTCTGCCGATAAGCTGCTGCTGCTCGGAGAGCTGCATATCCGCCAAAAAGGCTTTCAGCTTCTCTATGGAAAGATTGGTGACCTCATAAATATTCTTATCCGCCACAGTCACAGCCAGTGATTCCTTCTTCAGTCTCTGACCTTTACAGGTTTTACATGGAGTAATGCGCATGAAAGATTCATACTCCTGCTTCATGGCATCAGATCCTGTCTCTCTGTAACGCTGCTCCACATTTCGGATCAGCCCCGGAAACGCCACATCGTAAACGCCCTCTCCGCGCTGCCCTTTATAGTAAACCTTTACAGAATGTCCATTAGTTCCGTTGATCAGAATGTCCTGTATCTTCTCCGGATACTCCTCAAAAGGTGTTGCCAGGCTGAAATCATATTCTCTGGCAAGAGCATCCAGGATTGCCCTGGAAAAGCTTCCCTCATTTGTGCAGGACTGCCATCCTGTGACCACAATGGCACCATCCAGGATACTCAGAGATCTATCCGGGATCATCAGATCAATATCAAATTCCATTTTATACCCAAGTCCCAGACAATCCGGGCAGGCACCAAAAGGATTATTGAAAGAAAAGCTTCTCGGTTCAATCTCATCCACACTGATACCGCAGTCAGGGCAGGAGAAGCTCTGGCTGAAATTGTGGATATTTCCATCCATAGTATCTACCATCAGAAGGCCCTCTGCCAAATCCAGCACTGTCTCAATGGAATCTGAGAGTCTTTTCTCAATCCCGGGCTTCACGATCAGACGGTCTACCACAATCTCTATATTATGCTTGATATTCTTGTCCAGACTGATCTCCTCGGAAAGCTCATACAGGTTTCCGTCAATCTGCACACGTACATATCCGCTTCTCTTTGCCTGCTCCAGAAGCTTTGCATGAGTTCCCTTGCGCCCCCGTACAACAGGCGCCAGAAGCTGGATCTTCGTTCTCTCCGGAAAAGACATGATACTGTCTACCATCTGGTCAACTGTCTGCTTCTTAATCTCTCTTCCGCACTTCGGACAATGAGGGATTCCCACTCTGGCATACAGAAGTCGGAAATAATCATAGATTTCTGTCACTGTTCCTACTGTGGAACGGGGATTGCGGTTGGTAGATTTCTGATCAATGGAAATGGCCGGCGGCAGACCTTCGATGCTCTCCACATCCGGCTTCTCCATCTGTCCCAGGAACTGTCTTGCATAGGAAGAGAGAGATTCCATATAACGGCGCTGTCCCTCTGCATAGATGGTATCAAAAGCCAGTGAAGATTTACCGGAGCCGCTCAGTCCTGTAAATACCACAAACTTATCTCTGGGAATATCCACACTTAAATTCTTAAGATTATTAACATTGGCACCTCTGATCCTGATAAAGTGCTTCTTCGTTGTATCTGCTGCCATTGTGGGCCTCCTGTTTCTCATTTATAAATAATAACTGTTTCTTACCTTGACAGTTACACCTTTTTCGTATGTTATGATATTCATGGATTGTGCGCAGTTTCGCTGCCCCGCAATCCTCATGGCATCAGTATAATACAGGAACATTTGTTCGTCAAGGCGTTTACGGCAAAAAATCCGCCATAACGGAATTACTTACGTGGATTCCCTCTCTGCTCAGAAAAATCCTTCCGTTTTCTTCCAAAAGCAGTCCCATTGACTTATATTTCCTCAGAACATCCCCGTATATTGCATCTATTTCACTGCCAAACTGCCGCTCAAACTCAGCTTTTGAGATTCCTCTGGTCATACGAAGTCCCAGAAACATGAACTCCGCCATCTCATCCTCTCTGGTGAGGGGCGGCTCTTTTTCTCTTATTTTTTCCGAAGTTCTGCTGTTTTCCAGATATTTTTTCATATCCTGTGTACTGGCAAAACGTTCCTTTCCATAAAGAGAGGAAGCTCCCAGGCCAAATCCCAGATAATCCTGTCGGATCCAATAGCCCACGTTATGCCTGCATTCTCTGCCTTTCTTTGCGTAATTGGAAATCTCATACTGCTCAAATCCATATTCTCTCAGAATCTGTGCTGTTGCCTCATACATATTGTACTCCGCATCTTCATCCGGCAAATTCAGCGTCCGCAATGCAAAAGGTGTGCCCTCCTCAATGATCAGGCTGTATGCGGAAATATGTTCCGGATCCAGTCCTGCAACAGTGCGAAGATTGTGGATCCATCCTTCATAAGTCTGATCCGGGATCGCACTCATCAGATCAATATTGATATTGTCGAACCCTGCCTCTCTTGCACTTCTGTAAGTCTCCAGAAACTGCTCATAATTGTGGATTCTTCCAAGGATCTTCAGTTCTCTGTCATCCGGCGACTGTAAACCTATGCTCAGGCGGTTGATTCCATATGTTCTGTATGCCTGCAGTTTGTTTCTGTCTGCAGTCCCCGGGTTTACTTCTATGGTGATCTCAGCATAATCCGCAATCTGAAATTTTCGTCTTATATGATTTAAAATTTCTCCTATGAATCTCTCATCCAAAACAGAAGGAGTGCCCCCTCCAATAAATACAGAGGATACACTCCTTCCTTTTCCTTCTTCTGCTGCATTGATTTCTTCAAGCAGAGCATCTACATAATCAGCCTGCTCCTTTGGACCTGACGGGCCGGAAAGGAAATCACAGTAATCACATTTTTTTATGCAAAATGGAATGTGGACATAGATTTCCATGGGAGAATCTGTGATATTCCTTCTCTCCATTGTAATCTGCTCCTGTTATGACCTGTTTTCTATTCCTCAGTATCTGATGTACTGCTGTCTTGCTCATTGTTATCTGCTGAGTCGACACTGTTATCTGTACTGTCGGCATCACTTTGGCTGTCTGAACTTTCCGCAGATGAGATACCTGCTGCATCCTGCTCTGCCAGATACGTATTTACCATTGTCAGATTACCATTGGTGGTAACTGCTGCGGAAGCTACCTGATCCGGTGCCGGAGTGGGACTTGTCTCTTCCGGCGCAACACTGATCTGGATCACTTTAGAGGACGCTTCATCTACCTCCCTGGTTTTCCCACATCCGGAGACAGAAATTCCAAGCAATAACATACATAGTATAACTGTTTTTCGCTTAATCATTTTCTTCAATATTTTAACCTTCTGTTGAGATGAGCACTATTCACAGATAACTGTTCAGTACCTTCACAGTTATGTGGACAGCAGGCTGCCGAATAGTTACCATTCATACTTTATTTATCATCCAGTTTCAATACACTCATAAATGCTTTCTGCGGAATCTCCACATTGCCTACCTGACGCATACGTTTCTTACCTTCCTTCTGTTTCTCCAGAAGTTTCTTCTTACGGGAAATATCACCGCCGTAACATTTGGCAAGTACATCCTTACGCATGGCTCTGACTGTCTCTCTGGCAATAATCTTGCTTCCGACAGCTGCCTGGATCGGAATCTCAAAAAGCTGGCGGGGAATCTCGTCTTTTAATTTCTCGCACATCTTACGGCCTCTCTCATATGCTGTATCTGCATGCACGATAAAGGAAAGAGCATCCACTTCTTCTTTGTTTACCAGAATATCCAGTTTCACAAGCTCGCTGCGCTCATATCCGCAGAGTTCGTAATCCAGAGAAGCATAGCCTCTGGAGCGGGATTTGAGGGCATCAAAGAAATCATAGATAATCTCATTTAACGGCAGCTTATATTTCAGAAGCGCACGTGTTTCTTCCATATAATCCATTCCCAGATACTGCCCTCTTCGTTCCTGGCAAAGATCCATAATGGCACCGATAAATTCAGTTGTTACCATGATCTCGGCATTTACCATTGGTTCTTCCATGTATTCAATCTCTGACGGGTCCGGCAGATTGCTGGGGTTTGTCAGATTGATAACTTCACCGTTAGTTTTGTGTACTTTGTAAATAACACCGGGAGCTGTAGTCACAAGATCAAGGTTGTATTCTCTTTCCAGACGCTCCTGAATGATTTCAAGATGGAGCAATCCCAGAAAACCGCATCGGAAACCAAAGCCAAGAGCTACGGATGTCTCCGGTTCATAGAACAGAGAGGCGTCATTGAGCTGAAGCTTCTCAAGAGCATCTCTCAGATCACCGTATTTGGCACCATCTGCCGGGTATAATCCGCAGTATACCATAGGGTTTACTTTCTTATAGCCCGGAAGTGCTTCTGCACATGGTCTTTCCTTATCTGTAACTGTATCACCTACACGAGTGTCACCAAGGTTTTTAATACTCGCAGTGATGTATCCTACCATGCCTGCTGTCAGTTCCTCACATGGAATAAACTGACCTGCACCAAAGTATCCGACTTCCACAACTTCTGTGGTGAAGCCAGTTGCCATCATATGGATCTGGGTGCCTCTTTTCACACGGCCATCCATGACACGGCAGAATACGATAACGCCTTTGTATGCATCATAAATGGAGTCAAAGATCAGGGCTTTTAATGGTGCATCTACATCGCCATGAGGTGCCGGAATCTTTGTTACGATCTGTTCCAGGACTTCTTCTACATTGAGTCCTGTTTTGGCAGAAATCCTTGGTGCGTCATGGGCTTCAAGGCCGATGACATCTTCGATTTCATTTACCACACGATCCGGTTCTGCACTTGGCAGGTCGATTTTGTTGATGACCGGAAGGACATCCAGGTCATGGTCAAGGGCAAGATATACATTTGCCAGTGTCTGGGCTTCGATTCCCTGAGCTGCATCTACTACCAGGATTGCACCGTCGCAGGCTGCAAGGCTTCGGGATACTTCGTAATTGAAGTCTACATGGCCGGGGGTGTCGATCAGGTTGAAGATGTATTCTTCGCCGTCTTTGGCTTTGTATACGATTCGCACTGCCTGAGATTTAATGGTGATTCCACGTTCTCTTTCAAGTTCCATGTTGTCCAGTACCTGTGACTGCATTTCACGTTCTGTCAGAGTGCCGGTCATTTCGATGATTCGGTCGGCAAGAGTGGATTTGCCGTGGTCTATGTGTGCAATAATACAGAAATTTCTGATTTTGCTCTGGTCTATCATTAAGGAATTCCCTCCTGAGTTCTTTCTTATATACTGTAATTGATGGGTTTGCTAATTCTGTATTATAGCATATGGAGCAAGGGTTTGTCATCTGTTTATCTACAGGGACGCACAGAAACAGTAACCAGAAACATCCTAGTACATCGTTTCGTAAATAACTATACCAATCGCGTAGGATACGGATTCGAGTGTGCTGGTATAAAAACGCAGGCGTAGCGGGCTACGCTGAGGCTTTTAGACCTGTGCAATCGGATTCGCAGACAAGTGAGTGGTATAGTTATTTCGAAAACGATGTACTAGTAATTGGAATTCAGCCCTGCAGTACCTTGTCTAAGATGTCAGCAAATGGTTCCATGGCATTTTTTACTTCCTGGACAGTGTTGGTCTGGGCTCCGGCTTCCAGAAGAAGGGAGCGGGGACGGAGGTGGAGATTGTAACGGTAACCTGCAAGGTAAATTCCCCGGTAAAATTGAGGATAGTATTGGGCTGCCTGATATTCCAGCTGGAAGGAAAATGCCAGGTTTTGCTGTATGTAGGGATTTGGCAGATAGTCCAGGGAACCTTTGGATGTCGTATAACTCAGTCCATTGTAAAAAAGGATCTGAGCTGTGGGTTTTCCATTGATCTCTGTTACAAGATGCCGGTCTTCAGGGACGCCGTCCCGGTGCAGGTCTATGATCACCTGGATATCCGGGTTTTCCTGCAGGTAGGGTTCCAGATAATCGCGGGCATAATCATAAGCGGCGCTGCGGTCCAGTTCACCGCCTGCCATATCAAACTGCTCTTTGAGATGGACTACCTGATAACCGTAGTTTTCTGTGAGAAGCTGTGTCAGATAATCTCCTACTCCTACAATCGTGTCGGATTCTTCCCCTTCTCTGGAATCTGCGAAGGTTTCCTGCGAATGGCTGTGATAGATCAGAATCTGAGGGGTATCGGTTTCTTTGGTAATTTTTAAGTCCTGTTTCAGAAAATCCCCGGCATTGATCTGTACGGCATCTGCTTCTGTGTTGGAATCTACGATATAGAATTGTCCCAGAAGATAATTATAATCTGCCAGTTTTTCGGGGGACAGGTCGATTATTGGATGAGGAACTGCAGCAGCAATGGTTTCTGTGCTGTTCTGAATATTTTGGTCATTCTGCGCTGCTGACTCTTGCGGCTTCTGTGATTTGTCCGTTTCATGATTTTCCGGTGACGCGGTTATCTTTTTCGGTTTAGGTGTCTTGTCTGATTTTTTTGAAGTTTGTTCTGATTCTGATATTTTCGCTGACTCTGATATTTTCGCTGATTTTACTGTTTTCGAAGGAATTGCTGTTTCTTTCGGTACCGGTGTAGATTCTGGTGTCTGTAATTCTTCAGATTCGTTTTTTTCTGCCAGCAATTGTTCGGACTGTGCACGCTCTCCCAGAT
>SKEL01000065.1_pt1 | contig 113901 bp, 112 predicted proteins | sample 4826741 | NCBI WGS metagenome assembly SKEL01 (sample SAMN11008810, study PRJNA524170) | human gut metagenome | biome: Human fecal sample; material: Feces; isolation source: fecal sample from pouch patient p33 | host: Homo sapiens | place: Israel: Tel-Aviv | collected 2016-03-22
CAGTCACTTCTTTATCTGAAACTTTGCTTCCATATTGGTCTTCAAAGACACGTGACAAAATCAAGTTCAACATTGTTTGTTGTGAAGATTTTGAACTTTTTGCAGCACTGTAGAAGTCTGATACTGTGATAGTATCACCTTTCATGGTAACAAGAGCTTTTGTTTCTGAATTGCTGTTAGTAGCAAGGTAAGTTACACCTGCACCGATAAGAGCTGAAGCTACTGCAATTGAAACACCTTTGAAAGCTTTACTTTGGATAACTTTCTTAAACCCTGATTTTTCTTTGTTGGCCATTGTTATTAAACTCCTTAATTTGTCTTTAACTCCACTAGTATATCACAATAACTTAAATATTGCTTAATTTTACAGTGATATATCTGCTGTATTTTTACGAATCATCAATAATCCGTCGCTTAACGGAAGTAAGGTTGCTGTTAAATTTGGATTATCCAGTGTCGCATCAAACAATCGTTGAAGCCCACGATAGATTGTCCGTTGTCCGCGGCGCACTTCTTCGATTGGCTTGACAATATCCCCGCCTTGGAAAACATCATCAAAGACAATGACTCCGCCGACTTTCAAATGTTTCAAGACTTCTGGCAGAAAGACAATGTATTTTGATTTCGCTGAATCCATAAAAACAAAGTCAAATTCCCCATCAAGTGTCGAAAGAGTATCAACGGCATCTCCTTCAAGCAAAGTAATTTGTTTGCGAGTGTCATACTTAGCAAAATTTTCCTTGGCGAAGGCAATCATTTCAGGATTACGGTCAAGTGTCGTAATCTTCGCATCTGGGGCATTTTCTGCCATTAAAAGTGCTGAAAATCCGATAGCTGTGCCAATCTCTAAAATATTTTTTGGCTGCAATGTTTGCATCAAAAAACGAAAATAAGCCACAACTTCATGCTGAATAATAGGGATATTTTCTTGATGAGCAAATGCTTCCAATTCTGCCAGATAGCCCTCATTTTGCTTCTGATGTGTTCGCATATAGCGAACAATGTCTTCTTTCACTACGGGACGACGCATATTGTGATTTGCTGTTTTTGAATATGATTTAACCATAACTCTTATTATATAGCAAAATAAACCCGTTGTGAATAGGCTTTCTTCGATTTTTAGTCATTAAAAAGTGCCACAATATCGGATAAATCAGCAATGTGTTGATTGATTTTTGATGACGGTTGACCGAGATTAATTGATTTAATGCCTGCATTTTCGGCAGCTTCAACGTCAAGACGACGGTCACCAACGTAATAAGTGCTTGTTTTATCCAACTCATATTTTTCAAGAAGGTAGTTAATCGCTTCGGGTTCAGGCTTACGAGCGAAGCCATTTGCTGATGTCACCACTTCTGTAAAATACTGATGCACGCCTAGTCTTTCTAAAACATCATTTGCCGTGATACCTTTATGCGTATAGGCAAAGTGTGTCACTCCTTTTTGTTTGGTTGCCGCAAGAACCTCTGTTAAATGTGGCATGGGTTTTATCAGATAATCACGCGCTTCCTGCTCTTTTTTAAAGAAAGCTGATAGCTCCGTAAAATCTAATTCTTGCTCTTTTGCCACTTGATAAAGCAAAGCTTTGACCGATTCTTTGATAATAAAATCCATAATCCATTGTTCATCAAAAGCCAAGCCATAATGCGCATAAGTCACTTGCAAGGCTTGCCCAATCGCTTCGTAGGAATCCACCAAAGTTCCGTCAAAATCCCAAATAAATGTTGTCACTTCTGTCTCCTCATTTCAATATTAATCTGAATTCTCCAAGTCCAAGGTAATCCAATAACGCGCTAGACGATGCCCATCCTCTAAATCGATAATATTTTCCAAAATACCGCCAGCTTTTTCAATGGTTCTACGACTGGCAATATTGTCCTCACGCGCTGTGATAAGCACAGGATTGATGCCACGTTTGGCATATTGCTCAAGGGCAAAGCTGAGAAGTCTGGTCATGATACCTTGTCGTCTAAATTCTGGTGAGGTTTGATATCCGATATGTCCACCAATCGTCGCAAGATTGCCCTTTTCCAGCTGCCAACGACAAGATATAAGCGCAGCAATTTTCCCATTCAAAAAGGCATAATAGGTCGTCATCGTTGAATAATCAGGGTTAGTAGTTTGTGTTTCTTGCGCTCTGCTATTTTCCACAAAGGTTTTAAAATCACCAATCTCACGTGTCGTGATAAAGGGATTATCGTCATTTTCCAAAGCCGTTTGATAAGCTCGGTAAGCCGCTTCATCACTAACATCTAGTTTCCTAATTTCCATGCCAGCACCTCCCCAAAATTTTTTCTATTATAACATAAAAACGAGGTTAGAATACTCAACCTCGCTATAATTTTATAGATGTGCTCCTTTTTCAATTAAAGCTTCCAACTCATCCAAGCGTTCCTCAAAAATTCGGAAAGCAGCGTCTAGATAAGCACTTGTTGTCATATCCACACCAGCTTTTTTGATCACATTAAGCGGATAATCAGAATTACCTGCTTTCAGATAATCAAGGTAGCGGTCAATATCAGCTTGTGTACCGTGAACAACCTTATCAGCTAAATAACTAGCTGCCGCAAATCCTGTGGCGTATTGGTAAACATAGTAATTGTAGTAGAAATGCGGAATGCGTGCCCATTCGTATTGGATTTCTAGGTTGTCTGTTTTGCTGAGTCCATAATATTTCTCGTTTAAGTCGGCATAAAGTTGGTTGAGGTAATCACTCGTCAACACTTCTCCAGCTTGGTCTGCCTTATGAATGATATCTTCAAATTCCGCAAATTGTGCTTGGCGGAAAATGGTACTCTTGAAACCATCAAGATAATGATTCAAAATTGCAAAGCGTGCTTTGTCATCATCAACTTCTTTCAAAAGTGTTTCTGTCAAAATATTTTCATTAGTTGTTGAAGCAATTTCTGCCAAGAAAATACTGTAATCTCCATAAACATAGGGTTGATTTTCACGTGTAAATGTCGAATGCAAGCTGTGCCCTGTTTCGTGAACTAAGGTAAACAAATTATCCAAGGTATCTTGCCAATTTAACAGCATGAAAGCATTCGTATCATACGAACCACCAGAGTAGGCACCAGAGCGTTTGCCTTTATTGACATGGACGTCAATCCAGCGTTCTGTAAAAGCACGATGAACACGCTCAGAATATTCTTTGCCAAAAACAGCCAAGACATCTTCAGCTTTTACCAAAGCTTCTTCATAGGTAAAACTCATATCCATTTCAGAAAGTGGCGTATGAATATCGTACATTTTCAAATCATCCAGTTTAAGGATTTTCTTGCGAAGTTCCACGTAACGATGAAGCAAAGGCAGGTTAGCATTGACCGTTTCAATCAAGGTATCATAAACAGATTCTGGAATAAAATTAGCCGAAAGTGCTGCCTCACGTGCTGATTTAAAATGATGAACACGCGCTTCATAGTTATGCACTTTGACATTGGTTTGCAAGGTTTTCGCATAAGTGTGTTGGAATTGTTCATAAGTTGCATACAAAGCTTGGTAAGCTTCTTTGCGGACATCACGATTTTTTGATTCTAACAAGCTAATGAAATTACCATGCGTTAGCTGAATTTCTTTGCCCTCATCATCTGGAACGATTGGAAAAATGATGTCAGCATTATCCAAAAGCCCAAATGTTTCTCCTGCAGCTCCAAAAATTTCTTGCGCACCTGCTAATAATTCTTCCTCAGCCTGTGACAAAACATGCGGTTGACGTTTGAAAAGTTGCTCAAAGAAATGTGCATAAGCAGATAAAGCTGGTGTTTCTGCCACGAAATCCTCAAAAGCTTCTTTAGACAATTGCATCAATTCAGGTTCGTAAAAAGCAAAAATTTCACTAAACTTGGCATAGATTGCTGTTGCTTTAGCTTGGTATTCTTGGTATTTGGCTACTGTTGTATCTTGGTCGTTTTTCATTGAAGCATAAACATAAAGCTTCTCCAAACGACGCGACAAGGCAAGGTAACTTTCCGTAATAGCAAGCAAATCATTACTTGACGCTGTCAAACGTCCTTTGTAAGCTTTAGCATTTTCTAAATCACTATCAAGACTAGCCAGCTCCGCTTCCCAAGCATCATCTGTAGCAAAAACTGTGCTTAAATCCCATTGGTATTTTTCATCAATATGACTACGATTATCTGACATCACATTCTCCTTTTTGAGGTTTATTTACCATTTTATCATAATAAGCTGGCGGATAAAGCCATTGACGTTCTTTTTCTGTTTGATTTTGATAAAAGCGATGAAAATTTTCGTAAAACGGTGATAAATCTTGCGAAATCTGACAGAACCCCTCAACAAAATCAAAAGGACGAACTTGTGGAAAATAAGCCGATAAAGGCAAACTTAGCAAATTTTTCCCTTTTAAATAAGCTTTTTCTTGCCTTTTTAACCAAATTGAATGGCGAGAAGATAACTGTTTTTGAATATAGGTTAATAAGGTTTGGTCTTGGTTTACCTCGTAAGTTGAAAGCTTCTGCTGTCGATAAGGAAGTCGAAAAAATGCCATAATATCATCTGAAAATGAACAAGTCTTGGTTAGATAGTGAACCTTGCCATGCAAATCTTCATAGATTAAATAATGTAAACGAATGAGTTGTTTTGTGACATCCAACTCCCACAAATGAAAGCCCATATTCTGCGAAAAATAAAGAAAATGACGTTGCAAAGGTGATAAACGATTGCCAAGCCACAACTTTTCCCCCAACAACCAAAGTACTTGAATACCATGACTTTGATAGGCTTTTGTGCGTTGAAATAATCGCTGTTCTGATAAGCGCGAACATTGCACTTCTAAAGCCAAATTATCATTGACAAATAAATCAGCCACCTGATGTAAATCTGGTAAAACTTTTTCAACCACGACTTGTTCAGTCCGCGACACAGCATGATAAAGCGCCGCTTTTAACTGAAGGTGCTCACTGCTTTCATTTTCACTATAAAAATCACACTTATCCAAAGAAACATGAGCAAAGTGCGGACGCATAACTTTGCCATTTTTTAAACGGACAGCAGAGCGGCAAGCTGGGCAAACAAAGTTTTGGTTAGCTGGGATACCATCTAACAAGGATACTAATCTTCCATTTTCATCAAGCGCTGATAACACATCACACCTCCTACCTATTTTATTCGAAAAAAATCCTGAAAAACATCTGACACCTAATCCAGATAATTTTTCAAGATTTCTTTTTCGGTAGACGTCAACTCACGATATTGTCCGCTTGGTAAATCGCCCAGTTGAAATTCTCCAAATGTTAGTCGTTTCAAATAGGTTACTTTTACACCGTAGGCTAAAAACATTTTTTTAATCTGATGAAATTTTCCTTCAGAAATCGTGACATAAGCAGAGCTTTTTTCTGTACTTGCCGTGATAAGCTCAAGCTTAGCAGACTTACAAATCGTTCCATCATCAAAGGATACTCCATTTTCAAAAAATGCTGGCGCATCATCAGCTAAAAACGCATTAACCTCGACATAATAAGTCTTGGCAACGTGATATTTGGGATGTAACATTCGGTAACCTAGCGGACCGTTATTGGTAATGAGAAGCAAACCTTCGGTACTGCGGTCAAGTCGTCCGACTGGATAAAGCTGTGGAACACGGTCTGCTTCTTTGATTAAATCAATCACTGTCTGATGTTCTTTATCAGACACTGCTGAAACAACGCCAGCAGGTTTATTGAGAAGAAAATATTTCTCTGATGACTGTTTGACTTGTTTTCCTGATACTGTGATTTTTTGCAGACTGGTCTCAACGTTGAGATTATCCGCTTCAGCCAAACGACCGTCCACATACACTTGGCGACTGCGAATTAATTTTTTAACCTGATTTCGCGACCCAAAACCAGCCTGACCTAATAATTTGTCTAAACGCATGGTTCTATTTTACCATGTTATCAATAATTTTTAGACAGCAAAAGTCTGAGTGTCAAAACCCAGACTTCATGTTTATTAGTTTAATTGACTTGCTGCGGCTTCATCTACAATCACGACAACATTAGGGTGATTTTGAAGGACACTCGCTGGCAATTCTTCAGTGACAGGTCCATTAATCATTTGATTGATAGCGTCAGCTTTACCTTCGCCGTAAGCCATTAAAACAACCACCTTAGAAGCCATGATTGATTTGATACCCATTGAAATGGCTTGTTTTGGCACATCATCCATGCTGGCAAAGAAACGGCTATTTGCTTCAATGGTGTCTTTTGCCAAATCAACAATGTGTGTTGTCACGTCAAATGGTGTCCCAGGTTCATTAAAACCAATATGACCATTGCGCCCAATTCCCAAAATTTGAAAATCAATACCGTGTTCAGCAATCACTTGGTCATAACGACGTGTTTCTGCTTGCAAATCTTCTGCCAAGCCGTTAGGAAGAAAACTTTCTTTAAATGGTTTGTATTGGAAAAGATTTTCTTGCATAAAATGACGATAACTTTGCTCGTTGTCAGCTGCCAAACCAACGTATTCATCCAGATTAATGCTAGTCATATCTGAGAAATCAAGATTGCTCTTTCTAATTTCTTCATAGAAACTAAGCGGTGTGCTACCTGTCGCAAGTCCCAATGTTTTAGCTCCCTTAGCCATTTCATCTTTCAAAAGAGAAAATGCCACTTGACCACCTTCAACTTGATTATTAACACGAATTATTTTCATTTTTAAATCCTCCAACATCTTCTGTTTTGGTATAGACCTCTTATCTATTTTTATTATATGGTATATACCAATCTTTGTCAAGGGAATTGTTTAAAAAAATCCACTCATTATTAATGAGTGAATTTTGCTAGCGTGTTCCTGCTAATTTTCCGAGACCTTCGCCGACATAATAGGCAAAAAGCGCAGCGATTAAGCCAATAAGTAGGGTTCTAAAAATTTCTTTTTTCTTACTGCTACCTGTAATGATTGCTTTCACCAAGCCAAGTAAGGCTAAGGCAAGTGATACCAAGACACAAGCAATCAGAAATGTGTGTATTTTAAAGAGACTAAAAACATTAATCAAAAGATATGACAGTAAAGGAATTAAGCCGAAAGTGATAAATGACATAAAGGTTGCTCCTGCATTTTTTACAGCTTTTGCTTTAACCGCAGATTCTTCTGTCGTAGAGCTTAAATAATCACCAACTGCCATCGAAAATCCGTCTGCTAAAAGATTTGAAAATCCTAAAATAAGAATCGGTTTAATCCCCAAATTACCACCGACAGCTCCTGCTACCACAGCAAACGTTGTGACAATGCCATCCATACCACCGTAAACAATTGACTTTGCATAATCCCTAATTGTCATATCCGTTACCTTCCATTAGTGAGTAATGAGTTAATTTTAATTAGAATCATTCTAAATAACTTCATCTTTATTATATCATCTCTTTAAAACGATTACAATTATCCTCGATCAGATGACGAGAAATAGTTCTCGTGTTATAATGTAAAGTTGAGAATATAAATATTAAGGATTTACTATGAATACCAATGATTTTGATTTTAATTTACCAGAGGAATTGATTGCCCAAACTCCTCTTGAAAAACGAGATAGTTCAAAACTTTTGGTCATTGACCACAAGACACATGAAATGGTTGATGCTCATTTTGACCATATTTTAGATGAATTAAACCCTGGGGATGCGCTTGTTATGAACAATACGCGTGTGCTTCCTGCCCGTCTTTACGGTGAAAAACCAGACACACACGGTCATGTGGAATTACTTCTTTTGAAAAATACACAAGGTGACCAATGGGAAGTTCTTGCCAAACCCGCAAAACGTTTGCGTGTCGGAGTTAAGGTATCATTTGGTGACGGACGTTTAACAGCTACTGTGGTTGAAGAATTAGACCACGGCGGACGTGTCGTTGAATTTGCTTATGACGGTATCTTTCTTGAAGTTTTGGAAAGCCTTGGTGAAATGCCATTGCCACCTTACATTCATGAAAAATTAGATGACCCAGACCGTTACCAAACCGTTTATGCTAAAGAAAATGGTTCTGCTGCCTCTCCTACTGCTGGGCTTCATTTTACTCAAGATTTGCTTGCCAAAATCGAGGCAAAAGGTGTTAAACTTGTCTATCTGACCCTTCATGTTGGGCTAGGAACTTTCCGCCCAGTATCTGTCGATAATATCGAAGAGCACGAAATGCACTCTGAATTTTACACGCTATCTGAAGAAGCTGCCCAAACGCTTCGTGACGTGAAAGCTGCTGGCGGACGTGTCGTTGCTGTCGGAACAACATCTATCCGCACACTTGAAACTATCGGTTCAAAATTCAACGGCGACATCAAAGCTGACAGCGGCTGGACGAATATCTTCATCAAACCTGGTTATGAATTTAAAGTGGTTGATGCTTTTTCAACGAACTTCCACTTGCCAAAATCAACACTTGTCATGCTAGTATCTGCCTTTGCAGGACGTGAATTTGTCCTTGATGCTTACCAACACGCCATTGACGAGCACTACCGCTTCTTTAGTTTCGGCGACGCCATGTTTGTGAAATGATCTAAAAAAGAACGGAAATTTTCCGTTCTTTTTATTCTGCCATATTGGTATAAACGTCTTGGACGTCATCGTCGTCTTCGAGTTTATCAACGAGTGTCTCCAAAATGTCTGCTTGTTCGTCATCAAGGCTAACGTAATTTTGTGGAATCATACTAAGTTGTGCTTGGGCGAATTCCAAATTTTGTACTTGCAAAGCTTCTTTGACAGCTGGAAATTCTTTTGCTTCGGTAAAAATTTCAAAGGCGTCATCTGATGTTTTCAAATCTTCCGCACCAGCATCCAAAATCACTTCAAGCATGGCATCTTCGTCCAAGTCCAAATTATCGCGGTCAATGACAATGTAACCTTTTCGGTCAAACATATAAGCAACAGAACCTGTTGAGCCCATGTTACCACCGTTACGCGTGAAAATGGTATGCATATTCGCATCTGTACGTTTTTTATTGTCAGTAAGAGTATGAACAAGGATAGCGATGCCACCAGGTCCATATCCTTCATAAGTGACTTCATCATAGTTTGTTGTATCGCCAACATCTGTCGCTTTTTTAATCGCACGATTGATATTGTCTTTTGGCATATTAGCCGCACGCGCTTTATCCAAAACTATACGAAGGCTGGCATTCATTGACGGGTCACCGCCACCTGCTTTAGCAGCTACAAAAATCTCACGTGACAATTTATTGAAAATCGCACCACGTTTAGCATCTGCTTCACCTTTTTTATTTTTAATTTTGCTCCATTTATTATGTCCTGACATGCAAAATTCCCCCACTCCTTGCTATTATATCACATTACACCACAAAAAAGCAGAACACCACCGAGTTTTCTCGGATTAACGTCCCGCTTGATAAAAAATCTATAAATTAAAGAATCGTATTAATTAAAGGATTTTTGATACGTTGAAGTCACTTTGTTGCTTTTGAGTAAAGCTCAGCAACTTTTTCCCAATTAATTACATCAAAGAAAGCTTTGATGTAATCTGGGCGAACGTTACGATACTTGAGATAGTAAGCGTGTTCCCAAACGTCAAGTGCCAAAATTGGTGCTTTTCCTTGTGAAATTGGTGTGTCTTGATTAGCTGTCGAGAGCACTTCAAGTTTGCCATTTTCATTCACCACAAGCCAAGCCCAACCTGACCCAAAGCGAGTTGTCGCAGCTTGCGTGAAAGCAGCTTTGAATTCGTCAAATGAGCCAAAAGCTTCCTCAATTGCAGCCAACACTTGTGTTGTTGGTTCTTGTTTTTCAGGTGATAATAATTCCCAGAAAAGGGCGTGGTTCAAATGCCCACCACCATTATTAATCACCGCTTGACGGATATCTGTTGGAATACTATCAACATCTGCCAACAAAGCTTCCAAATCATCTCCAATTTCTGGATGCTTTTCAAGCGCCGCATTTACATTTGCCACATAAGTAGCATGATGTTTATCATGGTGAATTGTCATTGTTTCTGTATCAATATAAGGCTCAAGAGCGTCATATGCATAAGGTAGTTTTGGTAAAATAATAGCCATGCTAATTACCTCTTTCATTTTTGTACCTTTATTTTATAGGAAAATAGCAGAGCTAGCAAATTATTTGACCGCTTTTTTCAAGGCATGATTAGTGATGTTCGTGAGCGATTTTTAAGATAGCAATATCAAATAAATAAGCCTTGTCATATGTCCCAGTTTTAATGGCATAATCCGTTTCAATCAACACCGCCAAAGCTTTTTTCAAGAACGGCATTGAAAGCGTACGAGAGTCACGCAAAGCAAACTTAACTTGATAAGGATTGACACGACGTCCAAGATAATCTGACAGCGCCGTTACAGTTTGTTGTTCATTTTTACCTTGACTGGCTAAAATGCTGACTTGCAAGAACATGCGAAACTGCCCTAACATAATCGCAATCAATTTGATTTCATCCTCACCTTGCAAACGCAAATCACGAATCAGCTCGCGTGCCTCATCGATTTTGCCATTCAAAACAAACTGCGTCAAGTCGAAAATATTATCCTGAAGCGTTTTTGGAATGGCTTGATTAATATCATCTGCCGTGATATGACCATCTTTTTTATAAGATTTCAAAAAAGCAATGTTTTTCAAAATCTCACTGAAATCATAATTGGATTTCAAAAGCAAAGCCTCAAAAACACCTGAATCAAAGGTCAGATTTTCTTTGTGAGCCAATTTTCGGAAATACGTTTTTAGCTCTGCTTCTTTTAATTCACTTGCTTCAAAAATCTGTGCATCACGTTTAAGAATTTTCACCAAGCGACGTTTGCCGTCTAATTTCCCTGGCGCAAAAATAATCAAGCGCGTCGTGTCCAAGGGATTTTCCAAATATACCTCAAAACGTTTGAGTGCCTTATCATCCAAACAAGACCTCTTAGCTGTCGTGATGTCGAGTAAATTATCAAAAATAACCACCTTTTGGTCAGCAAAAAATGGCAGACTTTCAAGGTCCATTTCCGCATCTTGATAATCAACCTCAGCCATATCAAAATAAGAATAAGTCAAGTCATCCTTATCATAACCAACACGTGCCATCATACGTTCTTTCAGCTGAGAAAATTGTCCCAAATCCTCACCCGTCACCACCGTAATTAAACTAAGATTTTCTTTTCGTAATTTATCAATTTCTTCGATTGCAATCATAGAAATATTATAACAAAAAACCATGAGAAAAACTCATGGTTTTAAACTGAAGAAAAAGTCTTTTCAATTCCCCCTACCTCACTGTTTCGATTTTCCAGTGATTTAGTCCTCTAAAGCGGATAGCGCCTTGCTCGTCTGTGCGGTAAATGGTCATGTTTTGTACTCGGAAGCGTTCAAGCGTTTCTTGGTGAGGATGTTTGTATCGGTTATTTTGCCCTGCGGAAATCAAAGCAATTTGCGGTGAAATGTGAGCGAGAAATTCTGAACTTGATGATCCTTTTGAGCCATGATGCCCTGCTTTTAAGACATCAACCGGCAGATTGGGATAAGTTGCTATCAACTCTTGCTCGCCTTCTTCTTCCAAATCTCCTGTAAACAAGAAATTCTTACCCAAAAGATTCCCATAAAGCACCACCGAGTCATTGTTACCACCATCACCAGTCTGGCTCGGATAAAGCACTTGCAGGTGACTTCCCATAATCGGCAAAACATCACCAGCTGTTACCACGCGCACCTTGGTTTTCATGGCTTGTAATTTCGCCACAAAATCTGGCTTTGTCAAACTTCCCTGACTAACCAGAATTTCATCAATTTTCACCTGCTTTACCACCTCTAGCATATCTCCCATGTGGTCAGTATCCGTGTGCGTCAGAACTAACTGGTCAATTTTTCCAACGCCGCGACTGTTGAGATAAGGAATCAACGTTCGCTCCGCATTGCTATCCGTCAGCCGCTCCTGCCACGCGTTCTTCTCACTAAAACTCACCTTTCCGCCCACATCAATTAGCAGCGTATTCCCCTTAACATCACGCACAAAAATACTATCTCCCTGCCCAATATCAACCACCGTCACCTCGTTTTCTAGCGGATGCTTGATTTGAAAAAATAGCAGAGCTACTAAGCTGACAAGAAAAATTGCCGTTTTCTTTCGTCGCCAGCAATCATAAAGCACGCCCAACATTAAAAATAGTAGCACCAAGATACCAAGATTTGGTTTACCAAAAACAATCGGACCGCCCAAAATTGCCTTAGTGTGCTTGATAACAGTTTCCAAGAAAACAAAACAACCATTAAAACAAGTCAGTTTAACCAAGGGCGATAAAATAAAAATGATTGATAGCATTGGCAACATAATAGTGTCAAATGCCACAGAAAAAATTGCGGTCAATAAGACAGATAACGGTTGAAACACAGCAAAAAAATGAATTAACAAGGGCAAACTGGCTAATGAAATCGTCAAACTTTCCGCAATAATTTTCTGATAGCGACTAATGTCATCAAAGTTAATAAAATTGAGAATAAAAGCGTAAGTAAACGAAAGAATGCCTCCCATCGTCAGCAGAAAATTTGGCATAACTATAAAAAGAACAAACAAAGTTAAAGCCAAGTTATCTAATTTTTTAATACCAAGATTTGCAAAAGCAGATTGAATTAAACTCCGAATTACCGAAACAGAAAAGCCAGTCAGCCCCGCATAGACGAGTGAAAATGGGATTTGTAGTATGTCCACATAATCTCGGCGTAACCCAAGACGTAGAAAGAAAAAGCGGAATGCCCCCACAAAAAAGCCAACCTGCATGCCTGAAAGAGCAAAGAGGTGAATAATTCCTAAACTCGTGTAAACCTCACTCATCTCATCAAACGATTTATCCAGATAGCCAAACAAAAGCCCAGTCATATAATGTTGCATAGGAGCAGGAAAATGCTGCTGAATACTAACAATAGCCTTTCGTCGAACATCATGTAGCTTATCCCACAAAGTCGTCTTATGAACAAGTTCAACATTGTTAATCGCCGACAAATTTACCACACGATAAATACCTTCATGTTTAAGGTAAGTACGATAATCAAAACCACCAAAATTCCGCTGGGGCGTTGCTTCTTCCAAGTCCATATCACCAGATAAAACAACCGTTTGATTTAATGTTTTAAAAAAATGCTGTTCTTTCTCCGATTTCAAGGAATAAAAAATCTGATAAGTCCGCCCAGCTTCCTTACCTCGAAAGGACAGCAAATCCCCATTGACCGAAATCGTGTCAGGAATCATCTGGATTTTTGTTAAATGATCTGGTGCTGCTTGATAAGCCTGCTCTGTCTGATTAGCCTTAGTCAGAAAAAATACCGCAAAACAGGTTAAACACAAGCAAACTTGACACCAAGCCTTCCAACCATACTGTTGCCATAAAAACACCAAGGCTAGCAAGAGAAACATCAAACACCCAACCACTTTTGAAAAGCAAAAATAATAGAGCAAAATGAGCAAAAAAGCCAATTGAATTGGCTTAATGGGAAAATATTTAATCAACGGTCACCTCAGATTTTAGCTTTTCTAGTATTTTTTCTCCGATACCAGACACATTCGCTAAGTCATCAACTGATGAAAAACCACCATTAGCATCACGGTAGTCAATAATATCTTGGGCACGTTTGGCGCCAATGCCAGAAATCGTCTGGAGTTCCGCCAAAGTTGCGGTATTAAGGTTGATTTTATCTGAACTTTCTTCCTGTTGAGCGCTGCCATTTGCTTGTGAATTAGTCGTTGCAGGAGCAACATTTTCATCAACTCTTGCCACATAAATCACCGATTCATCGGTTACTTTTTCAGCCAGATTCACCGACTTCTTATCAGCATCTTCTGTAAAACCACCTGCTAATTTGACCACATCTGTCACACGGCTACCGTTTGAAAGCTCATAAACCCCCTCATTTTTCACAGCACCTTTGATATCTACAAACATTTTTTGAGTCTCAGTTTGCGAACTTGAACGTTCTGTTTTTAAATCACTTGCGCTACTACTTGTCGAAAAAGTCGTGCTTAGGGCAGGTAGGTCATTTTGCGCATCCGCTGTTGTTTTTGTCACATTTAACCAAGCAAAAAATCCGATTATCATGACAAGTATTATCCCCAATACCGCTGCCAACGTTTTGTTCTCCAAAAGTTTTTCTTTTATTTCTTCAATCATCTCACTACCTCACTTTTGACATAAAAAATAGACTCATACAAGCCTTTACTTATTTATTCGAAAAAGCCCAGCAAAATCGCTGAGCTTTTGGTTCTTATTTCATTTTACGGTGCTTATCTGGATCCCAAACAAAGCTTGCAATGTAGCTAAAGAGCAATGTCAACAGAACAACGATAATCGCCACAAGTCCAAGAGGAATACGGTAAATGTAAGTTAATGGATTTGGTTTTTTGTTGGTATGATAAGTCGCATTTTCAGCATCCAAGCGATCAAATTCTGTTTGAATACGGTTTGCCACTTCTTCAATCCCTTCATCATTCATGCGTTTGATATCAGAAATGTCAACTGGATTACCAAAGTTCATATCCACACGTTCTCCAGTCAAAAGCCCTTTTAATTCCATTGGTCCTGCATAAACGACTGGCATAATCTTAACCTTCGCCATTTTAGCAATAACAGCAACCCCACCTTTAACATCGGTTGAATGACGGCTACCACTTGGAAACATCACAAGTGAACGATTGCTTTTCTTCAACATGTTAATAGGGTATTTAAGAGCTTTTTGCCCTGGATTTTCACGGTCAATCGGAAAGGCACCACACATACGAATCCACCAACCAAAGATACGGTGCGTAAATAATTCTTTCTTCGCCATGAAAATAAATTCTTTCGGACGAGCAGCAAATGCCATATAAACTGGATCCCACCAAGTACGGTGCGGTGCAACCAAGATATAGTTCTCATCCTTGCTTAAAATTTTGTCCTCATTATGATAGTGAGCATTTCCATTGATAATCCAAAGTAGGAAAACCACTAATCCTCGTAAATAAGTATAAAACACAGATTTACTCCTTTTTCTTCAAACATTCTTTAACATTGTACCATGCTTGAGCCGAAAAATCATTACCTAACTAGTGAGAAAAATTAAAATTTGCTATAATAAATATCATGATTAAATCAATTTTAAAAGCTGGCGAACGTATTGACCAGCTCTTTTCGACAGATGTCAAAATTATTCAAAATAAAGACGTGTTCAGTTATTCTATCGATAGTGTCTTGCTGTCACGTTTTCCAAAAATCCCTTCACGTGGCTTGATTGTTGACCTTTGTTCTGGAAATGGTGCCGTAGGACTTTTTGCCAGCACGCGCACCAAAGCACCAATTATCGAGGTAGAATTGCAAGAACGTTTGGCAAATATGGCAGAGCGTTCAATCCAGCTCAATCAATTAGAAAACCAAGTTCAGATGATTAATGACGATTTGAAAAATCTGCTCAAGCATGTGCCACGTTCTGGTGTTGATTTGATTCTGTGTAATCCACCTTATTTCAAGGTTTCAGAAACGTCAAAGAAAAATCTTTCTGAACACTACCTTCTTGCTAGACATGAAATTGCTACCAATTTAGAAGAAATTTGTGAGGTAGCCAGGCACGCGCTCAAATCAAATGGACGACTAGCTATGGTACATCGACCAGACCGTTTCTTAGACATCATTGATACCATGAGACAATACAATCTAGCGCCAAAACGTATCCAATTTGTTTATCCTAAAATAGGTAAAGATGCTAATATGCTCTTGATTGAAGCGATTAAAGACGGCTCTACTGACGGACTAAAAATTCTCCCACCACTCTTTGTTCACAAAGAAAACGGTGACTATACGGACGATATTTTTGAAATTTATTATGGAAAAAACGGAAGAAAAAACTAACAAAGCTTATATGTATGTTGTCGAATGTGCTGATGGCACACTCTACACAGGCTACACAACCAATGTTGAAAAGCGTATCAAAACACATAATAGCGGCAAAGGTGCAAAGTACACTAGAAGTCGCCTACCAGTCAAACTCATCTACCAAAAAAGCTTTGACAGCAAAGAAGCCGCCATGTCCGCCGAAAGCTACTTCAAACAAAAAACACGACAACAAAAGCTAGCATATATAGAAGAACACACTTCCATTTTCTGAAGTGTGTTCTTCTATCTCATTCGCTAATGTAATAATTGATAGAGAGCGCCTAATAAATTCGCATCATTACCGAAACTAGTTTTAACAATATTAGGGCGTGTTAAAACACTTTTAGTTCCTGAAAGGTCTTGTGAGCTGATCCCACCTCCAATAGCAAAAGTATGTAAATCTAAGGTAGCATGCACATTCAAAATAATAGTCGCAATGGTTTACAATAGTCTTCAAAAGTAGCTACTGCTTCTGTTTTTTTGATTGAACAGCTTTAAAAGCTATTAAGCCGTCTTTAATATCTGAATTTCCAATTATCTGATTGATTTTTTCAATCATTCCCACAGCAGACTCTAGATAGCCACTCATCTTGTCAAAACTTTGATTAGCAGGATTTAGAAGTATAAAACTTAACTCACCTGCTTGAAAATGTACACCACTGCGTAATTTCCCATTCAAAACGAGACCGCCACCAACACCAGTTCCTAAAATAATGGTTGCACCATCTGATACACCTTTCAAACTCCCCTGCCAGACCTTTGCTAAGGCTGCTGCCTTACCATCATTAAGCACCGTAGCTGGTAAATCATAATTTTCTTTAATACGCTCTTTAATATGAACATCATCCAAACAAGTCAGGACACCACCCAAATAAATGATACCATTATCAATATCTACACGGTCCGGAGCACTAAACGCCACTCTTTGAATCTGGCTACGATAAGTCAAGATAATGTCATCAATTGCTGACCAAAAATCATCTAAATCCTTAGGAGACATCACATGATTTTTCTCTAAAATCTCCTCGGAAGCACTCATCAAAGCATATTTTATATGAGTACCAGCAATATCAAAACTTAAATAACATGTCATTTCCTCACTGCTCATCTCTTAACTGACGAGCTGTCTTTCCAAAATTTGTTTCCAAGGCGCGGTTCATTGACCGTAAGCCGCTAAAACCATGTTTTAAAGCAATATCTGTCAGACAATCCTTGGTTTCAATCAAACTATCACGTGCTTTTTGAGCACGAATAGTTGCTAGGTATTGCCCTAAGGTTACCCCCAAGTGAGCTTTGAAAAAGCGTGCCATATAGGAGCGAGACAGATGACAATGTTCTGCCAATTCTTCCAAACCAATGGTCTCCTGATAATTTTTCTGCAAAAAAGAATCAATCTCCTTGATACGCTCAGCAATTTGAAGGCGATTATCCTTATGAACATCAGCCACAGTATCAACCAAAAAAGAAGTCACTAAAATATCCAAAACCTGTAAAATACCTAAATTTAATTTCAGATTTTTCTGTGGACTATCTGCCTGAAAATCTCTTATAATCATCTCTAAGATATCTTGGAGATGATTATAAGCCTGCTTTTGCTGCGTTGAAAAAGTCTCTGGATGATTGATATCAAACTGACAGTGACTAATATCTTCATATTGACCAACCAAAAATGGATAAGGATAGGTAATCGTCAGAGCCAACTCAGGCTCTTCCTTATAATTCAAAACACGAATGCTGTGAATATCCTGAGTATTAACCACTAAAATTTGACCTGATTGGGTTTGAAAATTTTCACCTGCAATGTAAAAATGATCAATGGATCCTTTTGAGGTATAGCTTAATTCAACAGCCCTATGCCAATGCGGCTCAATATAGGCAGGCGACTGCTCATTGTGAACATATAAAAATGACAATAAGCCTTGATTAGGGTTGACCACTTCATGCTGACACGTTTCCAAGAAAGACCTCCTGATAGGAAAGAAACTCGCTTTCCAACGAGTTCTTCTCTGATATTATTTGTGTATATTATGCACTCTGACATAATGCACAAGCGCATAAATTGTTATAAGTGCAAAGCCAATAGCTGAAACCAATAAGGTGTTGCTCGCTTCAGAACCAAAGAAAGCCGATAGAGCTCCCATAACCGTAGGAGAGACAAAACAACCAACATTCACCATAACTAGAACAAGTGTTGTTGCTAAGTTAACAGAATTTTGAGGTGCTGCCCAACCAAGCCAGTTGTACATATATGGTACCGCAAATCCAAAACCAATACCAGTAATAACCATAGATAACAGTAAAATAACTAAATTTTGTGAAAATGCTGTCAGCAGAAAACCTAAAGTGACTAGAAAAAAACCAAGTGGAAAAATTTTATCACGCAATTTTTTAAAGAAGAAACCAAAGGTAACCCCAATAGGGATACCCACCAATGTCGAAAAGCCTGCTACCATAGCTGCTGTCGAAGTAGTACCGATACCATTTTCTACAATCATAGTTGGTAATTTATAGCTCATCGGTAAATACAGCATGAAAATAAAGAACATCAAAATAGCGATAAGAATGACTTTACCATTGATTGATTGCTTTTGCTTATTTCCATTTTGATTACCAAATTGAGTAGTTTCTCTTTTCAATGGCACAAATAGCGTAAATAAAATAAGAGATGGGATAACCAGAAAATAAATAACAAAGGCTGCATGCCAACTAATCGTAACCAAATAACTGACTAAAAAAGAAGATACCGCCGCACCAATACTGCTCATAACATTTTGGAAACCAAGCATAGAGGCGCGTTCTTCCTCATCATCAACATAAAATTGAGGAATCAAACTGACTGCTAGAGAGTTAAAAAGTCCAATTCCTGCTCCGAGTAGAAAACGCGAAATCAAAATTGGCGTAAAAGCCACAGCATACATTGGAAACGTTCCAGCTAACAAGGTAATAACCAAACCAATCAATATAGTCAATTTTTGTCCAAGAGCACGTATCAAAAACGGACTGACAAACAAACCAACCATAATTCCAAAATTTGGAATAGTAGATAGTGTCTCAACACCACTTTGACTGACACCGGGAAAAGCATTATACATAAGTGGTAAAGCTGCTGAAATCTGGGGTGCAATCATTAAAAAGAGAGAAATAGAGAGCAGAGAGATTTTAAAAGATAGTTTATCTTTTACTGGTTTCATAACGAAATCCTCCTAGAGTATAAAATATGACTGGTTTAACAGATTTGTAACGTAACTTCTGCTAAGCTTTTCTTACTTTTTATTATAACGAGTTAACAGAGTTTACAAAATAACAAGAGTTCCCAGAAAAAGGCGTCTAGTAACCTTTTTCTATATCATAAATAGGTTACTAGACGCCTTTTTTTAGATAAGATAGTGCTAGAATTTTACTCATTTTTAACCTAAAATCGTAGTGTCTTAAAAATAGATTTAGAAACGAGGTCTTACAAAATGACGATCAAACAAGAGGTTTTAGAAGCTGCGAAAACATTAAGTGCACTTTTTAAAGAAGGTGATGATAAACGTGACGCCGGACTGCCACATGATATTCCTGAGGTTGAACGTTTTGACAACATCGCCTATGGTCCTAAAGAAAAATGGAATCTCCTAGATATTTACCTTCCTAAAAAACGTATAGACAAGGTTCCTACTATCATTAATATCCACGGTGGGGGATGGGTCTATGGTACCAAGGAAACCTATCAATTTTTTGGACTTAGCTTAGCTAAAGAAGGTTTTGCTTTTGTTAATTTTAACTACCAACTAGCACCTGAAGTCGAATTTCCTGGAGAACTCGATGATGTCAACCGTGCTGTACACTGGGTTGCTAGCCACGGTAGCGATTATGATATAGATTTAAATAATATTTTCATCATCGGTGACAGTGCTGGCGGACAAATGGCGGTGCAGTATTTGACTATCCTCACCAATAATGACTACCGTCAAAAATTTGGCTACGACAAACCTAACATGTCAGTGCGTGCAGCTGCTATTAACTGCGGAGCTTCTTTCCTCAACCTTCCTGGTACTATTGAAGGTGCCCCAAAGGCTTACTTTACCGATACTGTTTTAGAAAATAAAATGGATATGCTGCTAACCGAAAAATATATCACACCAGCCATACCACCTTTATTCCTCACAACCGCTAATCAAGATTTTATTCGTGATTGTACTGTCAGACTAGATGGTTTCCTGCGTGCTAAGCATATTGAACACGAATTTCGTACCTATGGAACCCCTGAAGAACCAAAAGGACACGTTTTTAATTACAATATTAAAGATCCTATTGCTACTGCTTGTAACTTGGAAATATTAGCATTTTTCAAACAGTACATTGCTTAATATCAATTACCTCTGCTAGAATAGCGGAGGTTTTTTACCTGTATTCAAAAACACACCCTGTCATCACAGAGTGTGTTTTATGATTATCTTTCCCCTTTATTACGGATAACAAATCCTGTTTTCTTTTCGCTTGATGTGCGATGTGGGCGTTTGTTATCTTTGTTTTGGAAATCACGTTTGTTCTTAGATGACGTACGTTTGAAATCACGATAGCTGTTATTATCTCGGTCATCACGTTTTCTGTCTGAACGTCCACCACGGCGATTATCACGACCGCGACCATTGCCACGACCACCCTTGCGGTTATTAAAGCCACCACCTGATGGTTTAAATGGTAATGGTTTTTCACGAGCAATTTCCACTTTTGGAAGCGTATCTGGATCTTTAACGGTCAAGTTCAAGATGTACAATGCTAATTCTTCTGGTGTAAATTCTGCTGCCAATTTAACGGCATCACCTTTGAATTTGTCAAAGTTTGCACGAATCGCTTCATCCGCAAAATCACGTTCAATTTTCTTAAGCGCAACTTTTTTCTTCGCTTTAAAGGCTTCATCAGCAGTCGCTGGTTTCAAGCCTTTCATGCGTTTTTTCGTCAATTTTTCAATAATTGACAAATATCCCATTTCGTTTGGTGCCACGAAAGTGATTGATTGACCATGTTTCCCAGCACGTCCAGTACGTCCAATACGGTGAACATAGCTTTCTGGGTCTTGTGGAATATCGTAGTTATAAACATGTGTGACCCCTGAAATATCAAGACCACGTGCTGCAACGTCAGTCGCAACCAAGATGTCAATATTGTCATTCTTAAAATCACGAAGAACACGGAGACGTTTACCTTGGTCAAGGTCACCGTGAATACCTTCGGCACGATAGCCACGTAATTTCAATCCACGTGTCAATTCATCCACACGACGTTTTGTACGCCCAAAGACAATTGACAATTCAGGTTGGTCAACGTCCATAAGACGTGTCATTGTATCAAATTTATCTTGTTCTTTAACGCGAATATAGTATTGGTCAACAAGATCAGTAGTCAATTCTTTAGCAGCAACTTTAACGTGTTCAGGGTTTTGCATAAATTTCACCCCAATACGTTTGATAGCTTCTGGCATCGTCGCTGAGAAAAGAAGAGTTTGACGTGTTTCCGGAACACGACTAATAATGGCTTCAATATCTTCTAAGAATCCCATATTAAGCATTTCATCTGCTTCATCAAGGATTAATGTTTCAACATGGTCAAGTTTCAAAGCTTTGCGTTTAATCAAATCAAGCAAACGCCCTGGTGTTCCCACTACAATATGAGCTCCTGAACGAAGTGCCTTAATTTGTTTTTCAATGCTTGACCCACCGTAAACGGAACGGACTTTCACACCTTTTTCACGACCGAAACGAAACAATTCTTCTTGTCCTTGAACAGCCAATTCACGTGTTGGCGCAATAACCAAGGCTTGAACAACATTACGATTTGTATCAATTTTGTTCAAAGTTGGCAAGCCAAAGGCAGCTGTTTTCCCTGTTCCAGTTTGTGCTTGTCCGATAACATCCTTACCTTCCAAAGCCAAAGGAATCGTTAATTCTTGGATTGGAGATGGCTCAACAAAGCCTGCTTTTTCTACGGCAGCAAGGATATTTTCCGATAAGTTAAGTTCTGTAAATTTCAAATTTTTCTCTTTTCTAAAAGGCAGTGCGAAGCTGCCTTATTAAACTTTAATCGTTGTTTAACAACTTATCTAGTTTAACACATTCCAAGTTAAAAAGATAGGAAACAATTTCATTTGTGTGTGTCTTTTTTTCTGGGAATTGTCAAATAAGCTAGAAAAAACGTTGAAAACAGAGAATTCTTATTACCAAAAAAGACTGAAACAAATTTTTCCGTTGCTTCAGTCTTGACGATATTATCTTTTGTGTGTTACAATAACTCGTGACTGATTAAGCAAAAGGTGGTTTGTCTTAATCGGTGCTCAGGAGTTACCGCTCCTGGGCTTTTTTCGTTTTCTGTTAAACGTATTATACCATAAATAAAGCTTAAATGTAAAGAAAAACAGCACAAAAAAGCCTTAAAAATCGTAATTTTTAACGGTTTAATATTTATAATTATGTCGATCAAAAGAGGCAAAGTGCCCAGGACGTTTAAACATCTTTTGAGAAGTTGCAAAGTGGTCAACTTTAGCATCACTCAAGCGTCCTACACCTAACTGTTTATCTTTATAGTACTGATAATCTTTGCGCCAATTGCCAAAAAAGAGGTCTTCTAATTGATCAATCCGCTCTAACAGAATAAGTTTTGCCATAGTACAAGCACCATTGAGAGACCAATACATGCCACGATGTTTCATGCGAAAGGTTACCTTACAGTGTTGACTCTCCATGACCCCTATTCCCTTATGGGAGAGACCTCTTAGTTTAGCAGGTTTTGTATCTTTAAAATTATTCAAAAATTTCTTCCTAAACTTTTGAAAAACTAGGTACTCTTCATCGTCAGTAACTAATGATTCAACTGTATCCAAAACAGTTTTTAATAGTTTTCGATTATGGTTTTGAATGGCTTTAAACATCAAATCTTTCAGTGTTTTAGGATAACTTTTAAAAAATGAAGTAATTTTTTCCTTGACATGATGGGCATCCCAAAAGTGTTCGTGTCGCTTAATATTGAGTGCTTTTTTAATATTTTGAAAAACTTGTCTACTGTATCCCTTACCATTATCTGAGTTAGTCACTAGAATAGTTTGATTGGTGATTTCAAAATGATTATAGAGATAATCTAATAATTCATCTCTGGCAACTTCATAGTCTGTATGAATAATTTCATGTTTATTAAGCAAGACTGTTCGTCCATGTACTATTTTTGTTCCCGTGTGAACAAGAAAATGTGCTAAATCCGTATTGTGTTTCTCATCTCCACCCGTATTTGTTTTTACCAGAACACCATCGCCCTCAACATAAATAACCGGTGCTTTGATTTTTTCTGGGATGTGCTCTTCTACGAAATAACGATAATGACTCTTTTCAGAGAATAATTGTCCTGTTAATTTAACAGCCTTTAGAACAGTGTCTTTCGTAATATCTAAGTGGTAAGATAGCTTTATCATCCGACAAACTTGGCGATAAGACATCTCTGAAGCATATCTCACCAGATGATACATAAGTTCCAACGAACAGCGCATATACTTTTTCAACCCCAACCATTCATCCACAGGATAGCGGGTTTTCGTCCCTCGTCGCCAGCGGCTTCTTGAAAATGTCATTTCACCAAAAGTAAATAGTACCGTTCGCTCACTACTATCTACTCTTTTATAGCCGTTTGCTCGCATAGTGGGAGCTATTTGTTTATCATAGGCTACGACTCGCTTTAAGAACTCATACTCCCGTTGTTTATAAAGTTCTTCTACAAATCCTCTTTCATCAAATCTCATTACTACCATAGTTCTATTTTAACGAATTTTTGAAAAATTGGTGACATAATCTCTAAAATACTTTTCAATCCGTTAAAATTAACACTTAAAAAGCACAAAAAACAGGTAGTGGCTACCCTAACTAGAATAGCTACTACCTGTTTTACTGTCTTTATAAAACAATTTGATTATAAGCTGTACTAAAAGCTTCTAAAATATCCTCTGGAGCTTGGTCAAAACTAACTTCAGAATCATAACTGCCTTTGACAATCGTCCGTGAGGTCGCTTCAGCATCCGTACACGTCACCAAAGTCAATTCTTTTCGTCCTGGTGTATCCTCTATGACAGCAACTTGATCAGGAGTCACTTTTTCAACTGACGTTATCATGTAAGTGTAGACCTTATCCTTGTCTGTCAGATAAATAGACATCCCTATTTTAGCGTTCTCCAAAGGCGAAAAAAGCATTTGAGAAGAACCTGTAAGACCAAACACGTGATGACTCGCTAACGCATAGTTATTATCGCCACCCATAACTTGATTTTCTTTCATTGTCCCAGCTCCATATGATAACTCAGTATTTCCTAGTCCCTTAAAAATAGGCAAATTAATGCCTAGGTCTAGGATTGCTATACCACCAATAACAGGAAGATCAGCGCTACTGGTTTGAGCTTTTAGAACAGATTCAGTTGAAATGGATTTGACCGCATCAAAATCATAACTCACATTAGCGTCCTTATTTTGCTCAATCGTCTGTTTAGAAACCTGTGAGACTTGATACTGATTAGTATGCCACGCCATTAAGGTATTTCGGATAGATTTGTTAAAAATTAAGGCTACTCCTATAAGCAATAATAGCGCCAAGAGAAGCCCCTTTAACAGTTTTATTAGGTTATGTTTTTGCAATTGCTCACCTCTACATCTTTCTTGTCTAAACGTTTTACTAGCATTATTATACTATTTTTTCTATTTTTTAGCTGTTGAAAGTCATCCAATCACAGCCTCCTAATTGTCTTTATCTGTCGGGGCATTTTGATTTAGTATTTGCTGAATTTGGCTAAAAGCTTTCATATCTCCATTTAAGGCTTTCTGGAGAACAACAAGGGCTAAAGCCATTTCATTCGTTGGATCATACCCAAGTTGAATCAGTAGCTGTTTCATCTGTTCGTTATTGACTTCAGAACGAAGTAACGTTTGAAAGGTTCGGCGTAAATCTGCTTGTTGCCGTCTCTTTTTGCCAGAAGCAAGACCGCCCTTTTTTTGAATTTCTCTTTGTTCGCTCTTTGTTCGTTGGTTAATTGGAATGAGATTCTCATCATTGACCATGGCTACTCCTCCTTGTTCAACTTGATTGGCACTTGCCCTGTTTCTTGCTGGAAGCGGTTTAAGATGCGTGCCACATATTTGGGTTCTAACTCCATGGAATAACTTTTGCGTCCTAAGCGTTCACAGGCTAACAGGGTTGAGCCACTGCCTGCAAATGTGTCTAGCACACAATCACCACGTTTACTGGAACTGCGAATCAGGCGTTCAAGGAGCGCAATAGGCTTCATTGTGGGGTGGTCTTCATTTTTGGTTGGACGGTTGACTCGTAAGATAGAGGTTGGCTGGTTAGCTTGATAGGTTTTGATGAGGGCGATCAGTTCCTGCTTACTTTTAGTCTCCAGTTGACTTTCCAAAATCGTTGACTGGCTAAAATCACTCACAAAATAATGACTAGCCCCTGGTTTCCACCCATACAAACAGGGTTCATGTTGCCACTGATAATCCTGACGCCCTAGCACAAAGCTATCTTTCACCCAAATTAGGGCTTGTTTTTCTAACCAGCCGACTTGCTGAATCGCTGTCGAAGAGGCTAAGCGCTCTTTCTCCGCATGCCAAATGTAAAAGACCCCACCCGATTTTAAATATTGATCAACGTTGTGAAAGGCGTCTATTAAAAAGGTTTGAAAAGCTTGCTCATCAAGATTATCATTCGGAATCGTTAAGGCTGCTTTGGTTTTCCCTTCATAAGCCACGTTATAAGGGGGATCGGTCACATAAAGGTCAATGGATTGTCCTGCTAATAATTTAGCAAGGTGGTCAGGGTTGGTACTATCTCCACACATCAAGTGATGCTCGCCACATTGGTAAAGGTCTCCTACTTGTACCAAAACGGTTTCTTCCGTTGGTACTTCACTATCAGAAAGCTCCTCATCAGACAACGAACTTGATAAGAGATTCACCGAAAAGCCAAAGGGCGCCATATCAATATCCAAAATATGAGTCAACTCCTCTTTTAGAATTGTGACATCAAACGCTGTGTTTAAGGTAATTTGATTATGAGCTAAAATGTAAGCTTTCTTTTGTTCATCAGACAAGTGACACAATTTGATGACAGGAACTTCTTGGTAACCCAATGCCTTTAAAGCGAGGTAACGCCCATGCCCTTCAATAATCACATTGTTCTCATCAATGGCAATAGGGTCATTATTGCCAAATTGTAAAATAGAAGCTTTAATCTGTTCAATCTGATATTGTGGATGCTTTTTAGCATTGTGAGCGTAAGGGTGAATCGCGGATAAAGGCACCATTGCCAAAGTAATCTGTTTGTCAGTTGTCATTTTTCTGTCTCCTTTTCCTATAGCTGTTTTGCTTCAATCCTCTTTTTCTGTCAATTGGGATTGACTTTCTTTTCGACGAATAGCCGCATGCTTTTCTAAGCGCTCGTATTGGGTAAAGTCTTCTACGATTTTGTCAAAAGTTTCTTTTAAGGTCTTTCGCTCCAAAGTTACTTCAACCACTTGTTTGTCAATCTTTTGAGCAGCTGTCGTTGGCAACACACCAAATTGGTCTAAGGTCTTTTTGGCGACTTCTTTTGCTACTGGTTCTGGTGCTTGATAGTCTTTTAAGGCAGCTGTGATTTTATTTAAGCGTTCAATTTTACTATCAAGAAGATTTAAAGTCCCTTGTGTTTCTTTGATTTGCTCAATAAAGCGCTCTCTCAACTCTTGGAATTGTTCCGCATCAGAAACCTGATGACTAACTAAGTAATTGTACTCTTTGACTAACAGCGATAATTTAGAAATATAAGGATTTTTCGTTAAGATGTACTGTCCGTTATCATCTGATAGCTGACTAATCAAGGTTGACCCTTTCATAAATTTGTTACTTTGTGAGTTATCAGGATTAATAAAGTAGAAAAAGTCTGATCGTTTGACAAAAATCTCAAAACTACCATCAGCTTGTTTATCAATAAAACGATTTGGGATTTTAACCGTCCCCTCATTAGCAATCCCATATTGCAGTTTAAGGTAAATCCCCGTCTTGGTTTCTTCTTCTACCTGCCAAGGCTCAAGAGTGAGTTTGATTTCAAAATCATCTGCTTTCTCCGCTTGCAGTTTATCATACTCCTCTTTGATCTTTTCTAGCGGATAGACAATTTCATTTTTAGCGATTCTTGCTTGAATGTTTTCAAGAGAGTAACGCCGCTTTTTAGATAACATCCGATCTCTGGTATTGTTCTTTTGTGGTTTGTCCAATAATTTATATTTGACATATTTTCCTGAAAAGTCAACCGCGAGATTGAGAGCAGCTGCCTTTTTTTGAAAATCATCAATACTCGTCGCATGCTTTAGTAAAAATTCTAGTCGTGCTTTAATCTCCACTTTAAAAACATTTTCTTTTTGATAAGCCACATATTCTTTATGTCCGAATGGATTTTTTTCAATGATTTTCGCTCCAGCCAAATCCGCATGTTTGTCTGAAATTTGTTTTAAAGCTTGATAGGTTCCTTTGTTCCACCGAAACTTATTGAGCGTAACAGAATTAGTGGTATTAAAAATAATATGGTTGTGTAAATGTCCCTTATCCATATGGGTAGCCACGACAAATTGGTGATTGCCTCCTGTTAACTCTAAAGCAGTTTGTCGTCCAATGGCGTTAACTTCTTCAGGGGTTAAATTATCTTTTGGGGAAAACGACTGGATGATATGATGAGCTAAAACATCATTTTCAACAAGCTCCTCATAGTTAAACGCTCTTCCTTTTTGTAAATTAGCGAGTTTTTTTAATTGCATCATCTCAACATCTGCCGAATTAGAATCTGTTAACAAATAACTTGAGATGAGTTTTTTCTGAATGTCCCCTCCTTCTCCTAAAACATAATCAAAGCCGTCATCGTTTTTGTGTTCTTCAACACCAATGACAGTCGCATCATCACGCTCAATATAATCAATAGCTCGTTTCAGACTATGTACATTTTTAATTTGAAAAACTTTAGTGTAAACCATTATCGTCTCTTTTCTCGTTTAATCGGGCTTCAAGCAGTTTCATCTCTTGGTTAAAATGACTTTCCATCAGCTGCTTAACCTCTGCTAGATTAGCTTGCAGGGCTTGGTACTGTTCTAGGCTAATCTCTTCACTAGTGTTAACGTACCTAGCTAACTGATTGATATTCGTTCCAATACGGTTAATCGCTGTTCTTAATTTTGTCAGCTCGGAAAAGTCCACCTGAATAATCTCCCCCGTTAATAATAAATAACGGGCATAGGTATTAAAATTTTCAAAATCATATAAGCTCATTCTTTCCCTAATCAACCTATTTTCATCAGCTGTTACCCAAATTTTCTTTTGAATGCTACGATAACGTTTTTTCTCTTTAGTCATTAAACTACCTCCACAAAAATCTCAATCACTAATTTCCCCCTACCCTCCTTCTCATTCGGGCAAGCATAGCAAGTGGGTACCCACTCGCCAAATTTAAAAGATTTTCCCTACCCCTATTTTGGCAATCTGCCAAAAATGGAGTAAAGGAAAACTTTTAAAATCTTGGGGAAAGCCCCAAACCCCTTAGTCGCTCTTCGCTAATTAATCTACGTCAACACTATCAATAATTTCTTCCTTTAAGGCTTGATAGGATTCATCAGATATAGCCTCTAAATAGCTAATGGTTTCTTGGTAATCTTGAGCTAGACGCTCATCAATAGCCTTAAGTTCTTTTAAATCTTCGTCTAAAAAAGCAATTGCTTTACGACGTCTAGCAAGGATAAAATCTTCATTTCTAGCAAAGCGGTTATGCTCAAAATAAAATAAATTCGTTAGTAAAATCGTTTCAATGGTTTCAGTCATGTGTTTTCTCCTTTCGGTGTGCGTTTTAAATTAAAGCCTTGTTCTAATTGAGCAACCAGTTCGTCTATAGACTTATCACCTCGTTGCTCTTCTGGGCTTTTTTTGGCTGTTCCTTCTCCTCACTTTCTGACTTAGCCACTTCTTTAAATCGGTTCAATTTATCTTTAAAGTTGTCCTTTTTCAAGTCTTTATTTTGATACTTTTCTAGGGTTTCATCAATTCTTGAGATAAGGCTATCGGCTTCTTTTTGAACAATCTTGATTTGCCCTTCTAAGTCACTTAGTCCTACTTTGTCTTGTGACCAAGAGGCAAGATAGCCAAACGTGTAATCACTCGTATCTAGTCCGTAGTGACTCGCCACAACAAAGGCAACAGACTCCGCTTGTAATTCTCTAGTGCTTCGTTTGAGTGGCGTTTCAAGCAATTTCTCAACGTTATGTAGTTCAGAATGTGCCATTTCATGAAAAATGGTTTTTAACGTTTGTTGCTCAGACATCCCTTTTAAAATGGTAATGGCATTGTCTTGTCTTGAATAAAGCCCTTGAGCGCCACCGAGATTTTCTTTAAATTGAATAGGCACTCCGTTTGCTTCTGATACAGCTTTGGCAGATTTGTACAGATTGCCATACTCTTCATAGGTTCCCTCTAGGTCATAAACAGGTTTTGGTAATTCTTTACCTGTGGTTTGAGAGACATCAAAAACAGGTACCATTTTAAAATACGTTCTTGTGCGTTCATTGCCATTGTCATCTAATAAGACTTCTTTAGTTTTGGGGTCTTTGACTTTAACTGTCATTGGCGCTAAAACACGTAACGCTTTTTCGCCCTTATTGACACTTCGCTCAAAATCATCTTTCCATTTCTTGAAAGAAGCAACGTGTGTCGCTTCTGGATTTTGGGCTAAAATTAGTTGAATGTTTCGAGGCGAATAATGATGAAATTGACTCATCGTTACGAGATATTTTTTGTAAGTGTCGGATTTAAAGTAGTCTCTAACCCCTTCTTTCATTTTAGCAGCAAGGGCTTTGGTATCTTTGGCATTAATGATTTCAGACACTGTTCGTGTATCTGTTTGAGGAGGATTGTCTGATTCTAGGCTTCTTCCTCTTTCTTCATTATCAGATAAACCATCTCCATCGGTATCAGCGCTAAATGGGCTTGAACCTTGACTAGCTTCTTGTTTATCGGTTAAGCCATCACCATCTGAGTCCTTGTATTCTTCTTCTAATGCTGCTTTTTTAGTTTTGGCATCTTCTGTAAAAACTTGTTTTATCCGTTGAAAAAGATTAGGTGCTTGGTTCGTTTCTGCCATTTTATTATTTCCTCCTTTTGTTCTTTCCAAGGAATGGCTGTCTTTTTCCTTTGCCTTATTTTCTTGTAAAATCCGAAATAGTTTTTGCCCGCCATCTTTAATATAATCGTCATTGATAGCGACTTGTTCAAGATGTCCGTCACGGTCACGATAAATCCCTAAAATGGTTTTACCAGGTGGTGCCTGCGTAAACTCATCTAGCAAATCAGGCGTCAGTTCTAAAAGAGAAGCTGGGTACAATCCTTCTTTATTTGACCGAAAAGCCGTTACAAAACCACCCTCATCTGACTTAATCGCTGTTTCCATATCAATATTATGCAGCCTAGGAATATCAGCAACATAATCAAAATAAAACGCATCCGTTCTTAGCATGTCTTTGATTTCTGGTAAGACTTGCAATTTTTGGAAAGCTGCGCCTCGGTTCGCAATCATTAAATGGTCAAAATCGCCATTACCTTCCGCAAAATCCTGCAAGGTTTTTTCCGCTGTTTGACCGTCCTTTAACGGAAAAAGTCCTGTTAAGTGCATAAACTGTTTCTCTTCAAAAGTGATTTGAACGATTAAGGGAGATTTAATAGTTTCGTCTTTATACACGTAAGAGATGGTGCTATTAGCAAGATTATCTCTATACCACTGTGCAGCTTCCTGCAGTCCTTGTGCATAGTTATTGACCCTATCTAAATCCCGTTTCGTTGCTAAGTGATAACCTGCCTTTCTTCTTGACTGATTAGGATTTGAAATGGTAAAATGAAGTAAAGATTGGTCCTGAGTTTGACTTGGTAACAAGTCATTCAACGGTTGCGACTGAGTCGCTTCAGGTAGAGGTGCTGCCTCCTGACGATTGTCAGGTAAATCCCCTAGTTTATGACCAATCTTTTTGTGTTGCTCTGAAATAGAAACCGTTGCCTCTTGAAGCTGTTCAGGAGCTTTTTTAGTTTCTTCCTCTTCTTGCCTCTTTTCGTTTAGCAACTCTAAAAATTGAGTATAGTCCTGTTGGGTCAAGAGATGCTTTTTAACTGTTCCTTGATCTAACCAAGTCCGTAAATCCGTTAGCTTTTCTTTGAGGTCAGCTTGTTCTTTAAACCAATCCTCGCCATAAGCTAGAAAACCGACTGGTCCTGTTTTATCTAAAACAAGCAGTGACCAGTCATAGCGTTCGTTAAGCTCTAATTCTGTGTGAGGGGTATAGACTGCTAAGTCCAATTGATAACCTTCAACGTCAACGGTACTGGTATGCACACACTCTGTCGGATCGTTGTCAACGCCAACACCTTCCAAGCTTAATTTACTCTTTAGAGCATTGAGTACTGTTGTGGGGGTATCCTCTTTTGTTTGGTTTTTCTCCTTTTTGCTTTGTTTCAAATAATCATTCCAATCCATCTTTTTTTGTCCTTCTCGGAGAGGTGGGATATCAATAATAACTGGTATGTTATCTTCTTGGAGTTTTTCAATAAACCGTCTGCCAGCTGTATCATTGTCAACCGCTAAAGTAATCAGGGAATCATTCTTCCCTTCATCAAAAAAGCCTTGTTCTTTGGCGATGTCAAGGCTGTGTGTTAATTGTTCAGGCGTGCCATATAAAGGGCGACACGAACGTTCTGACTCTAATAAGGCTAGGTAGCGACTAATAACGCCTCTTTTTAGACCGTCCATAGCAACAAGACGGACATCTTGAAGCTCGTCTTTATGGTATTCATAGTAGGACATCAGATCAATAGGCGCTTCCGCAAATACAAGGCGGTTAGGACTACCAATATCAAGACTGAAGCCAACAAAACCGTCTGAGTTCCGTAGTAGCCTTTTTAGCCTTCCTCGATCAGGATAAAGGACACGATTTTCAACAATTCCCTGAAGACTTCCTCCTACCATTTTGCCTTCTTGATCAACGCTTTTAAAGACAATGACAGGCTCGAAATAATCGCCTTTTTTACGAGTGGCTGCTGCTAACTTGCCTGAAGCTAAAAAGACATCTATCGTCTCATCAGACAAGCCACGTTCTTCCTTTAGGTACTGTCTCCCAATCTCAAAATCTTGGTGTTCGTAAGGCTCTAAATAATACTGAAAAGGTTCTTTAGGACGTTCAGCAACCCTCTCCATCTTTTCAAAGCTCCCTTCTTCCAAAAAGTGTTTGGCAGCTTTAAAAGAGAGTTTCTCCCCTGTGAGCTCTTCTCGAACCACTTGAACCATTTTAATCACATCGCCACCCTCTTCTCTGGAAAACCAATTATAATAGTTACCACGGGTATTGATGACAAAGGAGTCATGCTCTTTCCATGAATAGCTACCACTACCCTCCCGATTAAGGCTCATCCCTAGACTTTCCGCAACCTCTAAAATAGAGAGCTGTTTTAATTCTTCAATACTTGCCATTTTTTGCTTCCCCCTTTTTTAGTAATTGTTCAATATTATCTCTTAAGTAATCATAATCTTGTTTTGAAGTGTTTATCAGGCTTACTTTAATTTTGCCTTTTTGAAGGGCACCAGAATAAGTAAAAAAATAAGGCGCAATCCGTTTAAATTCCTGATAGGATAGGTTCCTAATTAAGATGGTAACAAACTCATTGAGTACCTCCCCCTGTGGCTTTTCGCTTGTTATGGTGGCTTCCTGGGCAAATTGTTTTAAGGTTTCAGCTAATCGGTTAATTGAAATAGCTGAAAAAATTGACTCAAGGTAACCAATTGTTTTTTCCTGTTCCATAGTTTCCTCTTTCCTTTTTTAGTGTGGTGATTTAACAAGTGTTTATTATGCGACAAATGATAAATCAACTTTCTCAATTTCTTTGGCTGTTTTTGTAATCATTCGGTCATGATTGACATTCATATCCCAATCATCCATATCTGACATGGATCTGATATAGTGATACCAGTTAGGATCACTTGGGCTATTGGCTAATTCTTTTGCCCGTGGGTGTTGAAGAACGTTAGTCTTTTTATCTCTAAAGACATTTTGTTTTGAGATAAAGACAAGCGTCTCATCTACACCAATACGTGCGACCTCATCTGGCGTCAAGAGGTCACGTTGGATAGTTTGGATAGATTGACTACTAGAGCCTTGTCTGCCTCTTGTTTGGGATTGATTTTTAACATTAATGGTCTGCTTCCCAGCCCGCATGGAGAAGTAATTCATGGTGTCTTTATCATTCGTTCCCAAATAGATCAAGGTGGCGCAATTATTAAAAATCGTTTCCCATTGGTCTTTGTAAAGCGTTTTTAATTGGCTAATGGCTTGAATGATAATATCAATGGAAATCTCACGAGACCGAACAGATGATAGCGTTTCAGTAAAGTGAGGAAAACGCCCAAAGTTGGCGAACTCATCCAACATCAATCTAATATGTAGCAAGTCTTCAGGTGAACACGTTGGGTGATTACCTTGTAAAATCTCATCAGCAACCTTTGGTAATTGCCTAAACATCATGGTAAACATGACAGAGGCAATGAAATTAAATGATTTATCTGTTTCAGGAATAGCAATAAAAACAACTGTTCTTTCTGTTTGCCATTTTTCCATTTCCATGGTGTCACGAGCGGTTAATTTTCTGACCGCCTCATGATCAAATGCTGCAAATTCAGCTGAAACAATGGCTAGAACAGATGTTCTGGTTTTACCGTCAAAATTACTGTTAAATAAGTCCCATTGTCTGTTAGCATAGTTGTCAGGCAAATCTTTTTCAAGTTGTTCAAACATCAACTCTACTGGACTTGGGGTCTCATCATCTTCTCTTTGTAGTCCTCTTAGGAGATCGGCGACTTGAGCGATATTTGGTTCATAGTTGCCTAGAACTTTGCCATCAAAATAAAGATAGCCAATTAAAGCTCTGATGAGTAAGGTCTTAGCTTTATTCCAAAAATCTTCTCCTGTATTATTAGAAACTTTTAACCCCTCGATAAGCGCTTCTGTTACCCGATCAATGTCTAACTCATCATGCATATAGTGAAAGACATTGAATTGATTAGAATTGGTTAGGTTCACGAGGTCAAAGATTTTAATCTTATAACCGTTATCTTCAAACATTTTCCCTGTTTCACGAATAAGTAGCCCTTTTGGATCGGTAATCACAAAGGAGCTATTGAGTTGCATGAGATTAGGTTTTAGAAACGTGAACGTTTTACCATCTCCAGGAGGACCGACAGTAATCGTGTTTTTATTTAACTGACGATTAAAGGGTAAGTGTTTATTAAAGAGCCCCATACGAGCGTTTTGACTCATTAACATATCATTTTCAGGCTCCTTGTCACGAAAGCTTGCGAGTTCCTTGACAGTCGCATAACGGGCTGATCCGTATTCTTCCCCATAACGATAGCGCCCCTTATCGCCTACTCGAAGGTAAAACATCATCACAATAACAACGGCTATTAAGCCTGCATAAAGGCTATTTGTCGTAAAGTGAACATCAATAAGTGATTTGCTTTGCCAATGATTGAGCATCCACTCTAACTTGGTATTATCCAAAAATAGCACCTCATCAGATTGAGGTGCTACTAGATAGAGCTTGTATAACCAGTGAGCAACATAGAAGCTAACTAGACTTAATACCAAATAGGGTACGAATTTTCTTTTTTTCGGCTCTGTTATCATTCCTTATAACCCCTTTTCTTCTTTGGTTTTGATCTTTTTGGTGATTTTGCCTTTGGCTTTATCAGCTAAAACTTTAGCAGTCTGTTGCTTGTAGTAAGCCAACTTTTCCTTAAGCGCCATATTTTGAGGCGATTTGGTTAACTCCTTTGTGGTCTTCTCAGCTTTTTCAGGATTCGTTAAATCATTAATGACCGCTTTAAAGGTATTTTGCAAGACTTGAACATTTTTAGCATCAATCGCAATAGTCTTGGTACCATCTTTATTCTCTTTTATGGCAAAACCAACCTCATATTGATTAAGATACTGTTTGAGTTTTTCCGTATTGACTTCACTATTCAAAAAAGTCTCAAAGTGTTTCGTCTCTTTTGTTTCAAGAAAGTGATTCCAGTTAGCTTCACTGTTAAACGTCTTATTTTCTTGTTTTAGCTGTGAGTGCATTGTGTGCTCTTCAATCAGCTGATAGATGGCTTTTAATACTAACTCCCCTGTGACCTTATACGTCTCTATCACTTTCATCCCAATACGTTCTTGATCCATAAGAATTCCTTTCTAGTCTGTAAAGCTGCTATATTTAGGCTGACTAACCAAGACATAACCATAAGTTGATTGCTTATCCTCTTTAAACGCTAGTGTTAAGCGAACAGTCTTTTTAACCCCATCGCTAGTTGCTTTTTGTACCACAAAAGTCATTTTGAATGTTTCTTTAACCTGGGAAATACTTTCAAGTATAGTTGATTGCAGTGTTTCATTGTCTCTTGCGGTTACTCCTTCGGCATTTAAATCTTTGGATAGGTAATCCGCTAGACGGCTAGAATCACCTGAATAGTAGGTGGCAATAAAATAACGCCCGACCACTTCAAGTTTCGGCTCCTCTTCTTGAAGGGTGAGGCGTTTTTCCACGCTATTTAAGTCCTGCTTGGTTGAGTGGAAAGAGTTAATAGCATAGGTTGATAGCCCGATAGCAATCACTGAAATCACCAACAAAAAGACAGAGAAAAGCGATATTGACCGTCTCGCTTTTTTTCGGTCGCCATCCTTTACTTGTTCAGTTTTTTGAGGTGCTGAGGTTGCCATTCTAAGGTCTTGTTTATCTGTTTTGGTGCCCTCTTGTTTATTAGAAAGCTTCTGAGCGCTAATCTTTCTACCAAAGGAAAAACGTTTCTTTTCTTTTTTTAAACCAAAACCTGCCAACGCCTCTTCAACATAGCCTGATAAGGGCAACTGAATGTGCTTGTTCTCTAAGATCTCACCATCACTTGTGACATGGTGAATCTCTAAGTTAAAGGTGTCCTTACGATCTTTTGCCCAAACCGATTGGTCATTAATATAGGAAAGGAGACCATCTCGATCAGAGATAGTGAGTACCTTATCCGTTTGTGTGTTCGTAACCTGAAACATCTAACTCATCTCCATTCTTTTCTTGGTGAGGATTTCTTGCGAATTGTTCTAATTCTTCAATACTCTTTCCTGACTCAGCCATTAAGGCAACAATATAGCTAGCCTTAGCTTCTTTGAGCGATTTTGTCAATTCTTTTTCTTTGATATTGAGCTGCGCCTTTTGGTCTTTAACTTTGACCAGGTCATTTTCCAATTTATCCATTTTGGCTTTTAAGCCTTCTGCGGTATTTTTTCGAGTTACCATTAATTTTCTCCTTCCGTTTCGGTGCTTGTTTCCGTTGCTTCAGTCGAACTATCCAAAATGCCATAGTCCCCTGTTTGGTCGGTTAAGATAATATTTTCTATCTTATTGACCTTATACTTGTCATTTTCTTTAACGTAGGTTAAGCGCAACGTTGCCGTATTAACCACGTCCTTTTGAGCAGTGTCATAGTTTTTCTTCTCATCTAACAAGGTATTGACATAAGTCACCTGAGCAATGACCTCTAGGCTATCCTCATTGATGTAAATGTCTGCGTTTTTAAACTCAAAATCAACGACAAAACCTTTATAGGTTTGGTTTTGTGGTTCATCTTCCGTCGCAACCGTCTGTTGGTATAGCGCGTCGGTCATGTATTCTTTATAACGGTTCCTATTTTCGCTCAGGTCTTTTTTGGTGTAGTAATTTAACAAAAAATTAGTTACTTGTTTTTGCGTGAGTGTACTGGTTTTCGTGCTCTTAGTGGTTTTGGTCGTCTCTTGCTTTGTTTGTGAACTTAGCGCCGACTGACCAAGGACAATCCCCACTGCAACAGCGAGGATAATCCCTACGACATAGCCCGCAATCTTAACCATTTTTAATTTCTTTGGATCAATCATGCGATCTCCTTTCATTTGATTATTTTGGTGGAATAGCAAAGGTAAAGTAAGTAGCGTTGGTTTTGACAGCCCAGTGAATTTGGTTTTGAACACCAGCATAATTACATTCTGAAACAAGGAAAGTGCCATCCTCATTGACATATTCCACATAACTAACATGCCCATAAATAGCATAGGTCGTATCAAAGCCACCTACTGTGGAACAAACCGCACCAGCGACTGGTGTGTTACTAAACGTCCAACCTCTCGCCACTAAATTTCTCACCCAATCTTGACCATTGCCAAGGTGATTATAATGAGGAGCGCCAGCTTCTACGAGGCGATTGTAGACGTACCAGGTACATTGACCAACAGGATAGGTGTTTCCGTCTAATGAACTTGTGACTGTCGCTGAAGAAGGATAGCTTGAGAGTTTAGAACTATAACTTTGCGGAAAATCAAATGAGGATTGTAAGCTAGAACTAGCCCCTCCTGTTCCATTTGGCGTTGGGTTCTTCAGATAACTTAACACTTGTTGGGCGTTATTCTGACGTTCCTTAATCTTATCGCCAGCATTGCCTTCCCAGTTGACTAAGAATTTCTCGGTTAGCTTATTGACATCCGCATCAGAGTGGAGGATTTCTTTTAACGTATTAATATAATAAGGGCTATCGCCATTTAACATGAAGTCTAGTTGAAGTTCCAAATCATACCATTTTTTATTTTTACTACTAGCATAGGTTAAAAGGGCTGTGTGACGAGTTGCTCCGTCACTAGTGTCCGTCCACATACCAAGTCCTAAACCTCGATGTAAGATATTTGCATAGCCACCGTTATAAATCGTTGGTCCACTCATGGCTAACCAGGACTCATCATCCCAGGAGCTATCACTCGCTCCAACTGGTGGATTAAGATAATCCCCTTCGGCTCGCTTAGCGGTGATAGAGCTTTCTGTCCAGAAGTTGCCTAGCATTGAAGCAACCCCATTTAGGGTTACAGCATCATCTTGTTTTTTCAGGTAGGCATAAATAGAGCTAATCTTTTTAGCAATATCTCCCTTAATGTTCATATCGGTAAGAACAGAAGTGGTCTGACTATAGCTTACTTTTTGAAAGTAAAAGCCTACGTTAACGTAGACCCATTCTTTCTTTTTCTTATTTTTCAGCTTATAGTAATAGACCTCTTGCCCATTACTAGCCCCTACGGTGCCAATTTCCTCGCCAGCTTTAATCTTATCGCCGTCGCTAATTCGTAGCCGAGCGACATTCTTATAGGTAAATTCAGCGGTCTTAGTCTTAATGGTCACATCTGAACCTTTAATGGAAATTGTCCCTGTCATCACTGCATATAGGCTATCTCCTTGACTGGCTTTTAAAATGGAACCATTATACATCTTTGTTTTTGACGTGTAACCAAACCGCTTCGTAATGGTGATGGTTTCCACTTGGTCATCAGCTGATTGATTGGTAAAAGGGCTGTCTAGGTCACTATAACCTGTATAATAACCGACTTCTTGAGCTTGTTCTAAGATTTCCTGGTATTCTTCCTGTTCCGATTTACTTAATTTAAGGTACTGATTTTTACTAGATGTGTAGAGGTCTTCCATCGTTTTCAGATTATCTGTATCCTTATTGAGTCCATCCCAAATCGTAGAGAGCAGTTCTCTATAAGTGTGGCTTGGCTCATAGGGATTTTTATTTTTAAGGTTATAATAGCTATCTAATTGATAATCCTCATACTTATAGCCCATAAACATCATGATGTCATCAATATTCGTCCAATAATCCACCTTATCAGTTGATTTCTCACGGTCAATTTTTGACACATAAGTCCAGGTATCAGTCAAATAAAATTCATTCTGCGACACAGTAGAACTACCGCCACCTGAGATAATCCCTAGTAAAGCGATGATAAAGAAAGCAGCAAACATGAACAAATAAGACTTAGCGGTTAGCGGATTTTTAAGTACCGTCACAATGGGTTTCCCCATCACTCTGGCGACTCGCCTTACCTTATCAACCCCTTGACCTGTTTTTGAGGCTTTCAGCCGTGCCCGCAAGCGCTGGTACTTATTTTTAACTTTGGTTTCCCAACGGTCGGGCGTTGCCGTTCTGGTAAAACCACGTCCACGGACAAAGTTATAAGTACGGTTACTCACCCCATAGACTCCCTGACCCGTACGTTTCCCTATTTTAAGACCGTAACGTCCAATACGTTTCCCCTGCTTTAGGCCAGCTTGAGTTTGTCTAATATCTTGACGAGCTGAAGCGATATCTGAAAGACTCTCATCCCCTTGAAAGGCACTATCTACATAGCTTGAGCCTTGACGGTGAGCAGCACGTCCTACTTTTTGGAGGTTGGTGCCGCCGTTTCGTTGAATCGCTGCCTTTTTATTGCCTTTAGCGACCTTCTTTTTAGCTTTTAGCCTCTTTAATTCCTTATCAGCAACTTCCTTTCTGGCTTTTCTCTTCTGTCCCAGGTAACGCTTTTCAGCATCCGTTTTTGGTTTTAATAACCGTTCGTCCCGCTTATCAGCCAACTGATACTTTTTCTTAGTCTCTTTGAGATTTTTCGTTGCTTGTCGATAGTCCTTTTTGGTTTGCTTAACGTCTCGTCTGGTTTGTCTTGACAAGTAGCCTCACCTCCTTTCTTTCTGTAAGCTTCATTAGGCATCTGTAGCAACCAGTTCAAAAATTTTGGTGTGTCTTGGGATTGGATTTTCAAACGGTACAACCGTTGCCCCTGCCACAATCAAACCTGTTCCCTTTCCTTTTGGTTTTTCGATGTAGCGAATTAAACTTGGGGTGAGGGTAATGGCTTTTGACAACGCCTCAAGGTCAGTTAGCTTATGTTTTAATAAAATCATAAACTCACTGTTAGAGACCAACTTGCGTCCTTCTTCTTTATTCATGAGGGTTTCAATATTTTGAGTAATGGCTGTTGGAACAGCTCCGTATTTACGAACCCGTGAATACAATTCGGTAAAGAACGTCGCTTGAGCTTCTTCTTTAAAGAAGAGTTGCACTTCGTCAAAATAAATGCGTGTGGTTAGTTTATGTTGTGAGTCAACGACCTGTTGCCAAATATAGTCTTGGATAACCATCATGGCAAACGGTTTGAGTTTCCCTGATAAGCGTTTCAAGTTGAAAATCACAAATCGCTCATTAATATCAACGTTTGTCTCATGAGCAAAGATATTTTGAGAACCTTTAGCATAGATTTCTGACTTCAGCGCTAACTCCTGTGCTTCAGGTTCTGGTTGTTCTTGGAGGACATTGTGCCAATCGACAAGCGTTGGGACACGTGTTTCAGACTCAAACCGTTTATATGTTTCCCGAGTCACACGGTCAATAATGGTGTGTTGCACATCCCCAACTTCATCTAAGATGGACTCAAATAAGCCCATCAGCAAGTTTGCCTTATCTCCAATTGGGTCTACGTTATCCTCATCATCTAATAGACTAGCATCTGGAAGATCTAGGAGATTAAGGTGGGAATTGGTTCCGACATAGATATCCACGAGCTGGGCTCCAAATGCTCGCCCAATATCGGAATACTCGTCCTCAGGATCAATAATCACTACGCGGTCATCTGGGTATTTCAATAGGGTGGGAATAATCTCCATGGTTTTAACCGTCACGGATTTTCCTGATCCTGATGAGCCTAAAACAACGCCTGATCCTGTTTCAAGGTCCGCTTTACGGTCAAGCATAATCACATTATTAGTGAGTTGATTTTGACCATAATACATGGCTTTTGGACTATTTGATTTCAAATCAAGGTTGGTAAAGGGAACCTGTGTGGCTAGATTAGCTGTAGTCATATCACGGACAAAACGCCGTTTGACATTTAAAAATGTGTGCCCAATTGGCAACACGGTATTAAGCCCCTCTTCTTGGTAGTAGTAACAATCTTCAAACTCAACACCATGTTTACGAGCAGCGGTTAAAACCTTATCACTGTTATTTCTAAGATCATCCTCATCGTCTCCTTTAATATAAACTGCAATCAACCCTGAAAAGGCTTTTTGGTCATTATCATCAATCGCTTCTTTCCAACGTCGAGTGGCTTCTGAGAGTTCTCTCGCACGACCACTAACCGCTAGCTCTGAGTCAACCCCTTCTTGCGCCCCTGAACGTTGCGCCTTAACCATGTCCGCTTTAATGGTGGTATCAGCATTATTAATTTTTTTGTTAAAAGCCGAAGGTTCATAAGGTTCTGCTTGAACGGTGATAGCTAACTCAATACCAATATCGGTTAATGATTTAATTAAGCGGTCTGTTAAGAAAGTTGGATAGGTTCTGGCATACATGACTTTCCCCATTTTGCCATTAATTCTGAAGCGGTTTTCTAGGAAATGAAGCCGATTAGGCGCAATAAAATCTTTGGCATGAAGCCCTGATAAGGCGATGTCTCGGTAATCGTACGGTAATTTATGCTTATCCAGTAACAGTTCCGCAAAAATATCTAAACGTTCTTTCCCTTCTAGCTTCTCAAAGGCGATATCCATTTGAGCATATTGGTTATGTAGGGCAGCTTCAATATCGTTAAACATCGCTTCGGCTTTGCCTCGATCGTAAGCATCCGCTTTGATGGTGACAAATTTTTCCACCTCAAAATTCTTAGAATCCGCTGAAAAACGACTCTCAATGATGTCGTTGTACTCTTGGCGAAACTCATCGAAACCATCGCCTGTTTCCTCGTACTTAATCTTGTCAATGGTATGATCCTCAATGCGTCGATTAATGACAAGTAACTGAAAAGTGTTCCCATCATCCAAGGTATTTAAGGCATCAGCGTGGGTCTCAATCACATCTAGCTTATCTTCTAAGGTTGAAGAGAGGTAAGCCACATCCCCTAGCCGATACGTCCGTGACCATTCGCTTTTAGCAATATGCATTAAGCCATTTTCAAATAAATTATTAAACTGAATTGCCTGTTGTGTTGAGGCTTTTAAGGTACGTTTTAAGCGTTTTTGACGTTCCTTTTCAGCCTTCGTTAATTTCGTTGACTTTTGTCCAATTTTTAAAATCATCTTTCGTAAAGTCATCTCCTTTCTGAAAATCGGTTTGATAGCTGCGCTTCTGAACTTTAAGGGTAAACATCACCCGTTCTCTTAGGGCTTCATCTCCCTTAATCCCATAAAGAATAAAGGGAAAAGCTACAGGAAGCGCTAGGATGACGCCAGCAATAAGCATCAAATTCTTTGATTGCCCTAGTAATGAAATGGCAAAGGCAATACCAACAGCAATCACAACTCCAAAAATTAAAACTACCTGCCTAAAGGTTGCCCCAAAGAAAACAGGTCTTTCGTACTGATCAAATTCCTTAAGGAATTCACTACCTAATTTGTTCATTGTTCTCCTTTCCAACAAAAAAACAAGCTCTCACTTGAACTTGTTTGTCATACTGTTTCTTATGATCCCCTATCTATTTTTGGATAAAATGAAATCATAACCAGGTCTATCTAACCTGTTCTCAACCATTTTATAAATTTCAAGAGTATCTGCTATGGTTATCAAATCTCTTAAAAATTCAATCTCTTCTCTTAAATTAGCAAAGAAACCTAGTCTAGCTATAGCTAAAAACTCCAGTTTTTCGTCGCTAAGTCCAGAACACTTTTCATCTAAATGACCTGAAAACTTTTTCATTGCTTCAAACATCTAATGTCCTCCTGTTATCTCTTAACGCAAGCGTGCAGTATCAACAGATAACTGTCAATATCACTCTTAGCAAAACTATATAGCTCTCTAGAAGTCCTAATCTGCTTCGTTTTCTGTATAAGTTTTCTATAACAAGCTTTCAATTCAGGATTAATGATGGTTTCTCCCAAAAAATCAGGATCTAAACTCTTAAAGCAAAACGTTACCATATGGAAATCTTCTTGAAAAGCAACGCTATCACTTAAACGATCAGCTAATTCTTCATCAAGTTGACCAAGGACAAATTCTTTGGTCCTTTTCAACGAATAGATTAAAAGTTTGATGTACAATCGTTCCTTATCAGTCATCTGTTAACCTCCAGTCACCTTACTTTTTCAAAAGAAAAAACAGCTCTGATTTAGAATTGTTTGCTTCTCCTCATACCTGAAAAACAGTTCAAAAATTAGACTAAACTTATCCTCATAATAAAGAGACCCACTCTCTATTATCTTCCATATCTCCAATATACTCTGCAAACAATTCTTTGTGATCGTCTTGGAGCTTTAGGAAATACTGGTCATAGTCTTTACTGTCTTTAAAGGCAGATAGCCCAAAGGCAAGATACCGTAACCATTGCTCAAGATACTCGCCATAAGCTTTTTGATCTAACTTTCCCAAATGAACAAGTTCAGTCATGTCTGACTGAAATAAATCAAGAATCGCCATGCCATAGGTTGCATCATGTTTAGCCTCTGCATATCGCCAAGCGTAGTGATAAGCCGAGCTGTCCATTCGAACTTCCAAAGGTAACTCTTCAATCTTTATGCGTCCATGGAGTAACCATCCATACAAAGGCTCTTCTAGTAACCTTTGATAAGGAGCGAGATAGGCAATTTCTTTTTTTAGTTCAGCATTTTCCTTTTGTAATTCTAAAATAGACCTGATATCTTGCTCTGGTCTTGTTTCAGCTTTTATTTGGTTAAATTCCTGCTCTATCAGTTTTTGTAAAAGTGTCATCTAATATCCTCCTCTATGAAACTTTCTATTTGGTTGATACTGAAAATCTTTAAGGGTAAGAACTTGTTCCACTAATTCTTTATGACGTTGAACACTGATAAGTCCTTTTTGGTAGCAAGTGTCATAAATCAAGCACCATAAGTCACTCACTATAGATAAGAACTCCTTTAGCAAATCCAGTAAGAGACGATAAATCATAGTTGCCACAATGATGTAGCTAGCCAATTTAACCACGGGTGAAAATAGGATAGCTTGCCCATTTGAGCCTTTTAAAAGCCAAGTTGTGGTTATTCCATCCAAGTACAGGGTGAGCACAAACGCTAAGTAACCGATCAGTATTTTCATAATCGTTCTGATCCCTGAAATATCAGATTGTTTAAATAACAATTTATTTTCAACTCGGCGCTTAGTGGCATTAAACGGTTTGATTTTAAAAGTGTTACTACCTCTAATCACTGTCCCACTTCTCGGATGTGAAACAAGCCGTCGTCTGACTAATTTCATATTTATTTAGACCTCCTCTTGTTATTCCTTATCTTTAAAACATTTTGATTTAGTAACGGTTCCATTTGGCTGAGGTAATCTTCTAAGACTTTTATCATTTTAACAAGTTCAATTATCCGTGTGGTTTCAACACCATCAATACTAACTTTATACCTATCCCATGTTACCTCCTTAATTGGTTCATAACTAACTGAAAAAGGGAGTGGAAGATCTACTATCCCCTCCAATAAGTACTTCAATTCTTTTTTACTGTTAACATAAAAAGGGAAAGAATATTTGCCCAACTCGTAAGTCAGTTCCCGATAATTGTTAAAACTAACTTCAATATCAAGGGTTCCTAATTCTGAAAATTCTGGAGTGATAGCAGTCAACGAGAGACTATATAATAAATTATATCCCCATAATTTATTATGTCGTTCATCAATCAACTCTACAAGACCTAGAGATGATAAGTTGCCTTCTATCAATTTTTTAAGTGCTCTCATCGTTCCTCCCTATCGGTTTTCGTCTCCTTTTCCACAAAAACCATTTTTCTTGGATCCAATCTCTACCTTCTTCATAAAGAAATTCTGAGCCACATGCTAACCAAATACCACCAATAAGTGAAAATAGTGACCATCGTATTACATTGTGTAAGAAGTAATAAAAGAAAGCAGTTCTTGCTAAGAAGAAACTGAGCCAAATCACTAGTTTCAACAAACCTCCCAAGAGTTGCTTAAACTGTTGCTTAATAGTCGCCTTTTTGAACCCTTTTAAGGTCCTTTCTGCTTGCTGGATTTGATTATCTAGTTCTCTCAACTCCTTTATTAAAGTAGCACGACGTTGTTTTAATTCTTCTGGTGTGTTCATGTTTTACTCCATTATTTGTCATTTTAACGTCACCTCTGAAAGAGGAAGTGTAATTTGAACGTTATCAATGACGGTATCATTTGGATTTTGTCCCTGTTTAAAATCGTCATACTCCCAAGTTTCCATCACTGTCATACTTGGGACAAAGGTATCAATCACCATGACAATTAAATCACGGATAGCCTCATACTCCTCTTGGGTCAAGGGAACAGCTGCTGCTTCGTTAGAGACAACAAAATCACAAAAAACACATTGATAACCGAGCCAATCTTCAATCCCTATGTTGACATCGATATAACGACCATAAGCCTCAACTAATAATAAAAGCAAGGCTACTTTTTCTTGTTCCTCGTCAATCACATCTGAGACACCGCCAACACTAGACCCTAAATTAGGTTCAACAAAGAAGAAAAAGGAACCATCATAATTGATCCGTTCATATTCTTCTTTCATTTCTTGTCGGTAAGTAGGTAAATATCTTGATAAAGCTTTCTTAAGGACTTTTTCCTTAAAAAGTGTAATCGCTTCTGATAATGTTGTTTGTTCAATTTTTTGTTTTAGTTTATCTGGTGTTAACATATTAGCTCCTCTTCTAAATGAAAAAACAGCTCTGATTTCAGAACTGTTTTGACTTATTGTATTTTGCTCTTTCCTTTATAAGGATATCTAATGGGATAGTGTTCATCTGAATACGATGATTTTTGAGTTCAAAACCAAACTTTTGATAGACATGATCACGGCGAGCTTGATTTTCAGGATCTCGCTCATCAACATGTGATAATTTGCCTATTATCCTCACCTTTTCTCCAAATAATTGACTCATATGGAATAATGCCTCTCGTAACAAAAAACTGCCATAGCCTTTATTAGGGGTCGCCATAAGAAAATCTCTAATCAATAAATAGTCTAATGTTCCAAGTTTATCCCCCTCTGTATCATGGTAATAAGCTTCCACGTTTAAGAAATTCAATAAATCTTTGCGATTATGTTTAAAATCATCATTTACCCTAAACTCAAGTTTGCTAATTCGTTTTAGATGATCAAGCGAATAAGACACACTCGCAAGCATATAGATGCCTTTTACAGACTGACAATAGAGTAACTTTTGGTCATTCTGATTGAACTCTTCAAAGTAAGATAATCGCTTTTTCAAAGCTTTATTTTCTCTTTTTAGAGTTCTTAACTGCTTATCATAAGTTGAAATCATTGAATAAGCTTCGGTTAACTTCCTTTTGGTCTTGAAAATAGCGCTCAAAGTCTTCATCTCCTTTAAGTGCTATTTTACCACGTTCCAAAAAGCTGAGCCATTTTTCCAACCATTTAGTATACTGTTTTTGGCTCAGCTGACCTATTGAATTCAAATAGTTCAAGTCAGACTGAAGTATTTTCAAGATTAGAACGCCATATTGGGAATCTCCCTTAGCTTCCACAAACCGCCAAGCGTAGGTGTAAAAAATATCATCATCTTGCATTAAACGAATAGCTTGTGGCAATTCACTTATTGTTAACTGCCCTTGTAAGAGACAATCCGCTACAACATCTCTCAGCAACCGATAATCATATTCATAGGGAGACAACCGTTTGACTTCACTTTCTAGAGCACTGATTTTCTCTTGAAAGTAATGGTATGCCTGTTCTTGATTAGTCATGTGTTTTCTCCTTTCCCATCAAGCAAAAAACACCTTGCTTTGATGCAAAGTGTTTGTCTATTTTATATACTTTAAAATTTACTCTTTCATATCAGCAACCGTAATTAGAATGGCTGCAATGAGCGATAAGCCCAGTAGCCATAATAGATTAGTATTGCTATAAACTACATCAAGTTCTGGTGAAGCAGTATCTAAAATTAATGAGTAATAAACAACTAAAGCTAAAGCCCAAAATATTGCAAAACCGATAAAGGTTTTTACCCAATTTAATAATGTAACTAGGATGAAAAATGGTGTCGCAACCACAAGCCCTAAAATCATTGTCAAAATAGAGAAGATAAATCCAAAAAACCTTCCTATTTTCCCAAAAATTCCCCAGACAGATAGTTTATCTTTTGTTTCTGTAGTTTCATGTTGTGCCATTTCTCTCTCCTCCCTAAGTTACAAAATTACACGATTAGTAAATCTTATCACCTATATTATACCAAAATCACACGAAAAGTTACATGGCATTAAGCAAGTTTTTAGCTAGGCGTTGGCTGCCAAATAAAAGAAATATATAAACAATTCCCTTAGCTATCGAAGCAAAAGCTTCTACAGTGTTTCCTTCACCAGCTTTAAACATAGCATCTGTAACTAAACCTGCATATATTAAAGTAATAACAACTAAAAGTAAGCCTTGAAAAGCATAAGCCGCAAATAGCTTAAGAAAGTTGATAGCCATTTGCCTAGTCTGTTCAGACATAAAGAAAGCAACAATTAATGGAGCTACTGCCTTTAAAATATACATTTGGAAAAAGCGGATAAAGACTAAAATATTAGTAGAAATATTTGCAACGTATGATGTAACATCACCTACCATTTTGACAACTTGCTTCATTACCCAGCCACTAACTCCCGATGTATCAACTTCAATGTCAAAATTTTTAAATGGGATAACATTCGTCACTAGTTTTATGGCTTGATTAAAGACATAGACAATGACATCAAAAATTTCAGCGGTGTAATAAACCAGAATAAAAGCAATCACATAGCTCAACGTTATCTCCATCCACAACTGAACCGTTAAACCACCGCCTTCTTGACCCAGTCGCTTGTTCCATGAAAGAACGTCCACTAAAAAGAAAGTTAGTATGATAATACTAGCGACGGGCAAGAGAGCTGTGTTAATTTTAGTGGCGTAGTCGTTAACCGTTGGACTATACTCAGCTAGCGATTTAGCGATATTGTCCATTCTTGACTTCCTTTCCCTTACATTGAGATACTATTGATATAGGTAATAATCGCTTGGCAAACACCTGCACCAATAACACCAAGGGCAGCTCCGTTTACCATACCATTTGACCCTTTTTCTTGGCGCATTGAGTCATTATTGTTACGCCCTCCAAAGAAGTCAATTGCTCCAGTTAATACCCAAACCAAACCCGTAATGGTTACGACGATTTGTACAACACGAAAAACACTAACTGCTGTAGACATAAAATTATTCTCCTTTAAAATTGAAAAGGGCTACATACCATATGTAGCCAAGTTAAAACAACGATAAAAAGACTGTAAATTGTCTTATCAGTTATTTTCACAGTCTTTATTGATAGAGCCTTACCTGCCCCAAGCAACAAGCCACCTAAGCGATTTATTTTGAGCACTATTTAGAGAAAAAAGTGACTTGCTGTTTGGAACAGGCAAAGCCTGTTCAAGTTAGAATAAGTTAATTTTCTTTACGTTTACGAATACCCACTAGTCCGACTAAAGTCATAAGAAACCCTGCAATCGTTGCGACAATACTTCCTGAAGTGTCTCCTGTCATTGGAAGAACACTTGATTTTACAATTTGTGGCGCTTCTGGTGTTGCTGGTTTATCATACGCAACAGTATGCACGTTCATCTTAAGTTGTGGTGTTTCAACCTCCATTTCAGTTGTCTTATTAATACCTACCTCATGTACATCCGTCTCAAGTTGTGGTGTTTCAACCTCCATTTCAGTTGTTTTGTTAACACCAACTTCATGAACAGTTGTTTCTAATTGTGGTGTTTGCACATCCATTGACGTTGTTTTATTAATACCTACCTCGTGAACATCTGTTTTAATTTGAATCGTTGGAACATTAACTTTTTGATAGTCAGGTGGTGTTGTAGGATCTTTCTTATAATTAGGTACTTCTGGTGGTGTTGGTGGTGTCAAAACAGGTGCTGCGACATCACTTGAAAAGGCAAACCAGAACTTACCGTATTCATGTCTCTTAGCATCTGCGCCAGCATCCATAACAACATCAAATGAGATAGTATCACCACTTGATACGACACCAACAGCTGCACCATACCAACGATTAGCTTGCGTGTCACCATCCCAATAATTATTCGGGTCAGTGGCTGGGTTGGCATCGAATCGTGAACCATTTGAAACATAATCATTGTAGTTACCGGCATAAAGAACACCATCTTTATAAATGACACTAGAACCACCAATCGTTTCAATTTTGATATTTGATGATAAGTTCTGAATCGATTCTCCATAACCACTTCCAGCATAAACTTCTGTTTTATTCAAAGAATTAAAAGCGATCAAAGCAGGATTCTTCTCATTAAATGTTATCACTTGACCTTTTTCATCAAAAAATTGAATAGACATTCCAATGTGACTACTTTGTGAACCATTTTGTTCACCGTTCTTATCATCGGTATCAAAATCAGATGAAATAAAGGTTACTGTAATGTTTGGATTATTGCTAATATGTAGTCCATTCACAGCATCTTTAGCAGTATAGACATAGACTACCTTATCAATTTTGACACCATTATAATAAGAATTTTTAAGGTTAGTATAAGTGACCGTCACACTCTCACCTTGGTGCAGAACAACTCGATGAGAATCTGTACTGTCATTAACGATAATTGACCCATCAGACTTGACAATTGTAACGTGGGCATCTGCTTCCGATTTGAAAATGAGTCCTTGAACGTAAGTCTGATTTAGATAGCCATCTTTACCTTTATTAGCTTCATATTCAGCTAACTTCTTATCATACTCAGCTTTATCAGCTTCATATTGAGCTAGTTTTTTCTCATAATCAGCTTTTAACTGAGCGTTATGCTCATTAACTCTTTGAACTTCAGCATCATACTTAGCTTTTAATTCAGAGTTTTTCTTGTCAATTTCTTGAATTTTAGCTTTGATTTCGGCTAATTTCTTATTGGCTTCTTCAATACTTGAAACAGTGACTTTGTTGCCAGTGATGGCTTGAGTAACTGCATTAAGAGAAGCCATCAAATCTTGCAGTTGCTTGTTAACACTATTTTGAGCATTGATAATTTCTTCAAGCTTTTGTTTTTGAGCTTCAGCATCAGCAGTCACATCTTCTGCTTTATCGTAATTTTGTTTCTCTGTTGTTGTAATCACAACGCCTGCAGATTCTGCTTTCTTTTTAGCTTCCTCAATGAGCTTATTAGCTTCTGCTTCTGCTTTCTTATCCGCAATCAACTTATTTGTTGCTTCTTCGATAAGTTTTTGAACTTCTGCCAATTTAGCTTTCGCTTCATCAATTGATGTGACCTTAATAGGACTCACATTAACCGTCAAACCTGCTTTTTGTGCTAAAACCTGTGCTTGTTTAATGGCTTCGTCAATAGATTGTTGCATTTGGGCAAAAGCCTCTAACTTATTTTTTTGACTTTCAGCATCAGCAGTCGCATCTTCTGCCTTATCGTAATTTTGTTTCTCTGTTGTTGTAATCACAACGCCTGCAGCTTCAGCTTTTTTCTTAGCTTCTTCAATCAGCTTATTGGCTTCTGTTTCTGCTTTCTTATCCGCAATCAACTTATTTGTTGCTTCTTCGATAAGTTTTTGAACTTCGGCAAGCTTAGCTTTTGCTTCTTCGATAGAAGTCACCGTTGTTGGCTTAAGTGTAACGGTTAGACCTGCTTTTTGAGCCAATTCTTGAGCCTGTTTGATAGCCTCGTCAATAGCTTTTTGTGTTTCCGCAAATTTCTCTGCTTCAGCTTTTTGGTTATCAGCATCAGCTTGAGCTTCATTAGGATTGGTATAATGGTTTTCACCATTCACTTCAACTTTGACCCCTGCATCATCAAGAATATCTTTCGTGTCTTCTACTGTCTGATTAATCTTTTCTTGCTCTGGTGTTGTTGCCTCAGGTAATTGTAGATTAGTCTCTTGTTTTGGTGTTTCTACCACTTCATCAGTTGAATCTGTTACGTCAGATGATGTCGTATCTTCTTTTGGTGTTTCAACGATATCACCAGTTGCTGGTGATGTTGTATCAATAGAGGGCATTTCTACCTCAACGCTCGTAGTAACAGATGGTGATACATCTGTTTGAGCTGCTGTACTATCTTGAGTAGCTGTTACTTCATCAGCTGAAACATGAGCGCCAAGAAAAGCGGTTGCTAGTGCAATCCCACAAACAAGACCATAAGCTTTACTTTTGCGGAAATATCCGTGTCCATTAGTTTTTGTCGTCATTTAACATACCTCCAATGACTATATTTTTTAATTTTAACTACAACAAAAGAACAGTTTAGTGACATGTTCAGGTCATTTCATTTAAAAGAAGATAAAGAGTAAAAAATGGGTAGTTTTATGACTTGCCTAGGTCAAGGAATAAAAGACGTTATGAAAAAAGCAAAAAACTCTATGACGATTGATAATCATAGAGTTGATTCAATATTATTAGTTACTTGCTATTTTGTTTACGACGAATATCAACTAAACCAAATAGGGTTAATAGACTACCTACAATAACAGCTAATACAGACCCCTTATCACCTGTTGTCGGTAGCACACTAGCTTTTTGTACTGGAATATTAGCTGTTGGTGTTACTATTTGATGACTAGTTTGTGTTGTAGCTGTTGATTGAACAGTTTCAGCTTGATAGCCAATAATCTTACCAGTCTCATCGATAATTGGAACTGGTGTTTTGCCTTGAGAAACAAGAGCATCATACTCATCTTGTAGCTGTTGTTTGTGTTGAGCATCAAGCACAGCTTGATAAGCTTTAGCGGTTGTTTCGTAAACCGTTTGAGCAGCTGCCTGTTTCACTTGTAACGCTTTAAGCGTTGTAAGTTCAGCTTCCAATTTATCAAGAGCTTTCACCAAGTCAGCTTTTGCCATCGCTTCTTTTTCTTTAGCTTCTGCTAATCGTTCGGGAGCATGTTGCAGACTTTCTAAATAAGCTTGCGCTTGTGTTAGCTGTTCTTTAGCATTTTCAACATTATCCTTAGCTGTAACAACAGCATTTTGAGCAGAAACCAAGTCAGCTTGTAATTGAGTTAGAGTTGCTTGAGCCTGTGTTAAAGCTTCTTGTTTGGTTTGTAAATCAGCTTGCCTAGTAGCTAAAAGCTGTTTAGCATTATCCAAGTTTTCTTTCTTTTGTTTGATATCGGCATTCAAATTAGCAACAGCCTCATTGGCTTTTTCTAAGCGTGTTTGCGCTTGATTATAAGCATCCTGTGCTTGTACTAAATGAGCTTGTGCTGTCGGTGTTTGAACAGCAACTGATTGGGCTTGTGATAAGACTTTTTGTGCAGCCTCAAGGTTTGTTTTGACAGTATTATAAGCTTGTTTTTTAGCTGATAAAGTAGTGTCAGCAACATTTAATGCTTCTTGTGCTTGCGATAAAACTTCCTGTGTCTTTTCAAGACTTGCTTTGGCAGCCTCAAGTTCTTTTTCTATATCACGATTTCCAATATTAGCATTAACATCAAATTTTGTGTTATCTTGAACTTGTTTATCAGATACACCTAAAATATGAATACGCCCTAAAGGTAAGCTATGACCATTAACGACATAATTTAAGATACTGAAATCAATTCCAATGTATTTAGAAGCAGATTGTCCATAGAAACCACCAACTCCAGTCAAAGAAATGGTATGTCCCCAGGAACTCGTGTCATCATCAAACAACATTTCTAATATAGTATTGTAAAGAGCACGCTTCAGGTCATTCATTGTTAAAACTTTTTCTGGATTGAAATATCCTGAAGAAAAGTTCTCATAATGATTAACCCCTTGAACTGAATACAAGCCAAATTTCGCAGCAGCAGTTGGAATAGCTGTCGTATCATGACCGAGTTCTTTCGAAGTATTTGCCACCTCATCCGCAAAAGCCATAGCAGATGAATTAGTTACAACTAACTCTGCACCGAGTGCTGAACGCACTTGATTCAGTAAGTCAACTGCAAATTGTGTCAATTCACGGCGTTGTGCCTCTGTCAAATGATTAACATCATTAATAACAACACGGTCTACATTGTTAGATTTATAAGCATTATTAGTCAAGCCAGCTTTAGCAGCTTCTTTTAAAGCCTGTGAATTTTCGGCTGTCCCGTTTAAATAGAAATCTTTTAATTTATCACCATAGCCACTAGGAATAGTAATAATATTATGATTAGCAACCTCATCTAAAAGATTGTCTACCACTTTTTGGGCATCATCTACATTGGTTTGAGCTTGATTTTGGGCAATTGTTTTATCATTGACATCAGATTGAGCTTGATCTAAATCAGTTTTCTTATCCGCAAGTTCTTGCTCTGTTTTATCAAGTTCTGATTGGGCTTTATCAATCGCATCTTGACGATCCTTGTCAGCCTTATCAGCCTCTTCTAATTGGTCTTTGGCAGATTCAAGGTCATCTTTCTTAGTAGCTTCATCTTTTTTAGATGCTTCTGCCTCATCCAAAATATCTTTTGAGCCTGTACCATCTAAGATGTCTTGAGCTTGGTCTACTTTACTTTGCGCATCATTGACTTGGTTTCGAGCATCATCAACCTGATCTTGAGCTTGATCGACTTTATTTTGGGCGTTGTCGACAGCACCTTGAGCATTGTTGGCATTTTGTTCCGCCTGCTCTTGGTCTTTTTCGGCTTGATCGACTTTATTTTGGCTATCAGTAACCCCATTCGTCGCATTTTCGATTTCTTCAGGAGTTGCTTTATCAACTAAATCTTGAGCATTATTCGTATCTTGTTGCGCTTGATCATAAGCATCTTGAGCGTTATTAGCATTTTGTTGCGCATTATTAACGGCTTGATTTTGGTTATCAACAGCATTGTTTGCTTTATCAAGTTCACCTTTAGCATTATCAACATCAGTCTGTGTAACAGCTGTTGTAACGCTTTGATTTTGTTGTTCCTCAGCTAATGTTGCGGTTGAATCAACTTCATCCGCATGAGCTGTTTGTGCCAAAGTGGCACCTGCTAAAAGAGCTGTGGCAGCTACTGTAACTTTTGCTTTCTTCATAACGTCTTTTACTCCTGTATTCATATTCTTTTTACTCCTTTTTCCTATCATTCTTTCAAAAAACTTACATTGCTCGTTTTTTCTTCCAGAAGAAGTCAAGTAATCCAATAAGTCCTGAGCCTAGAAGACTAAGAAGCGTTCCGTTTGTTGATCCTGTTTCTGGGAGGGTAACCATTTTACCATCAGCCGTTTTGAAAGAGACTGTGCCGTTGGCGTTTTTCTGACCACCAAATTCACTAGCTTCAGCTAAACGAGTATTTCCTGAAGCATCTTGAACCAATAACTGACCATTTTGTGTGCCCACAACTGTTTGATTAGGCGCAACAACTTGTGGTTTCACTGTCATATTCCCTTGGTCATCCTTATTGACGGCATCATCAGTAATTGGTGGAGTTGGAGTTGTTGGTTGAGATGGTTCGTTAGGTTTAGTCGTCTCTTCACCTGTTCCAGGATTAGATGGGGTCTCTGTATCTCCGCCTGTTCCTGGGTTATTGTCACCACCAGAATTATCCGTATCACTACCATCTGTCGATGGTGGCGTACTTGGATCTGTTGGTTGATCAGGAGTCGTTTCACCTCCTGTATCACCACCACCCGTATCTGGATTAGTAGGTGGTGTTCCTGGGTCTGTTGGAACATCTGGAGTTGTTGGCGGTGTGCTTGGATCTGTTGGCACATCTGGAACAATTGGTGTGCTTGGATCAATAGGTTGCGTCTCAGTAACCACCGACACCTCATTAAGTGTTTCTGGACTACTTACCTCATCAGCTGAAGCTAAGCCTGCTTGCGTAAGGGCAACAGTTGATAACGTAAGTGCTGCTAAAATTGTCTTTTTTGTCATAAACTTCTCCTTATCAATACTAATCAAAAACAGTTAGACAGCTTTTGAAACGACAAAATCGTGTTAAAGTGTTAAAGCATTAAATTTTTTGACTGATACGTTTCATGCCTAACTGATTTAGTGATTAGTTCATTACATTTTTTTGGTTGGGCGATGATAGCCATAACCTGTTAACAACAAGTGACTGCTACCATACCGTTTGACTTTTTCAGCAATAATTTGCCGATCTCTTTTGATGACTCTTATGTTGCTATAGATTTTGCGATAGGGGTAAATGATATTCACTTCCAATCGTTCGCCATTAATAATGCCAAAATCCTTTTTGATAGCATATTGATGCTTCAAAATCAACTCAGAGCCATCATCTAGTAGGGCAGTAGCCCCACCTTGTAAACCTAAGGTTTTTAAATCCCTTAGAGTGACTTCATTTTTTATTTCAAATTTCATTCCCTACTCCTTAACATCCATTTGAAAAGCGAATTGACGCTGTGCTGAGAAGAAAATCATTCTTCTACTGTGTTTTTTACGCAGAGCTTGTAGGTTACTCACTCTTTCTTGAAGCTAGGACAAGTCAACTAACTTCAAGAATACTCTGTGATCAGCACTAGATATCCTTTTCTAGTTACGACACCGCCCCTGTTTTTCTTTTATGCTTAGATCACTGCTAATCAGGGCAGTGGTGGCTATTCAGTTATCAAAGAACCTAGGTAGTTTAGTGACCTGCCCAGGTCAAGTAATTCTTTCTAGTTTTCTTGGTTAGGTTTGTGAAGAACTTGGAAGAAATTTGACCAAACTTCAACAACAAAGTGCTTTTGACCATCTTTCTCATAATTTCTTGTTCTAATTTCACCTTCCAAACTGATAAGTGTTCCTTTAGCAGTCCAATTAACAAGGTTTTCTACTGCTTTTCCCCAGATGATACAAGGAATGAAATCAGCATCATTTCCTGCACCACCTGCTTTCTTTTTACGATTAATCGCTAGAGTAAAGCGAGCGTAAGTACGCTTATCTGGTGTTTGATAAAGTTCTGCTTTTTTGGTCAAGCGACCAATTAAATCAACATTATTCATCACTTCTCCTTTTTGAAATTAATACAGTCACTTCATCATCTGCCATGAGAGGCGCATGATGACTTTCAACAGCAATTATGGTAATGCCAACAAGAGCTGTAAAACTAGCAATAACAAATACAATACTAAGCATCAGTGTCTCTCCTCTCTCATCACTCATCCACTAGGAACCATTCAGTCGTTTTAAACTTCCCTGTGCGATAAGCTAATCCAAACTGTGCTTTTGAAGCGGTGTACTGTTTTTTCAAAAGTTTATCCCCTTTTGAAAGGTTCTCATACTGTTCAGATGACAAGGTTTCTTTATCGCCTTGCTCAGAGGTTAATTCATACGTTTTCTCATCACTATCAAGGTTCGTTTTAACTTGTGTCACTTTATATTGTGTTGTTATGATTGATGGATTAACGTAAGTTTTTGCGCTGGGGCTCATGAGCATCAATCCGTGTACAACACAAACAAATAATGACGTAGCACTTATCGCAAAGATAAGGAATGAAAAGGCAAACCCTAAACCAAATGGATATAAATCTAAGTAACGTATCACTTTTGATAATGAGTATCCGAAAATGATGAAACTAACTAAAATACCGATAGCTAGAAAATGATAATCAATCATCAGTGTTCTCCTTTATTCTTTAACTGCTGTTTCACCAGTTCCTCTACACGTTTCATACGTTCCTGATGGCTAAGATCGTTATCTTCGAATAGAGATTTTGGAATTGCAATAAACTTCTCTTTTGGACTACGACCAACGGTTAAAATTTTGTTACTCATGTTGTAGCCTCCTCAACTGTTCTAAAGCTTCAGATAGATTGTCATCTGGAATCAAATAGCCATTGACACAAGCTTTTTCAACTTTATTCAGATAGTCAGACTCAATAATTTCAACAACTTGACCAGAATCACTATCCTTTAACTGATAGATGCTTCCGCCCAAGACCTGCCTTGATAAAGATAATTCAAAAGTACTACCGTTTAGCTCTTTGATTTTAATAACTTTTGGATTATCTCTCTGTACAGTACAAGGAACATCAGGTATGGAGTTTAGCAGCCTCAGCTCTTCTCTTAAAACAGCTATTTCATCAGCTAAATCACGAGAAAGCCAATCAGCTTGTGCTGGATTTTCTGCTCTTTGAATAATGTCTTCTATGTCCTCCAAACGCTTTTTAAGCCGCTTTGATAAAATACTTTTCACAATAGCCGCTTCAGTTTTTGGCTTATCAGTCTTCTCTTTTTGATATTCTTGAGAACCGTTCTTTTGAGCTTCAATATCATCAGGAATTAATGGTCTTTTATCTTTCTTTAAAAACTTCATTTTCTATCTTCCTAACTCCTATTTGTGATTAATGACGGCTAAATGAAAGCTTGTCTTCTCAACAACTGGGCTTTCATAAAGCTGATGATAGTTATCCGTGTTCACCTCAAAATGAATTTGAGCATCTTTTAATCGATTTTGGATAACTTGGTGATACGTTTGAACCAACTCCGTCGTATCAAAAGCTTGGTGATAAGCTTCTCTATATCGTTCAGGTAATATATCATGTTTAGCCACAATGACTAAACGTTGGTTAGCATAAGGCTGAGGCATTAAATCTTTGGAAATTGAGAGGTGCTCTGGCTGCCCCTGATACTCAAACTGAATATCAATAGTGCCATGATCATAACTTAGTAAGAAATCGTGAATCAATTCTTCACTAGACTCAGCGTACAACTTAAAGCTATCAGCTTGATACTGAAAGAATCTAGCAAGAATGGTGTCTAATCCTTGAGATAAGTTATCAAGATAACTCATCGCCAAAAAAGCTGTGATAATGATGGTCCCTATGACACTAACTTTTAAAATGTTAAGTAATGAAGCCCCAGACGGTAAGAAACCATAAGTAAGAGCAGTCGTCACCAGGAACACTAAGGCTGTCAGTTTCAACAAGCCTTTAGCAGGATGAACACATCGATCTAGTTGGTGGTGCAAGTTGGTTTTAAACGTTTCGTTAAACGGATTGTCACTCATTCGCTACCACCTCCATACCTCAATTCGGCTTGCTTATGGGCAATGATTTTAGCTTCTAATCGTCGTTCTTCTTTGAGGTTCTCAAGCATCTTCATGAGATAAGCTAGAGGATGTTCACAGTCATAAGGCATTCGTTCAATCATCTCAATCACTTCGTGGCTGGTGACATACTCTTCTGTCAAATACTGACCAATCTGCATTTTCTGTCGATGGGTTAAGGTATAGTGTTGAGATTCGCCTGAAAAAAGATCAATTTGACAAAACTTCCCGTTATAACGATCTGCAATGACATTTAGCAATGAGTAATATTTAGGGGGAACGTACTTAAGCGATTGATTTTGGGAAGAATGACAATCAGCTCCAGCAGGTTGAGAAAATTCGTCAGAATTTTGCTCAGCCTTTCTAGAACTATAATTATCTTTACTAGAATCAGTTTTACTAGAGTCTTTATAATTCGGGTCAAAATCGTTAACTGCACCCGTTAAATCTTTTGACACCCCCCGTAAATTATTTTTACGGGGTCTATTCTGACGTTTTTCGATTCGTTTTTGAAAGGCTTTTTCTTGACGTTCCAAGCGTTCTTGCTTGTACTTTTCAGCATCATAAGTCATGACCTGACCAATATAAATACGGTTTGCCAATTGACCATCTGCATTTGAGAATTGACTGTACTCATAAATTAAGCCATAGTCTGATAGATCTTTTTTCAGTTTGATAGCAGTCGGTTTTGAGCAATTAAAATACCGTTGGATTTCTGCATTGGAAAATTCAATATAAACACGTCCTAATTCGTCTACCCAGCCATTTTTAGCAGAGAGTTCTAAACGATTTTTCATCATGCTATACAATACCTTGCAGTCTGACTTAAGCTTTTGATAATGAGTATCCTCCCACAGCACCCAAGCCATTGGAAAAAAGCGTTCAGATGTCTGCATCTGCTCCAGCGTAATAGCAGAAAATTGTTCTAATCCAATCATTATCTCACCCCCTCAAAAAACTCTTAAGCTCAAGTTGCCGTTTTCAGCAATACAAATTGTCTTTTCCACCTCCAACAACTCCAGTGCTTTAACGACTCTTTCTCGTGACCAGCCTGTCTGTTTCATGAGATCAACAACAACCATATTTTGAGTTAACTTAGCATTTGGTGTCATATCTTGTCCTTTCTTTTGTATCTTAATATTTCAATACTAAATCTTATTTTTGGTCTTTTAGAACAGTCCAAAGTGTTTAAAGATCAAGTAAAGAGATGTGGTCATATTCATCACAAAGAGAATTAAAACAATTCCTGATGGTTCTCTACGATAATACCGAATAACAAACATGGCGTAAAAGACCATAGCAAAACCAAACTTCAAAGTCTCGATCGTTATAGCGACATTCAAAGGTTTTTGTGCCATCACGAAGTGCTTCAAAATAGTCTGGGTGGCATTTTAAATCATGCTGCATTTTAGTTCTCCGTTATCTGTTTGAGAATAGCTTTTTCCTTCTTATCTAGCTCCATATATTCCTGTAGCAGTTCAGATTTTTTGTGACTGATAGAAAATAGCTCTTGAATCCATTTTGCTGGAACAATACCCTCTAGACTTACTAGTGTTTGTGCATCATCAAGACCTAGCAAATAAGGAATTGATACTCCAAAATAATTAGCTAGTTTTATAGCATTTTCTTTTTTAGGCGTCCTAATACCTTGATTGTAAGAACTTAAAGCACCGTAAGGAATGTCCGCTTCTTTACTAATCTCTTTTAATTTTTTTCCAGATTTTATAATTAGCTCTCGTATTCTTGTTGGTGGTTTTTCAAAAATATCATCAGGTCCTAGCATGATTCTCTCTTTCGTCTGTTATATGGTTAAGTCTAATTCTTTTGCGATAGCTTCGATGACGTTAACTGTAACGCTATTACCAGCCTGCTTATATAGCTGACTATTACTATTAACTTGACTGGCTCTATCAAAAGCCCAATCTGGAAAACCTTGTAGTCGCCAACACTCCTTTGGAGTGAGTTTTCGAATACGGTGGTTGTTTTGCAATAAGTTATTTTCTTGCCATGACTGACTGGATAATGTTGGGGAAATAACGTGCCTGCCACCCTTGTTATAGCCTCTTCCTTTTTGAATAATCTTCGGTTCTTGATCTCCACCTTGCATTGTGGATAAGGTTGGTGCCAATCCGTTACTTGAATAAACTCGACCTGATTGTTGACGTGCCGATGGTAAACGTCCTGCAATCACAATGCCATGTCTATCTTGGCTAGTCAGCGTAAACATCGATTCTCCATCAGTTTTAAATCGTCTACCATTTTGACGCTTTTTAGCACGATCAGGTGTTAACACAGGAATAGCTATTTTACTGCCTTCTCCCTTATTTGTCGTTACTGTTGGCGAAGGAGTATCTATTCGATAAACTTCGCCATTCATCCCTCTACCACTTGGATTAATATTACCTAATCGTTTGGGTTTGCAAGAATCAACTGTTGGGCTCTCTCCTCTGATAGGAAATGTCGTTCGTTCACTTCTTCCTCTAAGATGTCCGATAATGAACACTCGCTCTCTGTTTTGGGGAACTCCGAAATCTTTTGAGTTAAGTACCTGCCATTCTGCATCATACCCCAATTCATCAAGCGTGGAGAGGATTGTTCTAAAAGTTCTCCCTTTGTCGTGAGATAGTAAGCCTTTGACGTTTTCAAGGAGTAACAATGGTGGTTTGATTTCTTTAGCGGCTCTTGCGATTTCAAAGAATAACGTTCCACGAGTTTCATCAAGGAAGCCTCTTCGTTTTCCTGCAATAGAGAAGGCTTGGCAGGGGAATCCTCCACAAATGAGATCAACTTTTCCTCTGAATTGTCGCCACTCTTCGTTTCTGACTTTTGTAATATCATGAAATTCAACCTCTCCTTCTGTATGATATATGGCTTTATAACTAGCCCGTGCAAACTTATCGATTTCACAAAAACCGACACAATGATGTCCTAAACGTTCTAATCCCATTCTAAAACCACCAATGCCAGCAAATAAATCAAGAAAGTCCATAAATTAATTCTCCGTATTATTCTAGTACTAATCTAAGATGAATCCTCAAAAAACATAACTGGGTGAGGATAAAAATTATTATCAAATAACGTCAACTGAACAACATTAGTGTGATATGGTGCTGAATTAAAGACTTGTTCTTCTACCATTTCTTCTGGTGATCCTAAATCATTCTTACTGTTGTCATCAGAAGATTTGACTTCAAAAATTTCTAAAGTGTCAATATCCATCACGAGTTCTAATTCATCAGCCATTAGTGTGTGTCCTTTCATTTTGATTTAAAAACAGAAAAAAGAGAAACAGATTTCTCCGTTCCTCCTTGGTTTTCTCTATTTATTTTTCGTTTCCCAAAACTCTAGACACTTACCTTGCAAAATCTTATTTTACTCCCTATTATACATAAAAGCAGATTTTCTGCAATTGTTTGCCTTTATATCTTACAACTTTTTTGACAAAAAATTTTTTATTGTTATGAGATCGCTTAAATCAAGCTTTTATGACCATTTTGGGGTTTAAAAACTAAATTTTTTTCAAAAAATCGCTTGACAATATCTGCAAGCGGTTGCATAATATAGGTGTAACAATTATATTACTAATCTTTCTCTAGGAGGGGAAATCATGAAGAAGAATACATGGAAAAAAATGGTCCTTGCTGGTGCAGGTCTTACACTCGCAGGTAGCGTATTAGTCGCTTGCTCAAATTCCTCATCAAATAGTTCAAGCTCTTCATCAAGCAAGACTATTAAATTATGGGTTCCAACAGGCGCTAAAGAATCTTATTCAGAAGTCGTTAAACAATTCGAAGAAGAATCTGGCTACACTGTAAAAGTTGTTGAATCAAACGATTCAAAAGCACAAGAAAATGTAAAAAAAGACCCAGAAAAAGCTGCTGATGTCTTTTCACTCCCACATGACCAACTTGGTCAATTAGTAGAATCTGGTGTTATTCAAGAAGTTCCAGAAGAATATGCCAACGAAATTGCTGAAAACGATACCGACCAAGCAGTTGCTGGTGCTCAATACAATGGTAAAACATACGCCTTCCCATTCGGTATTGAATCACAAGTTCTCTTCTATAATAAGTCTAAACTTTCTGAAGAGGATGTTACTAACTATGAGACAATTACAAGCAAAGCTACATTTGGTGCTACTTTCAAATCAATGAATGCTTACGCTACTGCCCCACTTTTCATGTCAGTTGGTGACACATTGTTCGGAAAAGACGGTGAAACAGTTGATGGCACAAACTGGGGTAACGAAGCTGGTGTATCTGTCCTTCAATGGATTTCAGACCAAAACTCAAACAGCGGATTTGTTAACCTAACAGCTGAAAACGCTATGTCTAAATTTGGTGATGGTAGCGTTGCTGCGATCGAAACAGGACCATGGGATTTGTCAGCTGCACAAGAAGCTATCGGTGAAGAAAATCTCGGTATCGCTGTTTACCCTACTGTAACAATCGGTGGAAATACTGTTCAACAAAAAGCTTTCCTTGGTGTTAAACTTTTTGCTGTAAACCAAGCACCTGCTGGTTCTGACACAGACCGTATCGCTGCTTCTTACAAACTTGCTTCAATGTTGACTAGCGCTGAAAGCCAAGAAAACCAATTTACCTATGAAGGACGTAACATCATCCCAGCAAACAAAGAAGTTCAAGAATCTGATACCGTTCAATCAAACGAATTGGCACAAGCAGTCATCAAGATGGCATCATCATCTGACTACACAGTTGTTACACCTAAACTTAGTCAAATGACAACATTCTGGACTGAAAGTGCTGCTCTTCTCAGCGATGTCTATAATGGTAAAATTCAAAGTAGTGACTACCTCACTAAATTACAAGAATTTGACGCAGATTTAGCTGCTGCTGAGTAAGACGTATTAAAGTGGGGAGTCACTTCCCCACTTTATTTTTAGGTTAATCATTATAGAAGTTATTGCTAAGATATTTAAGCTTAAAACTTTTAGCAGTGACTTCCAATAATGATGTAAAAGGAGTTTTGTATGATTAATTCACAATATTTTGACAGTGTACCTGTTAAAGAAGTTTTCAAAAAAGGTGGCTTTGATACTAAACTGTCATTTCTGATTATGGGATTTTCAAATTTCTATCATAAACAGATTATTAAGGGATGTTTATTCTTACTTTCAGAAATCCTATTTTTGATTGCTTTTGTTACTTCAATTATTCCGAGTTTGCAAGGGTTAATCACTTTGGGTACGCAAGAACAAGGACTTGTTGAGAAAACAGTTGGTGGCATTAAGATGAAAGTCGCTGTTGAGGGTGATAACTCAATGTTAATGCTAATCTTCGGTTTAGCAGCCTTGATTTTCTGCCTTGTCTTTGCTTACATTTACTGGTGTAACCTAAAAAGTGCGCGTAATCTTTATGTTCTAGATAAAGAAAACAAAAAGATTCCAACGTTCAAAGAAGATTTTGAAACACTTGCTAATGGTCGTTTCCACATGACTTTGATGGCAATTCCAATGATTGGTGTTCTGCTCTTTACCATCTTACCATTGATTTACATGATTTGTTTGGCATTTACAAGTTATGACCACAATCACCTACCACCAAAGAGTCTCTTTGATTGGGTTGGTTTCACTAACTTTGGTAATATCTTCAACGGTCGTATGGCAGGAACATTCTTCCCTGTGCTTTCTTGGACCTTGATTTGGGCAGTATTTGCCACAGTAACAAACTTCTTCTTTGGTATTATTTTAGCTCTTATTATCAATACTAAAGGTTTGAAATTGAAGAAAATGTGGCGAACAATCTTTGTTATTATCATTGCGGTGCCACAATTCATTTCACTTCTTATCATGAGAAACTTGCTTAGCGATGCTGGTCCAATCAATGCTATTCTTGAAAAAATCGGACTCGTCTCAGCTGCCAATCCATTGCCATTCTTATCTGATCCGCTTTGGGCCAAGTTCTCAATTATCATCGTTAACATGTGGGTTGGTATTCCTGTAACAATGTTGGTTGCTACTGGTATCATCATGAACTTGCCACAAGAGCAAATTGAAGCTGCTGAAATTGACGGAGCAAGCAAATTCCAGATTTTCAAATCAATCACATTTCCTCAAATTTTACTGGTTATGATGCCGAACTTGATTCAACAATTTATCGGTAACATCAACAACTTCAACGTTATCTACCTCCTTACTGGTGGTGGTCCTACTAACTCTAATTTCTATCAAGCTGGTAGCACAGACTTGCTTGTTACATGGCTTTACAATTTGACAGTTACTGCAGCAGACTACAACCTTGCTTCTGTTATCGGTATCATCATCTTTGTTCTTTCTGCCGTGTTCAGTCTTCTAGCTTACACAAGAACAAGTTCTTATAAGGAAGGGGTTGCGAAATAATGAAAAACCAAAAACGATTAAGATTGACGTTTGTCTATATTTTACTGATTGTTTTATCAATCATCTGGCTCTTTCCAATTGTTTGGGTTGTCCTTACAAGTTTCCGTGGCGAAGGAACAGCTTATGTTAACTATTTCATTCCAAAAACTTGGACGCTGGATAATTATATCAAATTATTCACATCAGATGCCTTTCCTTTTGGACAATGGTTCTTAAATACATTGCTAGTTGCAACAGCATCTTGTATCATAGCAACCTTTATCACGGTTGCTATGGCTTACTCACTCAGTCGTATCAAATTTAAACACCGCAACGGTTTCTTGAAACTAGCACTTGTGCTTAATATGTTCCCTGGCTTTATGAGTATGATTGCCGTTTACTACATCTTAAAAGCCTTTAACCTTGACCAAACACTTCTTGCCCTTGTCTTGGTTTACTCAGCTGGTGCAGCACTAGGCTTCTATATTGCCAAAGGGTTCTTTGATACAATTCCTTACTCACTTGATGAATCTGCCATGATTGATGGAGCAACACGCGCTGATATTTTCTTTAAAATCACACTTCCTCTTTCAAAACCAATTATCGTTTATACAGCGCTTATGGCTTTCATCGGACCTTGGATTGACTTCATCTTTGCTAAGGTTATCTTAGGAGATGCGACAAGTAAATACACCGTTGCCATTGGACTCTTCTCAATGTTGCAACAAGATACCATCAATGATTGGTTCATGTCATTTACAGCAGGTTCAGTTATTATCGCCATTCCAATCACATTACTCTTCATGTTTATGCAAAAATACTACGTGGAAGGTATTACAGGCGGTTCTGTTAAATAATCTAAAACCTAGCATTTCCCCTTCTAAATTAATTATCAAAAACAGCTTAGAACGATTCTTCCAAGCTGTTTTATTTTTACTACATTATTAATTGTAGTAGAAAATTTTGTTTCTTACCAAAATTCGCGTAAGAAATCATCTTTCAAACGTTCACGGTAAAAGAGTTCGTTGAGGTCATCTTCCTCGAAAACGCGAAGCAAATTGAGCATATCATAAGCTAAATCTAGTTTTGGTAATTCCTTGCGAGGAATCCATTTAATTTCGCCCTCGTCAGTCGAATGAATATCACCGACGTAGTCAGAAGCTCGATATAAGAAAACAAGGTAGCGTTCATCTTCTTTAGTGTACCAATGTTTCATTCCTACTAATTGTGGATCGTTAATCGTCAAACCAGTTTCTTCCTTAACTTCACGAATAACAGACTCAACCAAACCTTCGTGTGGCTCAATATGCCCTCCAGGAAGCGCATAACCAGACCAACGATAACGTTTTGGGTCACGAATCTGCATGACAACATTTCCCTGACCATCCTCAATTAAGCACATATTTGTTAAAATCACACTCTGTGCACGTGACATATTTTCCTCCGAATTCTATTCTCTACGCTAATACTTAATATTAATTGTTTTTAGGGTGTTCTAAAGTGAACTTTTACATGAATCTCAATTCTAATCCAAGGCTTTCAATTCTAATACCATATCACGCAATTGGGCAGCAAGTTCAAAATCGAGCATTTCTGCTGCTTCTTGCATTTGTTTTTGAAGTTTCTTAATGGTCTCTTGACGTTCTGCTTTCGTCATAGCATTGTAGTCTGGAATATCTTCTGTGACATCTGTATCAGAACTTTTCGAAATGGCAATCAAATCGCGAATATCTTTTTTGATTGTTTGCGGAATAATACCATGTTCTTCATTGTAACGCATTTGAATTTCACGACGACGCGCAGTTTCGTCCATGGCTTTTTGCATGGATTCTGTAATCTTATCAGCATACATGATAACATGCCCCTCGCTGTTTCGCGCTGCACGCCCAATCGTTTGAATAAGACCACGTTCATTGCGCAAGAATCCTTCCTTGTCCGCATCAAGAATGGCAACCAAACTTACTTCTGGGACGTCAATTCCTTCACGAAGCAAATTAATCCCAATCAAGACATCAAAAACACCTAGACGCAAATCACGAATAATCTCCGTACGTTCCAACGTTTTAATATCTGAATGCATATACTTGACTTTGACACCCATTTCTTTGAGGTAATCGGTCAAATCTTCTGCCATTTTCTTAGTTAATGTTGTAATGAAAGTGCGTTCGCCTTTTTCAGCACGTCTATTGATTTCACCGAGCAAATCATCCATTTGTCCCATGGTTGGACGCACTTCCACTTCAGGGTCAAGTAAACCAGTTGGACGAATGATTTGTTCAACAACAGTATCAGTTTGTTCCAGCTCGTAATCCCCTGGGGTGGCTGACACGTAAACAATTTGGTGAACATGACTTTCAAATTCTTCACGGCGCAAGGGACGATTATCAAGCGCACTTGGTAAACGAAAACCATAATTAACCAGCATTTCCTTACGCGAACGGTCTCCGTTATACATTCCTTTGATTTGACCCATGGTCATGTGACTTTCATCAACCATAATAAGGAAATCTTCTGGAAAGAAATCAAGTAAGGTAAACGGTGGCTCCCCTTCTGAACGACCGTCCATATGACGCGAATAATTTTCGACACCATTTGTATAGCCCATTTCACGAAGCATTTCAACATCGTATTCTGTTCTTTGGCGAATACGCTGCGCTTCTATCAACTTTCCTTCTGCCTCAAACTGCTTGACCTGCTCTTCCATTTCTTCCAAAATGTTGTGAATGGCGTGCTCCATATGTTCCTCATTGGTCATGAAGTGTGTAGCAGGGAAAATCGCTAAATGTTCCACCTCACCAAGAACTTTACCTGTCAAACTTTCGATTTCTCGAATACGGTCAATTTCGTCACCAAAAAATTCCACACGAAAAGCATGCTCATCACGACTGGCTGGGAAAATTTCGACAACGTCGCCACGCACACGAAAACGGCCACGTTGAAAATCAATGTCATTTCGTTCAAATTGAATGTCAACCAAATCGTTTAACAATTGGTCACGTGATATTTCTTGCCCAGGTCGCAAACTAACCACACTATCAGCATATTCTTTTGGTGACCCCAAACCATAGATACACGATACCGACGCTACTACGATAACGTCATTACGTTCTAGTAGGGCTGATGTTGCTGAATGGCGTAATTTATCGATTTCATCATTTACCGAGCTATCTTTTTCAATATAAGTATCGCTAGAAGGCACATAAGCTTCTGGTTGATAGTAATCATAATAAGACACAAAATATTCAACAGCATTGTCTGGGAAAAATTCTTTAAATTCCCCATAAAGTTGCCCAGCCAAAGTTTTATTATGAGCAATGACCAACGTTGGTTTGTTGACCTTAGCAATAACTTGACTCATCGTATAAGTCTTACCAGTTCCTGTTGCTCCAAGAAGAATTTGAGCTTTTTCCCCACCTTCAATATTATCCACCAAAGCCTCAATAGCTTCTGGTTGGTCTCCAGACGGTTGGTATTTTGATACTAATTTAAATTGATTGTTCTCTACTCTATCTATCATGATAATCCTCAAAACTGAAATTTGTTACTCTTATTGTAACACAAGTCAGTAAAAAAGGGATTTTTAGACTATTATTGCTAAAATCATAGTATTTCATGTAAGATTTTCTAACATCACATGTTTCTTAAATTTGCCTTAATGTCTGAATTTTGGTATAATAATACTATTCTAACCAAAAGGAGACTAACATGAAGCACAAATTGAAAGCTCTTATGCTAGCAATATTCTCTGTATTCTTTGTGTTTGGTGTCAAAGCTCAAGCAGACACAATTAGCATTGTATCTGATACAGCTTATGCCCCATTCGAATTTAAAGATTCAGACCAAACTTATAAAGGGATTGATGTTGATATCATCAAAGAAGTCGCTAAACGCGAGGGATGGGACTACGAACAAACTTACCCTGGTTTTGATGCTGCAGTAAACGCTGTTCAAGCGGGACAAGCTGATGCTCTTATGGCAGGAACAACCGTTACTGACGCACGTAAGAAAGTCTTTACTTTCTCTGATACCTATTATGATACTTCAATCGTTATCTACACCAAAAGTGGTAACACAGCCATTTCAAAATATAGCCAATTAAAAGGTAAAACTGTCGGTGTTAAAAATGGTACTGCTGCCCAAACTTGGCTTGACGAACATGCTGATAAATATGACTATACTGTCAAAACATTTGATACTAGCGATTTGATGAATAACAGCCTTGATTCTGGTTCTATTGATGCAGCGATGGACGACACACCAGTTGTTCAATACGCTATCAATCAAGGAAAATCGTATGAAATCAATATCGATGCAGAATCAATCGGAAGCTTCGCTTTTGCTGTTAAAAAAGGAAGCAGCTACGAATATTTGATTGATGAATTCAACGAAGCCCTTGCTGCTATGAAAGAAGACGGTACTTATGACCAAATCATGCAAAAATGGTTAGGTGATTCATATACATCTTCTTCAACAAGCTCATCATCTAATAGTTCAGCCGCTTCAAGTACCTTAACATTAACTGGAGACGCTTCTGCTAAAGCTACACCCGTTAAAAGTACTTACAAAATCGTCATGGACTCTTCTTTCGCACCATTTGAATACCAAAATGATTCTGGTGAATATGAAGGTATCGACGTTGAATTGATTAAAGCTATCGCTGAACAACAAGGTTTCAACGTTGAAATTTCTAACCCTGGTTTTGATGCTGCGCTTAACGCGGTTCAAGCTGGACAAGCGGATGCGGTCATAGCAGGTATGTCAATCACAGACGCTCGTAAGGAAATTTTTGATTTCTCTGATGCTTACTACACTTCAAATATCTTACTTGCTGTAAAATCTGGTAGCAGCGTTAAAAGTTATAGTGATTTAAAAGGCTTAACTGTCGGAGCTAAAAACGGAACATCATCTTACACATGGTTATCTGAACACGCTGACGAATACGGTTATACCTTGAAAGCTTTTGACGAAGCCTCAACAATGTATGACAGCTTGAACTCTGGTTCTATTGATGCCTTAATGGATGATGAAGCCGTTCTCCTCTACGCTATCCAACAAGGACGCGACTTTGAAACACCTATCGCTGGGGAAAAATCCGGTGAATACGGATTTGCCGTTAGCAAAGGTTCTAACCCAGAATTGATTGAAATGTTCAACAACGGTCTTGCTGCCTTGGTTGAATCTGGCGAATACGACGAAATCGTCAATAAATACCTTGATACAAGTGATAGTTCAAGCTCAAGTTCATCAACTGTTGATGAAACAACAATCTGGGGACTCCTCAAAAATAACTATTCGCAATTACTTGCAGGTTTAGGAAAAACACTTAGCTTAACACTGATTTCATTTGCAATTGCTATGGTTATTGGTATTATCTTTGGTATGATGGCTGTTGCGCCAAACAAAGTTCTTCGTACTATTTCAGCTGTCTTTGTTGACATCGTACGTGGTATCCCATTGATGATTGTAGCTGCCTTTATCTTCTGGGGAATTCCAAACCTTCTCGAATCCATCACTGGCAGACAAAGTCCAATTAACGATTTCGTTGCAGCTACTATTGCGCTTTCGCTTAACGGCGGTGCTTACATTGCAGAAATCGTACGTGGTGGTATTGAGGCTGTTCCTCAAGGTCAAATGGAAGCCAGCCGTAGCTTGGGTATTTCATATGGTAAGACAATGCAAAAAATCATCTTGCCACAAGCTATTCGCCTAATGCTACCAAACTTCATCAACCAATTCGTTATTTCATTGAAAGATACAACTATCGTATCAGCAATTGGTCTTGTTGAACTCTTCCAAACTGGTAAAATTATCATTGCTCGTAACTACCAATCTTTCCGTGTGTATGCTATCCTAGCAGTTATCTACCTTGTAATGATTACCCTTTTGACACGTTTAGCAAAACGTCTAGAAAAGAGGCTTAAATAATGGCAGAATTAAAAATTGATGTACAAGATTTGCACAAATCTTATGGAAATAATGAGGTCTTAAAAGGAATCACAACTCAGTTCCACGAAGGTGATGTTGTTTGTATTATTGGTCCTTCAGGTTCAGGAAAATCAACATTCCTACGTACCCTCAACTTACTTGAAACAATCACAAGTGGGAAAGTTATCGTTGATGGTTATGAACTTTCTGACCCAAAAACTGATGTCGATAAAGTTCGTGAGGATATTGGAATGGTATTCCAACACTTTAACCTTTTCCCACACATGACAGTTCTTGAAAACATTACCTTTGCGCCTATCGAACTAGGTAAGGAAAGCAAAGAAGAGGCAGAAAAACATGCCATGGAACTTCTTGACCAAGTCGGCTTAGCTGATAAACGTGACGCAAAACCCGAAAGCTTATCAGGGGGACAAAAACAACGTGTGGCTATCGCTCGCAGTTTAGCCATGAATCCTGATATCATGCTTTTTGACGAGCCTACTTCTGCACTTGACCCAGAAATGGTCGGAGATGTTCTTAACGTTATGAAAAATCTTGCAGAACAAGGCATGACAATGTTAATCGTCACTCACGAAATGGGATTTGCTCGTAAAGTTGCCAACCGCGTTATCTTTACTGACGGCGGTGAATTCCTCGAAGACGGCACACCAGAACAAATCTTCGACAACCCACAACACCCACGCCTAAAGGACTTCCTTGATAAAGTCTTGAATGTGTAACTGAGTAAGAAAACTTGACAGCTAAAGCTGTTGTTTTCTACGCTAAGTGCTATAACACTTAGCTAACTCACTTATTAGCAAACGAGTAGGTTCAATATTAACCTACTCGTTTTGCGTCATAATCTTTTTATATTGGTCGGATGCTAAAGCATCTCGACCTTTTACGTTACCTACTAAATCGTAGGTAACTAGATTTCTCACTAGGTTAAGTTAAAGCTGTTAAGTTTCTACGCTAGGTATTACAGCACTTAGCTAACACTACCTACTATAACCTTTGACTTTTATAGCACCTTTTGATAAACTAATATCAAATTAACATTTAGGAGGAAAAGGAGCAATGAACAACTAAGAACAGAATTTTTGATACTACCATATCAAGTTTTGTTTTTAGTGTGCTCTTTAATAAACTTCCTCAGCTAATAGATGGCTATTTTCTGCCTTTATTAGTGCTATTTTGTTTTATTAATAGAAAGCCTCACTCTCTACTTGATTTGGTAGAGAGTTTTTTATTGAAAGCGAGGTTCTTATGCTACAAATTAATCATTTAACAATTACACATCTTAAAGACTTAACACAGCTTATTTCTGATTTAAATGTAATCGTCAATTCTGGGGATAAATTAGCTATTATTGGCGAAGAGGGTACTGGGAAGTCAACACTTTTAAAGGCTATTTTGTCTCCGCAATTAATGACTAACTACTGTATTCTCGAGGGAAAAATTGATAATCATTTTCCCAAAATTGGATATTTACCACAAGCTTTGTCACAAAAACAAGAAAAGATGACAGTTTCAGAATTTCTTTATGATAATTTAGATTATGTTAGTTTCGATTTCAATGCTTTTTACCAAATGGCTGCGCGATTAGATTTGGATATTCAATTCTTAGAAAATAGAAATCAGAGTTTGAAAAGTTTATCTGGTGGAGAAAAATTAAAGTTACAACTTGCTAAACTGGTTGGTGAAACCAATGATTTACTCTTACTAGATGAACCCTCTAGCGACCTTGATGCACAGGCAATTAATACTTTACAAGCATTCATTCAATCATCTGACAAAACAATTATTTTTATCTCTCATGATGAAGCTCTGCTAGAAAAAACTGCTACTGCTATTCTACACCTTGAGTTAATAAAGCGTCGTCAAGTTGCTCGCGCAAGCTATTTTTCAGAAAGTTACACAGATTATATGACTTATCGTCACAAAGCTTACACCAAACAATTGGAACAAGCCAAAAACGACCGCCGTATAAAAGCTAAAAGAGATGCTAAAATACAACGGCTTCATCAGGCGGCAGAATACAATGTGCGAAATACTCATGATAGCACTATGGGGAGATTAGCGGCTAAAAAGATGAAAAATGTCTTATCTCTTGAAAAACGGTATGCCAAAGAAGAAGAAGAAAAAATGGTCAATTTTCCTGAAGAAATGGATAGTATAAAACTATTTTTCGATGATATTATCCCTCTCGATAACAAGAAAAAACTTCTGTCTTGGGACAATCATGATTTATCAACTGGCCAAAAAGTCAGTTTAACCATTTTAGGTCAAGATAAACTGGTGATTACTGGGCGAAACGGTATCGGAAAAACACGTCTGCTCACACAAATTTACCAAGAGCTAGATAAAAATCATTTTTCAATCGGTTATATGCCACAAGATTACGATAGTGTTTTTAGCAAAGAAATGACCGCTCTAACATTTTTAACACAGGTATCAGACAGCGAAAAAGCTCGAACACTCCTTGCCAGCCTTCAATTTACAAGACAAGAAATCGAACACTCTGTCCTTGAACTTTCAGGTGGGCAAAAAGCAAAACTATTCTTAGCACGTATGGTTTTAGCCCAAAATCATATCTTAATTCTTGATGAGCCGACAAGGCATTTTTCACCAACTAGTCAGCCATTAATCAGAGAACTTTTAAGAAATTTTAACGGCTGTATTATCAGTGTTTCTCACGATAGAAAATTCATTGACGACATTGCTAATCTGCGTTATCAATTAACTGACAAAGAACTTCAAAAATATTAAAAAAACTGTCCACTGGACAGTTTTTTCACGAGTCTAGAAATTGAAAAGCGAGTTAAGTCCAGTGGACAGTTTTTTCACAAGCTTAGAGATTGAAAAACGAGTTTTATGCAGGTAAGTAAGGCGAGTATTATGATTCTTGATCCTTGGCTTCATCTGCTTTTTCTTTAGCTAATTTTTCACGCTCCAAGCGCAAACGTCGATTTGGATTAAGGGTATTGAAAAGTTCTTCTAGCTTTTCAGCATTCCAAACATCGGCTGCTGATACAAAATTACCATCTTTATCTCGAAAAGATATCGGTTTATCACCCATAAGAACCTCCAGTAAAATGTAATATAAGCTCAATTGTGAATCATCACAATTCCTATTAATCTTTAAAATTTATAATTCTTCCAATTTAAGCAAAGCAGCACAGCAATCAAACACGTCGTTGGAACATAAGTTACTAGTTCGAAAATGGTTTCGATAATGAACCATTTTCGAACTAGTAAGATGCCTAGGCAAGCTCCATATAGAGCTTGCTGTCTTGTCGTTAGATAGCTAAGCTATCAACGACAAGTGGCAGGTTAATCCACAAATTCGAATTCGAAGTTTCCGATTCGGACAATGTCTCCGTCTTTAGCTCCGCGTTCACGAAGGGCTTCATCAACCCCCATACCACGCAATTGGCGAGCAAATTTCATAACGGATTCATCACGTTCCATATTCGTCATGACAAAGAGTTTTTCAAGTTTTTCACCTGACAATACCCAAGCAGCATCGTCATCACGTGAAATTTCAAATGGACGTTCATCTGGAGCAAAGCCATAATAAACTTCTTCGTCAATCATGTCATCATCAGTGTAAAGCAAGAATTCATCTGTCTTAGCAAGTAATTCTGCTGTCGCTTCCATTAGATTTTCTAGTCCTTGATGTGCCAAGCTTGAAATTGGGAAAATCATTGGCATCTCTTCAAAATCATCATAATTCGCTGTCAATTTTTCTTTGAAAATTTTCAAGTTTTCTTCCGCTTCTGGCATATCCATCTTATTTGCAACAATGATTTGTGGACGTTCCATCAAACGAAGATTATAGGTTTCAAGCTCATTATTAATAGAAACATAATCTTCATACGGGTCACGACCTTCACTAGCTGACATATCAATCACGTGTAAGATAACGCGTGTACGCTCAATATGGCGAAGGAATTGTGTACCTAGTCCAACACCTTGTGAAGCGCCCTCAATCAACCCTGGAAGGTCAGCCATAGCAAAGCTATCACCTGATTTGGTACGAACCATTCCAAGATTAGGCACGATTGTTGTAAAGTGGTAAGCACCAATTTTAGGTTTAGCAGCTGTCACAACACTCAACAATGTTGATTTACCAACTGATGGGAATCCAACCAAACCAACGTCAGCCAAGATTTTTAATTCTAATTGAAGGTTACGTTCCTCACCAGGTTCACCATTTTCAGCGATTTCAGGTGCTGGGTTACGTGGTGTCGCAAAGCGAATATTACCACGTCCACCACGTCCGCCACGAGCAACAACGAATTCTTGACCATTCTCAACAAGGTCAGTAATCACTTTATTGGTTTCCGCATCACGAACAGTTGTCCCTTGTGGGACCCGGACAATAAGGTCCTCCGCACCACGTCCGTGCATTCCCTTTGTCATCCCTTTTTCACCAGATTTGGCTTTAAAAATACGATTATAACGGAAGTCCATCAAGGTACGAAGCCCTTCGTCAACTTTAAAGATGACTGAACCACCTTTACCGCCATCACCGCCCCAAGGTCCACCGTTAGGGACGTATTTTTCACGACGAAAGGCAACCATTCCGTCACCACCACGACCAGCTTTTACGCTAATTTTGGCAGTATCTAAAAACATACTCATTATTAATTCCTATTCTTTCATTATTGTAAAAATTACTTTAAAGTTTGATGGGTTAAAGCATAAAAAAACGCCTCTTCAGCGTTCTTTAAATAATTGAACCAATTGCAGTCGCAATAAGACCACCTACGGTTACTAGAACCATTAAGATAACAACTACTAAAGTCAGTTTTTCAAACGCTGTTTTTTTACGTGGTCCGTTTTCACCAAATGCCACTTTAATACACCTCGCTCATTGAATTTATTACTATTATCTTAACATGATTGCCCCAAATAATCAAATAACTACTGCAGAAATTTACAATTCAACATCAAATTCTTCAAGGCTTGCTAACTCATCATCTGTTAATCGACGCCACTCTCCAAGAGCCAATTGCTTATCCAATTGAAGTGGCCCCATGCTGAGACGTTGAAGATCTGTCACTTTTTTGCCACAAGCCTGTACCATGCGTTTGATTTGGTGGAATTTTCCCTCTTTAATGGTAATTTCAACAACACTTGTTCTTTCTGCTTCATTTATTTCAAGAATCACCAACTGCGCTGGCTGACAAGTGAAATCTTTCAAGTCAATACCATTGGCAAAAGCTGCCACATCAGTAGTCGTCATCAGACCAGCAACTTTGGCTCGGTAAGTTTTATCAACATGTTTTTTAGGAGATAGCATGGCATGCGCTAACTTACCGTTATTAGTTAATAGTAAAAGCCCATGCGTATCAATATCCAAACGCCCAACTGGAAAGGTTTCCTTATCCCAAGCTGTCTTATCGAGTAAATCTAAGACGGTTTTATGATGATTATCCTCCGTTGCTGAAATCACACCTTTTGGTTTATTCAACATATAATAAACGTATTTTTCATAAGAAAGAGTCTGCCCCTGACACCTAATCTGATCGGCCTTCTCATCAATCTGTGTTTTAGGTGATATTTCTACTTTGCCATTAACAAGCACTTGTTTTTTCTTTAGCAGTTGTTTGACTTCCGTCCGCGATCCTATGCCTGCTTCTACCAAAAATTTATCTAAACGCATCTTCTTTCCTTTACCTATTCTTACATTTTTTAAACGATTTCCTATCTATTGTATCATTTTTCAAGGCACAAAGAAAACAAGGCGGGCAATGCCCGAACCTTGTTTTACATTAATTTGATTGGATTTATTCTTTATATGCGTAAGTAAAATCTACTGATAAACCAGTTGAGCTACGAACAAGTCCTTTAAGGTCTGGATTTTGAAGTCCTTTACCACTACGGAAATAGATTGGGTTATAAAGCGCATTGTCATAAAGTGCTTTTTCAGCGGCTTTATAATCGTCTGCAGCAGCCGCTGGGTCTAAAGCATCTGTTGTGATTGCTTTTTGGTAAGCCGCATCATAATCTGCATTTGAGAATTTACCGTAGTTGTAAGATGAGTTAGTAGTGAACAGACCATAGAAAGTAGAACCTTCTGGATAGTCACCACCCCAAAGCACAAGAGCTACATCAAAGTTCTGGTTTTTAGTATCTTCAAGACGTTGTTTGAAAGTAACGAATTTTTCTTCGACTGTCAAACCTGAAAGAGTATTTTCCCAAGTTTCTTTGATATAGTCAACTGCAGCTTTTGCAACTGGTGCATCTGAATCAGCCGTGATTGTCAATGTAACTGAATCAGTACCAAGTTCTGCCAAACCTTCTTTGAAGAGTTTAGCTGCTGCTTCTTCATCATAGCTATAACCTGGAGAAACGTATTCAGCCAAATCAGCACCATCTGGCAATGTTTCAAGACCCGTAGGCGCAAGAGCTGTCGCAACTGTTGAACCAGTATCTATCGCAGCTTTGACAATTCCTTCACGATCAGTTGCCAAGTTAAGGGCTTGACGAATTTTAGTGTTGTTCAAAGCAGTCACAGTACCTGTTTGGTTATAAACCATGTAGGCTGTTGTAGCTTCTGGAACATCAACAACATCATCACGATTTTTATTAGCTTTGTATGTTGCTTCAGTATTTGAGATGTTTGCATAATCAAGATCACCATCTTTATACATTTGCACAGCTGTATCTGGTTTCTTAATCGTTTGGATGTTTACTTTCTTAGTCTTAACATCTTTAGCATCCCAATAGTATTTGTTTTTCACAAGAGTAAACGTTCCGTTTGTACCGTTCCAATCTTCAACGGTATATGGTCCAGAATACAATGATTTTTCAGAAGTTGTTCCGTAATCATCACCTGCTTCTTCAACAAAGTCTTTACTTTGTGGCATGAAGTTTGCAAATGAAAGCAAGCTCATAAACTGTGGTGACGGAGCAGATAAAGTGAAAATAAGTTTATTTCCGTCAGCTTTGACACCCAATTCATCAACACTTTTAGTTCCTGCAATAACTTCTTCAGCATTCAAGACGTGTGCATCTGATACAAGGTAAGCGTACTCTGAAGCCGTTGCTGGGGCAACAATACGTTGCCAACTATAGACAAAGTCTTCTGCTGTCAAATCACTTCCATCTGACCATTTAAGATCATCGCGAAGTGTTGCTGTATAAGTCAAGCCATCATCAGATACTTCTACTTTTTCAGCCAAATCAGGTTGTAACTCACCATCTTCATCACGACGAAGAAGGTTACTTCCTGAGTTACCAATTGCAATTGATGAATAAGTATCTGTAACTTTTGAAATATCCAAGGTACTAATTTCAGTTGGAATAAACCAATTGATTTCATCACTTGAAGAAGCTGATGAACTACTGCTATTGCCACAAGCTGCTAAAACAACTGTTGATAACAAGGTCACAGCTCCTAGACCTACACGTTTCCATTTTTTAATCTCCATAATGGGATCCTCCTACCATAAACTTTCTTTTGGTATGTTAACTATTATAACATACTATTTTCTAAAAATACAGAAAATTTGTAAATTAATTAATTTTTCCAAAAAACTTAGTTTCATTTATTTTTTACTCATTTTACACACTTTTAACGTTTTTATTTTTAATAAATATTAAAACCTTGAATATTTCAAGTGTTTTTTTGTTTCATCATACAAATAATATCAGAAAAGTTAATATCAAAAATCAGTTTCATTTCGACTCTCGTTCTCAAAATCTTACAAATGAGGGGGAAAAGAGTACTCTAGATTGATGACAACGTTTTGTTTTTGCGAAATAGTTGCTTGGCTACTTTGCAAAAGACAGTCTTTAATCTGTAAAAACCTAAGCTCACCTCCATCTCTTTAGTTTAGCATAGAAAAAGAGATTGATATAATTATTTGAATAATTTGCTTCGCTGTTTCTTTATTGTTGCTCATCTAGAGCACCTCCTATATAAATTTCCCTAGTTTTGAATACATGAGAACGTAATATAACTGCGCTTTCAATCTATTTTCAAAATTTGAAAATTTTTGTTTTAAAATGAAAAATAGGGAAATAATCCTCCTGCTATCAAACCTACACTCCCACCCCCAATAAATATTCTTTCTCTAATACTTCCCCACCCAAAGTAAAAAGCCATATATGCTATCTGCATCATACTTCAGCACTTACTAATGATGCAAACAAAGTAGCTTACATGTCAGGTTTGTCACTAGAGAGGCATTTGTTACTCCTCAGTGAACTATACGCTGAGTAACTGACCACACGCATCCATGTAATTAAAAAAACAAACGTATTTCCTACACTGACACAATATCACATCTGACAAAAAGATTTCATTTTGATAAAAATTCAAACAGGTCATATCGATTTGAAATTGAAAGATATTATTAGTATTGAACTTGTCGAAAAGATACTCTATGAATCAAATTAAGTTTCAGCGTGACCACCCTCAAGTGGATACAGTAAGAGCTACCAAGATTTTGGATGTAACTTCTACTGCTACTCCAATATGAACATTCCATTGACTTTCCTACCGCTGATATCCTCAAAACAATAGTAACATCTCGTAAGAATTACTTTGTCCTAAAAAAGAAAAATCTAGGGATAACCAATATCACTTACTTATATTTGAGGTAAATACCTTATATGAAAATCAGCTTATTTGCCGCTATACCTATAAGCAAACAACAAACATACATAATGACTAATTTTAGTCTCACTCATACTAACATGCGTGCCAAACAACACACGGTGGTCTATTGGTTATTTTTATCTTTAAAATTGAAACAACCAAGCAACTAAAGGAATTGCTCGGCTGGTTTAATTATCTATCTAACGGTTCTCTCTAATCATTTCTCGATACCAACGATAAGAAGCTTTTGGTATTCGTTTCAAGGTTCCTTGTCCTTGATCATCCATATCTACATATATCAAACCGTATCGTTTCGACATTTGTCCTCCTGTTGCACTAATGATATCAATCCCAGACCACATCGTATAACCTAATATAGGAATACCATCCTCATCTTTTGCCTTTAATAGGGCAGTAATATGATCTGATAAATAGTTAATACGATAGGTATCATCAATCTCATTATGTTCATCCAAAGAATCAATCGCACCCAAACCATTTTCTACAACGAACAAAGGTTTTTGATAACGATCATATAATTCATTCAATGTGATTCTAAAACCCAACGGATCGATTGGCCATCCCCACTGACTCGTCTCCAAAAAAGGATTTGAAACAGATGCGAATAAATTCCCCGAATTCGTTGCTAAAGAAGCATCAGCTGATACGCAACGACTATTGTAATAAGATAAACTGATATAATCTACCGTGTATTCTTTTAGTAATAGTAAATCCTCCTCAGGAATCAACAAATTGATGTCATTCCTTTTGAAAAACTTTTGTGCATAAGTAGGATACTCTCCCCTGACTTGAACATCTGTAAAGAAATAGTTTTCCCTATCTTTTTCCAAAGCTAACCAAACATCTTCTGGATTTGCTGAATAGGAATAAACCTTTCCAGCTGCTAGCATACAACCAATGTTATTCTCTTTTGAAATTTCATGAGATAACTTAGTCGCTTTAGCTGAGGCAATTAACTGATGGTGTGCTGCTTGATAAATGTACTCCAGAGGGTAAGATTTATCTGATACATACAAACCTGCGGCTAAGAATGGTAAATGTAAAATCATATTGATTTCATTAAAGGTTATCCAATACTTGATGCGTCCTTTAAAATGCTGGAATAAGACTTCACAGTAATTCAAATAATAATCAACAACCTGCCTATCTCCCCATCCGCCAAATTCTTCTACCAGATAAAGAGGTAAGTCGAAATGACAAATAGTTACTATCGGCTCAATACTATTGTCTAAAAGCTTATTAATAATCTTATCATAGAAAGCTAAACCACTAGGATTCGGTTTATCTTCATTACCTTTTGGAAAAATACGTGACCATGAAAAGGATAACCGATAAGCATTTATTCCTAATTCTATTAATAAATCAATGTCTGTATCGTAGTTCTCTGCCATATTGATTGCTTGCCTTCCAGGAAAATAGGTATCATTCTGAAGGGTGTTATGACAGATTTCACCTTTCATGACACCAAAACGCTGCTCTCCAAATGGAATAACATCAACTAATGCCTTACCTCGTTGTTCTATACCACCTTCACATTGATTGGCAGCTGTTGCTACTCCCCATAAAAATTCATTGTCCATACTATCTACTTTCTAACAGAGATCATCTTTTGACCAAATGCGATATCCTGTTGATTCTCAATCGTCATATCAGAAAACTCTTCCCAATTTGTAACTAGCACTGGTGTTACCAGCGAGTAGCCTTCCGATTGAATAAGTTTCTGATCAAATTCTATTAATACTTGACCTTTTTGAACGTGTTCACCAGCAGTCACTTTAGTTGAAAAGCCTCTACCATTTAACTGCACAGTATCCATTCCAATATGAATCAAAATTTCAATTCCACTATCGCTCTTTAATCCTATGGCATGGCCAGTTGGAAATAATGCTATAATCTCACCATCAACAGGAGATTTTAAAGTTCCTTGACTTGGAATGATTGCTAAACCTTTTCCCAGCATTCCAGAAGCAAAAGTTTGGTCTTCAATACTTTCTAGTGGAACAACTTCTCCCTCTAAAGGGCTTAAAAGAATAGTATCTTTTTCTTCTGACTCATTCTGCACTAATTCATCTTCTTTATAGAACATTAAAGTTAAGATCAACCCGACAACCATCGAGATAAGAATCCCTACAAAAGCAACAATAATATTCCCCATGCTTCCATCTGGATTCATCATATTAGGCAATTCGAAAATTCCCATACCACCCATGATAAATTTTCTAAAATTGAAATGTCCATAGAAAGCACCACCAATTCCTCCTGCGATACAGCTGATAATAAATGGTTTTTTTAATGGTAACAACATCCCGTAAATAGCTGGTTCCGTAATACCAAAAATTCCTGATATAAAGTTAGGAATAGCCATCTCTTTTAATTTCTGATTTTTAGTCTTGCAATAAATGCCCAACACTACCGCCGATGTTGCAAAGGTACAAGCAAAGAATGGCATCATGACATTATCATAACCCAATGTCATCACGTTATTAATATACACTGGAATAAAGCCCCAATGAAGACCAAAAATGATTAGAATTTGCCAAGTTGCCCCTACTAACGCACCTGCTAAAAGTGGACTGATGTCACGCACAGCAAGGGTAAATTGAGAAATTAAGGTTGAACCAAATGTTGCCAGAGGACCCAATACCAATAAAGTCACTGGAATAACGGTTAACATCGTCAACATTGGCACAAAGAAGAATTTCACCAAGTCTGGAATGAGACGATTATATACCCATTCACATTTTGAAGCAAACCAAACTGCTAGAATAACAGGAATAACTGTTCCTGTATAATCAATCGCAATTACTGGGATGCCAAGAAAATTGATATAGACTGGTGATGCTAGAACGCTACCTTCAAATAGAGTAAACAAAGCTTCTGAATTTGCGGATAAACTACTTGCTTGAATCGCTGGATAACAGAGAGCCGCTCCAATTGCTAAACCAAGCATTGGTTTCAACTTAAATTTTTTCGCCGCCGTATATCCTAGAAACAGAGGCATAAAGGTAAACATAGCATCTCCAACAGCATTTAAAATCTGATAGACACCACTAGTATTTTCATATAAACCTAAGGTAACAAACAAGGTATTGAAACCTTTAACCATTCCACAAGCAGCCATAATGCCTAGAACTGGCTGAAAAATTCCAGAAATCGTATCGATCATTCTGTCGAATAATTTTACATTTACTGGCTGACCACTTACTTTAGAATCTGTAATATTCAGCAAAGGCAGAACTTCTTCATAGACATCTGCAACATGGTTACCGATAACAACTTGATACTGTCCTCCACTTTTCATGACAGTTACAACGCCATCTAGTGCCTTTAGATAATCATCATCTGCTTTTGATTCATCAACTAAATTAAAGCGTAGGCGTGTGATACAGTGAACAAGTCCTGTGACATTATCTTTTCCACCGATATGCTCAACAATATCTTGTGCTAAGGCTTGATATTTTTTCATATTTTCCTCCCTAATGTCTTTTTGACAGAGCTAGTATAACAACTTCAGATAACGCTTACAATTTTATTTCAATATTTTGGTCAAATGGTCCAGTAATCATTTAAAAAAACCTTTGTTTTCTGTAACAAAGGTTCAATGTGGTTTATTTTGGTCGATTAGATAGGTTTACTTTGACTTGTTTATCATATGTTTTGGCTAGATACATTGAAAATAGAAGATCGATAATATACGTCAAGCTGATATTACTACTGACAACATCCAAACCAATCAAGCTTTCACGATTAGGCAATTCTATAATCTCATGACAGTAAGGTTTTAATTGTTCATAATAAGGACCAACTAATCCAACAATGGGACAAAACCCTTCCTGTTTTAAATAACGTGCCATCTGAAGAATGGACTCGTTTTTTCCAGTAAAGCTGATAAGGAAAAATACTGTTTTCTTATCTTTATTGAGTGCAAGAAAATGCTTATTAAGAGATTCCATAGCGGTTGCTTGTAGCCCTAAATTTGAAAACTTAAATGCAGCAGCTTGTGCTGAGATATACGAAATACCAGTCCCTAAAAAAATTATCTGATCCGATTTTTCAATAAAATTTATAAGTTTTGGAAGTTGTTGCTTTCTTAAAGTAAATCTAGTATTGGTTAAAGCTTTATCATAAATCTGCGGAAGAATATCTAGGAGATCCTCAAAATTTGTATGGGAAGAAATTGGCTCCTCTGACAATAATGCATCAAGTCGTTGCTTTTCATGCCATTCTGCTAACAATTGTAATTTGAACTCTTGGAACCCAGAAAAACCTAGTTTTTGACACAGACGAACAACCGTTGCCTTACTAGTAAATGATTTTCCTGCCAATCCTTGAGCAGAAAAGGAGGGAATCATTTTCATGTTCTCCAAAATAAAGGACGCAACCACTTGCTCTTGAGGAGTCAAATCAGACTGCTCTTGTAATTTATCAACTAACATATTATTCTCGTTTCTTATTAACTGCTCTATGATGATTATAGCATATAAAAACAAAAATATGTTCAGACTTACTAACTCTGCTCCTCAAATCATTTACGGAAACTGAAAACTCTTCATTTCCTGGCATTCGACCTGTCTTTATATTTACAATTTCAAATTCGAATTTTTTGTAAAATGTAAGCTCAAGAATACTTCCTGCTAAAACTTCAATTGAAATAGTATTATTCATCTGCTTGAAAGCACCATCAACTAACCTTGTCCCAATCCCTTGTCGAATAAATTTCCTATCTACATATAGCCATGCTAATTATCTACTGTAAATACAGTAAAACCAACTATTATCCCTGCAATTTCTGCCACAAGAATCTAATAGTCAAGTAATCCCTCTCTATCGGAATCGATATTAAGCGGAATAAAAGTACCTGATAAATTAACTAAATCTAATACTTCTTGACGTGCAGAAGCATAAATTTGGTAAAACCTTTCAAAAACTTCTTAAATGTACAGTCTACTATTAATGTCTTTTGACATTCCTCATTCTCCATTACAAATTAGTCCATGTTATAGACAATTCTAATTCCTGAGTATTATCATCTATATTCTCAGAAATAATTAAAAATCCTTCTCTCAAGTAAAATGAAATTGCTTTTTGCTTCTTTTTATAAACATTTAACTAGAGCGTTAGATGGATTGCTTTTACAAAATTAAGCAACTTCCTACCAAAACCTAAACTTTGGTGGAGGTTTGGTGGGGAATGAAATTATTCCTCTGATTTTTAATCGTTCTAATAATTTATAAAAAAAAAGACGATAGTTTTTTCTTTTATCGCCTTTGGTAACCATTTTTATGAAATTTTTTAAAGTTAAAAAATATAATTTATAATACTATTTTCTTCCATTTTCTGATTTTAGTTCGGAAAGTTCCAAAAGGTGCAACAGTATTTACATGAATAAACTTATACACTTCCCAAGTCGCTGTTTTAGTCGCTTCATCGGCCCACTTTCTCATATGCGGTTCAAATAATTCCTCCTCACTCAACGAATCAATCATTGCATAGATAGAATTAATATTTTCATTTAATTTTGCTTTCAACTCCTGCAGAGATAAATGAGCGTAAGTATCCGTGAACCACTGATATAACTCACCAAGTTGATTCCATTTAAATTCATCCGATGGTGTTTTTACTTGGTGCCCCTTTCTTTCATCTTCTTCCCATTTAAGAACCAAACTTGTCCATCCAACCTGATACGAAAGGTTTTCGGCTGGAGTTCTATCAACTTCAGTAATTCTTTTATCTTTCAGGCTTTCTGGGATATTATCAAATTCCAAAATATATTTCTCAAATGCTTTACTTATTTCTTTTTTTAGCTCCTCTTTATTTTCATATGTTCTCAAAAAAACACCTCCATCCTGATTTATCAGTACCCTAAATTAAACAGATCTTATTTTTTCCTTTACCTCTTCAAAAAATATTATATTTCTATACCTTTTACGAATAAAGCTTTTAAAAGACAGTGACTATTCTCGGCAATATTCTGATTGTAAACAAGATTATATTTATTAACATCCACGAACTCTCTTCTTTTCTACTATTATATTACTTTTCTCTAAATTTTAAAATAAGGATATTATTTTACTGATTTAAAAATACTAACTTTAAAATATGTAGTATCAATATATAGAACTCAAACTTCAACGACCATCTAGGTAATAATGTAAGGGATATGTTCATTTCCACAAACTCCTCTTCTGTGGAAACAAGTCCATACTCTCAGGGTTTGTGGAAATAGATTGATAACCTATCACGCTATCACATCAAGACACTCTACTTGGATTCTTACTCTGATACTTCTTCTCCATACGACAAAAAACCTTGCAACCAAGGCTTTTCATTATCCCTTTCATTCAAAGGTTTCTAGAATTTTACAAGTAGAGCTACGCACTCAACGGTTCGCTGTTACCGTCTCATTTCGTCGTTAACTCCTCATTCTACGACAATTATCGCATGGGCAGAACAATCTGCTTCTACTTCGCTGTTCCACCAACTCGTACAAGCAGTGATACTGCCTCAACGTGATGCGTATTCGGGAACAAATCAACTGGTTGTACTTTTATGAGTTTGTAGCCGAGTTCTTGATAGAGCTTGATGTCACGCGCCATAGTTGCTGGGTTACATGAGATATAAGTGATTTTTTCTGGCTGCATGGCAACGCTGGCTTTGATAAAGTTTTCTGTCAAGCCTTTGCGTGGTGGATCAACCAAAATCACACTTGGTTTGATACCGTCTTTGCTCCAAGTTGCCATAGCATGTTCTGCCGGATCAGCGATATAATGCGCATTGGTAATACTGTTTAGCGCAGCATTTCTTTTAGCATCCTCCACAGCTTCTTCAATCACTTCGACGCCGTAAACGGCTTTAACATTTTTGGCAAATGAAAGCCCAATTGTTCCAATACCAGAGTAAGCATCAATGACAATATCTTTAGGTGTCAAGTCTGAAAAATCAATGGCAGTTTGGTAAAGCTTTTCAGCCATTTCAGTATTGACTTGATAGAATGAACGAGCAGAAATTTCATATTGATTGCCAAGCATGCTGTCAACAATCGTATCTTTGCCATACAATGTCTTAAACTCTTTACCGAAAATCGCATTGGTATTTTTATCGTTAATATTTTGAACGATTGACTTAACCGCTGGAAATTCTGCCACAATTTTCTCAATGATTTGCTCAATACGGAAGATTTTTGGGCGTGTTGTCACAAAGACCAGCATCATTTCACCAGAATAATGCCCACGACGAACAACCAAATTACGAATCAATCCAGTTTGTTCTTTTTCATCATAAGGTTTAAGGTCAAAACGGCGAAGCAAATCACGTGTAAAATTAATCAAACGGTCAATTTCTTTATTTTGAATATAATAATCAGAAATCGGCATCAAATCATGAGAATGTTTACGGAAAAATCCTGTCTCCAACTGACCATTAACACGACGAACAGGCACTTGTGCTTTATTGCGATAAGCGTATGGGTGCGCCATACCAAGTGTTTCTGACACCTCGACATCTGAAATACCAGCTGTTTTATAGAGATTATCCATTACTTGTTTGCGTTTAAATTTTAACTGTTCAGCATACGCAAGATGCCCAAAATCCGCAATTCCTGTACGCAAATAATCCACATTCAAATCTTGATTGCGGTGTTCAGAGATTGTCACATACTCCTCAACTTTACCAAATCCGATGTTCTTTTTCACTTTCAAGACGCGCATTTTGATTTTCTCACCTGGAAGTGCATTTTCAACAAAAAAGACGAAACCGTCAACCTTGGCAACACCTGCTCCTTCGTGTGATAAATCCGTGATTTCAGCATCTACAATAGCATTTTTACTTAACATAATTTCCTTTCAGCCAATTCTAAATTGGCAATGTTCTATTTCTCGGTCGCTTTTCTCCATAATAAAAATAGAGAAGCTTAACTGCCTCTCTATTATATCATATCTCTTCCTACCGCAAACCAAGTTCTTTTAACTCTTCTTGATATTTATCAAAATCAATGGCAATTCCTAAGCCGCCATACATATCGTAGTCATCTGTCCAGTCACCTTCGGCTGGAATGGTTGTTTGCTCGATACCTTCTTGACCACTCGTGATAACAGATAAACCTTCTTTCAAAAGAAATGAATAAGAAACGTTCGTTGAGGTCAAAGCATAGATTTTACCAATTGCAGCTGAACCTGTAAAAAGTTTTGTTGGATCTTTAATCTGGTTGATAATGGCAGAAATAACTTGTTGTTGGCGTTGAGTACGTCCATAATCACCGTCATCATCTTTACGGAAACGAGCATAATTGAGCAAAGTCCGACCATCCATTTTTTGTGTTCTAACTTCAATCGTTTGATTTGGAACAGTACCGTCAGCCTGCATATTGAGATCATCAGGAACTTCAACAGACGAAACTGCTTGACCATCAACCGTACCAAATTTGGCGTCTATTTCAACGCCATTTGGAAATAAGGTATCAATGGCTTCTGCAAAGGTTGCAAAGTCAACCATGACATAATATTTGATGTTAATATCAAAATTATCTTTCAACGTCTGTCGCATGAGTTCTGCACCTTGGTTATTATCCTGCTCTCCTATATTAAAAGCAACATTTAATTTTTGGTCATTTGAATAGTCATTGTAGCTAACACCATCAATATTAACTAAGGTATCGCGCATAAAGCTGACTAACTTAATTTTTCCGTCGCTGTTGCCAATATTCATCACCATAATCGTATCGGTTCTGGCATCCGAAGATCCTTGTGTAACCCGCTGGTCACTTCCTAATATGAGAATATTAGTACCGTCATCGCTATCTTCACCATTGAATGTTTCTGTCACAGCCGCCGTGTAATTTGTCTCACCACTTGAAACATCATTAACACCTTTGAAAAACATGTAAATCATCCCTGCCATGACAAGAATCACCAAGAAACCAAGAAGTTTCAACAGATGCTTAATACGAATTTTGCGACGCTTCTTTTTGGGTTTCTTTGCTTTTTTAGGCGTTACAGGTTCAGATTCTTGATAAAATGCCTCATTATAATTCTCATAATTGTCTTGATAAGTTGGAAGAATCTCTGCCTGCTGCTCGCTCGTTCTTCTAAAGGAACGTTTCGACTGCTTTTTTTCTTCTGGGTATTTGGGAAGCCCTTGAGATGTCCAGTTATCGTCATCATAATAATCCACTTGATTATCATAAGCATCGTCATAATAATCATCGTAGTAATTGTCATTATAGGCAGACGACGGCTGAGAGCGTGGTGGCTCGTTGACCTCACCAGCTTGTTTTTTATTGTAAAGATAGTTAAATTCTTGCTTTTCACGCAAACTTAAATACTCAAGATTCTTTAAAAGATACTCATATCTTAACTCTTCATGCCGACTTAAATTATTTCTTGCCATATCTCATACCATATCTTTCCCATTTTCATCAGACTAGAGCCAGCACAAGCGCTTAACAATTCCTAAATATCAAAAATCAGAGGATTTTACAGTTTGTAAACATCATAACGTCCGAGGATTTTATAGTCAATGCCAAGAACGTTCAATTCTTCTAGCGCAAATGACACTAGTGTATCATTTTTATTTTCAACATCAACGATGAAAAAATATTCTCCCAAAGCTGTTTTTAGAGGGCGACTTTCAATTTTAGTCAAATCAATGCCACGCCAAGCAAAAACAGATAATGCTTTATAAAGCGCACCAGGCAAGTTATCTGGCAAGGTCAATGCCAATGAAACTTTTTGATTGAGTTTTGCCCAATCAAACGACCGTTTTTGATGCCCTAGTACCCAAAAGCGCGTGTAGTTTTCATCCATTTCTTGAATATCTTGGGCAATAATTTCCAAACCATATTCTTTTGCGGCAGCTACTGGCGCAATGGCAGCAAAGTTTTCCTCTGGATGTTCAGCAATGAAACGTGCGGCATAAGCCGTACTAGCCGTCATCTCAATTTTTGCTGCTGGATAATGTGCTTTAATGTATTTTTTCCCTTGAGCAATAGCTTGCGGGTGTGAAAAAATCTTTTCAATTTTCTTTGTTTGTGTTGTTGCTAAAAGCTGTTGTTTAATCGGTTGAATGATTTCTGCAATCGCCTCAATTTCAGCTTGATGAAAAAGGTAATCCAACGTTTCATGCACTGAACCCTCGATTGAATTTTCAACAGGGATAATGGCATAATCCACAAAACCTTCTTCATAAGATTTGATAACTTCGGTGATATTTGCAAAAGGCATGCGATTAGCTTCTGGAAATGCCTTAACAGCAACATTATGTGTAAAAGAACCACTTGGTCCTAAATAGCCAACTGTCATCCGATTTCCTCAACAATTTCTTCAGGTGTTTTATCAGCCACTTCAATAATACGATTAGCTGCTGCTTCATACATTTCTTGGCGACCGTCAAATATTTCTTTGAAAGCTTCCTTGCTATTGTTGACAAACAAAGGACGAACATTTTCCGTATCATGCTCAATGCGGTCATAAAGCGTTTCAAAGTCTGATTTTAGGTAAATCGTTTCTGGATTTCTTGCTAAAATCTCTCTGTTAATCGGATTGATGACAACGCCGCCACCAGTTGAAATGACTTGGTCAGAATCAGCCAATTCCGCAAGCACTTGTGACTCAATTTCACGGAATTTAGCTTCACCCTCTTTAGCGAAAAAGTCTGCGATTGACATGCCGATATGCTCTGTAATCAAAGCATCCATATCAATGTAATTTTCATCTAACAATGATGAAATCGTTGATTTCCCAGACCCCATAAAACCAATAATAATTCTAGCCACGTGAGAGTACCTCCAAATCATTAAAGAAGCTTGGGTAGCTTGTATTAATCGCTTCTGCTCGTTCTAGTTCAACGTCTCCGTCGGACACCAAAAGCGCAGCAACAGCAGTCATCATACCGATACGGTGGTCACCGAAAGTACTGACTTTAGAGCCATGGAGAGGTGTTTTTCCTTTGACAATCATACCGTCATCTGTTGGCGTAATGTCAGCACCCATTGCATTAAGAGCATCCACAACCACCTGAATACGGTCTGTTTCCTTCACTTTCAACTCTTCTGCATCACGAATAATCGTTGTACCATTAGCTTGTGTGGCAAGAAGAGCGATAATTGGTAATTCATCAATCAAACGCGGAATGATTTCGCCACCAATTTCAACGCCGTGAAGTTCAGATGTTTCAACGGTAATCGTTGCTGATTTAGCAATCTCATCAACGTTTAAAATGGTCATTTTGCCCCCCATTTCCTTGATAACATCAATGATACCAGTACGTGTTTCATTGATACCGACATTTTCAAGGGTTACTTTAGCATTTGGAACAATGAGCCCTGCGACTAACCAGAAAGCCGCTGATGAAATATCACCTGGGACAACCACATCTTGACCAGTAAATTCTTGACCACCTTTGATGCGAATTTCTTTGCCATTAACGTCAATTGCGCCACCAAACTGAACAATCATATCCTCTGTGTGATTGCGTGTTTTTTCTTTTTCAATGATGACAGACTCACCGTCAGCTTGCAAAGCTGCAAAAATAAGTGCTGACTTCACTTGAGCAGACGCCATAGGAAGTTGATAATGAATCGGTTTAAGTGCTTTGCTACCACGCATCGTAAGCGGTGGCAAATCACGGTCTGTTTGCCCTGACACTTCAACTCCCATTTGACGAAGCGGAATGGTCACGCGGTCCATTGGGCGTTTTGACAAACTGTCATCACCAAACATTTCAACCGTAAAATCTTGCCCTGCTAACACGCCAGAAATCAAGCGGATTGATGTTCCTGAATTTCCCATATCTAGTTTATTTTTTGGAGCCTTAAGCCCGTCAAAGCCAACACCTGTAATGGTTACGATGTTACCGTCGTCTTGGATATCAACCCCTAAATCACGAAATACTTGCATTGTTGACAGCACATCTTCACCACGCAAAATATCATGAACAGTTGTTGTTCCCTTGGCAAGACTGCCGAACATAATTGAACGGTGACTGATTGACTTATCTCCAGGAACTCGCAAAGTTCCTTTTAATTGTGACACATTTGTCAGTAATTTCATACAACTCTCCCATGGTATAGTTTTAATTCTATTGTACCATAAAATAACTGAAAATTTGAACAGTTCTCTAAAATTACTCTTAACAAAAGCTTGCAAATTCATTATGAAACTATCTCAAAACAAAGACATTTCGCCCCCCAACCTCTTTCTCACTTTAGCTCGAAGCATTAAAATTTCTCAAAAAAACAACTGAAAGAAAAGGTTTCAGCTGTTTAATCATTTTATTTTTTACTGTTATCGTCATCCATTGAAAGTACTGACAAGAAGGCTTCTTGTGGCACTTCAACAGAACCGATAGCTTTCATACGTTTTTTACCTGCTTTTTGTTTTTCAAGCAATTTACGTTTACGAGAAACGTCACCACCGTAACACTTGGCAAGCACATTTTTACGAAGAGCTTTAATATCTGAGCGTGCAACGATTTTTTGACCGATAGCTGCTTGAATTGGCACTTCGAATTGTTGACGTGGAATGATTTTCTTGAGTTTTTCAACGATTAATTTACCACGTTCATAAGCAAATTCGTTGTGAACAATGAAGCTGAGCGCATCAACTTTATCACCGTTAAGGAGAATATCCATTTTAACCAATTTTGATTTACGGTATTCTGAAATTTCGTAATCAAAACTTGCATAACCACGTGTTGATGATTTCAATTTATCAAAGAAATCAAAGACAATTTCAGCCAGCGGAATCTGGTAAATGACATTGACACGATTTTCATCAATGTAATCCATTGTCACGAAGTCGCCACGTTTGCGTTGGGCAAGTTCCATGACTGCTCCGACAAATTCTTGCGGAACCATGATTTGTGCTTTCACATATGGTTCTTCTATACTTGCAACCTTAGTTGGGTCTGGGAATTCAGACGGATTTGACACCTCAAGCATTTCGCCATCAGTCGTGTTAACATGGTAAACAACGGATGGTGCTGTCATAATCAAATCAATGTTGAATTCACGTTCCAAACGTTCTTGGATAACGTCCATGTGAAGCAAACCAAGGAAACCACAACGGAAACCAAAGCCAAGAGCTTGTGATGTTTCAGGCTCGAATTGGAGACTAGCATCGTTCAATTGTAATTTTTCAAGTGCTTCACGGAGGTCATTGTATTTATTTGATTCAATTGGGTAAAGACCAGCAAATACCATTGGGTTCATTTGTTTGTAACCATGAAGCGGTGCTTCTGCTGGATTTTCAGCAAGAGTTACTGTATCACCCACACGGGTATCAGCAACTGTCTTGATTGATGCTGCGATATAACCAACATCACCAGTTGCTAAGAAATCACGTCCAACAGCTTTCGGCGTGAAGATACCAACTTCTGTAACATCAAACGTTTTACCATTTGACATCAATTGAATCTTATCACCAGGTTTTACCATACCATTAACGATACGAACTTGCAGAATAACCCCGCGGTAAGCATCATAAACAGAGTCAAAGATAAGTGCTTGAAGCGGTGCTTCAACATCTCCTGCTGGCGCTGGCACGTACTCAACAATTTGTTCAAGGATTTCTTCAATCCCGATACCTGCTTTTGCTGAAGCAAGCACAGCCTCTGAAGCATCAAGACCAATCACATCTTCGATTTCTTGACGCACACGCTCTGGGTCTGCTGCTGGCAAATCAATTTTATTGATAACTGGCAGAATTTCCAAATCATTATCAAGGGCTAGGTAAACATTGGCAAGCGTTTGAGCTTCGATACCTTGTGCCGCATCAACAACCAAAATTGCCCCCTCACAAGCCGCCAAAGAACGTGACACTTCATATGAAAAGTCAACGTGTCCTGGGGTGTCAATCAAGTGGAAAATGTAGGTTTCACCGTCTTTAGCCGTGTAGTTCAACTCAATCGCATTAAGCTTAATCGTGATACCACGCTCACGCTCCAAATCCATGCTATCCAAGAGTTGAGCTTGCATTTCACGACTAGAAACCGTCTCAGTTTTTTCCAAAATACGGTCAGCCAAAGTTGACTTCCCGTGGTCAATGTGTGCAATGATAGAGAAATTACGAATCTTCTCTTGTCGTTTTTTTAATTCTTGAATATCCATCTTACAATCCTATACAATTAATCATTATTTCTATTATAACAGATAAACAGAAACGTTGCTATAAAAAGTTTTAGAAGTCATTTCAAGAAAAAAGCATCATAAGATGGTAAAATAAACAGCACAGCTATAAAACTACACGGTCTACCTCTAATTAGGAGGAATGAGTTTTGGAACCATTCGAAACAACACAGCTCTAAAACTTGAGCTTCTTAACGTTAGATGATAAATTGGTTTTGGAACCATTCGAAACAACACAGCTCTAAAACCGTTGCGCATGCTTATTCAACATATGGCTTGTTTTGGAACCATTCGAAACAACACAGCTCTAAAACAATATAGATAGAAAGATAGTAATCGTGCATGTTTTGGAACCATTCGAAACAACACAGCTCTAAAACAATCGTAGTAATTTTCATACACTCCGATTTGTTTTGGAACCATTCGAAACAACACAGCTCTAAAACACCAAATGGTATTGATATGACGTTTGAAGAGTTTTGGAACCATTCGAAACAACACAGCTCTAAAACTGTTCGTCCACTTCACCTCTGACACCAGTCGTTTTGGAACCATTCGAAACAACACAGCTCTAAAACGTGGGCTCGTAGTGACGATTTACGCCCCTAGTTTTGGAACCATTCGAAACAACACAGCTCTAAAACTAGACCAAAGTTCAGACCACCAACTTTTAGGTTTTGGAACCATTCGAAACAACACAGCTCTAAAACGGAACGAAGGCACACTTTACTTTTACAACGGTTTTGGAACCATTCGAAACAACACAGCTCTAAAACTATGTAGATGGTGACAGAATTCGTGTAGCAGTTTTGGAACCATTCGAAACAACACAGCTCTAAAACTTTCCCGTCGTAATTTTCACGCATGTATGTGTTTTGGAACCATTCGAAACAACACAGCTCTAAAACTGTTTCTACACTACACCAAGCTGAAGAAGGGTTTTGGAACCATTCGAAACAACACAGCTCTAAAACCTTTCATTCGTCTTTCTACTCTGTCATCTGGTTTTGGAACCATTCGAAACAACACAGCTCTAAAACTATGCTCGACTAAGCATTTTGGCATTGCCGGTTTTGGAACCATTCGAAACAACACAGCTCTAAAACATAATTTTAGAGTTCGGTTACCCATTTAAAGTTTTGGAACCATTCGAAACAACACAGCTCTAAAACTTTTTAAGATGCTCCCCTCGCACGAAAGTGGTTTTGGAACCATTCGAAACAACACAGCTCTAAAACTTTTCTTTAAAATAAGCTTTAATTGTATCAGTTTTGGAACCATTCGAAACAACACAGCTCTAAAACAACGACTTTTGCTAACTCACCGTCATACGTGTTTTGGAACCATTCGAAACAACACAGCTCTAAAACATGCTGTAATAGATACCCTCGAAAATACGCGTTTTGGAACCATTCGAAACAACACAGCTCTAAAACTGCCAAACGCTCATAGCAAAAGTGACAATAGTGTTTTGGAACCATTCGAAACAACACAGCTCTAAAACTCCAAGCCGATATACTCTAACAGACGTGTCGTTTTGGAACCATTCGAAACAACACAGCTCTAAAACCTCGTGGACCATTTTTCTCACGAAATTTCGTAATCGCGCCATTTGTCTCAGCTAGACTTCAGCTTCGAAATAATTCCTTTTATTTATTCTCCAAACCAGAGGGCGATTTCGCGTTCAACTGATTCTGGTGAGTCTGAACCGTGAACGATGTTAAATGTTGCGCCACTTTCGTCTGGTGCTTGAGCATAGTCTCCGCGGATTGTCCCTGGGAGAGCTTCTTTAGGATTTGTCGCTCCCATCATTGTACGCCATGAAGTGATGACTTCGTTTCCAGACATAACGCCAGTAATTACTGGACCACTTGTCATAAAATCAACGATTAGCGGGAAAAATGGGCGGTCAACCAAATCAGCATAATGTTTTTCTAATAATTCTGGGGTTGCCATGCGCATCTCCAATTTTTCAATTGTAAAACCACGTCGTTCAATACGGTGAAGCACCTCACCAACAAGCCCGCGTCTCACACCATCTGGTTTAATCATAAAGAAAGTTTTTTCCATGTAAACAATCCAACCTATCTAAATAAATTCAGTTTTTATTTTACCATAAAAGAAAACTTTTGAAAAATGTTGAAAGGCGTTTTCACTAAAATTTAGTACGTTTCTGAGAATACTATTTCTGCTCAATCCTAAATACCAGACGTTTTGGAACCATTCGAAACAGCACAGCTCTAAAACGTTTACAGCGCTAATGTTGTAAAAGCAAATGTTTTGGAACCATTCGAAACAGCACAGCTCTAAAACACAAAATTAGCTACAACTGAAATTGTGTGCGTTTTGGAACCATTCGAAACAGCACAGCTCTAAAACAAGGAGCTGAACTATACGCCAGAAATGTTTGTTTTGGAACCATTCGAAACAGCACAGCTCTAAAACATATCACCATCTGAAAGCTCCACAGACAATGTTTTGGAACCATTCGAAACAGCACAGCTCTAAAACTTATCGTCGAATTTCTCTTCGAGCCGTGAGGTTTTGGAACCATTCGAAACAGCACAGCTCTAAAACGCGCCATTACAAAATTCGGCGACATTGCAGGTTTTGGAACCATTCGAAACAGCACAGCTCTAAAACTGTCCAGAAGCTTTTAAATTTGATTTTCAAGTTTTGGAACCATTCGAAACAGCACAGCTCTAAAACATAAATTAGTCATTTTAATATCCCTCTGCCGTTTTGGAACCATTCGAAACAGCACAGCTCTAAAACAGTGCGTTCGTAATCTCGCCACCAGTCAACGTTTTGGAACCATTCGAAACAGCACAGCTCTAAAACTCAATGACAGTCATGTTTTCGTTTACGATAGTTTTGGAACCATTCGAAACAGCACAGCTCTAAAACTAGAAAGGGGGTGAGAATATGACAGAACAAGTTTTGGAACCATTCGAAACAGCACAGCTCTAAAACAGTTCGACAACTACAAGCGACGATGGTGGTGTTTTGGAACCATTCGAAACAGCACAGCTCTAAAACAACATAGTAAGTTGGTTCACTTATTCCGTCGTTTTGGAACCATTCGAAACAGCACAGCTCTAAAACTTGTTCCGTGCATACCATGTTTTTTCTCAAGTTTTGGAACCATTCGAAACAGCACAGCTCTAAAACCTCAATGAAACTTTCTAACACATCAAACGGGTTTTGGAACCATTCGAAACAGCACAGCTCTAAAACGCACTAGAATCAATCATCAAACTGTATGGGGTTTTGGAACCATTCGAAACAGCACAGCTCTAAAACCAGGCTTGGTGTCATGCTCGTTGGAACATTCGTTTTGGAACCATTCGAAACAGCACAGCTCTAAAACAAAGCTCTGGATTTTCGTAGATATTGCCCAGTTTTGGAACCATTCGAAACAGCACAGCTCTAAAACCACGTTGCAATGCTTATTGAATCAGAAACAGTTTTGGAACCATTCGAAACAGCACAGCTCTAAAACTTCTATATAGACCATGAAAGTTGTGTGTGGGTTTTGGAACCATTCGAAACAGCACAGCTCTAAAACGAAGACGGTTCAGACGTTGTAATCGAAGTTGTTTTGGAACCATTCGAAACAGCACAGCTCTAAAACCCCCACCAGTAAAAGTCAACTACGTCATCTGTTTTGGAACCATTCGAAACAGCACAGCTCTAAAACTACCTCTTAGGCTTTATTGAAGAGAGAGAAGTTTTGGAACCATTCGAAACAGCACAGCTCTAAAACTTGCAAGGGAAAATTGTAACAATGAACGGCGTTTTGGAACCATTCGAAACAGCACAGCTCTAAAACATCAACCTATCATCGCTTGGCAAGTTATCCGTTTTGGAACCATTCGAAACAGCACAGCTCTAAAACCTCGTGGACCATTTTTCTCACAAAATTTCGTAATCGCGCCATTCGTCTCAGCTAGACTTCAGCCTCGAATAGTTCATTATTTTTAACTATATTATACCTAAAAAACCTTGATTTTACAACGTTTATAGCAATTTAAAGCTTTAATTTTTTCTCTAAAACTTGTGCCAAACATTCTGAATAATTAACATATTCTCGATCAGCGAATCTGACTAACCATTCTGGAACCGTAACATTTTTTCGAATGGCTTTGGTACTTTTTAAATATGGGGAAGGGGCTGCTTGAATTAAAGTAATAAAACCAACTTCAACTGATAATTCACTCATATCAACAACTTTTGGAAGCTCTAACCCTTCATCTAAATAAGCAGCCAATGAGCTTTCTAACATTTCTCGAGCATTTTTCATCGCTTCTTCGACGTCATCACCTTCGGTACCACCACTATATCCTGGAAATTCTACCCAAAAACTTCCATCATCTTCTTTGTGAAAAATTGCTGGATATGATTTTAACAGAAAAAACTCTTTTATAGCCCTATGTCTTTTAACATTTTCTTTTTCAAACCTGCTCCTAACACCTTGTTTCCATGAATTGGAATCGTAAAAAATACAGTACTCTATTCTTTTTGAACTGATGATAACTCCCCTTTACACGAACTTCTTTCCAACCTTTTAACACAACAAGTTTTGCTAACTCTCTGCTTGTTAACGACACTCTCTCCAATCCCTTGTTATATAAACATTATGCGCATTTATCAAATTATAAGAAAAGGCACCTACTTTTTTAGTAGATGCCTTATTATTCACATTTAATTTATATTTTCTGCTATCAAAAAATAATCACTATCCAACACATATTGCGGAAAATCATAAAGTATTCGCGGCTCTAGAAAAAGTACTTTTTGATTTGAAAGCTTGATATACTCTATTAGTTTTTCCATTTCATTTTTGGTTAAATAAGCCCCACTATTAACAAAAATTAACAATTTCTTCTTACTAAGATAATTATAAACTTGAAGAATTTCAAAGCATTTTTCGAAAATAGTATCACTCTGTGTTTCAAATTTCACACCAAGAGCTTTAATAAGTTCTAAAATGGTAATTTTATCATATTCCAAGTCCAACTCATTTTCCAAACACTCATACGAGAGCAACTCTGTAATGGTGTTTGCCAACTGCTCAATCATTGATTTCACTTCTGGTTTGTCATTTAATTGACTCTCCAAATCAGCATGAATGAGTTTTAGCATTGACTGTGAATTAATATCAAATCCGAAAATATCTGTCACCAAAAGTAATTCTGAGACTTTTAAAGACCGTAATTTCTCATCAAACAACTTCAAGTCGCATTCTTCAGAGTAAGAATAGAATTCCCTAACAAGATTTGAAAATACAGTAACATCTTCAACCGTTAAAATAGTTGCATCAAGAATTTCAATTGGTTCGTCAAGTATGGGAAAATTAATCTTCATCGCTATAATCCTCTCCAAGAAATACAAGACGTCTATCAGAATTGGCGACGCTGGTATTTCTCTCACCATTCAAATAAATCATACGAGCAAACTGTTTTTCAGTCACTGTCAAAAGTGTGATGCTTCCTTTTTTAGGATTATTGGCTTGCAACCTATCAATCATGGCTTTATTGGCAGAATTATTTAATAACAATTTGCTATAAACCGAAAATTGGTGCATGATAAAGCCTTCACTCAATAAAAACTTTCGAAATTTACGATAGGCTTTTCGTTCTTCTGCTGTTTCGATTGGCATATCAAACATTAAAATCATTCGCATATATCGATAACTCATATCCTAAATTCAGGAACCCCTTTCCCACCATGATTTAGAGCTTTAACCACTTTCTTTGTATAATCACTAACGATATTGTTTAGGAACATTTCTTTATGGTTATAAGAATAGGTTTCATCAAACATCGTAAACAATTCGCGTTTAATTTTAACAAAAGAAGCGTTACGATTTTCATACACAATTCTATCAACAATTGGACGAAATGGCTCCATGATATCACTAGCCAGATTAAACTGGTTGAATTGGTTAGCATGTTTTAAGCCAAATTGCGTCATACAACCACAAACAACTAATTCACGCGCAAACATGCTCAACAACAAAGTATATCCATAGTCTAATCCAGCATTAATGTCATTATCCTGTTCACGCGAGAAATCATTTCCAAACAAGGTATTAAAATAAATTCTTGCAGAATGTCCCTCACGATTACTGGGATCAAAAGACTCTAAGCCGCGATATAACTCCATAATAGATTGAGATTTTTCAAAGAAAGAACACTCACCAAGATATATGCTTTGATTTAATATTTTCTGGGCAATAATTGTTGTCCAAACATCACATTTGACATCATCGTCCCAAGCAATTTGATTTGTCAGCTGTAAACTAGAATCGTGGCGTCCATAGTAAGGCGTCAGCATTGCAGTTGGCAAACGTTTTTCATCACAAAAAATAATTAAAATATTTCTCTCGACTAAGCGTTCAATCAACATCGTCGTCAACACAATATTCGTCGTTTCAAGCAACAGAATATCAATCTCTTCCAGATGAATCATTTCAGTATGATAAGCATCTTTAAAAATCAAATGATTATTCTTATACGACAATTTAGAATGCTCATTAACAATAACCGTACGCCATCCCATTACTCTTCTCCTATTTTACTCAAATCAATACGTGTTTCATAAAGACCAGTGATAGATTGGTGGATAAGGGTGGCATTAAGACATTCTTTAGTCGAAGTATAGCGTTTACGTGGAATTTTTTCACCAAGGAAATTGAAATCAGCTGGCGCACCTAATGCAGTCAATGTTAATAAATTAATAAATGAATTTGAAATTTCCTCAATTGAGAAGTTATCCATACTATCTGCAACTGCTCTAATTTTACTTAAATTTTTTTCAACATCAACATATAAGTTAGCAAAATCTTCCACACAAGATAAAACTTTTTCAAATTCTTTCTTATGCGCACTAACATAATCTAAATATTTAGTGCTATTAAAACTATTGATTCGCTGAGCATGATAAAGCAATTTTACTAAGTGTCCTGGAATCACCATTTCATTTCCTTTTTGAAGTTCGGAAGCGCTAGCTAATAAACGTCTTTTTCCACCTTCAAATTCAAAAAGACTGTATTTTGGAAGTTTTATTAATTTATCTTCTCGAATATTGTGATATCCTTTATTTTCTAAGAATTCAACTGGATTTTCTTCAAAGAAAGAACGTTCCATGATAGAAATACCAACTAGCTCTTTTACAGTTTTCAATTTCTTAGCTTTACCTTTTTCGACGTCAGCTACAACAAAAACAGAATAAGCTACTGTTGGACTATCAAAACCACCATATTTTTTAGTATCCCAATAAGCTTTTTTTGTCTTTCGTGGAATTAATTTATCAGAGTCACCTTTAGGTAAAATTGATTCTTTTGAGAATCCTCCCGTCTGAGTCTCAACCTTTTTAACAATATTGACTTGTGGGTAGGAAAGAACTTTACATATCGTCCTGAAATTGCTCTTCTTATCCCAAGCGATGTCTTCAGTATCCTTACTATACTCAACAACTGGCCGAACTATTACTTTACCATTTGAATATCTTATAACACGTTTAAAGAAGTTCATCAAATTTGAATAGAAGAAATATTTCGCTGTTGCTTTATCGCTTGAATTAGTGATAAATTTACGAATATCATATTTCTTGTACTCACCATAAACAAATTCAGAAGCTAATTTAGGATATTTTTTCAATAATGCTGTTCCAACAACTGCATTAAGATAAGCATCATGAGCATGATGATAATCATTGATCTCGCGAACTTTGTAAAATTCAAAATCTTTTCGGAATTGTGAAACCAGATTTGATTTTAAAGTAATGACTTTCACATCACGAATCACCTTGTCATTTTCATCACTTTCTGTATTGAAACGAGCATCTAAAATTTGTGCCACATGTTTTGTGATTTGACGTGTTTCAACCAATTGACGTTTAATAAAGCCAGCCTTATCTGCTTCAGTCAATCCACCACGTTCGGCTTTCGTTAAATTATCAAATTTACGTTTAGAGATTAGTCCTGATTTATACAATCGAACCCATTCTGCCTTTCTAGCACGAACAATATCAAGACTTGGTACATCATCTGATTTACCTCGATTTTTAGCAGAACTTGTTAGTACTCGATTATCAATAGAGTCATCCTTAATAAAGGCTTGAGGAATAATGTGGTCAATATCATAATCGCTTAGATGGTCAATATCCAACTCATCACCAGTGTACATATCTTTACCATTTTGAATGTAGTAAAGGAAGAGTTGATCATTTTGAAGATGACTATTTTCAACCTTATCTTCAATATATGATGGTTTTTCCTCATTAAGAATATTACTTCCTAACTCTTTTAATGAGTTCTGAAGTTTTTTCAAACGTTGTTGGGATTGGCTTCTTCCTCTATTAGTTGTTTGATTTTCACGCGCCATTTCAATAACAATATTATCAGGATTATCTCCCATCACTTTAACTAGCTCATCAACGATTTTGACACTTTGTAGAATACCTTTTTTAATAGCAGGACTTCCAGGTAAATCATGAACAACAGCTTCAATATCATCGACATCACCAACAACTTGCGATTTTTGGATGATTTGTTTAAATGGTAATGTATCATCGTTAATTAACTGCATAAAGTTACGATTAGCAGAACCATCATCAATCAGATAATCAAGAATGGTCTTATTATTTTCTTTATTACGAATACCGTTAATTAATTTATATGACAAACGTCCCCAACCAGTATAATGACGTCGTTCAAGTTTTTTCAATTGATCAGCTGTAAAAATATCACTATATTTTTGAAGACGTTCATGAATCATATCTTTATCTTCAAACAAAGTTAACGTTTTAATAATATCTTCAATGACTTCTTCATTTACTTTATCATCCAAGAAAGCTTTATCCAAAATCTTTTTCAAATCATGGTAAGTTCCAAGACTAGCATTGAAAGATTTATTTTCTTTATCAAGTCCAATTAAATCTTTAATACGATATTCAGGAAATTCTTTATTAAGGTAATTTAAAAGTTTTTCCTTGGTAACTTTGCGATTTTCTTTAAAAACATGGTCAAAGATTTCTTGTTTCATATTTGAATCAAAGAAAGAATCTTTTCCTTGCTCATTGACATACTTAATTTTGGTTAATTCATTATAAACCGCATATGTTTCATATACATGACTGTGTTTTGGTAGAACTTTCTCCTCTGGTAAATACAAATCATTTAAAGTCATGCGTGTAATAAATTTTTCAGCTGACTTTTCTTTATCAATTACCTTATCGAAATTCCACGGTGTAATCTTCTCATCTGAATGATATTCTGCCCATGAAAATCGGCTATCTTTTCGTGCTAACGGACCGACATAGTAAGGGATTCTAAAAGTCAAGATTTTTTCAATTCTATCTTGGTTCTCTTTTAGAAATGGGTAATAATCACCTTGACGGCGCAAAATTGCATGCATTTCTTGTAAATGAATTTGGTGCGGAATCGAACCATTATCAAATGTTCTTTGTTTTCTTAAGAAATCTTCACGTTCAATTTTATCTAGGAAATAATCACTTCCAGCAATTTTAGAGAGAGTATTTTTTAAATATTTATAGAATTCATCTTGTTTAACACCATTTTCAATATAGCCCGCATAACCATTTTTGTTTTTATCTTTAAAAATATCGTGATACAACTCAGATTTATTTGCCTTAATGAATTCTTTTAGTTTTTCTAAATCTTCCTGGTGTTCAACATAACGTTTAATCATCGAAGCTGATAAAGGAGCTTTAGTTGAATTATCATCGACAATTAAGATACCTGAAAGTAAGATTGCATCATAAAGATTTTTAGCTGAAGTAAATAAATCTGCATAATCGTCTCCAATTTTCCCAAGTAACTCTCCTAAATCTTCTTCATAGGAATCTTTAGAAAATTGCAACTTAGCATCTTCAGATAATTTGAAATTCATTTTAAAATTAGGCTGTAATCCTAAAGCCAAAGCAATAAGATTTCCAAATAAAGTATTTTTCTTTTCTGTTGGGTAGTATTTAATAAGATTCTCTAAACGACGTGATTTGCTAATTTTTTCTGTCAAAATACTTGCAGCGTCAACCGTAATTTCTGATAAGTGACTATCATCAAATGTTCTATCATACACTCCTACGAAATCAGCAAATATTTTTTGAACATCTGTATTTTCAGCGTTCAATTCACCCTCAATTAAGAAATGTCCACGGAATTTAATCATATGAGCTAAAGCAAGATAAACCAAGCGTAAATCTGCTTTTTCAGATGAATCTGCAAGATGTTTTCGCAAATGATAGATTGTAGGAAACTCTTGATGATACTTAACCACATCTGCTTTGTTCCCAAAAATTGGATAACGCCCCAATTTTTTATTATCATCATCCCATCTCAAGAAAGATTCATCCAAACGTTGAAAGAAACTTTCATCAACTTTAGTCATTTCTTCCGCAAAAATTTCTTGTAGGTAACGCAAACGATTTTTACGACGCGTATAACGACGTCGAGCTGTACGTTTCAAACGAGTCGCTTCAGCTGTTTCGCCACTGTCAAATAACAATGCACCTAGTAAATTTTTCTTTATGTACTTTTTATCAGTATTTCCTAAAACTTTCATCTTTTTAGCTGGAACTTTGTAATCATCAGTAATCACAGCCCAGCCTACACTGTTCGTACCAATATCGAGCCCGATTGAGTAATTTTTCTTAGTCATAATTTTCCTCCTCTTATAATAAAGTTTAAATTTACGAAAAATACTATAAAATCAACGCTTTAATTAAATCAATAAAACTTTTCAGTAGTTTCAATAACTCCGTTAAAATCACCAATTTTTCTTTATCAAATTTAAACTTCCCCAAAAAAGCAACTCCTTAAAAACATAATATTTTTATATTTAAATTATAGCATATATTTTTAATTTTGATATTGCAAAAATTAATATAATTACTAACTAAAATTTGTTAGAATATAGAGTGGTTATGTTTTTAGTTTTAGAGTTGTGCGTTTTATAGCTTTAACAATTTCTATATAATATCACTTGTAAATAATAAGTAATTATTATATAATATGTTTGTTGGAACTATTCGAAACAACACAGCAAGTTAAAATAAGGCTTTGTCCGTACACATTTTGGCACCCGATTCGGGTGCGTTTTTTTGTGCCCTTACAGATAATTTCAACAAAACTAAGTAATTTTATTTTACTCTTTAAAATATGAAAAAACAAGCGTTTTCAAGGCGCTTGTTTTTCTGTTTTTATATTTCATTTAGCTCACCAACCAACCCCAGAAAAATGGGAGGGCAAAGGCAATTAAGCCACAAATCACAAAGAGGGCTTCCAACCATTTTTGAGGGATAGTCGTTGATTTAATCCAAAGAAGAATGGCAAACAGCCACGAAACTGCAAATAATAGCCAATAATACCATGCAAGGGACATCTTAATCGTTCCTTTCTACCTTAATGGTTTTCGGATGTTTCTGTTGGTCGTGCAGACGTTTAGCCAATTGACGGCGAGCAATGACAAGCAAGCCAATCATACTAACTTCGTAAGTGACAAAGAAAATGATAAAACAATGCAAGAAAAATTCCTCTGGTAAAACCCAGATAATTGGGTCTGTGGCTGGGTTGAACAGCCATGTTGAATCACCAGGGAAAAGCACTTCATGAAATAGCGTAAAAAATTGGTCAAAGCCAATCAGCAATCCTGCTACTGCAATTAGCACAGGCAAAATAGCTGCCAAAGTAAACGCTCTTCGATGTAGAAAAAGTGATTTTTCAGCTCTGCTAATTTTCCAAAAACGCCAAGACGGATACAGCAGCACCACAAAAACAGCTTGCGCTAAGTGAAATAAATGCTTAACGTCACGAAAATGCTTGAGCCCGTCTGTTGATGACGGGAAATCTGGCATAGAAAGGGTGTTCGAAAGTGGATTGGTCAGATAGGTCATCAGAATATTAAAGTTTTTCAAGAGGTCGTCTTTGGTAATCGTGACCTGAAGGGTTAGTTTGAGCCAATCAACTTCCAAAGGGTAAATCAGCCAAGCACCATAAATAGCTACCAAGACAGCTAGAGCAAGGAGCCAGAGCCAAGTACTAAACGTCCAAAGTTTATTTTTCATCAAAATTCCATTCATCTAAGCTAGCAAGGACATGGTCAGGTTTCACTGGAAGGGTAGGCACTTCTTCTGGTTTGGTGAAACCAGTCGTCACAAGCAAAGTAGCAATATCATTTTGAATTCCTGCCATAATATCTGTTAAATAATTATCACCAACCATGATAGCTTCTTCACGTTTAACTCCCAGAACATCCAAAGCTTTATTCATGATAATCGCATTTGGTTTGCCAATAAAGACTGGCTGCACACGTGTTGCAGTCTCCAAGAGTTTATTAATCGAACCAGCCCCTGGCATTAACCCACGCTCCGTTGGGATATTCAAATCAGGATTCGTTCCAATAAAGACTGCTCCTTTTTGAATGGCAAGCGTTGCAATGGCAAGCATTTCATAAGTTAGTTGCGTATCTAGTCCGACAACCACATATGCTGGATTTTCAGTATCTTCAACATAGCCAGCCTCAGCAATAGCTGTTTTCAAACCCGTTTCACCAATCACATAAACTGTTTTTCCACGATTCATGTCATTCATGTAATCAATCGTCGCCATTGTTGCTGTATAAATCGTTTCAAGCGGTGTATGCACATTGAATTGTGTCGCAAGCATTTCTTGAACTTTTTCTGGTGTGCGTGTCGTATTATTCGTCACCAAAACATAAGGAATATTGCGTTCTTGCAGACGTTGAATAAAACGTTCCCCAGCAGGAATACGATTTTTCCCTTTGTAAATTGTTCCATCTAAATCAATCAAATAGCCTTTATAAGTCATTCTTTCCTCCATTTTTACAACACCAAAAAGACTTTCTAGCTAAAAATTCTCTGACTATCCTTAGTCAATTAGTGTTTTCCAATTCTCATCGTGATAAGCAGTAAAGCACATCGCAATCTGCTCTTTCGTTGTCTTAGATTCAGCAAGATCAGGCAGGTTGTCACACGCAAAATACCCACTTGCTATCGTTTCTAAATTTTTTGTAAACTGCCCACCTTTGGCATGGCATAATGAAAAAATCTTACAAATCTTGTGAGCAGAAACTGGTTGATTGTGTTTTTCACGGTCTTGAATAGCAATCACGCGCTCCAATTGCACATCAAGTCCAGCTTCTTCTTTCACCTCTTTAAGCGTGTTTTCCGCCACAGATTGGTCAACATCACACCAACCACCTGGCAGCGCCCACTTTCCATTAGCTTCTTGCACTAGTAAAATCTTGTCATCTTGAAAAATAGCTGCGCGTGTATCAATTTTTGGTGTTTGATAGCCCGTTTCGTTAGCAAACAAATCAGCTACTTTCTGAGCTGGTAACTGCGATAATTCAGCCATCATTGCAACTGAAATCTCTCGAATTTCCTCAAAACGTTCAATATCATACTTATCGCGACCATAAGCTAGCCCTGCTTGTGCTAAGGATTGCAAGCGAACAAGCCAATCAACCCATTTCTTATCATCAACAGTCATTATTTTTCCTTCCACTCGATGCGAGCTTGTGCATGAACAACACCTTGGGTAACAATTTCATGTTTTGTTATCAAACCATCTGTTTCAACACGTGATTTAATATCATGCCCATAATGGACTTCTTTCACGTATTTGAGATTAATGCAGTGCGGAATGTGTTCCTCTAAAAACGCCACGTCCAACACATCATACATCCATTCAAGGTATTTGCTATTGTTAACATGACCATTCAAATCAAGGTCAAAAAAGCGAACGTGATAGGTTGTTTCTTCTGGAATTTCCAAGCTTTCGTAACGAGGACCACGATCGATTTTTTTAATCTTTTCAACGTCATAAACGTCAACAATTTCATCAATAACAGGGTGAACCTTTCTGCTATCATAATCCATGAGGACAAAAGTCGAATGAATCGTCATGATTTTATCACCAGATTCACCATAAACATTGAAATCACGGTAACAAAAGAGCTTATTATAAGCCGTAGGTACCGTTTCAATCACGATATTTTCAGTATATTTTGGCAAACGCTCGATTTCAATCGCATACTCTGTGATAATCCAAACAAGATTGTACGTTTGATAAATATAATCATCACTCATCCCCAGACTAAGTGACTGTTTCCCTGAAACTTGCAACACTAACGATAAAAGTTGCGGCAATTTCATGTTGTGATTAATGTCACTTTCGTAAAAAGGTACTTGATAATTTTCTTGATAACTTAATCCCATGTCATTACTCCAATATAAATCTCTCTGCTACCGTGTCTCCTAAAAAGAGACCTTTTTTAGTCATTCGAACCACCTCATCATCTGGCACCAAAAGCCCATGCTGACAAAGTTCTGTCACGATCTGACCATAACGTTCTTCAAAAGACACGCCAAACTTTTCTTCAAATTTTGCAATGGAAACGCCAGATTTCTTACGCAAGCCCAAGAAAAGTTCTTCTTCCATCATTTCGTCCTTAGTCAAGACCTCCTCTGACAACCTAGCATTTCCTTCAGAAACAGCCTTTAAATAATGTTGAATCGGCCCACGGTTACGATAACGAACACCGTTTAAATACCCAGACGCCCCAGCACCGACACCATAATATTCTGCATTATCCCAGTACATCAAATTATGACGACTTTCAAAACCTGGCTTGGTAAAATTAGAAATTTCATAATGCTCAAAGCCATTAGCTTCCAATTCAGCAATAATGTACTCAAACATTTCCGCCTCAAGGTCTTCTTGGGGCAAATTCAATTTTCCACGACGCATTTTATTCATGAAAACCGTGTGATGTTCTAAAATCAAACTATACAAACTCAAATGAGGAATATCCAGCGCTATCGCCTTAGCAACATTTTCCTTAACATCTTCCATTGTCTGACCAGGAAGCGCATAAATTAAATCAATCGAAATATTGTCAAAGCCTGCTGTTTTCAAATGGTCAATCGTCGAATAAATTTGCGATTCATTGTGGCTACGCCCAATTCTCTTTAATTGCTTATCATTAAAAGTCTGAACACCAAGCGACACACGATTAACAGCAGATTTTTTCAACACTTCAATCTTGTCATCCGTCAAATCCCCAGGATTTGCTTCAATGGTAAATTCTTCTAATACGCTCAAATCTAAATGCTTTGTCAAATCCGTCAGCAAATAATCCAATTGCTGCGCGGTAATTGAGGTTGGCGTTCCACCTCCGATATATAAGGTCCGCAATTGTTCAATATCATAACTCTCAAATTCACGAATAAGAGCCTGCAAATAATCGTCAACAGGCTGATTTTTGATAAATACTTTTGAAAAATCACAATAATAACAAATCTGCGTACAAAATGGTATATGAACATAAGCTGATGTTGGTTTTGTTAACATGACGCTATTATAACATTTTTACGAAGGATAACCAATGACTTTATTACGAAAGAAAAGGAGCAGGCAAAACGCATTTCCCATACTCCTCTTTTTATGAAAATGATTTTAGTCAATACCGATTTCTTTACGAACAACGTCAGCAATGGTATCCACGTAATAGCTTACTTCTTCATCCGTTGGTGCTTCTGCCATGACACGAAGAAGCGGTTCAGTACCACTTGGACGCACTAAAATACGACCATTGCCATTCATTTCAGCTTCCATTTTGCTGATAATATCAGCGATAGCTGGTACTTCCATGGCTTTGCTCTTCATGCTATTTTCAACACGAATATTCACTAATTTTTGTGGGTAAATAGTAACTTCGGAAGCTAATTCAGAAAGTGATTTGCCAGTTTCTTTCATCACTTTTGCCAATTGAATAGCCGTTAACTGACCATCACCTGTTGTGTTATAGTCCATGATGATAACATGACCTGATTGTTCACCACCAAGGTTGTAACCAGATTTACGCATTTCTTCAACAACGTAACGGTCACCAACTGCTGTAATCGCTTTGTTAATCCCTTCACGGTCAAGCGCCTTGTGGAAACCAAGGTTTGACATAACCGTTGTAACGATAGTGTTGTGAGCTAATTGTCCACGTTCTGATAAATATTTGCCGATAATGTACATGACTTTATCACCGTCAACAATGTCGCCATTTTCATCAACAGCAATCAAACGGTCGCTATCACCGTCGAATGCCAAACCAACTGCTGCGCCAGATTCTTTAACCAATTCTTGCAATTGTTCTGGATGAGTTGACCCAACGCCATCATTGATGTTAAGACCGTCTGGCTTTTCACCGATAACAGTAATATCAGCATCCAAATCCAAGAAAACATCACGCGCTGATACAGAAGCAGCTCCGTTAGCGGTATCAAGGGCAACTTTCATCCCTTCCAAGCTAACACCTGTTGAAACAAGAAATTTTTCGTATTTACGAAGTCCTTCTGGATAGTCAACTAATGTTCCTAAACCTTCAGCTGAAGGACGTGGAAGCGTATCTTCTGGAGCGTCAAGTAATGCTTCGATTTCGTCTTCTTGGTCATCAGCCAATTTAAAACCATCGCCACCGAAGAATTTAATCCCATTATCCAATGCAGGATTGTGACTAGCTGAAATCATGACACCGGCGCTCGCTTTTTCTGTACGAACTAGGTAAGATACCCCTGGAGTTGCTAAAACACCAAGTTTGTAAACTTCAATCCCAACAGAAAGAAGCCCAGCAACCAAGGCAGATTCTAACAATTCTCCTGAAATACGTGTGTCACGTGCCACAAATACTTTTGGACGTCCTGTTTCATGCTGACTAAGAACATAGCCACCAAAACGTCCCAATTTAAACGCCAATTCAGGTGTCAATTCGACATTTGCTTCTCCACGAACACCATCTGTACCAAAATATTTTCCCATTATTCTACTAGCGAAAAATCGCTTCCTCCATTACTAAATTCATTTCCTAAGATAATCTAAAATAATAGTTGCATTATAAAAACCACATTTTCATCTTAAATTATCATTAATTCATTAATATATAGTCTTTGCTATTATCTATTATTTTTTCGTTACTGTCAACTGAACAGTCACAACAGAAGGGTCAACAGTCACATTATTTGCTGATAAATTCACGCTGACACTTGTGTCTTTTGTAACATTAGCAATATCAACATTAGCAACAACTTCATCCACCGCATCCAAAGCATCCTGACTACCAGAAATCGTTACTTGGCTTTGGCTTAATTTGTATGAAATGTCAGAGATTTTATCACTCATCTCTCCTGTTGTTTTCACAGTTACTGGAACTGTTTTTGTCAATTTTTTCACGGTCACTTCTAATTTGGCTTTCGAAGGGTTAATAGCACTAGCTAAGATTGTGCCGTCTGCTGCCACAGCCTGCAAGGCTACGCGTCCACTGTAATTACTGTCCAACACTTCTGTTTCTGGCAATTTAGCAACCACATGGTCAATTTGGTCAATAATTGATTCCGAACTCGTGACTTCAACTTCAGAAATATTTGTTGAAACTTTTTTCAACTCATAGCCAGTAGCCAATTGACTGGAATCTACTTCACCTTGAACTTCAAATGTCTTTGTTTTCTTTTTACCGATTGTTACTGAAATACTACTTGGTGAGGTTGTCGCCGTAACTCCTGATGGCAAATCCGTCACTTGCAAAGGAACCGTCTGTGTCCCCTCACCCAAGTTTGTCAAATCAGCTACTACCTTAAAACTTCTTGTATCATTATTAATCTCAGAATCCAGTTTGACACGATTAATCGATGTCAGATAAACCTCTGTTTCATAAGAATAACCACTAATAAAATACTTATCAGTATCATATTTAATATCAATGGGAACATTCTCCAAAGTATGGGTATAAGTTTCTGTTGCCCCCGATACTTGCGAGCCTGTCCGTGTGTAATTACTTGATGTGGCTGTTAAAAATAAGAGAATGGAAAAGACAATAGATACAATAACCAACCAAAATTGACTATTGAAAAATTTCTTCATTGTTTCTTCCTCCAAATCTTATGATACCAGTGTTCTTCTTCCTCTACTTCTGTGATTAATTGTGTTCGAAGAATAGCTTCAAAGTTTTCTTTGGTCAAATCGTGTAAGAATTCACCTTTTGACGTAATTGAAATACCACCTGTTTCTTCTGAAACAACAATCGTTAAGGCATCAGAATTCTCTGACAGACCAATCGCTGCGCGGTGACGTGTCCCAAATTCTTTTGAAATCGCCATTGATTCTGACAAAGGAAGATAAGAACAAGCCGTCGCAATTTTATTGCCTCTGATAATGACAGCACCGTCATGCAAAGGCGTATTTGGAATGAAAATATTAATCAATAACTGACTTGAAATATCCGCGTCCAAAGGAATCCCTGTTGAAATATATTCCTGCAAAGTTTGCGTGCGTTCAATTGAGATTAAAGCCCCAATCTTACGCGGACTCATGTAAGCCACCGATTTCACCAGTGCTTCAACCAACTTTTCCTCGTCACTCACTTGCTGTGTTTGTAGGAAAACTTGTGTTGAACGGCCAAATTTCTCAAGACCAGAACGAATTTCAGGAGCAAAGATAACCACACCCGCAATAACACCATAAGTGATGACTTGATTCATCAAGTAAGTAATCGTCGTAAAGCCAATCCATTCAGCTACAAACTTTAGTAAAATGAAGAACACGACCCCTTGAATCAAGGACATGATTTTCGTACCCGCAAGGGCTTTGATTAAACGATAAATAAAATACGCAACAATTAAAATATCCAAAATGTGAACGACAATTGTCCATGGGTTTTCAACTAAAGTTGCCCAAAATTTAGCATCAATAGCCGTAAAATTACTCATACATGCATCTCTTTTCTCTAACTAATTAAAACTACCTTTCTATTATACCACGTTTAAAACAGATTTTCTTTATTAGAATATATCTTTTTGTGGTACAATATTTCTATGAAAGTAAACACACTTATGGGAATCACGGCTGGGAAGTCAGCTCACTTTGTCCTTTCAAAAATGGGACGTGGCTCAACCTTGCCTGGAAAAATCGCCCTCAAATTCGACAAAGATATTTTAGACACTATCGCTAAAGATTATGAAATCGTTGTGGTAACAGGAACAAACGGTAAAACTTTGACCACTGCTCTTACAGTTGGGATTTTACGTGAAGCTTTTGGTGAAATCGTCACAAATCCAAGCGGTGCCAATATGATTACTGGGATTACTTCAACTTTCTTGACAGCCAAAAAAGCCAAATCTGGTAAAAAAATTGCCGTGCTTGAAATCGACGAAGCTAGTCTGCCAAAAATCACAGAATACATCACACCAAGTCTCTTTGTATTCACCAATATTTTCCGTGACCAAATGGACCGTTACGGTGAAATTTACACCACTTACCAAATGATTTTAGACGGTGCTGCCAAAGCTCCAACAGCAACAATCTTAGCCAACGGAGACAGCCCACTTTTCAATTCTACAAACGTGGTAAATCCTGTTAAATATTATGGCTTTGACACTGAAAAACACACTCCAGAACTCGCACACTATAATACCGAAGGAATTTTGTGTCCACAATGTCAGCAAATTCTAAAATACAAATTGAACACCTATGCAAACCTTGGTGATTATGTCTGTGACAATTGTGGTTTCCACCGTCCAAAACTCGATTATGCCTTGACAGAATTGACGAAAATCACCAATACAACTTCTGAATTTGTCATTGACGGTCAAGATTACAAAATCAACGTCGGTGGTCTCTATAACATTTATAACGCTCTTGCTGCGGTGTCTGTTGCTGAATTTTTCGGAGTTGCTCCTGAAAAAATTAAAGCTGGTTTTGATAAGAGTCGCGCCGTCTTTGGACGCCAAGAAACCTTTAAAATCGGTGATAAATCTTGTACTTTGGTTCTCATTAAAAACCCAGTTGGCGCTAGTCAAGCACTTGATATGATTAAATTAGCCCCTTATCCATTTACACTTTCTGTCCTACTCAATGCCAATTACGCTGACGGAATTGATACCAGTTGGATTTGGGATGCTAACTTCGAGGCTGTTTTAGATATGGATATTCCTCAAGCATTTGCAGGCGGTGTTCGTCATTCTGAAATTGCTCGTCGTTTGCGTGTGACAGGCTACGATGAAAACAACATCACCGAAGCCGAAAGTCTCGAGGATATTATGGCATTAATTGAATCACAAACAACTGAGCACGCCTATATCCTTGCAACTTATACCGCCATGTTACAATTCCGAGAAATTCTAGCTAGTCGCCATGCCGTTGGAAAGGAGATGAATTAAAATGACTTACACTTCGCTACAATCTCCTAACACAAAAGATTACAACTATGAGTTAAACGTTGCCCACCTTTACGGCAATCTGATGAATACCTACGGTGACAATGGTAATATCCTCATGATGAAATATGTCGGTGAAAAGCTTGGAGCTAAAATGACCTTTGACATTGTTTCATTAGGAGATACCTTTGATGCTGACTACTACGATATGGTTTTCTTTGGTGGTGGTCAAGACTATGAACAAACTATTGTCGCCAAAGACCTTCCACGTAAGAAAGAAGCCATTGCTGATTTCATCAACAAAGACAAAGTCATTCTAGCTATCTGTGGTGGTTTCCAACTCCTTGGTCAATACTATGTTCAAGCCAATGGTGAAAAAATCAATGGTATTGGTGTTATGGGACATTACACCCTCAACCAAGAAAATAATCGTTTCATCGGAGATATAAAAATCCATAACGATGAATTTAACGAAACTTACTATGGTTTTGAAAATCACCAAGGTCGAACATTCTTGTCTGATGACGAAAAACCACTTGGTATCTGCGTTTACGGAAATGGTAACAACAAAGAGGACGGCACTGAAGGTGTTCATTATAAAAATGTCTATGGCAGCTACTTCCACGGACCTATCCTCTCACGTAATGCCAACCTTGCTTACCGCCTAGTGACAACAGCTCTAAAAAATAAATACGGTTCTAGTATTACACTACCAAGTTACGATGACATTCTTTCAAAAGAAGTCACCGAAGAGTATGCCGATACTAAAAGTAAAGCTGAATTTGAAAAATAACCTTAAAAGGATTGCAGTTTATTGAAGTGACCCCCAAATGTTAGACTAAATATTTAAGTTAAGGATTGAGTTCTGTATTGCACAGGACTTAGTCCTTTTAATGTAAGTTTGATTCGTTTAGTGTTGTAGTAGTTGATATATTCTGAAATAGCTGTTTTCAATGTTT
>SKEL01000069.1_pt1 | contig 111896 bp, 118 predicted proteins | sample 4826741 | NCBI WGS metagenome assembly SKEL01 (sample SAMN11008810, study PRJNA524170) | human gut metagenome | biome: Human fecal sample; material: Feces; isolation source: fecal sample from pouch patient p33 | host: Homo sapiens | place: Israel: Tel-Aviv | collected 2016-03-22
ACAGGTTGGTCGGCTTGCGGAAGTTGCTGCCTTCCAGCATGGCAGGCCAGAACAGGCTGTGGAAGTAAACGATATCTTTACCGATGAAGTGGTACAGCTCGGCGGTGGAGTCTTTCTTCCAGTATTCGTCGAAGCTGGTAGTGTCGCCGCGTTTGTCGCACAGATTCTTGAAGGAACCCATGTAGCCAATCGGTGCGTCCAGCCAGACGTAGAAGTATTTGCCCGGTGCGTTCGGAATTTCAAAACCGAAGTAAGGTGCGTCACGGGAGATATCCCACTGTTGCAGGCCAGATTCAAACCACTCCTGCATTTTGTTTGCCACCTGCTCCTGCAACGCACCGCTGCGGGTCCATGCCTGCAACATTTCGCTGAAAGAAGGCAGATCAAAGAAGAAGTGTTCGGAATCACGCATTACCGGTGTAGCGCCAGAAACCACTGATTTCGGCTCGATCAGTTCCGTCGGGCTGTAGGTCGCGCCGCAGACTTCACAGTTATCGCCGTATTGATCCGGCGCTTTACATTTCGGGCATGTGCCTTTTACAAAACGGTCCGGCAGGAACATGCCTTTTTCCGGGTCGTACAGCTGAGAGATGGTGCGGTTTTTAATAAAACCGTTCTCTTTCAGGCGAGTATAGATAAGCTCGGACAACTGACGGTTCTCTTCGCTGTGCGTCGAGTGATAGTTGTCATAGCTGATGTTAAAGCCTGCGAAATCAGTCTGATGTTCCTGACTCATTTCGCCAATCATCTGTTCCGGTGTGATACCAAGCTGCTGTGCTTTCAGCATGATTGGCGTACCGTGGGCATCGTCGGCACAGATGAAATTAACCTCGTGGCCGCGCATTCGCTGGTAACGAACCCAGACATCAGCCTGGATGTGCTCCAGCATATGGCCGAGGTGGATTGAGCCGTTAGCGTACGGCAGCGCGCACGTCACCAGAATTTTCTTCGCGACTTGGGTCATAGTAGGCATTACTTCTTTGTAGTGAAAAGGGGCTTGATAGTAACAAAATGGCCTTATGTCTGCCATGTGATAACAGCATTTCTCATAAATGATTAAATGTCGTAGCTGGAGTACACTACAAGGCGACAATTGCGCAAATTAAAATAAAGGAGACGGGATGAGCGAGTCCAAATCGCCGGATGCCCTGAGAGCAATGGTAGCCGGTACGCTGGCTAATTTTCAGCACCCAACCCTGAAACACAACCTGACTACGCTTAAAGCGTTACACCATGTTGCGTTGATGGATGACACACTGCATGTCGAACTAATCATGCCTTTCGTGTGGAATAAGCCTTTTGAAGACCTGAAAGAGCAATGTAGTGGTGATCTGCTCCGTATCACTGGCGCAAAGGCTATTGACTGGAAGCTGTCGTACAACATTGCCACGCTTAAGCGCGTCAAAAACCAACCAGGCATTAATGGCGTTAAGAACATTATCGCCGTCAGCTCAGGCAAGGGCGGCGTGGGTAAATCCTCCACGGCGGTAAACCTGGCACTGGCGTTGGCTGCTGAAGGTGCGAAAGTTGGTATTTTGGATGCCGATATCTATGGTCCATCAATTCCAACCATGCTGGGCGCGGAAAACCAACGTCCAACCTCACCTGACGGTACTCACATGGCACCTATCATGTCTCATGGCCTGGCAACCAACTCTATTGGTTATCTGGTCACCGACGACAATGCAATGGTGTGGCGTGGACCGATGGCCAGCAAGGCGCTGATGCAGATGTTGCAGGAAACTCTATGGCCTGATCTGGACTATCTCGTTCTCGATATGCCGCCGGGCACTGGTGATATTCAGTTGACGCTGGCGCAGAACATTCCTGTAACTGGTGCGGTTGTGGTAACTACGCCGCAAGACATCGCGCTGATCGATGCGAAGAAAGGCATTGTGATGTTCGAAAAAGTCGAAGTGCCGGTACTGGGTATCGTTGAAAACATGAGTGTGCATATTTGCAGTAACTGCGGTCATCACGAGCCAATTTTTGGCACCGGTGGCGCACAGAAACTGGCCGAGAAATACAACACGCAGTTGTTAGGCCAAATGCCACTTCATATCTCTCTTCGTGAAGATCTGGATAACGGAACACCAACCGTTATTAGTCGTCCAGATAGCGAATTTACAGCTATTTATCGTGACCTCGCAGATCGCGTTGCTGCCCAAATGTATTGGCAAGGTGAAGTAATACCTGGCGAAATCGCATTCCGCGCAGTGTGATAAAAAGGCGGTGCATTGCACCGCCTAATCAGTTCTCCTACATCACGGGACAATCATCAAACTCGCCACTTCTTGCGTCGTTGATAATGTGAGTGATCACACCAAACACGGCATTGCTGCCCGTGCATCCATCGTCATCCTTTGGCAATGCTTCCTTCTTACCGGTTCTTAAATCCTCCAGATGCTGACGTGGGTACTTCCGGTATCTTTTTACGCGATATTCCCCATCCAGAGCGCATACAAGCAGAGAACCATCAACCGGGGTAAGTGAGGAATCGACCACCAGCAATGCACCCTGTAATATTCCCTCACGATGATGACTATCAGCTGCCCTCATGAAGTAGGTCGCTGAAGGATGTCTAATTATCTGCTGATCAAGAGAAATACGGCTCTCAGCATAATCCGCCGCAGGAGAAGGGAAGCCCATAGCGTTTTCACCTCAAAATACTGTTTATCCATACAGTATACATTAAAGAAGCACCTTTGGTGCAAACGCGTTATGTACATCAACCACCGCTGATGACTTTGTGCGCTTTGCTACTATTCATCACCGCTGGATCAGCGTAACCTCGTTACTAATCAATTAATAAGGAATTAGCCATGCCTGCCCGCATTCCTCTCGATCCTGCATTGCCCAAAAATTTTGACTGCACTCCTAACGAGAAACGCTCCAAAGCCCAGCTGGACGCCTGGTGGAACCATCCCTATGGAGTTACAGAACCTGACGGGAAAATTGTTGTTTATTGTCTGAATGGTGGGGCGTGGGACCGTCCATCCATGCTTTGTTTGGCAGATAACTATGATGAAGCCTGTGAACTTGCCGAAAGACAGCAGGCCAGCTGGGTAAAAACACGGTCTGAACCGACATTCATGTTTTCAAAAGAACCGCCATTTATACTGGCAAGGATGCCGCAGCGACCGGATCATCAACAAGAAATTGTTGCTGAATTTTCCTCAAGGGATGAGATGAATCTCTTCTCATTAAGGCAGGAAGAAAGGGATCACGTCGAAGTGTCTCCAACTCTTGATCACAACCGGATGAACCTGGCCAACTCGCCTGGTACAGCAAAGAATTAGAGATGTCTATTGCCCGACTTGAAAACGAAAAAGCCGCTATCCAAGCCCAGCATGAAGGGGTAGTGACCGGGTAGCTACGAGAACTGCCAACTATTCGGAAAAACGTACGCTAATTAGCGTACGTTTTCATTCCATTGGGCTTCAGACGCCTTCACCGTCTTGTTCTTTGCTACGGATATTCGTAATGCATGTTTTCATCCGGATAAGGGTTGTCAAACGCATTTGCAGAAACACGGATCGTCAAATTATCCGATAATCCTTCGATCATCTCCAAAATCTCAGGCGGACAACTTTTGTCAAAGGTCAACACAAAGTCATAGATCAAACCGTCATCACTACTGTTTTCCTGTGTGTCCCATTCCAGCAATTCAAGATCTTCGTCTGTTATGCCAAGCTCCGCTGCCAGTCTGCTCTGAGAAGGTTTGCCATACTTTAGCTCCGGGTCAACCCTGTCGTCATTGACGCAGCCTCCAGCTTCAAGCTCGAAATCGTAAAAACCGCGCTTGCCAGCCATGCGGGGCAATATCACCTTCACAACTATATCAAGGGTGTCACCACAGAACGGCCTATCGTCCAGAGTCTCGCCCTTGTACTGGGTTTTGGCAATAGCCACCAATTTGTCACCACGATCCTCGATTTGCACATCGTCATAATAAGCATCGAAAAATTCCGCATTGGTTTCAGCCATCAAACCGGAAAGCTGGTCATCTATAAGAGATTGGCAATCGGGTAGTAAGACTTCGACAATATAGTTTTCAAGTGTGTCATGGATCCAGACATTTCCACCACATAGCCCTTCACTGGTAAGCATGTCTGATAGAAGCCTGGCGAGGTCAATTGACTGGGTAAGGTCATTTGGCAAACCGTTGAGTTTCGAGCGTCTGTCATTCATCAACGGTATATCAGGAATGAAGATATATGCCTCTTCGAGCTGAACCAGCGGGTAGGTCTTCTCGGCCATGAGTGCCGCATGGCTCTTGTAACCGAAAAATGCTGCAACCAGCTCTCTTGCATGTGAAGCTTTTAGTTTTTCAGTGGATTGGGAAACATGATTTTGACGTAGGAAATCTGCGCAAAGTTTTGAGAGATCGGTACTCATAGTAGTGATCCTGTCTTAACAATGCTGGACTTTAAAAGTAGTGGTAAGTGTTTAAGTCACTACGCTTGCCAGCATGGTTAATAAAGATCAACTGTCATTGGCAGGTAGTTCGACTTGCTGTCTTTTAGGTCACTTACAGCCTTGGCAATCAGCTCCGATACCTAAGATACCAGAATGGCCGATTTTAGCAAGACGAATAAATGATGCTTTCAGCTAGCCATGTCCTAGCATGGCCAGATTTTGGGTGTTCGTATTTATTTCATTGACCAGCATTATAATCGTTAATCTGGTTACTCGGAGACGGGCTGCAACATCGAGCGCAGCGCGTGAAGGTGGAAGGATAAAAGTTGGCAGTTATCTCAGCTACCCGGTCACTCTCCCATGAAGTAGTTCTGAACCGGATTAGAGAAATGCAAAACGATAACAGAGGCTAAATCGAGGTAGAAAACACATTATTTAAGGCCACTAATTGTGGCCTTAAAGGGGAGAGATGCTTATTGGCTATGGCTAAAAATCAAATGAGACACTTCATGTGGTTGTAGCTCGTCAAGATCCGGTGCCACAAAACCTTTTCCGAAAGACTTCACAAGTGATTCACCAGCCGCATCCTTGTCACCTATTACACGAAAGTCATACGGCAGCATTGCAAGTTGACGACGTAATCCAGCTGAGAAAGTCGAACCTAACAGCGCCCATGAATTTCCGCCCGCGTTGTGCACTGCTGCACTTTTAAAAATCGACTCAGTTATCCATATTGGGCCATCTTTTAAAGGAAGATAGGTTCCCCAAAGTAACTGTCTGCCGTGTGATCGCGTGAAATACCGGGCCATCTTCGGATTGCTATGCTGCTTAGGAGCGCCTGGTCTGTATGTCTGATACCCAGCCAACATCCCATCAAACCTGTATAGAGGGAATGTAACAACTCCTTCGCTTTCATCGATCCACTGTCTATATGGGTGTATATCATGGCGGTAGTTACGAGTCAGCAAATGAGCTTCCAGCTTTCCAAATTTGGTCATAACTTCGCATCCCTCATAACACTTCCCATTTATCACCATATTTCTCCATAGCTCTTAGCCAGTAAACATGGCCACTAGGCATAGTGATGTGAGGCTCACCAAACTCTTCTCCATGTACATCAAAGATGTCCCCAACAGAAAATTGGGGGATTTCTGTTCCGTTTTCACCTATATGTGTAATTCGTATACGTTTCGGTTGGGATTGTCCACCTTTGAGCGAGTTGTTCACTGCTCTGGCAATTTTCTCCCGCAATTGCTGCGTTCCGTGATACGTAACCGCAATATCCCTCAACTCGTTCACCAGTTCTCGAATCTGGTGATCTTTAAGCTCATTATTTGGGTGATTGGTAACAACTCTGGTTAATTCACCCTTGTCTTTTGCTCTTACGTATGCAGCTCTTGTGCATTCGACCCATGTATTACCGCCTACATTAACTTCGTAGATTAGGCTGGACTTATCTGTCAATTCGGAACAAATACGGGCCGTGGTCTGGCAACTAGAGCATTCGCAGTTATCGCGGAAACCGTGGTCTACTGGCTTCGGTTTCACATCATCAACTTTTTCTACCCTATCGGAATTTAAATACTTCGAAGCCTTGCTATGCCAATCGCTGGTTTTAGGATCTTGTCCATCCATCAAACGCCAGGCTTCAGCGATTAACTCATAACTAGTGACTGTAGCTTCCTGCGCATCACCAATAAGTCGTGTAATCTCTCTTTCAAGCCGACCGCCTAGCTCTGTTTTAGTGCAATGTTCTGACCAATCGCCAGCCTCAAGCAGCGCGAGAATGCTTAAAATATCGTCCAATAGATCAGTGGTATTATCGACTTCCTTCTGAAACTCACCGGCTACTGATTTATGCATCATTCGTCATCCTCATCCGAGTCATCCTCATCACAGGATGAGAGTAGTGGGTTAGTCATTCGCCCTACTTGAGTGGCGTAGCCACGCCGACAGAGATTGCGCAGCACACTGTATATTTCGAACATCTCGGTTCGTTCATCGCCAACATCAAACTCAGATGCTATAGCGTGGCATTCAGTCGCGAGAGCCGATATTTTCTGAAATAACTCTGCTTTATTCACTCTTCGACTCCTTTACGAAGCTGTTCAGCAATACTTACGCATATCTCTGCGCCTCTAATCAGCCCCGGAACGTTCTTGTTTGGCCCAACTTCACCATCAACAAAATCAATCATCGCGTTACGAGCCATATCCACGCCTTGCGCACGTACTTCAGCCAGAAAAGCATCGGTGGCTGGAGTCTCCGTTAATTCGCTAACCCAATTATCTCCGTGTTCGTCGGCACACATCTCATCGAATGCTCGCTCAGATTCTTTCAGGGCTGCATTCTCCGCCGCTAATGCGTCTCTCTGCGCCCGCAACTTCTCAATTTCGGCAGCCATGTAGTAACCAACCATAGCGAAGACGGCAAAAGAGTTGTCTGCCTCATCAGGCGACACTGAGGCCATTAGCAGACCATCGTAATAATCGTGACTCCCATTGGTGATCGCCACCGCATAGGAGTCGTGGTTCTCACGCTTGTGAATGAGAACTACGGGGTTTTCGATTTTGTTACTCATGTGTTTTTCTCTTCTTTGCTGTTACATAAGCACTACCAAGTGCTGGTTTATTTTCACAAATAAGAAAAGGTAGAAAACAATTTATTTAAGGCCACAACTTATGGCCTTTATTTATTCATGCCGAAGGATTTGTAGCGTCTAATTGCCGGATAAAATGGGGTGAGGTGCTTGCCAGTAGGCTCCACCGGTCCATGTGAACCCCATGCGAATAAGAGTGTTTATTGCGGCTTTGGTAGACTCAGATTCGACACTGGCTTTTCGAAACTCTTGAACCTCTTTCGCCAACCTGTATGTAATTGTGCAGGGGACGATTGCAGCCCAGCCTTTCTCATGACTGTTAATGACCATCTGGATGTGACCATCCAGAATAGGTTGATTAGGCATGTTATTGAAAACGTCTGCCTGTTTTTGAATGTGAATAAAAAGCCTTGCCAGCTCCATTTGCTCACTACGAGACAAGGGATTATCAAGAGGGCTTTTTGCAAAAGCGGCTATACGCTGTGCGTCAATGCCAAACATCAGCGCACCTCACCATCTTTATGGCTGGAGTTAACTTCCGCCATTAAATGTCTGACGTAATCGACAAGAGAGCCACCTGGTGGAATCTGGCATTCCTCAACTAACTGGAAGTAGATATCCGCTGCATTACGTGTATTGCTACCCGCACATATTCTTTCTTCCCGAAGTGCATGAAGCTCGTTGATCAAACGGTCACACTCTCCGTTACGCTGATCCACAACGGCCTCAAGCTCTGCGACGCATTCACCTGGCGTCTTACCTTCTTTGCGTTGGATGGTAACGACGAAATCGCCAATTGCAGGGACGTTGTAATCCAGCTCAAGGTAGTTTTTGGCACCGCTGCGGACGAACTCACCCGCGAACATGGTGGCGAACATCGCAGAGGCCACTTCGCCGTTGAAAAGTGACTCAAGATCTAACGGAGTCCCGGCAGCAAGAGCCTCTTTTGCTGTATCCATTGCATCCATGAACCGATCAAACTCACTAGCGCGCTTTTCCATGTCTTTCCATTGCTCGCTCCAACGTTTGGCAACGAAGTCTATGAATGTTTTCGCGGATTCATCAAAATTCCCCTCAAACTTAACGATGCCTTTATCAATAATGATCTGGCCTACCGCATCCTCTGCATAACCTTTCAATGTAAACTTGAAAGGAAAATCAGAATGGCCTGTGACGTTAAAATGCTCTAACTGGAGGTTGTTCATGTGTTTTTCTCTTATCGTTTAGTCACTAAATTCTTACACAAATTAAGTAAGTATTTACCTATCATTTAACGCGTTTGAAAACGTATACGCTGACTGTGATCCCTGTGTCTTCAAACTCGTTGGTAAACGACTTCCCTCTGGCATAAACGTAATTATCCATCGTCATCCAGTCCAGTATTGGCGCAGTGCCCGGCAATACTGCTACAAGACGCCCGCCGACTTTCAGATGCCCCAGCGCAGCCATCGTGTGCTCTCTATGACGACCAAGCGAGTACGGCGGGTTCATAACGATTTTGTCGAACTGATAACCTGCGTTGTCCTCAGACCACTTTATGAAGTCGCAGCAAATCGTGTTCGTATACCCTTTTCCACGCAGGATATCAGCGAAGAGAGGTGCGATTTCTATGCAGGTAACATCTTCCAGATCGGCGTTAATATAGGCCAGAAGATCCCCACGTCCGGCTTGAGGCTCCAGCAGCTTCTCACCAGGCTTCAATTCAGTGGCTCTGGCAACGTACTCAGCAATCAAGCGTGGGGTAGGGTAGAACTGGTGTGATTTTGTATCCGGTATTAAACCGGTAGCCACAATCGTATTTAGCGTATGGCCGATGTCATACGGGAACTGCCAGTGCTTTTTCTCCTGCACGCCGCCAATGAAGCTCAGTGTGCGCTCAAGCTCTTCCACATGCGACTTCTGGAGAGCTAAATCAGAGAAGTACCATACGCCTTTGTCTTTGCTCAATCGCCCGTCACGAAGCGCAGTGCGAACCGGCACGGAGATCGTCTTCTGGATTAACCCGAACTGCTTTGGTGCCCGTGTTTTTGGGGCAGTTCGGCATGGCGCGGGGATTGCAGCAGGCATACTGTAAGCCAGCACCTCATTCAACTTCCAGGCCACGTCAGGATGTATTTCAAAGTGAACGTTGCCGTTCTTGAACATCTTCACGCGCATCAGATTTCCATCGACGTTCATCCAGTCACCGGTCTGGCAGTCGTTTGCCCTATACGCAGCTGATAGCACCTCAGCAGTGCGGTTGATGGTAATAAATTCTTTGTGCGCGAAGAAATGAAGCAAGACACGTAGATCGTCGATGTAGTCCTCTTTGCGATAGTTCACGCTAACGCTGTCCCGCCAGAAATCAGAAATGCAGTCAGCGATTATCAGCCGCTCGCTGAAACCGTTTGTCTTATTTGTCTTGTGCGCAGGACTCAGCGCCTTAAACAAGCCATACACGCGCTCAGAGAGATATTTGTGCCTGTCATTCAGTAAATTAAGCATCGTGGGTATGACCGTTTCTGCTTTGAACTCCGGTACACCAACGAACTCTTTAACCTTCATCTGGTAGCCGGTTCTGTCAGTTTTGATGACTTCCTGTTTGCCCTCTATAAACTGCTCGCGCCACTCATCTCGACGGGAAGCTGGCATGATCAGCAAAACGTTAGTCATGTCCGTGACCTTCCTCCAGTACTCGGCCCAAATATTCTGTTTCACCCATTCCAGATCGACTTTATCCAACCAACCTCGATTTAAACGCGAGCGATCTTCATCTGGTCGATGGTTTAGTCTCAGCAGGCGATTAATCATGTTGTGGCGTTCGTCGCCATAAACGAAGTCGTGTACCTGATACATGAAGGCGATCTCTTTCTCGCACTCGGCCACGATTTCGTGGATGACATTCATTTCCTGACGATAGTCGATAGCCGTGTTTGAGCTGGCATCGTCGATGATGGAAAGGGCTGTATTCATAATTACACCATTAAATAATTTGTTTTCTGATTGGTGTAATTATCGCAAACTTGAAAAGGCATAAAAGCTGCATTCATAGGCGTTACAGCAGATTTAAGGCGTAAAAATGGGGGCTGTCGCCCCCTGTCGACTGGTGCTGTATTAGAGTGCGTATTGCGTTTTGTGCGGCTGCTTATTCAAGTCATGGCGATGCGTGAGCTCCCGCATCATGTCTTCAAGGCGACTCTTTGTGTCGTCAAGCTGGTCGGCCATTGCACCTAAAAGCTGGCGAACGGCCATCGGATCGTCGCTGTTTAGTGATGGCATTTTATAACCTGCTTTAGAAGACATAAGGTTGATTGCAGACATCAACATCGTTAGAGAGGATTTAAGCCCGGCAATTTCACGATCTTTGCTGGCAATAATCGTCTCACTTTTGTTGCCGTCATCAGTTCCTTGAGTCTCGCTCACCATATCCAAAGTCGCTTGCAACTTATCAGCTCTCTCTTTTTCAGCAAGGTAATGAACACCGAAATGGTGTGCCAAAGCTACAATCTGAGTTGGCTCTTCAAAGGTGGAATTAAAATTAAGTATTGTAAACAGTCTCTCAAATATGGAAACGTCTTCTATTCCTCGAAGAATGGCTAACATTTTGACAAGTTCATTAGCATCCATTTCTTCGAATAGGGCGTTTTGTTCATCAGCTATTGCTTTGCATTTCTCGCACATGTGTTTTCCTTAATGCTTAAACAAGTTGTTTTCTTATTGGCTTTATTGTGATGTGGCATATAAGGGGAGCAAGCTAAACGTAAAGGTGCAAACTCTCTATTTCGGTCAACGAAACACAAGGGCCAAATGGCCCTTGTCATTAACACTTTGCTTTACGAACTAACGGATAAGCGAAGTAGATCGCCAAACCAATGAGGACGCCATCAGAAATGACAGACATCATCTTTCCCGTAAAATCCACCAACACCGCCATCACCAGAAGAGCAATGACGATCACAAGCCGGAATCTCTCAAGCATTAGAGATAAGCATCCAGTGACAACTGAAGCGCCTGGGCGATCTTTTTCAGTGCCTGCTCTTCTTGTTCACCAATGCCATCCTGATCGGCAATATCAAGGCACAGACACAGAACATCGACCGCCTCTGGAGTACCCGCAATATCAGACAGCTCACGAATAGCCTGTGCATTAGCAGAACGAGGGGACGCTTCGTAACGAGCACGGATATTGGCGCTCATTTGGGCAATTTCACCAGCAAACGGAGAAAACGCAGGCAGAGCTGCAATTGTCTTCTCAAGAATGGCAATTTCTTTTGCGTCACATGTGCCGTCGGCATAGGAGATCATGTACGCGCCCCACACGGTGGCCTCAACCGCATCACGGTTCTCCATTTTTTTGACTTCGATAACTGCTTTACGAGTTTTCTTTTTGAAGAAACCTAACATGTGTTTTCCTTTTGTTATTTGTCAAAACAAGTTGTTTTCTAGTTAAATAAATTGCTTACGCAAAGACGGTCAATGCATATGCACTAACAACCGTCAGAAATAACCAAGTACCGAACCGACTGGAAAAATAAAAATCCCAACTACACGAGCCAAGGTCATGCCAGCCTGAAACTGGAGATCGCCAGAGCAAACAAGTTTTATAATGTTCGATACCCAACCGGCGGCCATGAGGGCAAGAATTGCCAGCCAAATTTTTCCAAAGTGATTTGAAAACCAGTTCATACAACCGCCTTAGTCACAGCATGATCCTGAGTAACTGGATGAACTTGAGGTATCGCATCCACCGCCATCCCATCCAGAGTGACAGGACGCTCCACTGGAGTGGTGGTAATTGTCGTCGACGAAGGTATGGTGATGGATGAATCCGGCATCAAAAGGCTCTGACCGGCTGGAACGGCTACCGTCGCCAGTGAAACTATAATGAGAACGTAGGCCATTGGTTTCAGCCTCTTTCTTTGAAAATTTTCCATTCGAACTGTCCTTGTTGTTTTTCTCCTTCACTAAAGGCCGTGCATTTTTCGCTTCGCGTGAAGAACCAGAGGCAACAATCGCCCCCACGTTCGCAACAACTGACGCTTGATTATCTAAACGTTCATTCAGCAACCGAACGGTAGTCTCTAGTTCATCAAGGCGTGACATAACACGACCGCTAAATAATTCGGCCAAAATTTGACGTAAAGAACGAGGACGTTTAGTTACAGAAGTGAAATAGGTTTGACGTGCCATGTGGACTCCATCCAGTGTCAGAAAGAGTTGCGGCTGGCGATTGCCAGCCGCCTTTCTCGTTCCATCCTGGAACTGTGTCTTACCGACACATTGTCATCCTGACGCCGATAAGATACATGATTTAAAATGATAGGTAAACACTTACTTACTATTTGTTATAAACAAAACCAATATCTTTCTTGTGAGGCATATCTGCTGCTGAAAAAGCTGCGATCTTCGCGAGTCGATCACATATTTCATTTTCACGATGCCCGGCGTGACCTTTAACCCACTTCCAGCGAACATTATGTCGACTTGCGGCCTCATCCAGACGCTTCCACAGATCAACATTCTTTACCGGTTTTTTGTCAGAAGTCATCCATCCATTGCGTTTCCACCATTTCATCCACTGTGTCATGCCGTTTTTCAGATACTGGCTATCAGAGTGCAAAATAACGTTGCATGGATATTTCAAACGCTCCAGCCCGATAAGTGCCCCCATCATCTCCATGCGGTTATTGGTGGTGCTATGAAAACCATCTGAGAACTCGCGTTCCTCACCACGATACTGGAGAACGATACCGTAACCGCCCGGGCCACCCGGATTTTTAAGGCAAGAGCCATCACTAAAGATTTTCACGGTTTTAAGCTGGGGATTGAACTCTACGACAGGCGTTGTGGGATTGGTGCGGGGAGAATTTTTGTTTTTGTCTTTTTTGCGAGTTTTTGCTTGCGATCGGGCTGGTGTCTTCGTCGTCATATAAACTCCTGAATCAAGCGCCGCGCCGATTTTTCCTCGCGCGTGCGCACACGCGTGCGTGTTAATAATTATTAAAATAAACAAATTACTTCCCAGAACAGGTTTTTATAAACCTGAACTGAACGAACGAAGTGAGTGAAGTTCACCTCGAACGAAGTGAGAGGTTGTCTTTTCAGGTAATACTCTCCCAGGGAGGTGAGTATAAAATTCCTCACCAACCTGGTCGTTTCATAACCTGAAAAGCTATGGTCTAAGTCTACTGCCAGCTTAGACTTGGGAAGTTATGGATGACAGCACCCCAGAACCGAGATCTTCCCACACTTTATGAAGGGGAGTACTGGATTCAACCTCTCGAAACACCCCAGACTCGACAATCATAAAGTGACCCTTGTCTCTGCTCACTTTGGTTCCCCCTTCCCCGACACCTATACGGCACCGGTTCTACGCTGGTAGTGAGCTTTTTTAAACCTGACGCCAGTGACGCTTACCCCCACCCATCAGGTCGAGCCTCCAGTCTACGACTGGAAACTATCAGATCTTAGCACTTACAATTCACTTTATGAATAGTTTGTACTTATCTATCATTGTGATTGATTATTTTCTCGACCATGTAGTTGAACATTCAAGGCAAACACCTCATTGATCAACTCACCTAAAAGCTGTTCAACAAGTTCGCGATGCTCGCCAAGATGCAAGCACTTAATTGCCCACTCGTACAAGTTGAAAGCCTGCTCACGATCTTTCATCATTTCACGAGCCTGGGCCAGAAAATCGCTCTCTACGAGCGCAACGACATTAGTCGGGTATGACATGTTGGTTTCCTTAAAGTGGTTCATAAAATCGATTTTAAAGCGTCTGGGAAGGGGGTCTAGTGGATTCTGTAGTGATGTTCAGGTCTGGGAGTCTCTGATACAAAACAGCCTGCTTCCGTATATTAATAATTAATATGTAGTTATTTATATATACAGAAGCAGGCTAATTACAGACGCCAGAACAAACTAAGCAGCCTTCTTTGATGGTCTTTTTTTCCTGATCACATTCGCAGGATCATACCCTCCCAGACTTTTCATGACGTCCAAAGGGATCTTGCTTATAGAGTGCCCAGCGTCCTGACAGAATCCTCGAAAAACAACGAGCATACTGCCACCTGGGTTGATGTTTACTTCTACCTGACCCAGATTGACGTCAGGCTCGACAAACGCTACGCGGCCACCAGACAGAATAATCGTCTCATTCGCACACTCTGTTGCACGCTCATACCACTTTGTATCTAGGGATTGAGGAATTAGCATCACTGTTGTAACTCCGCGAGCCTGCTCACGTATAGCCGCATCAATCCAGGGGGAGATTTTGGAGTAGGGTGGATTGAGGAAGGCAATTGTACCTGGCTGTCCCCATTCAGATTTCAAAGCATCACGCTCAACGCCTATGAAATTAGGCAGCTTTGCATTGTCCTTGTTGCAGGCAACGTCAACATCAAATGTCACTCCAAGATAACGTTGAATGGCAGAAAACAGCCAGTCAGGTGTTCTCCAGAGGTCACGAAGAGAGTTGTCGCGCTTTCGCTGTTTGATTTTTTCGGCTGCAATCATCTTCTTTCTCGATAGGTAAGTAAATACCTATTTTTGCATTTGATTATATGTCTGGCAATCAAATAAAACGCGCCAGAAATGCAAACGAGAAGCTCTCTGGCGCGTTTTTGTGGTGCTGGGTATGTGATTGGCTTACCCAGCACTATAAAGCTCTCTATGGGCTTTATTTTCAGTAGGGGAACGTCATCCAATAGTGTACTCCGCGACAAACTTCTTAACGATCGGTGATTCTTCGTTCAATGTTAGATTTCCACCGTCTCTAACGGCAATTCCTGTCGCTGGAAATACAGCCATCATTTGCCCAGCCTGAGTTGACGCAGTGTTAAGCGGATACGGTTTTTCTGGATTGCTCATTAAAGCAATCTTAATACTATTACTTGTAGCCTTCTTTTCTGTGAGAAGGTGTCTCATGGAAATTACCGTGTAAACACTAATATCTGGACCTCCGCTAAACCAATTAAGAAGGTTTAATATCTTATCCTTTGCTTTGACAGGCGCGTTATCGTAAGCGTCTAAGAAAATATCTTTTTCTAAGCCCGCTTTATTGAAAAACGAATCATCTTTATCACTTAAAGTAAAACGCGGACCTCTTGCAGTACGAGCTTTTTTATTTGTATTGCTATCATTTGACTGTTGAACTTTTAATTCATCATTAACCTCAACACACTCTTCAACCTCAATAAATCCCAATTGTTCTGGCTCGTTTTCGGCAGCTTCAACACTTTCAGCGTTAATTACGTTTATAGGCTCATGCGCTAACTCCAACTCATTTAAAGCAGAGCTGAAATCACCTGTTTTTTCTTCATTGAACAGTTCTTCGGCAACATCATCAGAACTCATGGCTACGCCAGCATCTAGGCCGAGCAGCAGATCGTCAATATCATCAGTATTTTCAACCTGTGCAGCTTTTTTTACTGGTTCATCAAGTGATTGCAACATGGCTGTCAGCTCGTCCAGATCATCATTTGTCATTACATTTTCAACCGAACTCATGTAAGTCTCCTTCTGTTTGGTTACATTTGCGTTTCGATGGCTACATTTTGACTAAACCTATCAGGCGGAAAAGTATTAAATACAGGCAGGAAATGATTGAAAGGCGACTGTTCTTTAAAAGAAAGCCTACTTTAAACTTTTTAAAGTAGGCTTTTGTTTTACACAATTTCAGAGGGTAATTTAAAAAATCCGTACTTATTACGTGCCTTAAAGAAGCATTGCATCATTAAGTTTGTGTCATATAAGGCACTATGTGCTTTGGCATGATCGTATATAAAGCCAAGAGAGAAGGCCAACTCTTCAAGGCGGGGACGTTTACCGTCTTCTGTGGCCCACAATCCCGATAACATAGTATCTATAACAGGAACTTCTGGCAGTCTTACTCCATACCCTGAAAACTCGTGTCGAATAAATGGTATATCAAATGCTTCGCCGTTATGAGCAACCCACACACTACATGCCCCCATATAAGCGCCAATTTCGCTGGCATGATTTGACAACAAAGGTTCAGCTGCGAGCTGTTCCAATGAAATGCCATGAACGGCTTGAGCTTTCGGATCTATGTTTCTGCGAGGGTTAAAACGCATCTCCAGACTATCAATATGTCTCTGTGTCTCCAGTTCATAGCGGGTAATTGCGATTTCAATAATTTTATGACCAGCAAGGAAATCCAGTCCCGTAGACTCGATATCGATGCCTGCAACAATCGTTGTCATCAGAACTCCTTACAACTTCTTAGCGCCCTTAAGTAGTGCGCTACGTACAAATTGAGCCGCTTTTTTCAAAGTTTCTTCACTGGTTTCACAGACAATCGGATCTTTCCACTTACCTGACACAGTGTTGAGAATATTGATTTGGTTGCTATCCAGACAAACAGAGATATAAAGCACCGTGCCACCAGCCAGCATCAAATGCATAGGAAACAGAGGCTTTTTACTGCCTTCACTGAACTGAGACATGGCGATGTTAATGGCTTCACCTACTTGTGCGCCAACAAGCCCCTGCGCAGTTTCGAATATGGCACGAATAGCCAGACGAGCCTCTCGATCGCTCATAAGCGACCGGGAATGTTCGTCCGCTACACGAATCAAAGCCTCTGTTGTTTTCCGATCCAGTTCATCTTCAAGCAACATTTCACTAAACATTTTTTATCCTTAACCCATTTTGAGAGTTTTATTGTCGCAATGTCGAAGAGGCGAACAATTTCTAATGAACGGTCACTCGGCCACAGAACCGGTTTTCTATCTTTTCTACAGCGTTATCTAGCATTCTCATCACTGATCTGGCTCTTGCTTCAACCGTGCGATACCGGTTGGAAACGACGAAGGTTTGCAGATCTCCCCTTTGCGGATGCAGGTGAATTTTTGTCAGTTCCCCGCACATCAACGCATCAATACGAGCGACATACAGACGGTCTAATGATGCTCGTTGTGATCGCAAGTAATCTCGCTCTGAGAGAGCGACTCCCGGGCGTAAGCCAGCAATGGCGTTAAAGTTTGAAATAGCAGTTTTGTGGCAAAACTTTTCGATATCGAGGGCTAACTCAATACACCGATCTTCATTTGTATGGCCGACCAAATCCAACGTGTAGGCCATAACATCAGCAGGTGTGCGATCGATAACAAAGCCTTCAACACCACGCGTAAGTAGCTCTATATGCTTTGCTATTTCCATTTGAATCTGAAGCCGCTCATATAGAGGCATAGAATCACCTACTCGAACACCGAGGCGGCTCATCAAACTTCCGACACCAGCATCCACGTAAGGGATTCCGTAATGTTTGTCGATATATTTAGCCAGGGTTGTTTTCCCACTGCCCTGAGCACCAGTGATCCCAATCCGGTAATCCATTACGACCTTCTGTATACGATCTGCGAAAAGCCAGGCTCTTCCTCGCTGGCTCGTTGGGTATAAGCTGTTTCAACAGGCACAAAGCCTAAGTTACGCATCATGCTTGCCGGGAAGAATGCATCGGCGTTTGGTACATCAACGCCGATGTGGGAGAGCCAAATCTCTTCAACATGCGGCATGAATAGCGAGTAAATTTGTTCCCCGCCAATCACCCACACAGGCTCTGGTAATCGCAACACATCATCCATACCAGCAGGGTAGAATCCATTTGGTACAAAGCCATGAGAGCGCGTCAAAACGAGGTTATGACGCTCTGGAAGAGGGCGTTTGAGACTTTCCATCGTTTTACGCCCCATAACGACAGTGGCGTTTTTGGTGAGTCTCTTAAATAGCTTCAGATCGGTAGAACAACGCCAGGGGAGTTCATTCGCTATGCCGATCTCATAGTTACGGCCAACAGCAGCGATCATCTTCATTTGCTCACCTCATAGATGACCGGTCGATGGTGAGAGTCGGCTAAAGCGGCACGGAGTCGAGGATCGTGCACCAGCGCAGCGATAAGCAGATCGCCTTTATGCTCCGCTAATGTGCGCTTAATATGCTTCTCATAACTGGTGCCATTCGGTACGAGATGAAGCCAGTCATAATCAACGCCAAAATCTTTCAGCCATCGTTTAGTTGGCGCTTCAAGAGTTTCAGAGCGGCTACTGATAAGCACCACTTCAGCCCCTGAGCGAGCAAAACCACGCAACATACGGCTGGTGGGGAAAATGAGTTCATCACCGGCAATGAGCTGGCCTGCATCCGCGTCAGATACTGATTTACGATGGCTGGCATTTGCCAGCACACCTTCAATTTCGCATAAGACATACATACCTCTTGCCATATCACACCGCCACTGGAACCTTGATCCACGGTAGAGGGTCATAGCCAAGAATTAAAACTTCGTCCCATTTGAAATCATCCAACTCTGACCATTCATGAGGGAAAATAACGACCGGATCTGAATGCTCTGGAGCCTGTCGTTTCATTAGCTCACACACACCTTCCATGTGGTTGTTGTACAAATGCACGTCAAAGCCAAAATGCACAAATGCACCGGCCATGTGACCCGTAATCTTCGCGAGAAAATGAGTGAGAATGCCATAGCCAGCAATATTGAATGGCATACCAACAAAAGTGTCTACGCTACGCTGTACGAGGCAGGAGTTGAGGATGCGTTTGGGGATTCCAAGTTCATCCAGTTCAGCTTCAGTAACACTGCCGTCCATCTCCAGATCGTATAGCATCTTGGTGTAGATAGACTCGTAACCGAGGCGACTGTGTTGAAGACCAATGTCAGTTGCCATCGTTAAACGGGTTTCAAAATCCAGCTCACGACTCCACAAAGAGAAGACAAAGTGGCAAGGTGGCAGTTTCATATCCTCAAGCTCGCCTACGTTCCATGCGTTAAGCATGATGCGACGATCGGTAGGGTTCGTGCGCAGTGTATCGACAATACGCTGTAGCTGATCGATTTCACGGGACAGCACTACGCGATCTTCACTGATACCCAGGTATCCCTCGACTTTGTACCCGCGTTCACGGAAAGTAGCGATCTTGCTCAGATATTCACTATGGCTCACGATGCGGGTATCTTCCCATCGACGCCACTGCTTACCGTAAACCGGCCCCAAATCGCCATTCTCATCGGCCCATGCATCCCAAATCTTAACGCCGTTATCCTTGAGAAATTGGATGTTGCCCGTGCCTTTCAGATACCACTCAAGTTCGACAAGCAGTGGCTTAAGATTTACCGCCTTTCCAGAAATAAGCGGCACAGTCCCACCAGTAAGCATGTAGTAAGAGGGAACGTAGCAGGTGCTTAAAGTACCAGTGCCTGTGCGATCATCAGCCTGCACGCCGCTTTTAAGCACCGTCTCAATAACTTTTGCATACGATGCGTTTGTTACCTGACCGTTCGTATGCTCACGATTCAAAAGGAGTGACACAAAAACCTCACAAAGATAAGTAATCACTTATTCATTAAGTGAGTTTACATTTATTGTGGGAACAAGGCCAGATAGATAAAAAAATGGTGGCCTATGGCCACCAAAAACGAATAGTTGCTTCAGGAATTTAACGCGCCAACACAATATACATAGATAGATAACTACCTACAATTATTTTTTGATCATTCCGTACATTGCTGAGGCTTTAGCTTGCTCAACAAAGGAGGATAAATCGACATCACTATAGGTTGGAGACTTCAGAATCTTTCCATCGGAAATTCGAAAACCGATCATCTTATCGGTACCATCAGCATGGCGAAATCCCAGGTCTGAAGAGTCGTATTTGCAGTTGGCCACAGCCTGGCGACGTTCCTCGACATCAGCAGGCCATAATTTTGTCATGTTAGACCGATGAATTTCGCCAACCAGCTCGACTACATTGATGCCGAGGAAATCAGCCAGTCGATAGGTCATCATGCACGCCACATAGATTTTGTTCATGACACGGCGCAGTTCCTGAATCAGCTCAGAATCCTTAACAGTCTTGTTCTCAAGTTTATCTGCCAGCTCTTCGAGCATACATGACGCCTCACGAGCTTCCTGAAATGGCATTGCCATATCATCGAAAACAGTGTTACCAGGCACAAAAATTGTCTGCATAAAGCGATCAATGCTCTGTTCCTGCGTGTAATAGGTCATGCCGGTAGAAATACCACCTTTGATGGCGACCATCGTACCAACACCAACGTATAAAAAGTCGGCCATGGCATCCAGCAGTTGCTCAATATCCCCATTCATTGCGGCTGGAATACCTTCCACTACAGCTTCTTCATGAATCAGGCTTGCACGGAGACGAAGCAGCTCTGGTGTCGGCATAACGCGTCTCGGATGCTGGAAGAGTTCATGAAACTGATCGACCATCTTGTAAATACTTTCAGTGGCTACACCATGGCCTTCATGCAACTCATATGGTTCTGGCTTAAATCCAATGAGTCGATCGGTGGCAAGTTTCAGGTGGTCAGTCAGTTTGGTAAAGTTCATGCTAGTTTTGTTCCTTCTTAATTCTTGTGATCCATTGTGGCCCAGCGTTGCCAGGCCACATAATGCTTTGTATCGGTTTACAGGTCTGCAAACTGGCTTAGAGAAGCCTTATCCACGGTAGAATCGATCTGACCTACCAGATATGTGCTTTGCTCTGCCTCTTGTGGTGCAATTTGCAGTGTGTCGGTTAACAACCACTTGTTCATCCAGACCAGCGGATCAGTGGTAACTTCTGGAAATAAAGCCTTCAGGCCAAGACGATTCATAGCCAGATTGGTTCGGTATTTTACATAGGTCTTCAGAATATCCGCGTTTAAACCAATCATCGAACCGTCTTTGAAGAGATAGTCTGCCCAGTTCATTTCTTGTTCGGCGACTGATTTCATGGTGTCGTAAATGACGTTTTCTTCATCAGCAGCAATCTCTTTCCACAATAAACCTTCGCGACCGGTACGCATGAAGCGGATCATGCGTTCAGTTCCTTCGCAATGCAGAGCTTCATCACGGGCAATAAAGCGCATAATTTTGGTGTTACCCTCAAGCAACTTCCGTTCGCCAAAGGCAAACGTACATGCAAAACTTACATAGAAACGGATCGCCTCAAGCGCATTAATGGACACCAACGTGCGGAAAAGCTGACGATGCAAAGGGTATGGCTCCCAGCCATATTCATTTACGTACAGACGTTCAAACTCTTTCTCACCTAACGACTGGCGCTCGCAGGTCATCCCATAAAGCCTGTCATATTCAGCAGAGATACTGATCGCTCGGTTGATGATTTCTTCATCCGTAACAATACCGTCAAAAACAATGCTCGGATCGTCCACCATGCCACGAATAATGTGGGTGTAGCTGCGGCTATGGATAGTCTCAGAGAAAGACCATGTTTCAACCCACGTTTCCAGTTCAGGAATAGAGATAAGCGGCAGCAGCGTTGCATTTGGGCTACGTCCCTGAACTGAGTCGAGTAACGTTTGATAACGGAGATTGCTCAGAAAAATGTGACGTTCGTGGTCCCGCAGCTTCGTGTTGAAGTCGATACGATCGCTCGAAATATCAACTTCTTCCGGCCGCCAGAAGAAAGACAATTGACGTTCAATCAACTTTTCAAAATCACGGTATTTTTGCTGATCGTAACGTGCCACGTTGACAGATTGTCCGAGGAACATAGGCTCTTTGGTTGCATCATTAGCACCCAAACGGAACGTTGAATATGACATGTGTTTTTCCTTTTGCTTTTTGATGTGTTTAAACAAGTTGTTATCTTATTTGTTTAAACAAGGCTTACAAATCAAAGAGAAGGTGGGGTTATACCCCACCATATGTCAGATTTTGCAGGCTCCGTCGCACTCATCTTCTGGCTCGACGGCTACAGCTTGCGTCAGTGGATTCTGCGGTTCGTCGTCATCACGCTTTCCTGCCCCATCTCTGGTGTTGTGGTAGTAAAGCGTTTTAACTCCCATCTTGTAGGCGAGAAGCAAATCTGACAGTAGCGTCATCATTGGGACTTTATCGCCTTCAAAGCGAGAAGGGTCATAGTTGGTATTGGCTGAAATAGCCTGGTCAAAGAACTTCTGGATGATCGCCACCTTTGTCAGATAGCCGCGGTTGTCCGGCATATCCCACAGGTATTCATACTGTTCCTTCAGTTTTTCAAACTCAGGCACGACCATCTTAACGATGCCGTCCTTAGAAGATTTCACCGACACCGGGCCACGAGGCGGTTCGATGCCGTTGGTGGAATTAGTGATCTGGCTGGAAGTCTCGCATGGCATTTGTGCCGTCAGTGTGGAGTTGCGAAGGCCGTATTTTGCAATACGTTCACGCAGTTCTTCCCACGGCATCTTTAACTCAAAGTTGGTTTCGCCACTTTCGTCTAATGAAGAACGGTAATGGTCGATCGGCAACTGACCAATTGCGTACTTGGTCTGCTCAAACCAGTCACACTCACCTTTTGCTTCAGCAAGTCGGCAGCTGGCATCAAGAAGGTAATACTGGATAGCTTCGAACGTTTCATGCACCAGTTTATTGCCAGCGGTATCAGAATAACGAACGCTATTCTTTGCCAGGTAATAAGCAAAGTTGGTTACACCAATTCCCAAGCTACGACGAGCTTTGGCAGGCACTTCGGCTGCCTCCATCGGATAGTCTTGATAATCCAGTAACGAATCCAGTGCAGCAACGGCATAGAACGCCACCTCTTTAAGAGACTCCAGTGAACGGATGGCTCCGAGGTTAAAAGCGGATAAAGTGCATAGCGCGATCTCACCGTTCGGGTCGTCGGTAAATGCCAGTGGACGAGTGGGTAGAGTGATCTCCATGCACAGGTTTGACTGGCGGACAGGTGCAAGAGCAGGAATGAAAGCGCCATGCTCATTAATATGATCGACGTTCGCAATATAAATTCGGCCCGTGGACGCTCGTTCCTGCATCAGAGATGAGAACAGCTCAATGGCAGGTACTGACTTCTTGCGAATTGAATCATCGGCTTCGTATTTATGGTACAGCTTTTCAAACAGCTCCTGGTCTGTGAAGAAGGCTTCGTACATATCAGGCACATCATGCGGGCTGAACAGAGTGATGTTCTCGCTTCTGACGAGTCGACGGTACATTAGACGGTTACTCATGACGCCGTAATCAAGATGGCGAACGCGGTTTTCATCAATACCACGGTTATTTTTCACCACCAGCAGACTTTCAACTTCAAGATGCCAGATCGGGTAAAACGCTGTTGCTGCGCCACCACGAACACCACCTTGCGAACAAGATTTAACAGCCGTCTGGAAATGCTTCAGGAATGGAATAACTCCGGTATGGGTGGCTTCACCATTGCGGATCTCGCTGCCCAGCGCACGGATACGGCCAAAACCAATACCAATTCCAGCACGACGTGAAACGTAGTCGATAATTGCGGCTGAAGCTGCACTAATCCCTTTCAGACTATCGCCAGACTCAATCAGCACACAACTGGAGAACTGACGGGTTGGAGTACGGACGCCGGCCATGATTGGTGTGGGCAGAGACAGTTTGAACGTACTTGTAACGTCATAGAAACCTTTGACCATCTCCATACGTGTTTTGCCAGCGCAGTCGTCTTCCCAATTCTGGAACAGACACATGCCTACCAGCATATAGATATGTTGCGGCCCCTCATGAATCTCACCAGTAACACGGTTTTGAACGAGGTATTTGCTTTGCAACTGCACCGTAGCTGCATAGCCAAAAAGATCGTCACGTTTCGGCTTAATGTAATTGCCGAGTTCTTCGATCTCTTCAAACGAATAATGTGTCAGCAAATCCTTGTCATAAACGCCCTTGTTAACGTTCTTGACAATGTGTTGGTAGAAGTTCGGATAGTCGTAACGACCGAAGGCATCTTTGCGGATTTTAAAAATGTTCAGGCGGGCAGCCACCTGTGAGTAATTTGGTGCTTCTGGTGAGATCAAATCAGCGGCAGATTTAACCAAAGCCTCATGCAACTGGCTGGTGGTAATCCCATCAAAAATGCTGGCCGCAGCTCCCATTGCTACAGCGGATGCGCTTACACCACGAATGCCTTCTACGCCATACATTACGACGCGGTTGTATTTTTCTTCGGATAACGGCTCTGTTTGGCCGTTACGTTTTACGATGCTTATCATGTATCACCAAATAAAGAGGGCCACTAAATATAGTGGCCCATGTTAATAGATAAGCACTTACCTATCAATGAAATCAAATGAGAGACTTAAGAACATCGCGCACCTGGCGGAACTGATCTGTTTGCATACCGGTATGGATGGCAGCCACCGCATCAGCCAAATGTTCGTTTTTGTTCACGAGAACATCCTGTCCAGATTGCTTACGACGCAGCCACGGTGCTTTAGGGTGTTTTTTCGTAGCCCACTGGATAATCTCTTCTTTCGATGTAGTAAGTTTATTGCCGACAAAATGCTTGATTTCGTTTGGAGTAACCTGGATCAATGGCTTATCCACACACGCAAGTACACCGATACAAATACCGTAAGACGTCTGCGAACGAGAGTTTTGGCTCCCAACCGGTAGCTCACAAAAAACCATATTTGCCTTATCAATGATTGGCTTCGCAACACGCCATATTTCACTGGCTCGGCGCAGATCGTCACTGTTCACACGAACGGTCTTTTTGTTACTCCCCGCTTTAGTCTCAACAAGAGTAAGGCCGAGAATCTCAAGTTCGTCCGTCTCAAGGTCTAAAGTGCCCACAGCAAGCCCAAAGTTGCTCATTGAGGGATCAACACCAACTACGCTGATTTTTTTACTCATATAGTCTCCTTACCATGTTCCCCATATAGGGTTTTCCAATAATCTCGCCTCCAACGAATTGGCTACTATTGCCGTTTGCAACGTTGGTTGGGGATAGTTTGCAAAGTCTGAATACTCATTTTCCTGCGTGACACGTTTATCTGCGGCATGTTTAACACCACTTGCTATGAAATGACGCATGATGCCCAACAGCCTCCGACTGTCTGCACTATCGTTTGCTAAAACATGAGGGAGCTGAAGTTCGATTTCTACCATTTCTCCATACTTACCAACAAACTGTAGTTTGTCCGCACTGTACTTTTTATCCCTCCTTTGGATAAGGAAACCAGTAAAAGCATCACCTGGCGATGCCAAACTATCCACCCGCTTATTGGCAAGTCGAATAAGGTTCGTGAAAGCCATACAGTGATGCGCACCCATTCCCCCAAAGAACCCTTCGCTATTAATGTTAAGATCTTCAGTTTCATGGGATGCAATAAACCCAGGCCCGACGTTGGGAAGATATCCCCCCTCAACAAAAGGATTAATCAGGATCGGCGCAATACATCCAGGTGGTAGTGATTTCAAACTTTGCATCAATGGCGTCTCGGATATTAGACCAAGCAACGCGGCGAATTGTACTCCGTCAATATTGTTGCTGCCCCACAGAATACGTGGAGCCGCACCATTGGAAGTATGCCCATTGATCAGTTTTATCGACTGCATCACTGCAAATACCTGCAAAAACTGCGAGCGGCTTAATTTAAACGACATAGCTGCGCCCCTCTTTAACTTCCAGCGTAATAGTTTCCCGGAACCATGACTTCATCTCTTTATGGGAGATAATCAGCACAGTACCTCGCTCGCGAGCTTTGGACTCCAGAATACCCATGAGGCGTTCAAGACCGGCTGTATCGAGTGCATCGTCAATTTCGTCGCCGATAAACAAATCGATGTTTTTACTCGCCCGGTTACTAACCAGATCCTGCAATGCCAAAGAACACGCAATGCGAACCTTCCGCTTCTCACCACCAGAGAGGGTCTGGAACGACTTACTTGAACCTTTCTTCTGCACACTGATGTTGAATTTGTCGCGATACTCACCTTTTTTAGTGACATCCATCGTCGACCACTCAGCAGTAATATTCCCGTCAGACAACGTATTGAGATACTCGGCAGTGCGTGTATTCAGGAAAGGCGTAACAGACGTCAAAATATGAGAACGCACCCCGGCAGGAGAGTAGACCTGACGAGCTTTTTCCAATAGCAACGTTTGTTCCTGAATAGCCTTCAACTCATCTTTTAAGGACTTGAAGGTAGACTTACTGGATACCAAGTTATCTTCGTGTCTGGCGATAAGAGCAATAAACGGATTAATCTCTTTTGATATACGATCGACCTCAGTACGAGCACGAGTCACAAGAGACTCAATAGCAACAACCTCCTTCTCACGATGACGCAAAGATGAGAGTTGTTTCGTAAGCTCTTCAATCCGGGCAATGATAGCCGTTACATCAGGTGTCGTTTTAACAAGGGCAGACTCAATGCTTAACGCTTTCTCAAGATTCGTTTTGTGTTTAGCCATTGCCTCTGCAAGTGTCTTCGCCTGACCAATTTCCTGACGTGCTTGTTCAATGAAATTCTCCTTCACCGTTGATAGATCTTCTTCGCAGTAGGCTTTGCCACAAGTAGGGCATGGTGATCCCACTTTAGTACCAACCTCTTCTGCTTTGGTCTTAAAATTACGCGCGCGGTTCATTGCATCAGCCTGACTATTTTCTGTAGCTTTGATGCTTGCCCGAATATCAGTTATCGCACCACGAACTTTGAGCAACTTGGCGTCATGTTCTTCTTTTGAGGCTAACTTTTTGCGCTCACTTTCGATTGCCTTCTCGGTATCACGTATCTGTTCGGGAAGAGTGCGGATCTCAAGTTCAACTTCCGTTAACTCAACTTCGGCACTGGCCAGCCCAGCCAGGGCATCGTCATAACGTTTAGAACGCTCTTGCTCCCATGATTCAGAGGAGGCTTTCGCTGACTCAATTTCTGACTGTGTTGCCTCAATGGTCGAGATTGTCGACTCCAATTTGGTTTTAACCACATCCATACGTGCGGCAGCTGCATTAGCTCGCTCACGAGCAATAGCGTAGGCGCGTGTCAGTCTGTCAACGCCAGCGGCTTCTTCTACGATGGTTTTGAGGTTTTTGTCGGACATTCCAGGTAAATCTGGCATAGCTTCTTGGCTCGCATAGATGGAAGCCATGAAAACCTCTTTAGATGCACCGATCAGACGCTCGACGAACTCTTGCGTCAGCGCATCTTTGCCTTTCGTCATATCGCCGTCTTCACCACGAACGATAAGCCGATTTTTGAACTCTTTGTGTTTACGGTGACGAATGATCGCATATCTCTTGCCTTCATCCTCGATGGTTACTGCAACACGACAGTTCTTTTCATGGTCGGTAGACAACACATCGTCACCCTTCACACCATGAGCTGTTTCGCCATAAAGACACCACATCAGGCTATTCATTAGCGTTGACTTTCCAGAGCCATTACTTGATGCGGAACTATCATCACTATTAACACCCTGAATGAGCACTAAACCACGCTGATCTAACTCGACCTCCGCGCTGGCGATAGCCATAAAATTCTCAACCTGGAGCTTTAAAAACTTCATATAACACCTTTGATACCGTGTGTTAGCTTTTGACCTTCTTTCAATCTGAACTCCGTATGCGCCGGGAAGGATCTGCGCCTCAATACGCCTTTTCTGGTTAACCTTCCAAGATAAAACGCTACGGGATTTCCTTGTGGCGGGTAGGGCTTGTGAAACATCACCGTCTGGCCTCGTTCAAGTCTTTTCATCGTGATGGCAAAGTCTCGAAAGCTCCCATAACGACTTTGCCTCACACAGCCTCCGAACTCTCCGCTTCGGTGAGGATTTCCTGACACAAAATATCCAACTTGCTTAGATCAAATCCGCCGTCAGTATCGTGGACAATCTTGCAATAAGCAGATACCGACTCTCCCAGGCTATCGATTTTGCTGGTTTCCGTTGTGCTTGCTGTCCCTTCCATCATTGATGACTTACGGATGAAGTTGCACACGACACCTTTTGCACCCATTGTTTTGAGGATGTTCTGGTACTTAATGCCTTCTTCATCGTTCTCAATTACGGCACGGAAACGCACGTAGTTGCCGCGAATTTGGTCATCGGCAACATAATCTTCCAGGTTAATGAATTTAGGCGCACTGGTTTCGTAGTGACTGAAACTGCCGTCCGGGTTTACGATCATGTAACCAGCCAGAGATCCAACATCTCCCCAATTTTGATGGGTCAGCGCACCGACACTGATAACTCCAGGAATGACCTCTTTGTGGTTGTGGTAATGCCCACTAAGCACGAGACGAAAGCCGATATCCTTTAACTCCTGCGCATCGATACCGACGTCAGGCATTGTTGGAATGGCTTTGTTAATGGATGTATGGATAACAACGTCATGATTATCACCTTCTACGCTCTTACGTAATGCTTTCAGATCGCTGATAAGCTCTGCATGATTGTTACGCCAGCTAATCAGGTGGACAGTCACATCACCAATTTTTATTGAGTGTGGGCGTTTGCCACATACGATTACCACGCCGATAGAACTCAGCGATGCTGCTGCGTTGGCGCTATATACTGAATCGTTGGTTTCAAGATCGTGATTACCGGCCAGCATTACTACTGTCAGATCAAGCTCGTTGATAATCCACTTGTACGTTTCAGTTACGTAATGCAAAACAGAAGGGGACACAGTTCCTCGGACGTGAAATGTATCACCGGCAACCAACATGTACTTACAACCGGCCTTCTTCATGGCGATGGCTGCTTCTTTCGTTGCTTCCAACTGTATTTCAAGTCTGGAGTTAAGCCCCTCTGCGTTCGTCGTGGAGAACGCATCCCATTTGTGGTAGTGGCAGTCAGAAATGACGCCGTATGGCAAAGTCATGTGTTTTTCCTTTGTGGTTATTTTGATACAAATTTTAAGAGCAATGAGAAGGTAAACAACTATGCATAACGGTATGTTAGGAATGAAACGAACGTCTTAATATACAAAATTTATAAGTAAGTATATACCTATTTGTTGTGACGCAACTTTGCTTGTCTGTATAACTAAAAATAAGACAGGATCACTGTAGAACGCTATGAGAGCTATTTTGAGGAGGCGTAGATTCTATCTACGCCAATATACGATCTGGAGGGTTACAGCGCGTCAGTGGGCTTTTTACGCGCTGCGTTTATGCTTATGACGCCAGCTTTTGGACGTGGGTCAACAAGGTTAAGCTCTTCTTCGCTGTGGTATTCGAGGTCGAACTCACGTTTTACATGTCTGATGTAGATTGCGGTGAGCAGGCTATCTTTGGTCAGAAAGTGTCCGTAGGATTTGCGGATCACTTCTTCTACCTTCTCGATTTTCTCACCACCCATACAGAGATGATTAAACCGGCTGTGTTTCCGCAACATTTCGTCTACTGGGCCTGAGTAAACCTTGTCTACTTTCCCAAAACGGATGATTTTCCCTGTGTCTGCGGATACAAGGCAAATCAGCTTGTCTGGTGATAAACGATCTCGCCACGTCACACCTGAACGGAGTGTGTTGAAGTAGGGTGCATCCAATCCGATGATCGGTTTACGAAATGCGAGCAATGGAACGTACCTGATGCAACTGTTTAAATGAAAGTTCACACCAGCCTTATCAAGTTTAATTCTGGTTTCGTAGATCGGGCACTTCGCCGCTATACCGCAGATGTCACAAAGCAACTTCTGCTTATTCAGGTTGGAATTTGATTCGATAGTGTAGGAGCCGTTTTCAAGACGACGAACCCAGCGCGTGCGTTTTAGATCCATATGTCATTTTTCTGTGATTGTTAGCCGAGGCAACGATAACTCACCAGGTGCGCCGAAGGTAGTAAATGCCTGTTTTAATTATTCACATATCCACAGGATAGATCCTAATAAAGAGATCCATAGATAGATCCTTGTATAGATCAAATAAGATCCCCGATCGCTGTAAGCCGCGCCACGACTGGTCTGAAGCCATGTTCATGTATGCTGCCAGCGGTAATTGATAGTCTGTCAACGGTTCGCCGTATGCTGCCAACTGTTTTTGGTATGCTGCCAGCGGCAAATCAAGTATGCTGTCAGCGGTTGAATGACAAAGGTGTCCACATGTCCACAAAAAATAAAAAAGGTAAAAATAACAAAGAAGTAGAAGATAATCTCGACAACTTTGAAGAAGGTTCCCTTGAATTGTACACAGGGGAACTTGTCCCTAATAGCAACAATACAGTCCAACCAATTGCGTTGATGCGGCTGGGGTTGTTCGTGCCCACGCTCAAGGGGACAAAATACAGCAAGCGTAACAAGCCAAATGAGATCGATGCTTCAAAGGAGCTTGTTCAGCTCGAAGTAGCCCGTTCTGAAGGCTATTCCGATATCAAGATAACCGGTCCTCGTCTCGACATGGATCATGATTTCAAAACGTGGGTGGGCGTTGTGCGTTCGCTGGCAGAATACGGCGAACCTAACGGTCGTGTCGAGTTAAGCATCACGAAATTTGCGAAGTTTTGTGGCTATCCATCGTCACAGATCCGCAAAACACTCCGCGACCGGCTTACAAACAGTCTTTTGAAGATCATGCGTACAACTCTGTCTTTCCAGAGAACGTATGAAGAAAAGAACGTCGACGGCTCTAACAAGATCTCGCTTCTGATGGTGCACCTCATCAATAGCGTGGACTACAACGAGCAGAAAGATACGGTGGTGTTCTATGCAGAACCGAAGCTGGCCGAACTATATCGCTTTGACCATAAGGTTCTTTTGCAGTTAAAGGTTATCAATAAGCTACCACGCAAAGAAACAGCACAGGCTCTGTACACCTTCATCGAAAGTCTTCCAACCAAGCCTGCGCCGGTATCGCTTGCTCGATTGCGTGCGCGACTCAATTTGAGTAGCAGGAATGTCAGCTCGCAGAATCAGACTATACGTAACGGCTTAAAAGCTCTCCAAGATTTGGGCTATCTCGAATATAGCGAGATTAAGCGGGGGCGGTCGATCTATATCCAGATTCACAGCCGCAATCCAAAACTCAAAGTCGCACCGCCAAAACCTGAAGACATCGAACCCAAAAAACCAGATGAGAAAGCCGGGGAAATTGATGCTAAACAGAACATTATCAACAAGATAACTGAACTTTCGCAGAATTTGACGCCTGAAAATATCAAGATGATTGAGATCCTTTCCAATAGTCTCAAACTGCTTTGATATGCTGTCAGCGGTGAAATGTATGCTATCAGCGGCTATTTTCCTGAAAAGTATGCTGTGAACGGTTAAAAGATATGCTACCAGCGGTATAGTGAGATAAACGTATGCTGTGAGCGGTTAATCATCTATCACCACTCAATGCTCTGTCATACCTCCCCAGTGGTTACTAACCTCGAAGAGTGCATTCCATAAAGGTTTGCGCTCACTAACATTCTATTGCCATTGCGCTGATTGCTTGTAGTGAAAGGCATTTATTGCCTGCTGCTCTCTGATAGAACGTATGCTGTCAGCGGTGTTTTATTGAGGAATTTTTGTTTGGATATGCTATCAGCGGTAATTAATGGTATATGTCAGACCTTCGTATGCTGCCAGCGGTAATTTTGTTCTGGTTATACCCATACCGGGACATATTATTCATGCAATGTCTTAAGTATGCTGTCAGCGGTAAAAAATCGAGTAAAGTATGCTGTGAGCGGTGAGATAGACTCTCGATATGCTATCAGCGGCAGTTGATTGTGTATGCTGTCAGCGGTGACGACTATGAAATATGACTGCGGCACGTGCCGCAGTCAGTTTGCATTTAGTGTATTTTCTTCAACAGACCCCAAAGTGTTCCGGCTTTTGTAGTCAGTTTTCCTGTTTCTGGATCGTACATACGCCATTCACGCCGCTGGTGGACGATATACCCATCTTCACGTTCCAGACGCTCAAGAATGCCAGGCTGCTTGAAACCCTTAGCACGCCAGTATCCGGTTGTTTTCTCGATTTCCAGACCTGCCAGTGTTAATGCCATTATCCAACCTCCTTGCAGTCATCGAAAAGGTAGCTTTGCTGAGAAGCGTGAACGCCATAGAAGCCCTTGTATTTGTTGTATACGAAGTGGTCTTCTCCGACGCCGGTTAATTTGCCATTACGGTTTGTGAGATATGGGGATGACAATACTCGATCGTCTCGCACAACATAGAACTGGTCGCCGCTGTCTACGACCATCGCGCCATATGGTGCTTTTATGACGTCGGTAAGAGCGCCATTCTTAACGTCGGCTACAGACATTTCACACTGATAAACAGTGGTGTCGGCCACAACGATCGAAGAAAGGAACAACAGCGCGAATGGGATGGCCTTCATGCTGCCACCTCTTTGATTACATCAAATGCTGAATTAAATACGAGCACGATAGCCAAAGCGTTTATGACTACGTCGTTCACCGGGGAAAAGACTTTACGAATGACACCAGTGAAAATGCAGTCGATGACAAAAGCTATTGACACGATGAGTAACAAGTATTCAATAAAAATCTTCATGATAGGTAGATACTAACTTATATAAATTTTACTGTAAACTCACTCAAAAGTGCTGATGCTTAAAATACGCTCAAGATGTGCGGCATCTTCATCACTGATTTGTTGAGTCTCTTCTACGTACCAACAGTTGCCGTTATGCCAACAAACACCATCATCATCAATCATCACTGAATCAGCGTCATGACCTGTATATTCAACGAGAATACGCTGGATCAGCGCGTCAGTTTCTTCGTCGTTAAGGCCATCGGCTTTGACCATAAAAAGCGGAAACACGTCATAGACAGTGCTGGTAACGATTCGAACTAAAACTCTCATGTGTTTTTCCTTTTGTGGTTAGTGTTTACTTATTTTGTTAGTTATGAATAGGCGATCAATCTTCTTGTTTAGGGAAAAACTGTTCAATAACTCTGTCAACGGCTGTGTCTATATGGAGTAGATGCCACACAACCATATCTTTGCTTCCCATGCCTTGTGTGAATATCACGTCATACTTACGCCATGCGCAGTGGAACCAATATGCTGAGTCATCAATTGGTAAATCCTCTCCCGCCTCTTTGAAGTATTTCAGCAGCATTGCCTGCTCTGCCGTTGGCGTTGGACCTATTTCCTGAGCGTACATACGGATGAATCGCTGCCAGTCTGTCTCGTCGGGGGTTGGATCTGGTGGGGTCATTTCTGCGATAGCGTTTCGTAGCTGATGCGCCCAATCAGGTTCAGGAAAGCCTTTTGCTACTTCATCATCAATAACATCCAGAGCCACGTTTGCAGCATCGTAGAGTTTCTTAATAGCTGTCATGTTTTCTTATCCTTTCAAACAAATTGTTTTCTTAATAAGATAATTGCGATAAAAAAGGCGTCCAACTGGACGCCTGAACTTTTTAGGGGAGTTATTTCACTGTAATGAAAGGAGTGTTAGCCCCTTGAGTCATGTACTGCGGTAACTGGCCATTCCATTTATTGATGGCTTCCAGTTCCATAACGTTCGGGTTTTGACGCAGAGCTTCACCGCGCAGACGAATGGCGTCTGCTTCTGCTTGCGCACGAGCACGGATAGCATCAGCTTCACCATTAGCCTGTTCACGTAGCATATTCGCCTCAGCTTTACGTTGTTCAACTTCCTGCTGACGTTGCAGAGTACGCTGGTTAGCCGTTACTTTGGCGTTGATCGATTCAATGACGGTTTTTGGGTAATCAGGCTTTCCAACCCATGACAGGCTCAGTACCTCAATACCAACCGGAGACATCTCTTTCTGAATATCTTTCAGTGCGTTGTCCAGCAATTGTGCCTTACCACCGTCGATAAATGAGTCAGTGGTCATACGGCTGGCCAAACGGTTTAGAGAGTCGGCAATTTTCTGACGCAGATCTGATTCGGTGATATCGTCTACGCCTTTGCGATAGGTCTGGAACACCGTCGTTACCTTGTCACGATTAACCAGATACGCAACGCCAATTTTGTGACCAATAGCAGTACCGTCACTCATCTGGAATGTGAACGGCTCGTCGTAGGTCTTCATTTGTTTGAAGGTCGGAAATACGTAAAGTTCGGTGTTAAGACCTGTCCATTGGCGACCAACGCCAACTACTTCACCAATCCCTTTGTCTTCACCTAATTTGTTTACTTTGATGCCAACGTATCCAGGCTCCACGCGATCACAGCCAGTAAGACCCATTGTGCAAATAGCCGCCAGAGCAACTGCAAGTAAACCTTTCTTCATTACTTATTTCCCCTTTGCTTTGATTAATGAGTTAATAAATTTACGACCAGCAATAAGACCGATTACAGGAGCACCAAAACCAACGATAATTCCAAACATGACGGCTAAATCACTCTTGGTAGAAATCAGCGACGGAACCAGTAAACCGTAGATGAGAGCCACTGAAAGGCCTGTGGTTACTGCCAATAGATAGATTTTGATCATGTGTTTTCCTATGTGGTTGTTATGCGAAAATAATAAGTAAGTACTTATATATTTTCAAGAGATAAAAAAGGCGTCCTGTGGACGCCTTGTGTTTACTCTTCTACTGACTCGGTGGGGGTGTCTTTTGCTCTCCGGTCGTCGATTGCCTGCAAAGCCGCAATGATTTCAGCTAGTGGCTTCTCCCGATACATCTCGACGATCTGTGATTTGGTGTATTTCTTGTCGCCAATTTCTACTCGACCGCTTGCGTTCTTTGGCAGGTATCCTTCATCCAGCATGTACTCGACGAGCGATTCGATAACGTCGAGGCCACGAGTAGGATCGAAGTAGAATTTCCAGGTGCACTTGCCATAAGGTGGTGCAACTTTGTTTTTGATGCACTCTGCGCCTACGTCCTGACCGATCTTCTCTTTACCATCCTTCATCACCGATGCACCGAGACGGATGCGCACAGAAGCGTAAAACTTCGGCGAATCGCCACCTGGTGACGTCGTAGGGTCGCCAAACATTACACCGATTTTTGTGCGAACCTGATTCAAGAAGATGATGCAGGCGTTGTATTTGCGTGCCCACAAAGCCAGAGTGGGGAAGTTCGCACTCGTCGCACGAGCCAGCGCCGTATTGTCATTCATGTTTAGCTGATCTTTGTCTTTGGCAGTGCCTTCAGCCATCTTTTCGAACTTCTCGGCTTTGGAGTTCGGAACCATAGACGCAAGTGAGTCCGCCACGATACAGATAGGTGCTGATTCAGGGATAAGCTCTTCATCACGTACCAATTTAAGTATTGTGCCGATCAACTCCACAGAGTCTTCGAAGGTATCTGGCTGCTTGTATACCCACTGGCCGTCATCTTCATCTGCGTTCAGACCATTGGCGACAGCCAGGCCAACGTCAAAACTGTTCTCATGATCGAGGAATACCGCCAGACCATCTTGTTTCTGAGCGGAGATCATTGCTGCCGTTGCCAAAAAGGTTTTCCCCGCGCTTGGCGGCCCGAATACTTCTACGATACGACCACATGGGAAACCGCCATCGTAACGACCGGAAATCGCTTTGTTTAACGGAGGAAAGCCTGTGTCAATCCAATGAGTTACTTTCTGTATTTCGTCGTTGCTACCGATTTTCTTTTTCAGAGCAAGTGCCAGTGCGGATTTTCCTTTTGCCATGATCAGGCTCCTTTTGTTTCGTTGATTCGTTTTAAAGCGGCGGATTCGTCGAATACAATCGCATCGTGGTTAAGGAGTCTGGATACACGAGCGAGGATTTTTACGACCTGCTCGCTGACTAATCCAAACTCGCGATCTGTCGCTTTCATTCCGGCAGCGCCTAGAATTGACGGCAGCGCGATGACAGCGTACTCACCGTGATAAAAGACAATCTCCTTTGCCAGTTGGGCAGGGGTGGTTGTAGCGCCATTAATAATTGATTTAAGCATTAGCAATACCTTTCGAATGGAAGAACAAACACTTCAAGGTCTTCAAGGAACGAACGGAAATTCAGCTCGTAGCACAGTTGCTCGAATGCTTTCACGTCACGATTGCCTTTGATTGTTTCGATTTCGGTAGGCGGAAACTTCGTCTCAATCAGGTTCATTAGCGTGATGTTTCTCTTGAACGCTTCGAGCATTCGACAGCCTGTTTTCTCGTTGAAGGCATTCTTCGCTAGTTTGTTGAAGGCGGTTTTATGGCGTCCTTTGTCAACCACTATTGAGCCGTCGTTAATGCCGCGCACCATCGTTGCGACGCTTCCCCATTCATGCAGCAGCTCTTTCGCACCGCCAGCGCCAATGCCACCAACACCGCTAATGTTGTCCGAGTTATCGCCTTGTAATGCTTTTGCTTCCAAAAATGCGCGAGGCGTGGCGAATCCTGTCAGCTCCGCAAATTGCTCAAAATTAACCTGCTTGTTTTTGGCGTCTTCACGCAGGCTTACCCAGCTTACGTTTTCACGAACTAACTGAAGCCAGTCGCTATCGCCTGTTAACAGATAGATGTGTTCAACGGTTGGCTGCGGTGCCATGCGGGATACCAGCAGCCCGGCCAGATCATCCGCTTCTGCATCTTTTGCAATGATTTGGTTAACACCAAGCGCGGTCATCATTTTGAGGATGTATGGCTTCTGGACAGAAAAGCCTTCCTTCATCTTTTTCATATCAGGATCGTCGTCGCGATTTGCTTTGTAGTCCGGGTAAAAGTCGCGACGCTTGTCACTAAATCCATCCCAAAGAATCATAGGTCGGGCATGGAGGATGGAGGCATAACGACGGACGTTCTTAACAAAGCCGAAAGCAGCCTGAACTTCCATTTCGCCGTTGTGCAATTTGTCAGATTGTTGGTGGTAATAACCTAGGCTATTGCCATCTACGAAGAGATAATTCACCGGTGCATTCCTTCCAAAAAAGTAAGGCGTCCGTAGACGCCTTACTGGTCACGTAATGGGATTACAGAGAGTCAAGCTCTCTCAGTAGATCATCCAGACCTTCATCTTCCGTCGCAGATGCGGCTGCTACAGATGTCGCTGCGACTGCTTCAGACTCTTTGACTGATACGGCAACGGCAGCGGAACTTGCCTCTGGTTTAAATTCAGTTTCAACGGCTCGGAGGATTTCTTCATCAACCAGACTGGTTGGTTCAGAAGCTGGGGTGTGAGCGGTTGCTACAGCAGTCGCACCCTCCGTATGACCAGTGACAGAGCCAAATCCAGGCAGTGCCGCGGTCGATGTTTTCGCGGTAGAGGAAATTGCTGGTGCAGATGCAGAGGCAGTTGGTGCTGCGATGCCAATCAGACGACCCATAGTGCGAACTGTCGAGAGAAGACGAGTTTCATCAGCCTGATTTGCGTATGCGATCAGGTCATGCTGGGTATTCCAGAATTTATCTTCGATATCGCCTTTGTAGACTTTACGCTTAGGCGAGACGTCATATTTGGTATCGCGACCAGAACCAGTACGTTTAATCAGGAATGCGTAGCCTTCCTCTTTGCTCAGTGGATTACCGATATCATCAGCGATGTCTTCGGTGATTGCTTTGCAGATATCATCGAATACAGTGGAAGGCAGTTCGATTAACTGGCATTTCTCTGCATCGGCGAAATCCTCACGAGCTGAAAGAATGCCGTTGACCAGGTAGCGAGGCGTGGCACGCATTTGACCGATGCGTTCTTCCATTGCTTTGTTACCCTTGTGACGAGCGCGACCTTCCATCACCATTTCGCATAGCTGACAAGCGCGACCGTGAGTATGTTGCTCACAAATATAAGCGTTGGTTGCTTCTTTACCTTCCTCGTTCTGATACTTAACGTAGTGCATACCGAAAGTCTGGAAGAACTTACCGTTTGGGTCGTCTTTATTCGGGAAGATGCGGATATAGTTGACGCCGTCTTTTAAGCGAGTCAGATCAACGTTGTTACCACGTTTGGCGGCAATGTCTTCACGAGTTTTGTTAAGCAAATCAAGTAATGTCTTAGACATGTGTTTCTCCTTGTTGTGATTTGGCCGATGGCGCTATGCGCGTTGGGCTTTCGTTCATTCGTGGCTCTTTCGAGCTGTTAAATGATAGATCAGTACTTACTTATTATCTATCAAAAATCAACGGGGAGTAATAAAGCGTTCAGAGCCTAATCGCTCTAATTCAACGATGGCCATCTTTGACGCCTGAACGATCATGTCTCGGCGATGCGAAAAGGCGGCGACAGCATGTTTGTATATGTCTGCGATGTGCCGTGCTTCATCCAACTTCTGCCGTTTAGACAGATACTGTGGGTTTGTTTTAACCTTAGCGTCCAGTACAGATTCGTTGAACTTAATGCCATTCATACTCAAGTTCTTACGCTCTGTGTCGTATAGCTTTGCTTCAACAGCTTCAAGGTTAAGTTTTGCTTCTGCGACACTTCTTTCTGCATGGGCGAGTTTTGAGCCATATTCCATCAACAGGCGGGGTTGTCTACGCCAGACTTCTTCCAGATTGTCTCGGTCAAACTCGAGATCGGACATGATTTTTTCGTATATATTGGTGCTCATTTTGATAGATTCTCACTTATCATGATGTATTGATTATAGAGCTTAAATTAACGCTAATCCAAGATAGACCGTTATGCTATCTGCTCGAACAACCATTTCTTAGGGCTTGTTAATTGCAGGAGTTTCTCCTATTGTGTTCGTGGATTTAATCGAAAGAAATATGGGTTTTGAAAAGGATAGAATCTTCATGTTTCCGCACAGCATTTATCATTAATTATTCAAATTAAAAGGAAATATTATCCTCATGTTTGATATTTATAATTTATTAAAGCAAATAGCAGAGAACACGAAACCTGACCATTCTGCTATTTGGATTGCTGTAATATCTTCAATATCAGCTATTGCAGGCGCTGCTATTGGTGCATATTTGTTATATCGAGGCACAAACGAACAAATTAATTCTGCTGCTGCTATTGAAGATAAAAAATTAAAAGCAACTATAATTACCGCAGAAAGACTTCGTTGGCTTCAAGAGCTAAGGTCAAGAAGTAGTGAGTTTTATGCGAATCTCGATATGAATTACAACTTATTAAAACGACCGATAAATCCGCAGGCAATCCCGACATATCAACAAGCTGGGGACGAACTGGCGAAAATTGTAATGATTCAATGCAATCAGATAATTGTATTACTTAATCCTAAAAAAACTCATCAGCAAACTATTTTTAATAAATGTAATGATGCACTTAAATTTTTCATGGAATGCGTCGAAGAAAAAAATAATGGTAATCTGAACTTTGATGATTCCAAGTATGCGGAAATAAAAAACGATTACTTTAATGCTTTAACTGAAATAGGTATTGAAACTTGGAAGCAGATAAAAGAGTTAAGTTGATGTCTTATTGGCGGAAGATAATTAATAACTATCACTACACGGAATCTGCAATTAATAAATGAAACCCGCGATTGGCGGGTTTTTTATTTATGCGACTTTCTTACCCAAGATGTTGGATAGAGTGACTCTGGTCTGGCGTTTCAGCCTGTACTATCTCACATCGCCAATCTTGTTTACTTTCATAAACTCTTTGGCCTCCTTTATGGTGTTTTCTTTATTCATTTGCTAATAGTCTCCGCTACCTCTGCCAGAATTGCTTCCAGCTTTTCGCCTTCCTCTGGGCGAAAGTACAAAATATTCGGGTTAAATCCGTAGAAAACAGTCACATCCAGCTCCGGCAGATACTCTTTGCGTCCAACCAGGTCGGATGGTTTGATCTTGTTGTTGAAGAGCGACGTTGCCCGGCTGCCACACGTCAGCACATAGGTCGGACGCACCAGATTGATCTCTTCACGCATAAAGTCGGTGAACTGGCCGATCTCGTCTTTGGTGTAGTCTTTTTCTTTGTCTTTAACCTTCTTGCAAACGCCTGTGACATAGAGATCGCCCATGCGTAAATCTCCAGCCGTCAATAGCTTGGCCTTAAAATCGTCGTATCCGTTCTCCATAAAGTAACCGGTTCGAGCATCATTGCCGTTCGCATTGTCCAGAATGATCATGATTTTCGGCTTAATACCAATGCTGGGGCGGATTAGTTCATCACCTAAGCCCATTTCAGCCGCCATCCGTGTCATGAGCACGTTAATCTCAGCCGAACGTTTGGGGTTCATCTCAAACGGACGTGAGGCTTTAACTGCATCTATGACAAGGTTTCCCATCAATTCAGCCTGGTCGCGGAGGCGCTCTGGATCAGTTGCTGGCAGACTACCTGGCTCGATGGATGCAAACGCCCCTACTTTTTGCAGCGATTCGCGCACTCGACTATTACAGGCACGTTTCTCGACAGCTTCTTCGAATTGCGCAAGTGACTCGAATTTGCCGCCAACCTTTTCTCGCGCTCTCATGATGGCCTGGCAGCCATTCTCAGAACACCCCTTCACAGCAGAGAAGGGCGCATACAGCACCTGGCTGCCATCTTCAAGCGTGCGGATCTCGATTCGGTTAGATGACACGTTAACGTCTGGTGGCAATACGCGAATACCATAGGTCAGCGCATCTTTAACCAGCCCCTGGTGTTTATCTTCGCCAAGAATAGTGAGAGCAGCAGCGAAAAACTCTGCGGGATAATGAGTTTTCAACCACATAGATTGATAACTGATTAAGGAGTAAGCAACAGAGTGTGATTTGTTGAACTGGTAGGCACCATTCTTTTCGAATGCGGTCCAGATCTCCTTCGCTTTCATCTCTGATAGCCCTGGATGTGACGCTGTAACGCGTACTGCGTTTATAGGTAGTTTTGCACCGAACTCAAGTGCCTCTTCGACAGTTTTCAGAGTTCCGTCTTCGCATTTAAAATGTTCCGCACGGTGAATGCGCTGTGTAGTGCCATCTTCCAGCTCAACGTCGATCCAGCCAGCTTGAGCCTGAACGATGAACTTCTCACCCATGCTCTTCATTTTCTCCATGTCTTTTTTGCCGATCGCTTTACGAACGCCGTCAGCTTCAGCCATTGTGAAGCCGGCAAGCAATCGAGTCGCGTTCATCGTCTGTTCCTGATAGAGAATCACGCCATTTGTTTCTGCGGTAAGTTCATCAAGAACGGGGTGTAATGATTCCGGCGTCATAAAGCCTTTGGCGACAGAAACATAATCATCCAACATGCCTGACTGAATTGGCCCCGGCCGGAAGAGCGCAGTCGTAGCAACGACCGTTTTAAAGCTCATTGGCTCAATTCCACCACCTAAATCTTTAAGCAGCTTGCGCATTGAGCCTGATTCAAGCTGGAAAACACCTTGAGTGTACCCAGCAGCAAAACCATCCAGCACCTTGCGATCTTCAAGAGAAATGGCATCAAGATTGATATCCTCACCTGTGTTCTCTTTAATGTAGCGTTTTGCACTATCGAGCAAATCGAGAGTCGCCAGGCCAAGTACGTCCAGCTTAATTAGGCCCATAGCCTCGCAGTAACGCTTGTCAAATGCGATACAACGCGCGTCACCACGTCGTTCAACCGGTGTTCGTTCTGTCAGAGGAACACCTGCTACGATCATCCCTGCCGCATGTCTACCATAGCCACGCATAAGGCTTTGTAACTTGCAGGCTGCATTGAATGCATCAGGATATTTTGTCGCGTATTTGTCGAGGCTTGCCAGTTGTTCGCGCAGCTCTTCCAATGGAAGGCTATCATCCTCGACGTTCTTCAGTTCTTTTGATACCGCCATATCTGCGGACTCCACACCATAAATACGAGCGGTGTCACGTAGTGCAGAGGCCGCGCCCAGGTAGGTGAAGTTCGGAATGCCTGCAACGTAATCTTCGCCGTAGCGTTCATTCAGATACTCGATCACCTCATGGCGACGTGCCTGGCTGAAGTCCAAGTCCGCATCTGGCAAGTCGAGACGCTCAGGGTTGATGAAACGTTCAAACAGAAGACCGTGACGGATAGGGTCGACGTTGGTTATGCCTATGCACCATGCCACCAAAGAGCCAGCGGAGGAACCACGACCAGGCCCGACAGGAATGCCAGTTTCACGGCTGTGATTCATCAGATCGCGTACCATCAGGAAGTAACCACAAAATCCCAGGCGAGTAAGCGTGTCCATTTCGTACTTAAGTCGCTCAACATAAACCCTGTTCTCAGAAGCCGGTGGTGTGTAGCCAAACTCTTTTGTGGTAAGACGTTTACGCAGCCCAGCAACGGCCAGTTTCATCAGCGTTGCAGGCTCGTCGTCTGCCATCTTTGGCAGTGCTGGTGGCAATTCATGCCAGCGCCATGTGCAGGCATCGATAATGGTATCCTGCGTTGTTGAGGCCATTGCGGCTGTTACCGGCACATCCATGCGAACGGAGAAGGCTTTCAGCGCCTCAAGGAGATGGCGGCGACCATTGACGGCGTTATCTCGCTGGTGGGGGATACGCAGACGATGCGGCTGGTCGATTTTGATGTTGTTCGTAACCATGTGCGCAATGTCTTTAATGTCTGCATCGTCGATCGATTCGTAATAAGCGGGATAGAACGCTACTGGCTCTATTTTCAGTGCGCTGGCGACTTTCATCGCCCGGACGTTAATCTGGTCGTAGAATGGGGTAGGGTGCGGATAAACCACACTATAGAAGTTGTTTTTTCCACCCGCTGTAATCAGTGAGCGTATGATTTTTGCAAAATCGTTGCGTTGGTACACGCTACCGATGTCGGCAGTGAGCAGGATGATGTTGCCTTTGGCATATATAGAAACCAACTGTTCGAGCGAGAGACGCGGTACAAAGTAGAACTGTTCTCGTGTGTTGGCCGCCGTCATTAGTTCGCAGATGTCTCGATATCCCTGCTCATTTTTAATTAGAGCGGTAAAGGAGTAGTTCCGCCCACGCTCTAATGATTCCATACATCCCATAGACTCTTTAGCAAGTTTAGCCCGGTGCTCGTATGTGGGATCATCAACAATGTTTAGTTTCACACCACAAATAACCGCCATGTCGTCACCAGCGGCACGTTGTAGTGGAATAACACTCGCAATATTCATGCTATCTGCCGAAATTACAGCGGTGTAGCCAGCTTCTCTGGCAATCTTCACCGCGTTTTCTGCTTTTAGAGCCGACTCCCCAAGAGAGAAGTCAGTTCGAACCATCAGAGCCTTCATGTGTTTTTACCTTTCTGGTTTTTTTGATTTTGTCATTGGGGAAGCCTACGAACTTCCCATACATCGAAATCGCAACTTCTTTTGCTGATTGGTGACAATCGGGCTTGTCTGGACACACCAGACAAGCCTTGCCAGTTTCAGAAGCAGCGATAAGAGAGCCGAAACATCCTTTACGCACGATTAACCAAATATTTTTTGAACAACTTCACGTGCCGCTTGCGCAGAAGCTGAAGGGAGTTTGTTAATGAAAGAACGCTCAATACCTGTCACAAAGTCGCCTCGCATCATTCCAATCTTGGCCGACAACAAAAGTTCACGAGGGCCAATCGGCTGACTGATCAGGTGTTCTTCGTATCCATCGCGAACGATACCGGCAAACTTAACCATCTTTTCAGCGTATTCATCCACGATGCCAGCATTTATCAACATGTTGATCTCTGCCTCTTTGCTCATGTATTTCACATTCGAAACGATGCCAAAACGCGAAAAGTTAGCGGCGTTCTGGATGTTTGTACCCTGGTACAAGCCGGTTTCATCACCAGATCCGTTCGTGTTGCCAGTGCCAATGAAAGCAAACCGTTCATGCGGAGTAATGCGACGCCATTCTTGAGTCGCCTCTTTGATGACCAACGCTTCACCTTCCAGCACTGGCTGATACACGCCAAGAATCTGTGGAAACGCAAAGTCGTATTCATCCGCGAGGTAAACCCAGCCATGCTTCATTGCGAGCGCAAGCAAGCCAGGCTCGAAATACGTAGAGCCATCACGCGCCAGAATTTGTCCCGTAACATGAGCCTCTTCCATTGATGCTGTATGTTGGGCACGGATTAACGGACGATTGAGCAAAGCACATAGTTGTGTAGGCAATGAAGATTTGCCTGTTCCTGCATGACCCCACAAATAGCCTGGTATGCCAAGTTCAAGCATCATGAAAATGTCTTTGATTAGTTCGAAGTCGCCATATACGTATCCCTTCTTCACTTCTGGAACGAACTCTGGAAACGGCGTATTGACGTTTACGCTAACCATGAGCGGCGTCCCACGTTTTGTTCCGAGTTCTTTCACCGTTACATTTAGCAGTTCGTGAGCTGCGACCAGATCTGTCTTGTACTCAACTGTGCCTGTATAGCCTGGGCTATTGGTCACGCCAGATGATTTGGCCATTTCGCTTTTTTGCTCGGCACGTTTAGCTTGAATTGCATCAAGTGCCTTTTTCGATAGCGTTGGCTCATCTGGAAACTGCGTTGTGTACATTTTCAGTACGGTGTCAGGATCGGCATCTTTTACTGACTCAGGAATGCCCTCGCAATTACCATTGGCTACATGGGACTTAAAATAGTGAAATGATTTTCCGCACCACTTGCAAACAAGGTAATCAGAAGGATTTTTTTCATTTTGCAGTGCAGTAGTAGTCATGCGTTTTTCCTTTGTTTTCTAATGAGCTTTCAACTTCTTATATAAATATACCATCAAATATCGTAAGTGATTACTTATTATTAAGGCTATTCTAATCACTTCAAAATGATACGAGATAGTTCAGTAACTACAGATGAACCAAGACTATCAACGCTCGTTACCAGGGCATGGTTTGCGTAAAATCTCTCCGGTGCGTCAGTCATGATGCCAATTGCCATCAAATCAATGTCAGTCTGCGTTTCAATTTGCTTCGCAACCGAACGCAAATGAGCGTCAAAACCTCTCCCAACAGCCCACGGCGCGCCATCGCTTAGAACAAGCATGATCTTCTTGTCCTCCATGCGACCAGAAAATAACGATGCAAGGCTGGCTATGCTTTCACCATCCACGTTATTAAGAAGTGGGAATGTGTAGCCTACGCACCCCATACGTGAGCGAACTTCGCGAGAATTGGCCTTTTCATTCCAATTTTTGATGATAGGTAGCATTAAAGATTCAAAGCGAGAGAACTCATACTTGATTGCCTTAAGCTCTCCTGCTGCCATATGACTACCAAATGTTGTGAAGCCGGTGATAATGTTGGGAACATTTATTCGATCAAGCGCATCGGCGATGGTATATGCACTTGCAAGAGCCAGTTTAATCGTTTCGCCGCTCATTGAACCTGATAAATCAATCACTTGTTGAACACAGGCGTTAACGGCCTTAGATTCTTCTTTTTTACGAAACACGCGATCATCATTCATTGCTAATCTGTAGATACTAGAACCATGAATGCGCCCCCGACGCTGGCCCGGTATAAACTGAACTCTGTTTCTGCTTGCAATTGCACGCTCCAGGTCTTTTGCCAGCGTCGACGAAACACCTGACGAAAGATGCTTTTCAATATATTTGTCGAAGAGTTGGTTGCCTTCAGGAACGATGCGATAACGGCTGATTGGATATCCACCTAAATCAATATCGGAGAATGTTTTAATAAGCCGTTTGATATGGGCTTCTGCCTGATCAATCGAACCGATGAAGTCGTATGAGCGATTGTATGGCCTGTATTCGCTTTTCGAGCTTTCTGTTAACTCGCTTTTAATCGTTTCGGATAGTGCATCTTCTGTCATGCCTCCGACTTCATCTTCCATGCTATCAAGCTCCTCTAAAGCCTCTTCCAGACTCATTTTGGACGGAGTGGGAATGTCTGAAGAGCCGTCTTCTGCCGTTTTTCTTTTTTCGTGATCCGAGGTAGTTGCTTCTGTCGTCGCGCTATTGGAAGTATCAGAATCTAATACCTCTTTATCATTTTTTGTATCATCGAATATTGTTTCTGATGATTCAGAATTATCTGAATCATCACTATCGTTATTATCATGTAAGTACTTACTTTGTGACTCATCATCTATAGATATGTGGTTATCTAGCATCTCATGTGTCTTGTGATCTTCATTGTCTTCATTACTTTCTCCAGAGGAATCCGCTTGGTCAGCGTCTGAAGGATCAGGAGTTTTTCCCGGAGCTGACTCCTTACCTTTGCTTTCACTTTCAGTGTCTTTGAGGATCTTAGCTATGGTCGCAGCCACCTTTACACAATCCTCGGTGCAGGACATGTTACGCACGGCCACATCGATACCATGTTCTTTTAATAATGAAATTGGTTTCTCAATGACAGGCCAGTATTCATCCATGAAATCTACGAACGGTGCTTGGCCATCCCAGGCTCTTACAACCGGACAGAGAAAGAAGTTTAGAAAAAGCGCGCGCTGATCTTTGCCACAATAAGCAATAGCCTCTGAAGCCTTTGGTTTAAAGACTTTTTCGATTATAAGGCGCTGAGTTGCCATCAGATTACGTCTTGTTCCGTTAAAGACCTGACCCATTTTTCGCTCGATGAACACGTCTTCTAAGGCATTCCATAGCGACCAGGAAGGAACGCGTCCTTTTTCTCTCATTTTGTTGGACACACGAATATCGGTAAACAAAATGTGAGCAACCTCATGATCGAGAAATCCGCGCACAGCATTCATCAATGCCGGTGTTGCGTTATCCGGGATTGATGGGATGTTTACGAGAATTGGCTCTCCATCATCGTTATAGCGTACATAAGCGTCGTCCCCTCGTTCTGCAACAGGGATGTTTTTACCTGAAAGGAGAGCGACTACTCGTTTTACACTGTCACGGAAGTCCTGAACCTCTTTGATGGAACGTTTTTTAGACATGGCTAATCCTTTGTTATGAAAACAAATTATTTACTAGTGTGTTTAATGTAGCACTGCGCGAACAGGGAACTAAGCCATTCGCGCAGGGAGAAGAGGGGTTAACAGATTCTGACGGCTAAAGACCCGGAGCCGGTATTGAGAAGCGTGAAGCGTTTGTTGTTAAGTTCGAATATAAAGCCAGTGGTGTCATTCACACCAACCTGAATCTGCTCATTCGGTAGATCGGTAAGGATGTCTGTTACACACTCAACAGCTAATTTTTGTACGTGTCCGATCTCAAGAGCGATTAGGCTGGAAATAGTGGTGTTCATTCAATCAATCCATTCTAACTTATACTATGGTAAGGAATACTACTAAAATTTGTATCAATACTGAATACATTCATATCATATGCAAGTTACTTTTCTTACCTATTTTGGGCTAATTTTTCTCCGTGCAATGGCCTTTAACCGGTCTTTTAAGTGCCTATCGAAAAAAATGATAATAGCTTTACAACCCTAACCTTTGATGTAATATCGGTAAGCACTTACCAGAGAGAATTGAACGCGCAAAGGTTGTGACCATGTCTGATAACAAGATTGAATTTATAGAAAGTCGCTACGCTGCTTTTATCGCAGGGTTGATTGAATCCTCACCTATGAGCCAGGCCCAGATAGCCAAAACAATTGGGTATAAAAACGCCAACAACCTTTCTTTAATTAAAAGCGGCAAAATTCCTTTGCCTATCGATAAGGTTCGTCCGCTGGCGCTGGCACTGGGTATTGAGCCAAGTCGTCTTATGATGATGGTGCTGGAAGAACGCCAACCCGAACTCGCAGCATTTTTATACAAAGAAGGCACTGCTCCTCTTAACGAGGACGAAAAACAGGTTCTTGCTGCATATAACGAGCGATTCGGTAAAGAGAAAGGCGCATCACAAAAGGTTGTTGAGGCCATAAAGTCTCTATGAAAAATTTACACGAATAAGCTCTGTTGATAGACGATCTCCCTTAAATTTGTGGTCAATTTCGTCTAAATCCGGTTGCTCTACGATTGATGCGATGTACGTCGAGAAACTTTCTAAGGCGTCTCGCATCTCGTCCATATAATCGTGCCGGTCGTAGACCCGATCTATCCCCTCAAGACTGTGGTTCATGATTTTACGTGATACCTCCTGGCTTATGCCTAATGCTGGGAAGTAACTACGCGCAGTACGGCGCAAATCTCGGGGTGTAAATGGCTCAAGCTCCATCAGTTCTGGTCGTTCCAGAATACGACGTAATGCCTGGGCTATTGCCACTTTAGACATAGGAAGGTCTTTCCCGATTTTTTTATTCGAAGGCACGAGCCACTGGCTGTCTTTACCATATTCGAACAACTCTTCAATACATGTGCGCATTAATGAGCTTAAAGGCAGAGAATGCTCACGGGCAGATTTGTTCCTCTTGCCTTGATTCCAAACCCCACGCTTAAGATTGAACTCACTTTTTTTAGCCCGCAGTACTTCGTCAGGTCGTCTTGCGGATACAAGACATAGCCTGGCCGCCCATTTTGTACCAGCACACACATTGAAGTAGTCCCATATATTCCAGAACACCCATACCTCTGCGTCGGTCAGCTTCCGCTCGCGAGGTGTGGGCTTTGCGCCACCGGCAACTTTGTTAAGTGACATATCGTTTAACGGTGACACGTCGATCATCCCCTGGAAGGCGCACCAGCTGAGGAACTGCTTCATCAGAGAGAAAACGCGGCGACCCATAACAATTTTGCCATCCAGTATTAGTGGGTTGACCAGTTGGTTCACCATGAACCTATTAATATCACTTACTTTTACATCGGCAATGTGCGGCAAAACATGTATCAAAATACAATGAACAGCGATCTCTGGCCGACGTCTTGTTATCAGCAGAGATAAGCGAGTGAATAACATGAATGCGTCCGAGAATCTCATGTCATTGCTGACCTGGGAGATCATAACGGCCTGCATTTGAGATGCTCTTTCGAGATACTCAATCGCCTCTTTTGAGGTGTTCTCCGCAGCGCGTGCTCTGTCAAAGCTATTTTTCATATGACAATCACCGAGTTACGCCGATGAACTGTATAAGTAAACAGTATATTAGGCATAGATTCTTATAGGATCAAGAGTAAAAGTAACTCATTTTCAGTAATGATTCCATACATAGTAGGTATGGAATCATTGGGGGGCGATTTTTTTGAATCTATCTTTTCGAACGGAGGGGTTGGCTTCACTTTTATCTTCATCACCTAAAAGGTAATTGATTTACTTGAAAATGGCTGGTTTTATAGTATTGTCATGCGATCGCTGCAACAGGATAAGAAAAATGATAAAAGAGACACCGGAAGTCAACACGCTATCTGAGTTATTAGGGGCTACGCCTCCCAAACCTCAGCTAGTAGTGACGACTAAAGGTATTGATTTAGGTCTGGATATCTCCCTCGGAGATTGGAATAACTCTTCATTATTATCACGACCTTCAGCTTTGTTAGCAATTGAGCATGGGGAAAATTTATTTGAACTCATGGATAAAGAGTTAGGTCTTGTTGGTATTAATGAAGAAGGAGTGATCAAGTCAAACATCATTATCGAACTAGATCCCCATAAAACAACTATGAGAATATTAGGTAAAATTGCGGAAGCACTCATTGTTGAAGAATGTGAAAAAAACGCGAAACAAAATGAAAACTGGGCATTATTAGCAAAGAGATATACCCCTTTCACAGATAGTTTGTCTAATTATAAAGCTGTTGGGACTGGACTCAACTATACGAAAATTAACTATCCTACTAAATATCAACCTAATGATACTCAACGGGACATTGTGTGGATAGACAAACGAGACCCACTTTCTCAATTACTTATTTCTGCTCCAACGTCGAATTCAGGTATACAGGCTGGAATTCAAGTGAAGGTCAGTGCAAATGGTCTTAACTATCTATCACCAATGGATTTTTCTAGCAGAAGATATGAGGTCCCTATTGTTTACTTTGATTTAAATAATGATTTTTTTGAAATTCAGATGAAGATAGTGAACTCAGGAATTGATTCGGTTTATGGAATGGATTATCACCGTGGTAGAAACATTTCTCCTGAAATACATGAAAAACTATGTGCATATTATAACCTTATATATTCCATTATCATTGGTGATATGAAATTAGAGGCTCTGTTACTAAATGAAGAGGCACTGAAAGGGTATGTGACTGAGATTAAAGATAGACAAGGTAAAAGAATAATCGTGACGTGAAAACCTAAACTGTAAAGGCAACAAAAGGTGAAATAATAACTCATTAAAAGCACATTGTGTGAAATTTTAATCTGATAATTCATATATCGGAAGGGATTTTAGATATTTTTAATATTTATAACTGTCCTTTTCATAGATATAGTTGATTTGAGCGCACACTTTCATGTAAAAAGCCGCCTAAGCGGCTCTTAATTATAATGTACTCACCAGAGCGGCGAATTCCGTATAGCCACCGATAGATTCGCCATTTACGAACACCTGCGGTATGGTCTCCACCGGCTTGCCAACCAGGGCGCTCAATTTCTCTTTGTCTATCCCAGCAGACACAATATCGATGTATTCGTAATCGCCAAAACCGTGACCGTGAAGCTGCTTCGCCAGCTCGACCGCACGTTTGCAGTATGAGCAGTTATCTCGTCCATAGATAGTGATCGTCATTGCTTTGCCTCGTTATGCGCTTCGCTGGGGAACGTGTAGCGGTTAGTGAAAGAGCTGAGGTGGTAGTGCTCGTGAATGTATGGATTTGACTTCTGCACCTGACGAGATGCGCGACGCGCATGTTTACATTTATTTCCCATATTGAGTCCTTTCAAGTGAGTATCCGAAAGAACTATACAGTTAACGTGCGTAAAAAGTAAGTGCTTACCTATCATTTATTGATAGAAGAATAGCCGCCTGTCGTGTGATACTATTTACAGAACTAAACTGGCTTTCCACAAGGTGTAAAATGACTATCCTTGAAAATCCTGATGCGAATGTTGAATCTGTTTATAGTCTTCATCCAACCACGTTGTTTCATTTTACAAAAAACGAAGATGCTTTCTATAGCATATTGGCTGAGAAATATTTTAAACCATTTCTTGCTCGCGAGGAAATAAGAGGAGTCGGGGGACGCAGGAGGTTTGCAGTACCAATGGTATCGTTTTGTGACATAAAACTATCACAAATCAGAGATCATAGCGGAAAATATGGAGAATTCGGTCTTGGGCTAACTAAGTCTTGGGCGGAAAAGAAAGGTCTACACCCAGTTCTATATATGAATAAGAGTAGTGAAATATTTTCTAAATACAATGCCAGAATTCGACTTATTAAAAATAAGTTGGTGCCGCTTTGGAAGGCTAGAGGAAATTTAGATACCAAAAACAGAATAGAGTTTGAGAAATTGAAAGCAGAATATTCTGATCTATATAATTTACTGCGTTATATGAAAAATTACAGAGGCAAGCTAGAGCGAAAAGATAATAAAACAATAGAGAATTATATATATGCAGACGAGAAAGAGTGGCGTTATGTGCCAGCTCCTTTTATTGGTGATTTATGGCCTAGTCTGAGTTTGGAGCGTGTTATCACTTCTGATGACAAAGCAAAAATTAGCTCAAAATTTTCAAAGTTTGGCATTGATTTTGAGTTCAATGATATAAAATATATACTTATACCTAAAGAACAACATATCCAAAAGCTAATTAACTTTCTCTCAGGTTTAGATGGATTTGAATCTTCAATTATTAGCAAAATTCTGACCATGGATAAAGTAAAGCAAGATTTTTAATTTTTGGTTTAACGGGAGCCTAATTAGTGTCAATATTTTTAAGCGAAAAGGAAATGCAAAATTGGATAATTGACAAATTATCTGATCAAGATGGATTATATAATTCAATCATCAATATTGATAAATTTAATGAATTTAATCCGAAAAGACCCGAAGAGAAAAAAATTAAGGAGAGTTATCAGTTTTGTTTAAAGAACATAACATTGTTACATTTAATGACAGATGATGAGAATATCTCAGCAACAAAATCTGAGATATTAAGACCTGATGTCGTTGCTTATTCAACAGAGAATGAATCCTTAGTTCTTATTGAGTTAAAAAATTTTTCAACACCAACAAGGGAAGCTGGAACTGAGCTAGTGGCATATGCTGCGGAACTAAAAAGTTACTTGTCATACTTGTCTGATGGAGATATTACCAATGTACTTATATCACCTGACTGGCCACCTTTGGTTAGACACTTTATTTTTAATATGATCGTGTGGCAGAAGAAAAACTTTCTATGTTTAGAACCTTGCTATGATTTACAAGGTAACGTATCACTTACTCCTTTAGATATTAATAAATTAGTTATTGCGGAAGAAGCACTCAAGTTCTCATTTCGTCATCTTGGCGGGTTTCATATATGTTTGTATGATGATGAAATGTATAATCAACCGACTTCCACTTCTCGTTTACATTCGAAATTGAATGTTATTAAAGCCAGCATGGCAAAAATGTCCTCAGACGGTGAAAAGACTAATAGCCATGGGTTTGCTATTTTATGTAGAAATTTGAACGAGAGAACTTTAGCACCATATACGATTACTCTAGTTAATGTTTCTGCGTTTTCTTCCATAGAGCGATACTTTCATTCGCCACAAATATCCAATGCTTCTCAACTCCCTAGAATAGGACAAAAAATTTATGACATTTACACTCATTACCAACCATCAGGTTTTGGGGCATCAATGTCGAAAATTTACAATTCTGGGAGGGCATATTTAGAAAAAATTAATTGCAAGCCGCGGATCGAGGTTATAGACACCTGGGATGTATTGCAAGTACATACACATGCGCCTTATATGGAAATGGTTCATATTGAAACGTGGGGAGTTTTTAAAGAAAAATTGATTGAAGGTCTAAATGAATGTTATGAGGATGAATATTACACACCTGATTTTAACGATGTAGATTTTTGCATGGTGTGTATTGAATCCTTAATTGACCAGAATTATGAATTTATAAAACTTTTTTGAAGAAAAGGGGCCGAAGCCCCTTTGAATATTGCGCTGAAAAAAAGTGTTGCTAGGATGTTAGCAAGCTATGGTTAAGAACGTCTGCCGTAATTGTCAATCACAGCGTTGAGCGGTCTGGTTTATGTTAGCGGAGTCTTAATCGAGTTGATTAAAAGGCCAAACCGCTCAACGCTGTGTCTGGCGGAGAGTAATGGAATCGAACCATCATCGTTTGCACAATGGGACGATTTTCAAGACCGTTTGAGCACCATGCTCCCTACTCTCCGGCATACGGTGCAGCCAATTAGGACTACGGACGATCACCGCTCGCGAAAGGGAAGATTTGCGGCCGCATTTCCCTAACATCCAAGAAAGCTATCGCATCAGTCTGCGAATCCACCACAACGGTAAGATCACTACCTTTCGACCAGTCATTGTGCACATGAACGACGATTAACCGTAATGATCTTATCGTTGTATTGGTGCCGGTTAACGGACTCGAACCGCTGACATCCTGCTTACAAGGCAGGCGCTCTACCAACTGAGCTAAACCGGCAATTTGGTGGGGAGTGATGGAGTCGAACCACCCGAGTCGCAATGACAGTAGATTTACAGTCTGTCCCGCTACCTCTACGGACTAACTCCCCTAAATTGGCGATGGTGGGTGGATTCGAACCACCGACCAGTTGGTTAACAGCCAACTGCTCTACCGCTGAGCTACACCATCAATTCAGCACTGCCAGTATTTATTACTCAACAGTGCCAATCGCGGCGGTGTTAGTTTCTGCCAGGAAACACACCGCTACTGGCACTTTCCGTTAGTGCCAGACGTTTTCGACTTCGCTCAATAGAAGGCAAAATCTTTAAGTAGATGATGTTTCTGAGGACAGCACCTACTTTGTAATTTATACAATGTGATGTATGGAATAATTTGTTGTGAAAACAGGCACTAATGGCAACAGTGGTTAAACCTATACAACAATCCTGTCTTCACAACGTTGAGGCCACTACTCCGATTGAATGTTTGCCCAACATGTTACATATCAACGCTCGCCGGTATCTCTGTGAATAGAACCTTAGAATTGATAAAAATGTAATGGCCTCAACGTTGTGTGCTGGCTAACCATACCAGCCGGGCTACGTCGCCGCTTTTTAACCCAGTATAAACGACATAATTGAACAAAATGACGTAACAGGATGGGCGGTCATTGGCTAAGAATCCGGGAGTCGTATATGAGTTGAAAATATACTGACCGCCCATTCTGTTACTTCATCGGAGGGAACTCTCATGTTCCCTCCTGCGTTCTGCAATCACACTCGCTCAGTGTGTCCCATTTCGGTAACGAGGCTGGAAACTGACCTCGCTGGTGTTTGGCTTATTAGGCTACTGCCAGATAGACTTCTTCGTTTGCACTTGTATTTAAGTTCAAACAGTTGCGTCTCAACGAAAACAAAGTCATCTTATACATAAAAGATAGGTAAGTAAATACTTATTATTGTATTTTTATTCGGTTGTGACTTTTTTGATCAAGGCCACTCTACGACTAGGTGTTCTTGTGATGGTGGCAGTGAATTGTTTCGCTTGGATAGTAATGGTTTCGTTCTCCTTAAGTTGCCCGTAGCGAGTTTCCACCAGGGTGCCAAGACGCCACAGACCATCATCGATACGTTTATGACTAGCAAATTTAATCAGCAACAGTTTTACGACTAACTGACCTACGTAAAAGGCGAATGCGACTCCGGCCGCTAAGAAATAGGTGACCAACCACCATTCCCAAGAAGTTAACATGCTCATTTTTTCACCTTTGTTTCATGAACTACTCGATACACGCGCTTTCCGATGCACAGTGTTTTGGTTTTAAGTTCCTGCTTAATCAAATCATGACAGATGCCGAAGCCGATAAGGAAGCCACCCATAAAAGCTAATGAGATGTATGGAATCATTTTAACGCTCCTGATTCTACTAATTGCTGTAGCAATACTTTCCCTTTATCAGTTAACTGGTAGTTGGCCGAACACCACGTTTCAGAAACGTTTGCAACCAACCCTAAACGCTCTAACTTAGCTCGCGTTTTAGGCTTCCAGTACTCAGGGAACTCCGGCCACTTACTGATTTCATGAAGCGTTTCCTTCTCCCGTTTACTTAATACGATCATCCTTAATCTCCTTCAGGGTGTTGGTTATTTCTACAATGCGATAAATACGACCGCGTCTTTCTATAACACCGCTTTTAATGTAGTCATTGATGCAACTGGACATCACCACAATACCTATGAAAAAACCAACTGCTAAAAATGCAATCATCCAGCCGAGCATCATTCTTTATCTCCGATTCGATCTTCTGTATCGCGTAAGCAACGCGGCCATTTCAGTCGTGGGTGGCGTAAGCTGCCATCCGGCGTTTTCTCGTGACAATGAACCTCGACAATACGACCACGGTACTTCTCTTTATTGTTCCAGATCTCGTCCAGATATTTATGCTTAATGCCGCTCGCACGAACAATCACACCGTTTTCAAGGCGAATAACAATTTTTCCAAGCGTGTTGGCAAAACCAGAGTCCGGATCGCCCGGCTCAAAATCGATAATTTCACCATCTTCTGAATCTTCGTCTTTTAACTTCCACCAGCTGCGGGTACGTTTAAACTCGTAAACAGAGTTCGGATCTTTGCCCATCTCCCCTTCTTCGTTATCGTCCAGGCGTTTCATGAAGCGTTCGATGAAATCTTCGTGGCTATGGATGATATAGAACGGATGCAGGTGAATGTCTTGTGTGTAGCCTTCACTGCGATCGTTTTTGAACAACGCCACGAGAATAGCCAGGCGCTCTTTCAGCTTCATACCTGTCTTTGCATACTCTTTGGATTTAGCCTGTGTCCGCCATTCCGGTAGGAAGAAGTCGAAAACATGATAAATAGCGCCAATTGCCTGCACGTTCTTTTTGCGCAATGCAGATACGGACTGGTTAAATGAACCGGCTGTTCCTTCACCATCGAAGAAGATGTGTTTGTGGCCTGAGAGTTTGCCTAATTCGAGCATTGCTGGCTTTAGGTGATCGAGAGACGTGATTGGATTACCAGTACGAGAAAGGAAGTTAACCTCTTCCTCGTCAACAATAACCTCACAAATTACTCGCAAACCATCGAGCTTAAGGCTGCCAATCATCGGCCATTTGGCTTTAGGATTTGGCTTGAAGGGGTATTTGTCGCCTTTTTCTTTATACGGTGACGCCAGCTGCACCTCGAATTTCGGAATGGGATTTTCAAAAACCTTGTTGCATAGGCTAATCCCAACACCTGCTTTCGGGTCTTTTAAGAGGAAACGACGGAACACGTCCTGCCCATCGGCGCACATTGACGCCACGATAGACTCAACAGCTGCTATTGCTGCGTTCCCCGTCAGCTCGCGAGAGGCCAGCTTATTCAGTACATCAATGGCTTTTTCGTCACTTGGGACGGACTCACTAAGCGGCTCTGCCACTTTGTATTTCTTTACCCCAAAACGGATGAAAGGGTTGAGCATCAATGAAACCATGCTTTGTTCAAAGTCATCCATGTTGGCCAATGCCTCTTTTTTTGCATTGGTTCCCATAGCTTTCATTTCGTCCAGCTTATGCTTAAGTGCGATCAACTTTTTCATTGTTGTTTTGCCTCCATATGTTGATCGATTTGCTCATGTGTTTCTTTTGTTGTTTCTTCAAGCAACGCCGCATACACGTCAGTGATCGCTGTTTGTGATGTGGCGCTCTTCTTAACCATGCTACTAATCGTTACACTGTCACGTTTTCGTTTTATAGTTCTGGCTTGTTTATTCCGTTCTTCAACCTCCTTAATGAGTGCGGTCATATCTTCGAAATACAGAGATTCTCCTTTACGAATCTCTTCAACCATCATTTTTAACGCCTTGCATTTGCCTGCTTTAATAGTGGTTGCGCACGACTGGAAAGAAGTTCGAGGAAGACGGTTTTCTTTGAAGGCAAGAATGGTGTGCTGGCAAACGGAATAGCTGCAATATGCCGACTCACCGTTTATCTTTACTTCCTCACAACGAAGTGAATAACCGTTATTTCCTGAAATAGAAGGGATTTTTGACAAATCAGCTTTCACAATTACCGCCAGAAATAATCTTGTGCTTACCTATCATTATTTGCGTAAAAACGACACACAGAGAGCTTACCAACTTCCCCAGCTAATCATCTTGCGCTGATCGCTTTCTAAGCGATAAGGGGCAAGAAGCTCTGTGACATGATTGGTGGCGTATGATTTAGCCTCTTGCTTAATCATCGGTAATTCGTTAGCAATCCTGACCATCTTCCCAGCAAATTCCGCCATTACGCCATCACAAGCCTTCCCCGCATCAACAACGATATGCACAAGATCCAACTGGCTTTTGCACATATCCCAAAGAGACGCGTATTCACTCTCTCTGATTACATTTACGGCACTATTAGCCCCTTTATTAATCAAAACTTCCAACAGATTTTTCGGGGTAACGAAATCTGCTTTCAGAGATAATGTCTTTTCACCACTTATCGAACGCAAGTACTCTTCGTAGTTATTCTTCATCAAACCGCTGCTGCGCATTGCTAGAACTGCTTCTTGAATGGCCGCTTCAATAGTTTCGTCGTTTGAAAGACAAAAAACGGTATTTGTGTAGATCACTCTGCCATCAAGCCATGCTCCAACCTGCACTTTAAGACTGAGCGGGTTTTCTTTGCTAATAAAAACAACTAATGCAGAACGCCGTGCACAAGAAGGTTCGCCCCATACGTGTAACTCAACTTTCAGATAAGGCAACCCTGGTAGCGGGATCTCGTCCATACGAGCAGCGATATGATTCATTGCTGTATTGACGGCCTTTCCAATGATGTCTAGTCGACTGCCCTCGCTGATTTCTAAACCTGTTTTATCAATGATGTCACAGGCCAATTTCTGAATTTCGTCTTTCATACCAACTCCTAGCTAACAGATGAAAGTATTCTTACAAAAAACTAAGTATGTATCTACTTATCATTTTAGGCGCAATAGTTCCCTATACGAAGATGCCGGGCTTATAGTCTGCCCGGCATTCACCATTAATGAGCTACAGCCTCACTGTTGCACATCTTTCTGTAGACCTGCTTATAACGCTGTAAGTCATGAGGATCATTAGGTGCCAACGACTTCGATAGGATTTTGTATACCACCCCTTTCGAAAACATGCCCTTTGGCTTCATTTCGAGTTCAACAACATATGAGTGATAGCCCACGTATGCACCAAAGCCATTTTTGGCGTTCAATTCTCCGCACACAAAGCCTGTCACACTCCCATCGTCATGATCAGTCCTGACAAACTTATCTTTCCTAAACATCACCGACGTGGGATCTTTCATATCATCCGCAATTGCTTGTTGGCCCAGAGCAATAGCCTTCTCATCTGTAGGCTTACACCCCACTAAAGCAAACAAAGACAATAAAGCTCCTGTTAAAATCAGCTTATTTTTGCTCATGTTGGCTTCCCTTTATTTATATTTATCGCAGGTATTAGTTAATCAAAACACGAGCAGTGCCACAATAATTAAATGGCGTACTATTTCTTATGGTTATTAGTTTCCTAGTAACTTTACCGACCATAAACTAAATCAACAAAGCTGACATATTAACTAAATTTAAGTACCATTTTTCGCACACTTGACACTTGCCGCGTCTAAACTGTTCATCCTATATCAACAGAACAAAAAATATGAAATACATAAAATCTTCATCGTTGCTGGCATTAACTTTGCTTTTTAGCTCTGGATTCGTTAACGCAGACAATAAACAAACGCTGATAGAAGCCGCTACCGCAGGGGATACCGCAGCACAAAGTGAGTTAGGGACAAATTATTTTGATGGTATCAATGGTTTTGATAAGGATGTAGTTGAGGCCAAGAAGTGGATTGATCTCGCTGCAGAAAAGGGAGACAAAGTAGCATATTATGCACTTGGGGTTATGTACACATTTGGCGAGGGTGTAGATAAAGACTTAAATAAAGCAGTTGAGTACTACAAACTTGCGGGAGATGCTCGTGAAGGTAGAGCCTATAACAATCTTGGTGCTATTTATCAAAAGGGGATGCTTGGTAAAGTAGATCATGCGCTCGCCATTAAATACTTCAAACTAGCCTCTGATGCCGGGTATGTTAAAGCTAGCTACCTTCTTGGTGCGTATTACCAATATGGTAAAGGTGTACAAAAGAGTTATAAAAAAGCTTTTACTTATTACAAAAAAGCGGCGGATCAAGGTAGTTCAGATGGCATGTTCGCATTAGGCACCTTATACGATGACGGTTTAGGTGTTAAACGCAACGATGCCGAAGCAATTAAGTGGTATAAAAAAGCTGCTGAACTCGGAAACGCCGATGCCATGACAAATCTTGGCATTATGTATGAGTATGGTGAAGGGGTTAAAAAAGACTATAAAAAAGCAGCTGAGCTTTATCAGGCTGCTTGTGATAAAGAAGATAAAAATGGCTGTGATTACATTGCAGAACTGAAAGAAAGCGGCAAATATCGAGCGCCGGCTTCCAAAGCCAAAACAAAATCCGCCACCCAGCGACTTATTGCTAAATCCATTGATAAGGGCGTTAACGCTACATTTACCTGGCAGGGTGATGATGCTACCTTCACCGCTAATGATGGCAAAGTTGACTGCACCTTCCTGAAGGATTTTTCAGAGAAAGGAGGCAATCTGGCTACCTCGTTTGTTTGCACCGACAACGTTCAAATCATCCTGAAGCAATTCAGAGATACCAAGAATGCCTACCTCGCAGTAATGACTGACAACTTCAATACAGAAGTTAAATCATTTTCGGTCAATGTGTATGTGACTAATACTGGTTCAAACTAGTGCTGCAATGCCTTTCACCTTGCTTAAGAGTTCAAGCTGTCGTGAATAAGGTTTTGCGCAATAGTAGGCTTTGATAATCTGCCCCGGTGTCGCATCGCCGGGGTCGAGTCCTTCCTCGCCCAAACACGCAACTTTGACATTAAGACCAATACTTGTGAGTCGCCTAGCTGCGGCCATAGTGTTGCGTATAGCTTGCTTTTCACTATCCCACATCATGATCACATTACGTAATCCACGCGCCTTGAGCGTCAGGAACGCGCCCAGCTGATCTTCTGCATCCTGAGTGGTGTTGCCAGATAGATGCATCCCGAACGTTCCTATTGGTTCCACGTAATCACGTAATGTTTCTTCGTCAAAAATAGCTCGTTTGACCCCCATAACATCGAACGCCCCCTCACAGACAACTACCGTCTGTTTGCCGACTGCATTATGGCCGTTGTAGAGAAACTTACCTGAAGCTGGAAGCTGCATAGGAAAGAGGTAGCGACGTTCTGCTGTACCGGTAATGTCTCGTCCCTGAAATGTCTTCATTACCCCATCCAGATCGTAAACCGGTATGAGTATTCGCATATCGAATATCTGTCCTTTTACCTGATCTGTATACGGATCTACATAGGCGTGTTTGCCTTCGACGCAGTATCGTAGGTCAAAATACTTTGCCATTTCAGGCGATATGTTTCGTTCAACCAGATAGTCTGGAAGACGGCCATCTATAGGCAGTTCGTAATGACGAGGGAGGGCAACTGGTCCCTCTAACTCGACTGTGCTTGCAAGCACTATCTCTTCTTTCTTTGGTGTCCATCCCTGAGAAAGAAGGGCGTTCTGCACATATTCTTCGAACTGTCGCCGTGATTTACCGCTGTAGTGCTTGAGGAACACCAGCTTATTAAATTGTATTTCTTCAGGATGGTCGCCAGCGAAACATTTACCCACACCACTGGTCAGATTGAAATATACCTTCCAGTTGGAGCTGCCGCATACCGGACACTCCTTGATATTCACTTCACGACCGCGAGCACTCACGCCTCCGCGCCGATAAATGATACCTTCAGTGTCCAACCATTGTTCAAAATCTAATTCGGTAATTAGCTCTTTCAGCTCGCTCACGATAATTCCACTTTTAACAGGCAATATTGTGACCAACCTAAATGTTGATATAACATAAAGGCTCATGTGTTTTTCTTTTGTGGTTTGGCAAAAGAAAAGTTGTTTCACCAATGAATCAAGCGTGGAGGCGTTCTCCACGCTTATTTTTTAGGTAACGTCTAAGATTCGCTCAATGAAGCGCATTTGTTCGAGGTTTTGTTTAACGCGAATGCTGATCCCTCCCTGCTGGTTACGTGAACCAGCAAAGTAGAGACGAGCCTCTCCTTTCGCTTCTTCTTCTTCGGTTTTGTTGATCGTTATTACCAGGTCAGCAATACGTACTTTTTCGATGTTGTCGGCAGCGTGCATCATTGTGGCAACTTCTGACGCGCCACCTTCACGGTTTGTCTGCGATGCCGTAATCCCAGCAACGTTATGCTTGTCATAAAGAGCACGTAAATCGGTGTAGATACTACGAATGTTGGCGCGATCATCACGAAGGTCATAACTGGCACGCATCAAATCTGCGTAGTCGACAACAACCATGTCAGGCACCATGCCGTTGGCTTTCATGCTGTTAAGCATACGGTCCAGATCTGCCGGTGACATACTTCCTGACGGACGCTCAACCACCCACAAACTACCAATCCCCTTCGTGGCTCCCAACTCTGCCAACTTACGATGAACCTCATCGCGCCGTTCCACCAGCTTGGACATTTCTGTCTCCGACAATCTTGCATCAAAACGGTCGGATAAAATGGTGGTGTGAACCTCCAGCGAGAGATACAGAACATTGTAGCCAGCAAGCGTTGCGTTTATGGAAAACTCACCCATTGCGGTCGATTTGCCGGATTTAGCGAACCCCATGAAGAGCACCATTTCACGCTTCGCCCAGCCTTTTTGGTACAGCAACCTATCGAGCAGAGGGAGTCCAGTTGTAATGCTGTTTGGCACATACTCCTCTGAAGCCTCATATTCACGCGCTTTCAATCGCTCACTTACGGAGGTGTAGTAGTCATAGATTCCGGTCGCTTCGTTCGAGCCTATCTGCTGAACCTTGGCCATGATTGCCATCGCCCCCTGAAAGTCGCCCTTCTCTTTCAGTTCAGCAGCTTTAATCAGAGCATCATCAAACGCTACACTTTTTGCGAATGTGGATACCTGGTCAACCATGTACGAGGTATCAGACAATTTTTCTGCAAGGATGCGCTTAAACGCAGCAACAACATCCGGGAAGAGTTCCTCACGGATGGTCTTATCGCGTTTCGCGCGCTTAAGCATATCCAGAATCGCAGATGAAGAAGGCGCGCTCTTGTACATACGGTAATAGCCCGAAACCATATTAACCAATATGGCATTGGCCGCATTGGCAAATTGGCTAGGCACAACCAGATCTCCCGCACGAGTAAGAAACTCGTGATCACGACAAAAATATGCCGTCAGTCTGTTCTGGAAATCTTCATCAAACTCTTCGGACAGCCCGCGTCCTGTATGGCAAAGTTCGGTCATGTGCTTTCCTTTGTTTTTTAAACAAATTGTTTTCTAGTATTAGTTAATTAGATAGGGGATCAACAAACCGCCGTGCTTCTTCCAGTTCTTCTGGAAAGTGGGCGGAAATAAGGCGCTCTGGAACGATTTCCATTAGCCAGATAGCAGAGAAAATTGCGCGTATGCGCTTGCTGCGGGGGATGATGCGCAAACGCTCCAGAATCCACTCAAAATAGCTTTCCTGAATCGGGTTGAACTGCATGTCTCCCATATGCTTAAAGCTAACCAGAGAGTCATCCAGACGGGTTGTTGCGCGTCTGGATAATTTCTCTTCGAATATCTCAATCAGTTCTGGCTGCCATAAATGCTGTGGGCGCGGCAACTTGTCCCACAGACGCCGTGCAGCTGCGGAAAGAACCGTGGAGATAAAGTAGTCGTATGAACAGCAATAGCGATCAGCAAACTGGCGTGCTTTCCATAGCGACGTTTTATTGGCAGTCGACAACTCCTGATAAGGCAGGCGTTTTAACCCGGTGGTGAACGGAGCTGTTTCAAAGTGTTCGCGACCGTGCGTCAGCATGATATTTGAGTACTGACGTTTGTACGCCTCCGTAAACAGACAGGTGGCCATGAGAGGATGCATATCGCGGTAATCAAACCACTTCGTCTCGAAGAGTTCAGCCTCGTCTTTGCAGCGCGACAAACCAATGTTTTCAGCGACCCACTTGTCCATAACAGCGGTATTCCACTCTGTCATGAAGTCGTACTGGTCGTTGTCAATGGTATCAAAAAAGATTTGGCTCATGTGGCTCACCAGATAGGTAGTTACTTACTTATTGCAATGAGCGGATGATAGCGACTGGTGGCAGTTTTTGGAAGTGGAAACGGAAGGGAATGTGTCTGGGAAGTTGGCATAGAAAAAGACCTGCTTCCGTATAAATAATAATAAGTAACTTAGTATTTATATACAGAAGCAGGTTCCAAATTCAACCAGCAGGATGCTTAAACATCTTTTAGAAAGCCTGGAAACCAATGTTTCATGATATACCTAAAATGTGCTCTAGTTGGTTCAAAAACCTGTCTAGATACCAGCGCTCCATCAGGATGATTCTGAACAGACTGTTCTTTTTCCATATCGTAAAAATTATGAGTTATCTCTGGGGGGAAGAAAATATTTCTGTCCAGTGGCACTGTCGCAAAAGGATTGTAGTAAATATGAAGGCCGTCAAAGTGCGTCTCTTCATGAGCAGTGGAATGACAAACTACAATATCCGCACCAGTGACTTCGTTATTTAAAAAATGCCGATATGTAGTGATGAAATGATCAGGTCCTATCCTTTGTGTGTGCTTTCCCTCGTTTTTCATCCCTTCATTGGCGATGAAATCATTCACATCAATGGCTCGATATCGTGTTGACCTTACATATCTACCGATACCGCTTTGAACCACGGCTTTTCCAAAAGTGCCGGTGGTGGAGAAAATAACCGCACTTATTTCTTTATATGAGTCGTTAGTAAATATACCTAATGGAATTTCAACGTCTTCATTCTTTTTGATTGAGGTAACTTTAGTTTGGCTGCCAGTCACCAAATTTCTGGTGGTAGGTTCCTCAATGCCAAACAACACTCGATTGATGATTGTGTTATTTTGAGACAATGATAAATCGGAGTCAAAGGGTGCAAGCGCCAGAACAAACGGCTTATTAACTACATGAGACATCGTAGAGTACGGGAATTTTTTGCCATTAACTCCTGTAAAAAGATCATGTTTGTCTTTGATTTTTCCGATTAATTTTAGCGTTGATTGATGTTTGAATTTTGATTCGCTAAAAAGAACACCTGCAGGTGGATTATGTGGCCGATCTGATATCACAGCTTCGACGTTAAACTGGTAGCCTGACGGTGTAGTAACACAGAAATCGGGACTGTCTTTTGTGTAGTCGACAGAATAATCGAGACGAATAAACATTTCGTTCAGATACAATTCCCATAAGGCGGAATTGAAGGTTGTCTGAAACTCTTTAACGAATTTAGTCTGCTCACCGCTACGCTCCAGTAACCCACGCCCCCACGACTGTATCACTTCTCTTACTGGAGCATATGTATTATCTTGATAAATCTGTTTAAAAGATTCGTGCAGCTTGTTTTTTGCTATTTTGGTTGAGAACAAATCCATTATTAGCCTCACTAACCAGTTCAATAAGAAAAGCGCCCAACATAATCATTTGAGGAAAGTCTGGAGCTACTTCAGCTTTTCTTTGACAAGAAGATAACCATCATCAGGTGTACTCATTTTGTAAACCTCGATGCTCGTGTCTAGCTGTGTCCGGGCATATTCTTCTACTTCAGGAGAAACGTTATGTCCAAGAATGATCTCTCTAATATATTTCTTATCAAATGCCTGAGCGCCTATTTTTTTAGTAATAACCCTTTGTTCTTCCTCATATTTCCAGCATTCGTGCTTGTAGAAAAAGAGCTTATCAAAAAGTACCTTAAACTCATCTGTAACTTCATCGAACACGGGAACAGAAGGTATATATTTCACATTATCAAAGCTGTGATACCCCTCAATAGAGGTAACAAAATCATCATCAAAGCCTATGCAGAAACCTTTATGCGACACTGAGTAATGTGACCACATCAAGATGTTATCTTCGTTTGGTGACAAGCACACCACACCAAAAGCCCCTAATGATTCTTTCCGCAAATCCACAGCCAACGATTTTGCAGCTTCAGGAGCTACAGCATCCCAGTCTTCAAAGGAAAAATCCTTACATCCATTGTCTTCAAAGTGTTTCCGGCGCTCCACTTCTGTACCTCCCATCGTTATCGAAACTTTGAACTCTGATGGGTCGTTGAATGAAGAAGGTGCGCTAGCAGAGATAGTGCCGTCCTCTACAAACCGTTTGAGGTTACGTAACACTTTTTGCGAATCTTCACTTCCAATATATTTGTAGAGCATTAGGGAACCTATAGAAAGAGGTGCCAAGCAGCACCTCAATAAAATTAACCTTTCTTCATCAACTCGCGTTTGATTTCATCGGTACGCATCGTGACATCGGCAGCTGTGATCGCCTCGTTAAGTTTCACGATGTCCTCGATTTCCTGCGGTGTCTTCTCCGCAAGATGGAAAATAGCAGCACGAATCACGTCAGAACGAGTGAACTTCTCGAAGCGAGGGATGAACTTCATCATCTCCAGCAGTTCGAAGTATTCGTCCTCCAGTGACATTGTGCGGCTTTTAATTTTCTCTTTGCCACGAGTCGGGCGTCCCTGTGGTCTGACTGGTTGGCGCAAAGGAGTTGTGTTCTTAGCCGGTGCATCAGGCTCTTTGCGCTTTGCTAGGTCACCCATTTTCATGGACATTATTCTTCTTCCTCCAGACTCAACAGATAATCTACAAATTCTTCAAACTCGGCTTCCGCCTTTTTGTCGCGCTCGCTACCGGTCATTTCAAAGATAGAACGACCAGACTCTTCCGCATCATCATAGACGTTGCGGTTATATAGATTGACTGGCGCAGACTCGATGCCAAACGTCTCAACAATCTCTTTAGCCGCCAGAATGCGAGACACTTGTGATGGCAAAGCCGGGCACTGGTTCATGACCGCGCGGACCTTCACTTTATCGTTTACATTGCGAACATTGTCGATAATAGGATCGATGTCACGTAAAGATTTCAAATCACGACGCTTAGGACGCAGCGGGATAATGATAACGTCAGCCATCAGCATCGCTTGTCGCTGAATTTCGGAGTCGAAGCCACCAGCATCTACCACTACAAACTCAGCTCTACCCTGAAGCGATTTTAGGTGCTTAATGATGTCATCCTGAACGTATGCAAAAGGAATCAGCTCAAGGTCTTCGTTCTGTCGACGGTCTTCACACCAGCTCGTTGTCGTGCGCTGAATATCTATATCGGTAATATAAACCTTCTTCTTCTTTTTGACTTTCAGGCAAACGGCAATTTGCTGGGCAACGGTGGATTTGCCAGGCCCGCCCTTTGTGCCGCCAACCACAAAGATCTTGGTCATTGGAGAGTTCCCTTTGCGTATATAATTATCGTCTGAAACAACTTGTTTTCTTATATGTGATATAGCCTAAATGCCTACGGCTGCGGTGTAAAGGTTTAATGATAGGTACATAGGGGGGGCTTAATAACAAAAAACCCGCCGTAGCGGGTTTATTGATTCATAGATCGTTTAGTCAGAATGTTCACTATATGAGTACAAGCACCTGGGGTGAGATTGATTTTATTAGTCCCCCACTCTTCACGTCTTCGCATCTGGCCTCCGTCAGACTTACCGATATCCCACGGAATAAAACCACTTACGCCACAGGCATCCTCACCCAATTCCTCTATAAAATTTTCGTTCTTCGTATCGTAAATTTCGACCAGTCCATGTTTGCGCATACTCACAGCCCAAAGAGTTGCGCCTTTTACCGTCTGTAACGTATCGCAAACCAAGTACTGATACTTATCTACGAGATAAAGGTAAGCAAAACTTGCGATGCCTAATCCCATATAATCAGCATGAGTAAAAACCCCTCTAATCTGCTTGGCGCTGACTTTTACTCCAGATTTATCCTTGATTGGAAACTCGCAGTAGGCCACGCGGAAGACTGTTTGGACTGGCTGCCCCACATGCAACTTGTAGGATTCAATTTCTGCTCCTATCTCAAGAGGTGTGTAACCAGCACGTTTGAGTCGCTTAACTTCCTGCTCTTGGTAATCAGGATCACATGACTCAAGACACTCGCCAACAATACAGCGTTCATAGGCCGAATCAACAAGCTCGTATTCGGTAAATCGAATTAGATCGAAACCTCGGGAGATAAAATAGAACTCACCGAGAGCGATAATTCTCGTCGCTCTCGGCATTTCAGACAAGACCTTGCTGTAGTCTTCTATTTCAGGGATTAATCTGTTCGCCTGACCAATTAGAGATGGTGCCATGAAGTATTCTGTGCCGTTGATGGTTCCATATCATCGATTTTACAGAATTTCTTCATAAAAGACTCTACAACTTGTTTGATTCGTGAAGAAATATCACGATCTAAACACTTCAAGTCAGGATATTGTTCAGCAACATCTAAAACAAAAGAGGTTCGTTTACCGTTAGCGACAACCTCGGCCAACGGTTTAACCAGTGACGTAGAATTAGAGATCTTTTCGGCACGCGCCACATCGCTCTTAAAAGTGACGATGAAGTGCTGGCGGTTAGCTGATTCACGGCACAACATACGTCGCACTTCTACTGCGTCTTCACTGTTGTGAATACGCATAGGAAAGCTGTCGATAACCGCAGTATTGGTGCGGATCGTCTGCATAGAACGCGTATTGTCATGATAATTTAGCATATATCCACCTTAGCCGTTAACACAAGTGTCATTGCGGCACCCCTCTCGGGGTTGAAGGCTACGAGGATGCGTAGCCTGTATGTGCCCACTTACGTGGATGCCTAATAAATCTACATCAAATTACTAAATGATTCAACATGAGCTTGAGTGAACAGGCGTGTATATGAGTGAAGATGCCATCTTTAGGATAAAAGGTAAACTGAGACCACTCATCAATCATCGACTCAGTTCAGGTGCCCCCACTCACACAGCCTTTCACCTATCGTATTGTGGATAAGCAACTGTCGCTCCGTTTCCTCAGTCATAAAATCCTCTCTACTCACATAGATAGGATTTGCAGCATCGCAGAATAGCACGCCTGGAGCCTGCGTCTTAATCACGCACCCATTTATCAAACAGCTCGCGATGAACACCAGAGGCATCTTTTTGCCGCACTTCATTAACCGTTTCATTTTTGACATCCACTGTGCTTTGAAGTCGTTTTCTGTCTTCCTGTTTTGCCTTCTCTTCCATTGCTCGTCGCGCCGCATTTCCGCCCATCGTGTAAGCGCCGACCAGAACGAAAAGAACGGCAGCCAGCGTAATCAAAGCAACTTTTAGCTTTGTCATCAGGCTGCCTAGCATATTAGACCATCCCTTTCTGGTGTCTTCTTACCTGCGACCAGGCGATAAATCCAGCCACAACAATAGTGGCAATACCGAAGATGATGCGTACTGTATCCCCGCTAGAGATATGACCTTGTGCTTTATCCATAGCAGCGGAAACCTGCGGCATAACATCGGCCAGCTGCGCCAGACCAATACCTGCTGTAACAGTTGCGCCTGCTGTTTCTTTAGTTACAGGAACAGCCTTCACGGTTTTCACCGGCTTAACGACGCCAGCTCGACGCAGACCTTCCTCAATAACTTCTGCCGCATACCAGGTGTTCAGCGTTTTTAGCGGACCTCGCCCATTCTCATGGCGAATGATTGCCTCAACCAAAGGTCGAAGAATGTCGTAATCATGCAGATCGATAATCATGTCTGCGGTTACACCAACGGCTTTAGACACCTCATTAATGTAGGCGTCAGTGTTGTTTTCATTCGGCGGTGCCCAACGTTCAATAACTTCACGAATGGTATCGATACTTGAGCCGTCTTTTGCGCGACGCTTGTCGTGGTAGGTAATTAGAGTCACCGCCAGTGCACGAATCCCCCAAACAGGGTCTTTAAACGTGCAAAAGCGCGGTTCGTCTGGATTCGCAACCAGACCTTGCCACGGTGATCCTTTATCAAGATTACCGGGGTTATTATTACGAATACCTCTCGGAGTCTTCATCCTTGATCTCCTGTTATTGCAGTCCATTTTTTACGCCATACGCGGCTAACCCCAAAAGCAGTGCGGTAATAATGAACGACGTTATTTTAGAAACAATGCCGCCAAAGAACCCACTTGAGATGGAATCTAACCGGTTAAGGAGTTTGTCCAGGTTGGAGTGTTGAATACTATGTTGCGCCGGGGTCATATCACCAAAGTAGGTTTTCAGCTGATCGTTGACCTCCTGGCCAATTTCTTCACGTAGCTCTTTACCTAATTTGCCAACAACCTCCCGAGCAACGATCGCGGCAATACGCTCAACTTGCTCTGTTGTAACGCCCGCCATCTCGTTCGACATGTTTTCCTCCATGAAAAGTCAAATCGGGATGGCGGATTTATATCACATTTCACCCTTTTGTTGTAGGTGTGTACTTACCTATCATTCAGCATTGCAACGGACTGATGAGAAAGCACCTACTCCTACCCATCGCCAGTTATAGATGCTACCCGCTTTGTATAAGGTATAGTCGTTCACTTTTTTAACAGCATATATGGGTATGACTGTCTCCTGTCCACCAATGATAGCCTCACCGTAACATATAGGTGTCGGCAATTTCTGGCAGCCAGTAAGAGAGAGAACAACAGCTATTGTTAGAAATAATCTTTTCATCATTTACTCATCAGTTATACAGATTTCTATTTATTACCGGTACTCTGCCATTTACGCTAAAACTATGGCCGCCATTAAGTTGGTTTACGAATATCGAGCTAACAGTATTTCCATATGCCGCATATCCATAAACCATTGTCATGGCTCCGCCCGGTACTGGAACAGCGAACACATTCGCATATGTTGGGATTATCGCTGGTGGGTAATCAAAAACATGCCCTCCAGAGCTGTTCCACTCCGTATTATTAAGAAAGGTAAATGAAAGTGGGATATTTGCCGTATTATAGATTTCCTCCCCTTGTGCATTGAAAAAACTCATGCCCCAAGTTTCTTTTTTGGCTATACCTTTCGAAAATACGTATATCGTGGCACTAGAGTCGCTACCCTGACCTCCGAAACTGTAAATCACCTGGTTGTTACGCACTATTCTGTTGGCTATTAATGAAACAGCTTTCGAATAGGCAACAAAAATCATCGGTGAACGATCTGGAGATATTTGGGTGTTAAACTCTGTCCCGCCGGACAAAGAAACAACCTGCTTTCTCTGAAAAACGATAGGAGACAAAGAAGGAGACATCCAGACCTTCCCGTCAGATCGATATATCTTGCTTCCGTACATTATTTTTGAAAAACCAATATGTTTAAATTACCACTAGCTCCAGACCACGAAATGGTATTTCCAGAAACCGTAAGACTTGTGTATTTTCCATTGGTTACGTCCATTATGTAATAGTCGATTCCCAATCCCGCCTCAACCTCATATGTTCTACTTCCTGAACCAGAGGGAGTAAAATAATCGAGGTAATAAACAGGGGCCAACGCATCGACCATCTCCTGTCTTGATGGCGACCAAACCTGTGCACCATAGCTCATAAATATATCCTTATACTTTTAAGCAGGGGCTGGTTTAGTTCCAGCCCCGATTGAAGTTGTTTATTCTTTAGGTGAATTTAACTTCGTTTCAAGCTCCTCAACCCTTTTGGTCAATTGCTGAATATGATGAATGAGTGGTACAACCAAACGCTCATACATCACTCCTTCAGCGACCATACCATTTGAGGAAATATCTTCTGGAGAATCATTATTTGTTGGTTCACGCCAATGGACATATTGCGGGGCAATCTCACCAACCTCTTCAGCAATAAGGCCGTAATACCCCCAATCCTTTCGGTCACCTCGACAAATTGAACGATACCAAACAGGTCTTAATGACAAAAGTTCATCAGCATATCGATCTTGTAATGTTTCAATATCCTTTTTATAGCGCCTTGAAGAGGTTGAACGCCAAACTGTATTGATACCTGGGTTTGGATCAATGTACATATTGGCACCGCTAGTAGTTGTGCCAATATCCCATATAGCAAACCCTCCACTACCGCCTGATTTGACAACCAGTGTTTCAGCAATAATATCCAGGTTGCCACTATAGCCTGTCAGTGATGATCTGCTTGCATAGGAACTTAGAAGGTTTGTTACCTCTGTTTTCGTGTAAGCATTAAGGTTAGCCGCAGTCAAAGTTATATCGGCAGAGCCATCAAACGCCACACCAGCAATTTTCCTTGCTGTCTGCAATTTTGTGGCGGTTGCGGCATTACCAGTAGTGTTCTGATTACCAGTTGTATTCACACCAGGGATTGAATCCTTAGCGGTATATACCTGCGCCCACGCTGACCATGCCGCACCTGTGTTATCTCTTCGTGAGCGAATGAAAACTGGCGCATGTGCACCGCTCGTACCACTCCAGCCAATAAGCAACTCTCCCTCACCAGCAGCACTCGCACCTTTCATGTGCAATACGTTGCCATACATGGTCGGGTAGCTATTGTTGTACGCCTCGTACATTTGAATGCCAGCAGTGCCTTGAGTAGAGCCGCTTAACGCCGTAACTCGGCCACGAGATACCAATGTATTAATGTTGATATCGCCTGAGCCATCAAACTTAACACCATTGATGTTTCTCGCTGTTTGCAACTTCGTAGCTGTTGAAGCATTACCGTTCAAACTACCATTTACGCCACCAGTCACATTTAGTCCATTACCAATTGATACAGCACCGCTGGTATTATTAATTGTAATAGGTCGCAAACCGTTCCATGAACCTAATGTGTCTCCTGATGCTGTTAGCATGAAATATGTGTTCGATCCATCATTACGGATAAAGAACCCAAAGCTACCGTAAGCAATGCGGAAACCATTTGCATATTTTGAAATGATCTCGCCAGAAGATGTCAAACCTCCAGATAATGTACCACCGGTAAGAGGTAATGCACCGACATCAGAGGCTGTTGGTTTGTTTTTCGTGTTATATACTCTTCGCCATCCCGGAGAATAATCTGTGCCATTAAATACATAGATAAACTCCGCATTAGTGAGAGCACCAGAGACACTCGTCGTTGTGGCCGTTGTTATACGGATCGTATAATTGTTTGAGCTACTACCGTTATTAAATACCTCTATAACAGCTCCTGCCAATGGAATAACGCCACAACCAGTTTCACTATTTGGTATGGTTGCACTATTGGCATAGGCCCAAGCACATCGAGCAATCCATGACTTTGTGTTAAATGCTCCATTATTTTGCAATAACGTCACTAACTGTGCTGTTGTTATTGCTCCGCCATTACTTCCTGTAGTTAACCAACCAGTAGGAGATGCCGGGCAACCTATATTTGCTGGCGACAAGGAAATATTTGCCGAGCCGTCAAACGACACCCCATTGATAGTACGCGCAGTCTGCAACTTCGTAGCAGTAGCCGCGTTGCCCGTTGTATTCTGATTACCAGTCGTATTAACACCTGGCAAATTAATATTCGCAGTACCATCAAAGCTCACGCCGCCGATAGTTCTTGCCGTCTGAAGTTTTGTAGCAGTTGCAGCATTACCAGTGGTGTTCTGATTACCCGTAGTATTTACACCTGGAAGGTTGATATTTGCAGAACCGTCGAAACCAACTCCACCGATAGATCTTGCCGTCTGCAATTTCGTTGCTGTACTTGCATTACCATTTAATGTTCCGGTGATCCCACCAGTAACAGACAACGGACCTGAAACTGTTCCTCCGGTTGTTGGCAGTGCTCCAATATCTAACGGCGTCGGTTTCTGATGTGTGCTATACATCGTATAAACAACACCATCGGTAACGCTGGAAGGCTTACTAGCTGAATATGTTGGCGATGTATAAATAGAAACTGTCGCATTTGCAGTACAATCCCAATGGATATTTACACGAGTCGCATAATTGCCAATCTCAACGTAAATATCATATGTATCGCCGGATGTGTTGATCCAGGCGAAATTCGTTAATCCGACAGCTGTACGCTTCCACAAAGCACCTGTAATCCCTTTGGGGTTTCCATTGCCTGCTCGTAGAACCAGTTCTGAAATGCCTGCCTGATGTGGGGAGCCGACGTTGTAACCAGCGCCACCAATCAATGCGATGTAAACGATGGAACTCGCTTGTGGCATTGTAACAGTAGCCAGTTTGAACCACCCGGCCCCGCCAGAGAAAGACATCGTTATTGAATTTAAAGTACCAATATCTTTCGGCGTTAATGTGATATCCGCAGTCAGTGCTTTCCCGTTAATTTTTCGGTTAGATGGCACCCTGCTGTTCGCATTGTCATTGACTACTTTAACTGCTTTTGGCGTTGCGGCCAGCGATTCACTGGTGCTGTCGACAGCACTGCTAAGTTTCACAACACCTTTAGTTGTAAGGCTTGCGTCTTCCATCGCAACTGCACCGGCAATCTCTTCAGCACGATCAGCAGCAGCTTCCGCACGGGTCGCAGCGGATTCAGCAGCAGTTTTGCTCTGAGATGCTGCCGTCGCACTGCCTGCCGCCTCTGTTGCTTTCGTGGATGCCGTCGTGGCGCTGCCCTTCGCTGCTGACGCCTGTCTGGTCGCCTCATCTTTTGAAGCAGACGCAGATGATGCCGATGACGCTGCCGAACTGGCGGACGATGCGGCTGCCGTTTTTGAGGATTCTGCACGGGTTTCCGACGCTTTCGCGTTCGTTTCGGATGTCTTCGCTGCGGAAGCAGACCTCGCTGCTGCGCTGGCCTGTTCAGTGGCTTCGCCAGCCTTCGTTGTGGCTGTTGAAGCAGACGATGCGGCACTTTCTGCCGATTTTCCGGCGGCGGTGGCACTGGCTGAGGCCTGCCCGGCACTTGTTGACGCGGCACTGGCAGACGACGCAGCCGCTGTTTTTGAGCCTGCCGCAGCCGAGGCGCTCTGTCCCGCTGCCGTTTCAGAAGACCTGGCGTTCGTCTCGGACGTTTTTGCCGCCTTCGCGGAATTTCCTGCCGCCGTTGCCGAGGAAGCGGCATTACTGGCGCTCGAGGCTGCGCTCGTTTCTGATGATTTCGCTGCCTCTTTTGAGGCCGCCGCATCCCGGGCTGAGGTGGCAGCTTCTGACGCCTTCGTGGTCGCGGTGGATGCAGAAGTGGCTGCAGATTTTTGTGACGCTGCAGCATTCGTTTCAGACGTTTTCGCGGCACCGGCACTGGTGGCCGCCGCGCTTTTTGAGGACTCTGCAGCGGATGCACTTTGAGACGCTTGAGAGGCTTTTTCTCCAGCGGTATTGGCGCTTTCTGCTGCTGCGGCAGCACTGGCCGCCGCCTCACGAGCTTTGTCGCCAGCAGCATCAATCGCGTCAGTGTTATTTTTATACCACTCAACGTTTTCGTTGTGCTCGTTGACGATCTGCATTAGCGGCTTAACGGTCACTTCTGTACCGTCTTCACGCTCGATTGTCACCTCATCCAGAGCAGTCAACCAACTGCGCATGGACTTGGAATCAGCCGACATACGCGACATTAGTGCTGTAAAGCGCGCGCTAAACTGTGTTAAGTCGCCTTCATAGGTCGTAATGATTCGGCACGGAACTTCAGACTGAGTTTCGCCGGTATAAGGTTCTGAGAGAACAATGTTCGTATCACTGGTTACGCGCTTGATCTCATACAGCTTATTGTCGGGGCCAATGACGATCATCCCCGGCAACACACCATTAGCTGTTACGTTCCAGGCTGTCCCTGCCCCAACCAGAGTATTGCTGCCCTGTGTAAATGTGATAGTACCTTCCCTGTACCACATGTTGAATATGCTCCTTGATTTGGTGGGCTATCCTTGCCCACTATTAAGTATGTACCTACTTATTTTTACCGATATAAATATTTTTTTCTACATTACAGAAGGCCAATTCTTACTCGTAGGACGTTGTTATCGTCATAAACGTCAATCCGCTGACCATTTATGACCAGTCGCCCATTACCCCCGCTATTACCGTTGATCTCAAGCGTTCCATTTTTGCCGAACCGCCATCCAGATCTACCGCTAACAAAATTGGTAGATTGCAGATCGCCTACTTTTGCATTGGTGATTGTGCCATCCTTGATATACGCACCATTCATATAGGCGATACTGTTTTCGATAACAAATGGCGTGGTGATCTTCCCGTTAACAGAGTTGACCAAACCAAACCTGTCAGCCTGCACCAAAAACTGAGAAAGGCCAGTGGTGTCGATACCAAGCGCAATACCAGCAACATACTTCTGCCCTCCGCTCGTTGAAGTTTCCATTTTCAACGTCCACGCGGTTGACACTTTTTTGTTGGTATCAGCAATAGCTGTTGCCTGCTGTTGAATTGTCGCGGTATTTCCATCCACCTCTGCTTTCAGAGTATCGATTCGCCCACTCAGAGCATTATCTGCCTGCGTTCTCGCTGTCGTTTCAGTTGTTACCGCCGCGGAAATGTTGGCTGCCGTTTGAGACTCTAAGTTTGTGATTTGAGTCGCCAATGCAGCATCTTGCTCTGTACGCGTTTTCGTTTCGGTTGCTACAGCCGCTTTAATATCCTCTTTGTATTGAGAGGTCAGCTTGGTGATCTGAGACGACAACGCCGAGTCAGCATCAGTTCGAGCCTGCGTTTCAACTGCAACGGCCGCACTAATATCTTTCGCTGTCTGTGCTTTTAAACTTGAAACCTCTTTTGTTAAAGCGGTATCACCATCAGCACGAGCCGTTGTTTCTCTGGCAAGAGATGCCTCGAGATCATTAGCTTTTGCTGTAAGAGACGAAATCTGAGTGGACAATGCACTATCGGCATCAGTCCTTGCCTTTGTCTCTACAGCAACCGCTGCGGCAATATCAGTTCCGGTTTGTGCTCGCAGGCTGTTAATTTCTCGTGAGAGCGCCTGGTCAGCACTTGCTCTGGCCTCCTGCTCCTGAGTGATGGCAGCGGATATATCACCGTCAACCTTTGACTGAAGCTGGTTTATTTGTTTGGCTAACGCAGAGTCCCCGCTTGCTCGGGCCTCCTGCTCACTACGTATTGCAGCAGAAATATCATCATCAACCTTTGCCTGAAGTTGGGTGATCTGGCTTGCCAGAGCCGAATCTTCCGTTGCTCGGGCTTCTTGCTCTTCCTTAATAGCTGCGACGATATCGTTGCTTACTTTCGACTCAAGCTGAGTGATCTGTGTCGTCAGAGCTTCATCGGCAGATGTGCGAGCCTCCTGCTCTGTACTAATCGCCGCGCTGATATCTCCTTCAAACTTAGATTGCAGCTGAGTGACACGCTTTGCCAACGCTTCATCGCCATCGGCACGAGCGGTGGACTCTTCCAGAATACTGGCCTTAATGTCTTCGCCAATTTCTACGCGAATTTCCTCAACCTTCGTGGCCATTGCAGACATATCATCAGCAAAGGTTTTCTGTGTTGTTGCGATCTTCGCGTTATTGACCATCTGCTTGTGCTGGTCTTCATCTTGACGAAGAGCCAGGTCAATATTTGTTTTGGCTAACGCCTCAATGTTCGTAGTCAGTTCTGCACTGGCACGATCGACCTCTGCAACCGTCTTTTTCATTTCTTCAACGGCAGCGGAGCTTTCCTCTACCGTTGACTGCAACACTTCCAGTTGTTTAGCGTTTGCAGCATCGCCTTCAACACGAGCCTCGCTTTCCTTAGCAATAAGAGCCGCCGCTTCATCTCTTGCAGCCTTTATTGCCTCGACTGTATTAGCGAGAGCTTTATCGTGTTCAGATACGGTGTTTTCGATTTCAACAATTGCAGCATCAGTAGCATCAATTTTTTCAAACGCTTCATTGACCTTGTCGATCGTTGCCGAAACCTCACCTTTAAGCTCGGTTTGTGCGTTCTCCAAAGCATCGCTACGCTCGTTGAATTTTATTTCAAAACCCGCGAGGTTATCGCTGAACTGCTTATCTAATTCAGCTATATCTTCCTTAACGTCGTTTACCGACCCCTCCAAAGATTCGACGCTCTGGTTGATATGCTCATTTAACTCGTCAACTGCTTCTTGAGAGGCTTTGCTGTTGATGTCCTCAAGCAGAGCCTGACCAAGCTCGGAAGATGTAATTTTGCCAGCCAGGAACGACAGTACATCGCGAGTTGTCGCCTCTGTACCCAAGTTTGAGTTCGGAGGGCTTAACATACCTCGCTTGTTCGATGCTCGAACCCAGTAATACCACGTTTCGCTATCCCCAAGACCAGCATGTGTAAAGGTGGTGCTTGCAGACTCTGCGATCAGTTTCGCCGTATCCAGATTGTTGGTCTGGGATGCGTAAACATTAATGTGATCAAGGTCTACCGAATCTGGATTAACCCAATTCAGTATCACATTACGATAGTCTCCAACGGCCGTTAATGACGTTGGGGCATCCGGCGGTGTCATTGTGCCCAACACCTGATAAACGGTACTGATAATCTCTGTTTTTTTACCGTTGAATGAAACCGCATACAGTTGGAAGTCGTAGCGTCCATTCTCCGCGACATTAACGATTTCGTATTGCTCTTCGGTTACACGCGCCGATTGCCAGTTCGATACATTGTTTTCATCAGAACGTCGCCAACTGATCCAATACTCTGGAGATTTTCCTTCCCATGTTGCAGTCAGTTTTACTGACAGGTTGCCCGGGCTTGAGAGATAAGTCCCTTCAGTGATTTGCAGATTAGATGGCTTGGAGTAAGTTGGGTCCAATACCGTCGTATTCTGCGGGATCAGCGTTGCGCCATTGTCGATTGCCTCATATTTAGACGGATTGTTCTCAACAGCGGTGATGTCAAAGCTACCCGGCGTTTCCCCCTGCGCGATGTTAACGATGCGAACGCGCATAGGTTCGAGATCTGGTTCTGTAATTGTCCAGACACCATTCAAAACAGGCGTTTCCGCTGACGACAGGGCTTTTGAAAACGTAACCTTTGTTATGTTTTCGCCAGTTTCAAGAACATCGCGTTCAACGATTTTGCCTTCCTGATTCAATATCCGAATAAAGCTGCCGCTTTTAGCTAACGACACAGGCGCATCGAGAGTGATGCTGTTTTTGGTAAACTCCACAATTCGACCGGAGTTACGTTTACCTGCACGATATTTGTTCTGAATCAGAACGGTTTCACCAGGCATCAGAAATGAGGCGTCTAAGCCGGCAGTAAATGTAATTACATCCGACTCCATTCTGGCGGTATACAAAAGCCACAAACCAACTCGGTGAGCCTGGCCTCGGCTTGTACATCCAAATGCTACGACTTCTGTTTTACGCTCACCATAACGGCGCATTGCGTCCTGATCTTCAACGTATTCGATGTTTTGCTTATAACCGTCCTCCTTGTTATTGTAGGTTACGAGCGCAACGGATGGGCGATCTTTACGCGCAGAACCTTTATAGGTAAACAGTCCATCTTTGACGTTGGAGTTGGTAAACATCATTACCGGATCTGATGGGCTATCCTGCATGATGTTAACCATGCCACCAGCCCAAAACACCATGCCGCGGAATGCACCGGCAATATCCTGAATTAATCGGTATGCGTCTTGTCGACTGGTGATCTGCGTATTGATTGCAAAGCGTTTCTCTTTACCCCCAAAGCCATCATCGACCTCTTCGTCACAATATCGACCAATCTGGTAGAGCTGGCCGAGGTCAATCATGGATTCCGACACAAATTGCCCAAGACCATACCGAGTATTGGTAAGCAAATCGTAGAGAATCCACGCAGGGTTTGAAGAAGACAACAGCTTAAAAGTACCGTCCCATACGCCGACATAAGTATTGGTGTATTCGTTGTAGTTTGACGGTACTCGGATTTTGATACCGCGCACCAAATACGAACGGGAAGGCATTGTGCTACCAAACTGCTCTGAATTGACCTTCAAGCCAACAAGAGCAGAGTTAGGGTAGTTCATTGGCGTGTCGACAATCTCACCTATGGAATCAACCCATGTGTCGTTGTAGAGGTACTGGCTACTGTTATCATCTGTAAGACGAATCACCCTAACCTTGTATGCACGACCAGGCTTAGGTAGTTTCAGCTCATAGCTACGGTAATACACGCCTGTTTTCTTTGCCGTTAGCGTGATATCAACGCTTTTCTCACCTTCTGCCACTACATCAGAAAATGTTGCGTCTCCGTTGGCGATCTGGAATTTGTACTTCACCGTAGTGCCATTTGTATCGCCAGAGCTTTTATCAACGCTACGTAAAGAGGGGAATTTCATGATAACACGAACGCGATCAGCTTCATCGTTATCGATTGAAACCGTAACGTCGTGTGTTTTTTTAAGCTGAATATTTACGGACTTAGGCGTTTCAACAAAATCAAAACCAGCCATTGGCGTCTGGTCTTGTGAGCCGTCACGAAAATCCCATGTAATACCGCTGAAGTTGGAAGAGCCATCTTCATTCAAGATCGGTAAATCGTCGATGAAGATCGACTTTGCGCCATTTACCAGGCCACCGATAACCCCCTCGCCAAGAAGGTCGAGGATGGCTGCCATAGCACGAGAATTGACAGTATCATCAGCTTCAACCGGGGTACGGCTGGAGCTTTTACTTTTCTTGCCACCAGCACCGGCAATAAGAAGCGGTAATTTTTTCTTCTTGAACTGTTCCATGTCCAAAAAATCCTTGATTACATAAGCTGGTCGATGGTGATAGAAGAACTCACGACCTGTGAGCCAACTAAAATTTCCTCGCCATAGATAAGCTGTACAGGGTTCCCCTGGTTTGTTGTGTTTTGAGGTCCATCAAAGTAATAAGAGTTCGAGTTATCCGCCTGCCTCACACTTTCGTTAGTGGCTTGCGGAGATATGATTTGCGCTATACCGCCCATCATCAGTGACAAACCGAGAGGCGCAAGAGCGGGCACCCATATCGAGGCAACCATTAATACTGCTCCAACAACCGTCTGAAACCATCCAAAAGCAGATCCACCACTTCCTCGCGGAACAGGGGTAATGCGGATTTTTGCAATATTGTCAGACTGCCCCATCATCTGATATTCACTCTCGTCCACAGACCACTTGTGGCCCTGTTTATTGGTGATCTGGATGTGGTATCTGTCATAGGTTTTGATATTGCGCTTCATCCATGCTTTAAACCCAGGCTTGTTGGCCTCAATTAAATCCAGAGCCTGTTTTGTATTACGCACCTTTAGATGCCAGTGGCGGCCAAAATGTTTGGCCATAGGGCCGCCAAGCTGCACATGAACTAACTCAGACACGTCTCATCTCCCTTGAGCAAGTCTCTGTGACGCAAGTGATGCGTCGTATGTTTCTGATACATCCCGCCGTAATAAGCACGACAACTAAGGCGGTCGATCTGGTGATGAAGAATCATTCCATCGCCGATATAAACCGCACAGTGGTCAGGCATTTTTCCGTATTGGATAAAGAAGACGTCCCCACGTTGAGGTTCTGTTCCGGGCGCAAGCCGTACCAATCCTTCGTTTCGGTAGTTCTGATCGAGAATGTCGTTATCGCCGGTGTACCACGATGGAATATGCAGGTGTGCGTTCGGGTTTAGTTCGACGTTAAACTCACGCTTCAAATAGTCCCGACACAACATCCAGCAATCAAATACGCCAAATACATACGGTCTGCCCAGGTATGGCATTTCGAAACCATCAGGTGTGATCACATTCATCTCGCTAAAATGGAAAGGGGCATCTCCCTCAACATTCTTGCGAATAGCCAGAATCATCCACGGAACTTCCGTCGTTTCGCAGCCTGCACGATCGGCATAAGATGCTTCTGCTGATTCATCAGTATGTGAATGCCAGATTGCGATAACATCACCCGCATCCTCTGCCGCCATAATGTCGTCAACGTGCATTACAAAAGTGTTCTGCGGGTTCTCCGAAACATTCCGCGCTTCCATAAAGCGATATTTGTCGCCATTAGTTCTAACCAGAAAGCCACACGCTTCATTAGGGTAGCGATTTATGGCGCAGAGATAGATTTGCTGCATAACGTCAGAGCCAAGCTCAGGGATTGCTTTATTACCCATACCGCGTAGCTCCAATAAATCCGCCAAAATGGATCACACCGTCGGCAAAATAATTCCGACGCGCATTACAGGCGTCATAACGTTTTGTGCAGTAATCCGCACCAGACATAGACGTCTGCTGGTTATTTTTGTCGAAATATGGACCGGTATAGCCGCATTCTGGCCCTCGGTATTTCCACGGGCAGGTGTTTTTAATGATCTGACGATACGGCAGTTGCACCCCCATCAAATCGAACACACTGGACAATTCAAACTCGACAACCTGATGAGTTTCGAGAGTTTTCTGTTCGATAAACCACATTTCATCCGGGAAATGTTGGTTTGGATCTGCTGTTGGGTTGCCGTCTTTAAAATTAACGGCATCGAGGAAGCGAGCCAGCGTCATCTTGCGAATAATGCGGCAGCCAACAAGATCGTCGTTCGCCTGAACTTCCGCAGAGACGGTTCCGGCAAAGTTCGATACCTGAATTTTTGGACGTGGCAACGTTCCCTGGCCAGTTTTGTCAAAGCCTGATGCTTTGATTGGCCACGGCTCGTATGTCACTCCTTGCCAGACGACCGGTTGCATCAGTTCGTTTGTTCCGGCGTGGAAGAATAGCTTCCCCCCTGAAGTTGTGTTCGACATATCCAATACGAACAACTCAATGAGTGCAGAGGGAGATAAGCTCTGAATATCAGCTTTAATTCCCATTGTTTCATCCTTGAAATAAGTAGGCGCTAACATCCTGTCAGCGCCACAATGATAGTAAATTAGTACTTACTTATCCAGATGCTTAAGCCTCAAATACTTGTCTGAATGTAGCAGTTAAGACACAGTACCCCTGATATCGCTTGACCGTATGACTGTCACATACAACTACAATCTGCTTGCCTCTTGGATTAACCCAATAGAACGATTCAACACCTGATCGCTCAGTCAGGAAGTCATCGATTGCATTAATTTCGTTGTATGATCTGGTAAAGGTTAACGACCATTCTTCTTTAATACGATTAAGACCTTGAGCCTGTCGCTGCTCGTAGTCATCACCAAAATTAAGTACCGTTACATTCGGTTTTACGCTCTTTTCAGATTCGTAATCTGGATACCAATTAAACGTTTGTCTTTCCATCTCACATCCTTGTGAGACTGCCCCGGTCGGGGCAGTCGATAGTTAGTTACGTTGAGTGTTTGGGTTGAGTGATCCGCCAGGGCGTTTCTCTTGAGCGATAGTCTCAAGCGCGATTGCTTTCATCCGTTGAGCGGCATTGTTCCATATGCTTTCTGTATCGCCGGATTCTGTCGTGCTACCGTCACTATGGACGTTGATCTCAATTGATACAGGAGAAAGAACATTTCCGCCTCCACTCATACCATCGGTACTGAGCGTTACAGGGATTGTTCGGCCATCAGGCAATGGAACATACGCCTCATTCATAGAACCTTCCCCAAACAACGCTAATTGAGGCGAGTTAGCAATACCGCCTTTCTGGTATGCCCGGAGCGGGATCACGCCGTCTTTTCCGAATATTCCTCCATTTGCAAACTTCGGGATTGCAGGAATGCCTTTAGTTCCGTCAGCCACACTGCTGGTTGCGGTTTTAGCAGAGCTTGATGTCACGCTGTCGAAACCACCGCCAGCCCAAGCTGAAACAAGACCAGATGCAACCGTTGCTCCAAAACTCAACCACTTATTACCAGAGCCGGAAGCATTAGCTCCAAGCATTGCAAACGCGGCAGACAGCGCGCCGGTAACAGAGCTGAGGTTCTGCATCGAGAAGATGGAGTCCTTCACGGCTTTTGTCTCGGCATCTTTGGCTTCAGTGCTATCAAATAGCCCTGATACCCAGCTACCAATCGCATTTGTTGCAGTGCCAATTGCGCTGGTGGTCTGCTGTGTTGTTTGCCCCAATCCAGTTACCGAACTGGACGTCTCCTTCGTGGCTTCTCCTACCGACTTGTCGCCGTTAACAGTGTTGCCCATTCGTACCCCTTGATTGGCAACGGCGGAAGCAACCCCGGTCAGCAAATTACCACTCTGTGAACTACCAGCTGCGGTGGTTCCCATCCCCAACATGTTCATTAGAGGCAGCGTGATCTGCGACTTCACGACCATATTGGTGATATCTTTCAAAATGGACTGAGATAGGCTGGAGAAGCTCATCTTCCCGTTAATAACGAAATCAGTCAGGACATCAGTTAAGCCACTAAACAAATCAGTCCAGGTGCTTTCGATCTGCTCTGCCAGGTTTTCGTATTCCAGTGCCAACTTCTGCGTCGCAGTCCCCGTCTCTTTAATAAGCGCGGTATTGCCAGCAGCAATCAGTTGATTGATTTTCTTTGTATAAAGCGCCACAACTTTAGGATCAGACGCCTTATCACGAAGTTCTATCAACGCTTTGAGATTGCGGTTGTAGGTGTCTTCGAAATCAGCAACTTTATCTTCGCGAGACGGCGTATAGCCAGCACTAATAATGGAATCCGCCTCCGGTGCCCAAGTGGAGATCATCTGCTCAACATTGCGGCGATTAAACATCTCGCGATATTCAGGTGTCGCATTTTTGAGGTCTTCAAGACGTTTTTTCGCCTTGTCGATCATCTCTTGAGTGATGAACTCGTTAGGAACCGCATTAGTCAAATCTGTCAGCGATTTCGTTGTATCGCGAAGAGACTGATCAAACGATACCGTAGCCTTAGAGCTTTCACCCATTTGCCCCATAAGCTGATCGGCTTTGTCCAGAGCCTTCTGGTATCCGGCTGCCAGTTTCTGTTGCGCTGCCTGTTCCTTCTTGGCCGCACGCTGCGAGGCGTTAGCTGATCGTTGGGCTGCTTTCTCGGCAGCTGCTGCATCCTGTTCACGAGCTTTAGTCAGTGCAGCAATGGCTGCGGCACGCTCTTCATCGCTCATTTTCTCCAGAGAGCTGGCGCTGGATGCTTTCTGCAAATTAAGCTGCGTCTTGAGTTGTTTAGGCCCAATAATCGGCTTACCTTCGAAGTCCATCATCGGAGTGCCGTCAGGCAAAGTACGTTGATAAGTCGCAGAATCCATCTGGTTTCGCATATATTGCGCCAGCGCCTTCTGAGCAGCTTTATCAGTTGTACCTAACCCAAGAACAGTCCCCTGGTTTGACATTACGCCCTTACCAGTTTTGGCCGCGTTATCTCTCTCGAACTCTGCCTGAGTCAGCTCCTGAGCAACGGCTTCCAAATGCTCCTGATAACCACGAATACTGCCTTGCAGTTTCTGGATCTGCTCGGTATTTCCATCCTTTTTGGCTTTTTCAAGCTGATCATTAAGAGTCGCAATTTGCTTCTCGGTCGCATTCTTACGAGAAGAAAGTGAATCAACCAGTTTTTGCGCAGGCTCCAGATAGCTTTTGTTTACCGTTTCACGTAACGGTGCCAATAGCTTGTTCTTTTCGTCATCTGAAAGTGAACCGTCATCATTGATTTTCTGGATCTTATCCAGAGCCTCTTGCCGGGCTTTCACGAATGTTGCCGCGAAAATCTGGTTTTCCGCTCGAATTTTCTCAATCTGAGATTCGGCAGCCTCTTTAGCCAAACGCTTTGCTACAGCGCCGTCACCAAGAGCTATCGTGCCGGTTATCTTTTGATACTCCTCCTGATTTTTTTTCAGGCGTGCTTCGATGTCAGCCTTCGACTCTTTGTGAGTAATAACACCGGCAGAGTTAGATACGTAATTAACACCCTCACCAGTTTTTAATGCTCGTTGATCAGCAAGAATCTGCTTTTCGAGCTTTTCTGCGCGGTCGGCCATTTGTGCACGTTTGGCCGCCGTCATCGCCTCTGGTATTTTCCTAATCTCGTCAACGACCTTTGAAGTTTCGCTGCGGAGCATGGTCATGTACGTGATTAGGCCAGCAACAGCTACAGTGGCGACTGTAAATGCTGCCCCTATAGGGTTTGCCGCAATGAACGCCGTTAATCCTGCAAAAGCGCCTTTAAGCCCCGTAATCGCCCCACGGATGGCGAAAATAAGAGAGGGGATCGGAGCCAGCCCCATACGTGCCGCACGATTGAATCGAGTTACTGCTGTAGCGCCGAGGTTAAATGGAGTCTGTATAGCGGTCGCCATCGTGGCAAAGGTGCTAACCATCTGGCTGCCAGCGCCAACTACCCCCATGATCCCTGCTCGCATCAGTTTGAACGCAACCATCGCGGCCACAACCTTACCGAGATTAATTACCAACTCTTGGTTCTTTGCTAACCATTGAGCAAGCTGACGCAACCCATCGATTGCCGTCATTAACCCCGAACCTAAAGAATTGGCAAACGAAATCCCTTCCGCGCTATTCATGATTGAAGCCAGTTCTTTCATCCCCTTTGATAGAGAATCCAGATATCCGGCCTGACCAACACGATCTGCAAATAGCGTAAATGAGGTCTGAAGTTGTGCCAGCGCACCTGTGTAGGTTTGCATCATGTCTTTCGCTGCGTTCTCGTTCTCCGCACGCAGACCAACAAACATCAGAGACAACGCCTGCTTTGCCTCAACCGTACCGCTGGCAACGGCTTTAGTCAGTTCCCCCATAGTGATGCCTGCGGCGTCTGCCATTGCCTGCATCGCGTTAGGAACGGCTTCACCTAATTGCTGACGTAGCTCTTCCATTGACACGACGCCCTTACCGGACATCTGCTGAACGGCCACAGCCGCACGTTTCAACAGCTCACTATCACCACCAAAACGAGCAACGGAGTCCACCAGCGCCTTCAGAGAGCCATCGGTTGGATCTAAGCCAGCAGAACGAAACTTCACGAAGGAATCTGTTAACGCCTGCATCGCGAACGGCGCATTTTGAGCCATGTCTACGATGTACTTCATATCATCGGCGGCAGCCTGGCCAGGGTTAGACTTCTCCTTATTCAACCCACGAAGCATCACCCGCATACGTTCCATTTCGGCCGCAGCTTCAACAATAGGCTTCTGCCATCCAAACATGATGTCAGTAACCGTTCTGGCTGCATCTCCGATCTCGCCAAGCAGGAAAATGTTGCCACGAAGGCCAGAGAACATACCTCCTTCGTTACTTTTACCGCTATGGCCAGAGTCGCTACGCCGCCCGCTGCCACCATCGCCACTTCCAGATGTACGAACGCGTACCGGCTTGCTAATCAGTTGCTGACGTCCGATAACTTCGTCCATCTGCTCACGAACCTTTTTCAGTCCCTCGGCAGCCTGACTCGTTGTGACACCCCAATTACTGAGTCGCTTCGTCGTGGTATTAAGGCGCGTATTCATGCCACTCACGGACGCAGAGGCTTCTTTGACCTCCGTACCAAAGCGGCTTGCGCTTTTGCTTGCATAGGTCGCCCAATCAGAGAAATCATTTAGCTCTGATTGCACTTTACGTAATGACGCGGTGAGTTTATCTACTGAAGAAGTTGTCGTATCGACGCGCTCAATCAGGGCTTTAAGACCAGAATTGAGGCTGGTGATGTTGCCACGCATTTTACGCGTAGCATCTGAAGCAAGCTCAAAACCGGCAGCTACATCCTGTAGTTTATCTGCCGTAGAATCGAGCTTGCTTTCCAGAACGCCAATGATACGGGCGACCGAACCCAAAGAGCGTTCAAAGGTTTGGATTTTTTGAGCAGGCTTTGTTACCTGCTCACCAAATCGAGTAAGCAGTTTCCCCGCACGATCGATTGACGCTGTAAACTGTTTGTCTTCCAGCGACAGGATAAACTCTACGTTTTGTGACATTCCCTTGTCATCCTCTGCCAAATATTTGCATCAGTTGCTCTTTGGCGTCAGGGTCTGCCTTATCCTGGCTTGGATCGTAGACTTTATCTGTTACGACTGGTCTTCCAATCCTGAGTTGCAAACCCTCCATGAACGCCTTCACAGCCTCGCCATCCGCCTGGGACGCACGAGCGACTTGTAAGTTGCGGACATCCTCTTCCGCACGCAGACGGTCTATATTGCGACTGAGCATCCAGAACATCGTGAGAGGGATGTTCAATAGCTCTAATGGCGACACGGCGTAGTGAGCAACTACACGACTGAAATAGAATCCGAGATCTATTGAAACGGTCCTTGTCCCGGATTCATCGCGGGAAATTACTTTGCCCCTTCGCCAGCCGCTTTTTCGTTTTCTTCATCAATCACTTCCATAGCGAAGGTGAAGATCTGCTGGAGTTGCGGAACAGTCAGTTTTTCAAGAACTTCGTCAGGTACTGAAGGGATAACCTTACGAACCAGATCTGCATAAGCTGTCACTTGCTCAACAGGAGACATGTTCATGAGATCTTTGCCTTCCATCTGCTTGATGGAAACGAACAGACCTACCGTCATTTCAACGATGGGATATTCCTGACCGCCAAATTTGATACTTTTCTTCGGAGGCAGAATGGAATCGAGATCGAGTAATTTGGTCATTGGTTAAAATCCTTTTAAAAGAGAGGCCCATCCTGAGCCTCTGCTTAATTACTGATTAATCTGCGGGGTTAATCGTTACTGACTTAGTTGCCTTCTTACCACCGCTATTGCTGGTGAAGGAGATATTTGTAGAACCCTGCGCCACACCACGTACCAGACCCGTTTGATCTACCGTGGCCTTTTCCTGGTCTTCGGATTCCCAAACACCGGTTTTGTCTGCGGCATCAGCTGGAGTGATTTCGGCTGTCAGTTGCACAGTCTCCCCTGCTTTTACAGTTGGAGATTCCGGTTTGATCGACACGGTTTTTACCGGTTTAGGGCCGCTCATTCTTCCCAGAACGCCTTCGTCATCAGGGTATGCGCTGAACTGAACAGAGAACACACGAACATCATCAGACTGGTAAGTCATGGTGAAGTTACCTGCGGTCGCAGCTTTCGGGATGGTCAGAACGTAGTCGGTAGTGTCCTGCGGAGTCAGAACCAGCTCTTTGGCTACGTCGATCAGGTTGACACCCTGTGCGGAAGTGATGGTCACAGCGTTGTCGTCTTCGTTCAGAGTAGACCCCGGCATCAGATCGACCATATTTTTCAACACAGACTCGGCCAGCGGCGCAGTAATGGTAATGTTACGACCCTGCACCAGCTCTGACATAATTGTCTGGCCGTGCTGGTCGACAGTGACTTTCAGCGTTTCAGTGGCTACTTCAACCTGAACACCACCTTTGGTGTAACCCAAATCCACACCACCAAACGACACCTTACAGGCACCAAGTTTGATGTTTTTTACATGGGTATTAGACATTGATGGAAAACTCCTTTTTCCGTTAATTCTACGCATTCATTGCGCTAACAGTAAGTATATACTTACCGATTAACTTAATTCAATAAATAGCCAGCAAATTCAACAGGAATGCCTGCTTCTATTAATGCTCCATCATTTTTGGGATAAATGATTGGCATCGCCATCGGTCGTACCAGTCGAAAATAAACACCACCAGATTCCGTTTCCTCTACTGGAAACATCTCAATGATTTTATTGGCTTTCTCAACCGTCGTAGTAATTGACGAACCACGCACAATTATTGTGAATGATTCGTGGTAAAAGCCCTGTAGCTCATGATCGATGCTGATACCGGTATTTGGGTTAATAAGCAGGACGCCAGATTTCACATTGGCAGGCAAGTAGTGACAGAAAATGTCAGTCCCGACCGTGCCAATCTTTGCCTTCTGCATCAAACTTGCAAACGCTTCGATAAACACATTAACCTCTCGTAAAACCGGCTTTTCTGGCAGCCTCAAGAATCGCTTCTGAGAACTGCTTCTCGCTAATTTCCACCGCTCTTTCCAGAAAGTGTGGCCCAACACGAGGTTTAACACCGGCAATTGGTGGGTTTGTCACGTTCTTCATTCGAGAAAGATAACCGAGTCGGTATTTACCCAGCTCCATGTACTTAGCATAGTCACCGACTTCTACGCCCGGATGCCCCTGACGTGGTTTTGCTCCAGACACAGAAAGCTCAATGCGCAGCCCTGAATAACCTTCTTTAATCACCCTGGCAAAGATGGCTGTCTCCAGAGATCCGGTTTCCAGCGGGGCCATTGCACGGCTGAGACGCTCAACCAAACGCGCCAGCTTTTCCATGTCCCGAATAAGATATCGCTTAAATGCTTTCTGGCTGTTATTGAGTCTATTCCCCGCACGTTTGAACTGATGCGCATCGTATTTCAGACCCATATATTCGCCCCCACTTCAAGATGCCCAGGTCTTCCTCGTAGCCCCCAACGGCGATGAACACTGGACACCTTTAATTTTTGACCTTCAAGGATCAGCACATCATCAAGTTGTACAGCCGCTTCTAAAGGGACAACTAACACAGCATCAAACAGCTCCAGACTCGCCTTACCACGACTACCAGAGCTATCAGCACGAACTGACGATTTCTCATTACTCTGTTCGAACTTAACCACGCCGACATTCGTCTTCCTGACGAATTGTAATTGCGCCTCGCCGTAAACGTTCTTTGCGCCAAAGCGGTAGATCGCAATTTCTGTTTGCCACGAAATATTCATGCTCTCTCTCTGTTGTTGTCGGTCGCTCTCATTACTGGCCAAAAACCCTTTCGACCAAAAGTAAATAATGCGACTGGCGTTACGCACGGCGAACAATCATACGGTTATTGATGTAACTGACCAGCAAGCGCCAGGTACTGCGAGCCACATGCACGTTTGCAGCTTTACCGGTACGGTACATGTTGGTTGTTTCACCGATTGACTCTGACAAAATGCCATCCTCTCGTGCTGCGGCAACATCATTGCCATTTGCGATCTCACACGCTTCGTTGACAACGGCAAGCATCAACGCTTCTTTGAAGTAGTCAGGGAACTCTTCAAACTTCTCCTGCGTCATCTTTTCCCAATCGACTAAATCATGCCGGTACGCTCCATCTGCTCCCCACGGAATGTCATACACATTCAGCATATTTTGAGGGCGATCGTATCGGTCAAAGTCGATACGTAGAATTTTGCGGATTGAGAACGGTAAAGTTTTAATTCGTCTGGTAGCCTCAATGAGACGCTTGCGCATTAAGCCTTCACCATCCGACAGCAAAGTGTCCCCATTCAGCATATCGATCGCCTGCATTTGAGCATCAGCGACAGTTGCAAACGACTGTTCTGGTATCGACAGTTCAAAACTATTCAGCAGAACATACATTTGCCGCTCTTCATGCGTCAGACCCGATGCAACAGCCTTCACAATGACGTACCGCAGATCTCGCTCTTTCTCAGAGAGCTGGTTATATTCAGCCGACACGACAACCGGAATCGACATTTGACCGCTGGTAATTTCTAGCGGCTCGCCATCAACGAGAATAGCCCCGGTGCTGTCCTTTACTGTGTAGGTAGCAGATTCGATATCCAGCACGTTGAAGGCAAATGAAAGAGAAACAGCTTCACCGCTACGATACGAGTCGATCTGCGCCATTACTCACCGCCTTGTGCTTTCAGGATGCCGTCAATCATTTCGACAATTCCTTTCGCTTTAACACCAACCTGATTACCAATAACTCGTAGACCGGCAATACCTTCGTTGTCTGCAATGGACTCCAGCTCTTCTCGTGTGAAAGTCTGAATCTGTTTGGCCGGTTCATCTGGTGTCCCACGTTTCATTGGCACAATGTCAGGCGCTGCTGGCTCGGTAATCAGGTCTGCGGTCAATTCACCACGATCACTGTATGCGGCAGACGGAGAAACATTTTTGCCCTCTACTGTTGACGCTCGCATTGAAGCACAAATCCTCTGCTGATCGATAAAAGGCAACTCTGCGACGGACACCCCATTCTCGAACTGAACGCCGCACAACATTCCCGAATAACCGGAAAATTGCGGTTCTAATAAAACAATTTTTGCTGGTTTCATAACGCTTTCTCTCTACATGGGCGGCGAAAGCCGCCCAATATCGGTTATTCCTGTGCGACAGTAACTTCTACAGTCGCTGTCGCTTTGTGGCTACCATCTTGGGTAGTAACCTCGATTGTGGCAGTGCCAGCCGCAACACCAGTTACAACACCGGTTTCGCTGTCCACCGTTGCAAACTCGGTATTTTTGGATTCCCAAGTAACGGTTTTATTTGTTGCTCCTGCCGGCTCGACATTTGCGGTCAGCTGAACAGTTTTGTTTGCCTCAACGGTTGTGCTATTTGGGTCGATTTCGACACCAGTAACAGCCACAACAGGCGCAGTTACTTCCACCGTTGCAGTTGCCTTTTTGCTGCCATCTTGGGAAACGATCTCAATCGTCGCAGTGCCAACTTCTACACCAGTAACGTTCCCGCTCTGGTCTACCGTTGCCTTGTCTTCATTTTTGGAAGACCAGGTAACTGCCTTATTCGTCGCATTTGACGGCTGAACATTCGCTTTCAGACTGACTGATTTCCCTTTCTCAACAGAGGTTGAGTCTGGCGTTACCGTTACGGATTGAACGGCTACCGGATTTACGGTGACTTCCACTGACGCGGAAAGCTGGGTTTCCTGATCAGTTGCGGTAATTTTCACTTTGCCTGGTGCTACGCCAGTTACTAATCCAGTGCCGTTGACGGTTGCAATTTGATCATTGGCTGACTTCCAGGTGAATGAACTGGCACTCTTACCCATAGTAATACCTGCACTAAGTTGAACAGTTTTCCCAACCAAAACTGACGGTGAAGCCGGGGTTATGTTTACGGATTGGGAGAAGGGAACCGCCTGCAAACAAGCAGATAGCTGACTTTGTTGTCGCTCGGTTAAAGGTTCATCGGAGATAGAATTGGTAAATCCGGCACGGCACATATGCCCCGTAAAATCCGAAAATGCCTCTTCCGTAATCTTCATCTTTTGTTCTGGCATTTCTCGCTCCTACAAAAAGGGTGGGCGTATAGCCCACCCTTTAACATAGATAATTACTTATCTACTGCATTGATTAAATTTTTACATTGGTCAATGCAGCGATAGCCTTATCGTGCTTATTCGCCAGAGAGCAGTACCACTTCACACGGGTACGTACTGCGTCTTTGTTCTGTACAGTACCAATGTTTTCAACAACGATACCTGCGTTGTCGCCGCCATACAGACCTGTAACGCCGTTCTCTTCTGACAGATGCAGGCAGTAGATGCTTGCTTTGCCAGAATCGGTCGGGATGAAGTCGTTGATGATGAACGGAACGCCGTTATGACACAGCATCGGACGACCGAAGTTCTCCATCATGATTTCAGACGGGCCTACGTTTACTGTACGCAGCAGCGCACGGTAAGCACGCAGGTGCTCTGAACGCATCATGATGCAGTCAGCACCAAGATCTTTCACCGCATCGACCAGTTCGTCGAACATAGAGAAAGTCATAGATGCACCGGCGATATCGATCTTCTGATCTGCGTGCATCAGGCGTGGAATGCCGTCAAACGCCTTGTTGTTGGAGCTGGAGTCACCCAAAATCAGGTTGCGACGGAACGCACGAGCCAGACCTTTAACTTTCTGACGAACCTGAATAGCCAACTGGTTGTTGGTGTCGGCCATAGTGGTCGCCAGGAATTTATCAACGTCTACGTCACCAGCCAGAATACGCAGTTTCGCAACGCATTCTTCGAAGGTTGCTGCACCTTCAGGGATGGTGTCGTTAACGTCGATGAAGGTAGCTTCACTCAGCGTTTTTTCACGGTTGTACAGATATGCCTTTGAATTAATTTTCATAAAAGGCAGGATGGCAAACAGGTCATCGCGATCGATGATAGTTTCGATCACACCCTGTTCAAGTTCGTTGTTAGACAGCTTTTCAGCTTCTTCACGCAGTAATGGCATCTATCAATTCCCTTTGATTTAGATGTTACTTAAGTCCAATTTTCCCCAGACCGGAGGCCAACTTATCCATAGTCGACTTGTTCTTCGGTTGGGATATTGTGTAGGTCGATTTGGAATGTGAGCCTACACCCTGCTTGGCTTCGCTACGCATCAATGCGTCAGCTTCCGGATCTGCCCGCACAATGCGTTCAATCGCGGATTCAAACGGCAACGGCTTACCTTCACCGTCAACCAGAACAGCTCGTTCTTTGTGACCTGCCGGTTTGTCATAACCCACTACGCTACCGTCTTCACCCACTTCAAAATGAGAACCGTAGATCACGCGGGCTTTGGCCGGGGTCATCAGAACTTTGTCACGTAGGAAGAGAGAGTTACTGAAGGAAGCGCCCACGGTCATCTCGACTAATTGAGATTTCAGTGATGCGTTTTCACTTTCCAGTGCTGCATAACGTTCGTCACGCTGTGCCAGCTCTGCCTGGTGTGCTTCGATCATCTGTTTTTTAACAGCATCGAACTCACCACGACGCTCCAGTTCAGCTTGCTCCGCCTCACGACGTGCGTTTTCTGCGGCCTGTTCAGCTTCTAAAAGCTGGCGAGCACGAGCCGGATCGATATCACCGTACTGAGCAAGCTGATCGGCCAATGTGCGCTCTTTCTCTTTGCGCTTCATGTTCTCCTTCAGCAGTTCAGCACCAGCTTTCTTGGTTTTACGAAGTTCGGCCAGTAACTCTTCCTGAGTCATGCCAGCGTATTCGTCATCGCCCTTCGGCTGCTCTTTTTGTTCACCCTGTTTGTCAGGATCTTGTGTACTCTGCTCATTATCAGCAGCTACACCGCCAGCGCCTCCACGCTCATGCGCTTCAGCGACATCCATCAGACCACGACGGGCCAAAAGCATTTGCCACAGATTCATAAAAATTCCTTTTGTTACTTATCACTCGTTCTCTTGAGTAGATGAGTCCCCATTCCCTCGGGGTTGATCTTGCCCGCTTTCTTGGGCTGCACCACGATCATAAGTAAGTACTGACTTATTTTCAAGGGTGTTTAGATCATTTTTTGGAGGAAAATTCAAGAGATCTTTATCAAATTCCTTTTTCATCGCCTCAGTAATGTTCGGGAAAATCTTCTCAATAAGCATTTCCATCTGGTGACGACGTACAGAGTCCGGTGCCTGAAGTAATGACAGTTTCTCGGCAACAGAAAATTCATCAGTAAGGCCACGAATATCGAAACTTTCTGGATACGCAATTAAAGAGTGGTCTTCGTCCAGATCTACCCCCATCCATTTCGCAACCAGTAGCATGATTTGGCGTTCAGCCCTTTCCAGACGCTCTGCTTTTGTGACAAGCAAGCTATTTACACGCTGGAAGTCATACATTTTTGCGGCACCAGATGAATTATCGATTCCCTGTGCGTTGTCCTGCTTCGTTCGCTCACCAGCTACACCAACTGAATGGTAGATTTCGTTAATCACCGTCTTAATCGTAGTGATGATCATCTGAGCTTGTTTCGGGTCTGGTGACAGATAAAACGGCTGGTTTCCACCTTCAGAATCGTAGGTGAAGACTCGCTTTGTGCCCATTTCAAGCACTTTAGTGTGGTTTTCATCACCAGGTAAAAGCGACTGTACCGGTATAGCCAACTGGCTAAATGTCTGATCCTGAATAATGGCATCAAGGTTTGACAGATAGTTTGCAACCGCACGATCAAGATAAGCGATATCATCGATTAACGATGGGCTGAAATACGGTGATTCACTTTCTCCAATACAATCAACAGGAAACACAGGAACTACGCCGAGATTATGCTCACCGCTATCCTCTAAAATAACTTTTGCCTGACGGCGACCTGCTCCACCAGCGCCCTTCTTCACTTCCTCACGGAACAGATACCACTCGTTTTGTGTCCACAGACGATAACGTTGGTATTCCTGACCTGTAGAAGTAAAAGGATCTGCGTCATCACGAGCGACTTCCACAATTAACGCCCATAACATATTCCCGTCGTCGTCCCATGCCACATCCAGCATTTGCTGAGGTGAAATCCAGTAGGCGTAGGCACGAGCATCTTTCTTTTTCTCGTCAGCTACTGACTCAACATCACCACTCATTGTGCTATCAACAACAACCCAGATACGGCCGTAGATTGACGATTGCAAATCAATGGCGGCCATAAATGAGTCAATAGAGGCATTCTGGCGAGTCGCACGTTTCCAGAAATTGCGGATCTGCTCTGGTGCCTCTTCGATATTTCTATGAATGTCTTCTTTAAAGAGATATTTGTTGATGAGGTTTACCACCTCACGAGTGTGGTTGAAGCGATAAGCACGCTCAACTCGCTCCTTAAACTCCTGATCTCCCTCTTTAAAGTAACGAAAGATATTGTCTGTAAACCAACCACGCCCGCCAGCGTAAGTGCTGGCGAGGAAGTCCCAATGTTCTTTTTTCTTTTCGTATTCCGGGTGGCGTCGCGCCACCAGATCCTTAATTTGTTTGTCGTTCAATTCCATTTGAATAACCTTAGATAACCACTTACCTATCGAGAACCACCAAGAATAACACGGTTTTTGACTGGATACCTACGATGTACTGGATAGCCCAATGCGTCTGCACTATGCTCAATGCCACCTGTCTTATCCATATCTCGTGTTCCAGGCTTGTAGATGACTTTTTCCAGTGAATCAATCAAATGCTTGCACTTCGGATCGATATACAGCCGGATATCTCCAGATGCGGACATCAGCATTCGGTTAACAGCATTAACACGATCCGCAATTGGCGGGTGCTTTTTCGAATAATCGACACGTAAGAATCCCTTCTCTTTGAATATGTCTACGTCAGACTCCCCACGAGCATGTTGGCGATAAGCACCTGCCGGATCTGGAAATACCGTTACCTGTGATTTCCAGCGCCAGAAGCGTCTCTCAAGCTCATCACAAACTTCTGCCGTGTTAGAGGAAAAGAGCACCAATTCATCAATTGCCCATAGCTCACCATTTGGCTGAGGTTGCAAAATTACTGAAGACATCGGGTCAATGTTGAAGTCCTGCCCTACCCATATAGGCAACCGAGGGTTGAACTGAAGCGGTTTTACATGCACGTTACGATCGAACGGGTAGTAAACGCGCCCGGACATGTTCTCAAAGCTGGCCAGGTACTCCTGAGCGAACGATTTGGGGTCCATATCGTTCTTAGCAGCTTCAATTTCCGCCGTAGGTACAAACGGAGAATCGGCAGTTACAAACTGCCAGCTCTTCCACTGTCCCTTTCTTTGCAGCTCTACGTTCTGGCCTATAGTCCACAGTTTGTGAAATTCCGAGAAGCCTTTTGGCGTACCAATGATCAGTGCACCGCCGCGTGTCGATGAAAGAGTAGGTCGTAACACCTTGTACCAGGTGTCAGCCTTCATATCCTGAAATTCATCAAGCACTACAAAATGCAACGCTACGCCGCGCAGAGTGTCAGGCTTATCAGCACCTTTGAGGGCGATCTCCGAACCGTTCTTCAACACGATTGTCATCGTGGTGTCGTTCTTTTTCCTAACCCACTTACGAGGCAGAACTTCCTGTAGATCGTCCCACAAAATCTGGCGAGCCATCTGGTAAGTAGGAGCGACATACCAGACCCTTTGCTTTTTTTCCTTTGCCGCCGCACGAATAATAGTGGAGATCGACAACCGGGATTTTCCCCAGCGTCGACCAGCACAAACAACTTTAAATCGATGCGGAGACTGGAAGACTTTCATCTGTCCAGAATGCAGTTGCACAAGACTGAGCGAGGACGGGATTGCCATTATTCGTCCTCCCCTTCACTTCCATCATCTGTCGCATCAAATTCGCTTAGAGCTTCTTCTTCCAACGTCTCAAGCAATTCGTCATCGATGATTTCAGGCTCGTCGTCTTCCTGACGTAATTTCGCCACCTGGGAAGGCGTAAGCTCACCAAATACCAGGTTCGGAATTTCTTCCTCGTCATTTTCCGCATGATCCATGCCCAATGCTTTGGACGAAACTTCAAAGCATTTTGCAAGGGTATTACTGGCTCTCTGTAAGCTCTTGAGAGAATCCTCAATCGCCCCTAAAGGCTTACCCTCACGTTTGGCCGTAGTGACTTCGACCATCACCATCTGCCCCAACGCATACGCCCAGCCGTCATAACGTGTACGACGTTCTTCTATCTTTTCCGCACGGGCTTTAGCGCGAAGCTCTGCGTCAGATTTAAGAGACTCACGAACCATCTTCCCAACAGAGTCCGCGCCTTTCTCTAATCCTCGCTTTTTGAAATGTCTGGAGAGTGTTTCACGACGAATGCCGTACTCTTCCTCCAGCTTTGAGAGTGTATATTCGCCTGACGTCCATTTGGCTTCAGCTTCGGCCCACTCCGCTGGTGTCAGGCGAGTTTTTACCTCGTCTTTTTCGACCGTCATAGATCCCTCTAAAACACACAGAGCGCGTCCATGCGCTCTAAAACAACTTGTTTACTGCATCTGCTAACCAACTTGTTTTCTGGGGTGTTTAATTAGGTCTGGCATGTCTTACGAAGCCTGCTTCCGTATATATTTAATAAGTTACTTATTATTTATATATACAGATGCAGGTCTTTAAATAAGCTCCCAGACCGATTACATCACCAGTAACTTCGCTTTGGCTCGACCTAAAGTGGTTAACCCAAGAGTTCGGCGGTGATAGCGATTGTCACTGCGTTGGCGCGTATGCCCTTTCTCCACCAGCCCCTTTTTTATCAGAGCGCGAATTGAGAACTGGATACTTTGCTTGGTTGTCTTGTACGGCAAAACTTCAAGCAATTCGTCCAGGTCAAGTAGATGACCTCGCTCATAACCGAGATTGAGCGTTTTGATGATGTCCTTTTGTTTATCGGTTAACGTCATGGCAAATCCTTATGCCGGTAAAGCAATTTCTAACGGTTTATCCAAAGGTTGTTTGTCGAATGCCAGCAGTGGCAGCGTGTCAGGCAGTCGACGGCCAAAGTCAGGGTTTCGGTACACACCATACAACGGAGACGTAAAGCTCAGGTTGTGAATGTCCTTGAGCAGCTTCACAATGCTGGCCTCGTCCACCAGACTGTCGGCAATGTCCTGAATCGTCGTGCCACGATTCCGCCCAGCTTTTGCCAGGGAACTGTTCTTGTGGTAGTCCGCCACCAGATCACGCAGTGCACGGCGACGACGAGACTCGCTCATTGCGAACAACTCTTTGACGATCGCCTCGTTATCACCCGGGTCGGAACGGAAATGGCGCTGGAATACACGCAGTGCACTTTCATAGCTCTTCGGTCGCTCAGGGCGGATGAACTTAAACCCTGCTTTCATGGCGAAGGGATTGTATTTGCTCATCGAGGACTGGATCTCAATGATTGGCCGGTCATGCATCCTGCTAACTAGGTTAATCATTCGATAAGAGACGCCTACGCCACGATACTGAGTATCCACAACTGAGCGACTGATCACCGCAAAGTTGTTATTCACGTACCGACCCCAGTACTGGTTAGCCACGGTGGTATTAGTGGTTGGTTTCAACTTAGGAAACATGCGGTGGCGAGGTGCCAGCAGTAGTTTCGGGTAAGCCATAACCACGACGCCCACCAGACGGTCATCAAGTTCGCAGCGATAGTAAGTTGGCGCGAAAGGTTTGCCGTCTGTTTTGTAGTGAAGCGACTTAAGAGCGTGCCAGTCCTCTACAGTTCCCTTTGTGACAGTCATTCGCTCCAGAAAGTCCAGATGACGCGGAAACTCTTCAGGGCGGTAGCGTTTAATGATGATGTCCGTCATAAATGAACCTCATCATGACTACCATTGTGATATTCCACCTTCACGCGTTCTTTGTAGTGCTTGGTGATCTGCATATCCGGGCGCAGCGCGTTCTTCAGGTCTTCGTGAGTCGTCGCCACCATTACCGTCGCACCAACCTTTCGAGCGGCACGCTGGAGGTTAGATGCCACAACCTGAGCGGTTACACGGTCTAGAACAGCACCGAACTCGTCAGCAGCCCACACTTTAGCGCCTGACTCAATCAGTTTGGCAATCTTGAGACGATATTTCTGACCGTCTGACATTTCAGAAGGCTTGCGAACAAACAGATATGCATCGTTCAGACCAGCCATAGATAACAACCCAAGCGCATCGCTGGTCGTTTTGCCCAACTGATCGATGACGTTAACCTCATTATCGAAGGTAAAATCATCGATGGAGGCTACAGACAGCCCTTCATCCTTCATCTGTCGTTGCAACTCGCGCAGCACAACGGATTTGCCGGAACCGGATTGGCCGGTGATGTACACCACATCGCCCTGCTTCACTTCCAGCTCCAGATTGTCGTAAAGCGTCCACTCTTTTTCGTCCAGGCCAAGCCCGAACGACTCAGCGATTTCCAACGTGCGCGTGGTTTTATTTACGCGTGTCTGAAACGATACGTTGATGATGTATTTGTTCATGCAGCCATCTCCCCGGAAGAGATCTTCTCCGCATATGCCACAAATGCGTCTACCCCGCTTTCTCCCGTCATTTCTTCCATGTGGGCAAGCAAATCACCAACAACAATGGCAGAGCCAGCAGGAAGCGTTTTAAAGCCCAATACGTCGACAACACGTACTTCTTCCGCTGCAACTTCACGACTGATCTCGGTGTGTTCATCCTTCTGTCGTTTAGTTTCTTCGCCAAGATCGATAACTAGCGAGTCGGTGTCCATTTCTTCTGTCATGCTGCCAACGAGAACATTCAACTCACGCTCTTCAAAGCCGAAAACCTCGATATCGTCCAGAACAAGCGACTCAAGCTCTTTCTGTAGCTTAATTGCATCGTAATCAATGCTGGCAAGTCGGTTATCTTCAAGGCGCTTCGCACGAACCTCGTCATCACTGAGATCATCGCGAACAATAACCGGTACGCGCTCAAGTCCAGCAAAAATTGCAGCCTCACGGCGGCCGTGGCCAGTAATAATTACGTCGTTCTTATCGACCGTAATTGGCTGGTCAAATCCGCGCTTTTTAATGGCTGCGGCTAGATCTCGGATCTGCTGTTCATCATGCTTTTTGGCATTCATCTCATAGGGAATAAGATCTGCCGGGTCGCGATATACGATTTCTAACTTTTTGGTCATTACATACGCTCCTTGTAGTAGTCGACCAGCCACACCAGAGCCTCACCAGCGTTCTCCATTTCATTACCGGTGTTAATAGCCTGCTCTTTGATGATGTTTTTTATGGTTTCTGCAACACGATCTGACGCATCGAAAGTTACTTTGAAGCGCATGGTCTGATGTTCCGCACCCACACGTTCGGTTTTCTCTCGTTTGTCGGTATCGACAGGCTCATCACTACCACGAGACAACGCCTCCAGTGCTTCAAGGTCGATTGCCGCCTCTTTTGCTAAAACCATCGAGATTTCGTCGTCATACGGGGCGATTTCAGACAGCTGATAGTCAAGTTCTGACTGAATTTCTTCAATGAAGCGTTGCAATGCGATTTGGTCGTCTTCACCGTATCGCTCGTTGTCCACCAGTGACATCTGTTTAGCTACGACATCGCTAATTTTGCCCACAGAAAGCACCGGAACCGTTGAAATTCCTTGCTCAATAGCAGCACGCCAGCGATGTTCGCCGCCGAGGATTTCAAAAAATCCATCTTCAAGTTCACGAGCCAAAATTGGCTTAAAAAAGCCCAATTTTTCGATAGAACCTTTCAGTTTTTCAAAATTCTGCGCACCAACCGAATTGGTGTTCCAGGTATTCGGGCGAAGGTTGGCAACATCAACCTGCAAAATCGTGATTTTTACATCCATTTTATTGCTACAATCCACTAAGTAATCACTTACTTATTATAATAGCCAAATAACATACAAAAGGCACTAAGGAAAGAGGTTTATGACTGTTCGGATTGTATCTAACGCAGTTAATGCGCTTATTTCTGGCGCAGATGACAAGGTAAAGCAAATGGTGCAACAGATGTTGAGCTACGAAGTCGAGACTGGCGACTGGAAGGGCACAAGCACGATGTTCAACTGGAGTAAAAACTCGTTCCCTGCTGGCTTTGCCAAGCCTGTAGCGGCGAACTTGAACAAGGCGGGCATCAAATGTGTTCATATCCGCAAAGACAAAACCCCGGCGCTTGGTAAACCAAATCCTGCGGTTAACCCATTCCCATACAATCCTGATTATGCGTATCAGGATCAGACTGTGGAAACACTGGTTCGAGAGGGAATGATGATTGCGCAGATCGCTACTGGTGGCGGGAAATCTAACGTTGCCTGCAAAGCAGCTGCACGTATCGGTCGAATGACATTATTTTTAACAACCCGCTCTGTTCTGATGTTTCAAATGGCCGAAAACTTCCAGAGATCCATCGACTACCGCGCCGAAAATGGCGAACCGTGGTTAAAAGACCAAAAGGTTGGAGTCATTGGCTCGGGTGAGTTCCAGGTATCACGACATATCAACGTCGCTACAGTTCAAACTCTTGCAAGTTTCCTCGAAGAACCACCACGCGATGCAACACCAGATAAGAAAAGCTACCACCTCAAACGTCGGGAGTTGGTGAAACGCTTCCTTTCAAGTGTCTCTCTTCTTATTCTGGAAGAGGCGCATGAGTCTTCAGGCTCAAATTTCTATGACATCGCCAGATTATGTGTGAACGCAGACTATCGTCTGGCGCTTACAGCCACGCCGTTCATGAAGGATTCGACGGAAGCCAACATGCGCCTGATGGCGGTGGCCGGGCGAATTGAAATTAAAGTCACAGAAAAGTACCTGATTGATCGAGGCATTCTGGCAAAGCCGTACTTCCTTTATCATAAAGTTGCCTACAAGCCAGACGAGGCCAGAATCAAGGCCGAACTTGCCAACAAACACCTCAATTTTAGAGTTGGTATGAGCACCGCCTACCAAAAGGCTTATCAGTTGGGGATCGTGTATAATTTGGGACGTAACGAGGCCATTGTTCGCGAAGCATTGCTCTATAAGCAACATTCTCTCAATTGTATGACTCTGGTTCGTCTTAAACGCCACGGGCAAATCCTGATGGAAATGATGAAAGAGTCCGGCCTTAGAGTTGACTTCATCTATGGGGAATCTAACCAGGCGACAAGGCAAGCAAAGCTGAACAGTTTAGCGTCTGGAGAAATAGATGTTTTAATAGGCTCGACTATTCTGGATGTCGGTGTTGATGTGCCAAGCGTTGGTGCGGTCATTCTTGCTGGTGGTGGGAAAGCAGAAGTTGAAATGAGGCAGCGTGTCGGTCGTGGCTTACGAGCCAAAAAAAATCAGGCAAACGTGTGTTTTATCACTGATTTCATTGACATTAGCAACAAATACCTGTTGTCTCACTCTTATGAGCGAAAACACATCATCGACACCACACCTGGCTTTGCAGAAGGTGTATTGCCTATTGATGGAGCATTCGATTTTGGAGTTCTGAAACGAGATTAGTTATGAGCGAAAAGAAAACAACTTATTGTCAGGTAGCATTGTCTGATAAGGCCAATGACAAACTTGGAAAGTTTCAAGTGAAACTAAAAGAAAAAAATATCAAAATGTCTAAGGCTGAAGTCATAAATACCATTCTGGAACAATTGACAATGGCCGACTTTGACAAGGTTATATCTTCTGTCGGGGCTTCCGCTAAGACTCGTGAGAAAATCATGCGTATCTATGAGAACTCTAATATGACAAAGGAAGATCTCGAAACGCTATTAAGCAGATTAAAATAATCACGCTATCAATTAGGGAGACAAAGATGAAGTCTCCCATACTGTTCACTTTCTGTTCTAAAACTATCATGAAATACTCGCTTCTCCCTCTACTAACGTTACCAGTGTTGATGCTTACCGCGTGCCAATCACGCCCAATATCAATCCATGACGCCAAACCAGCACCGCAGGCCAAAGTGTTCAAGTATCAAAGCGCAGCGCCAGCTACGTTGGTGGTAATGAGAGACACAGGTTTTGTAGGAGCTGGATGTGATGCTTCCATTTTCATCAACGGCGAAACTGTCGCAAAACTGGCTACAGGCGAAAAAGCGACTTTCCATTTAAATGCCGGAGAATTAATTGTGGGTGCATCTCTTGAAGGTGCAGGTTTATGTGCTCTAAACCCCGCTCGTCAAGAGCGAGAAACGACTCTGAAGAATAGAGACACAAAAGCGTTCAGGGTGTTCACCAGCAATTCTGGTGACATCGACATTCTGCCAACAACTCTGTGATGACATGACAACCAAAGATATTACCTACGGTATCCAAGCTGAACTCTGGCCGCGAGATTACACTAACGTTGAAAAACTACTGATGTTCTGGCGCAGAGAACAAATTCCTGTAAGGGTCACTCTCGAAGATGGCCAGGCGTTTTGCATGTACGTTTATGGCCTCATGCCATCTCGTAACAAAGTTGACCTTTGCCCAGCCCCTTTTGACAAAGAAAATCGTATAAGGCTCCCACTTGAACGCATTAGTACAATTGAATCAGGTGTGGTTGACAGTATCGCTCACGATTTCAAAGGTCGACTAACAGTTCACCCTGATTATGTCGATAATCGGCCATCACGCCGCGATTTTTTTGCAATTTGCAACCAAGCCTACAAAGCAAACAAATCTATAAGGGTGTACATGGCGGATGGCCGTGAAATTGAGGGGGTGTCAGCAGGCGCAGATGCTTGTCAGGTTACACTACGTGTCGAGAACGGTAGAAAAATAGTTGTTTTGTTCGATTGGGTTGAACGAATTTTGCCTTTTTGAGTTATGAAATCGATATTGTTACCACCATTATTTTTACTTTGCTCAGTTGCGGCAAATGCAATGGACTATAAGCCTGTCATTCAGTCGCTGATGAATGACGTGTGCTCAACGTCTCAGAATGTATCAGTTTGCATGTATCAATTTTCGGCAGCCGTAAAAGCAGGAAAAGCGATAGGTGAGAATGTGGAACTGTGTAAGAAAGTGGCAAATGAAGAACGGGCAATGTTGGATTGCGAATCTAGCGAGTCATCGGCACAGTTCGTTGATACGCTATTTGACACCAATCGTAAGGCTGTAGAGTCTGTTCAATAAATCTATAAGGTTAATAACCGGCTAAGTCCGGTTATTATTTTTCATATCACTTCTTTATATCTACAAATCAAATAACCTAAATATATATAAGGTCTAAAGCCGCAATCGATTATTTATTTAGGGAACACCTTCGACGATCTCGCTTTTATTTCTAGGACTTTCATCCCTGCAAAAAATTTTAAAAAAACACTTGCAATCTTTTTTCGCGTATCGATAATTGAACTCGTCGAAAGCGAAGACGCTAACGACAATAAATTTTAAATTTACATAAGGAAAAATTATCATGGCTAACATTATCATTTCTAAAAAGTCCATCATTGAAGCTGCATCTATTGTATCCGACGAGCTGCGCGAAAAAGCAGATCTGGCAACTCAAACATATAACGAACATTATAAATATGGTACGCACACTAAAGCAGACAAAGCAAATATGCAAGCTGCGACCACTAAACTTGCTTACTTCATCAACAACGTCGTAAACGCAGTAGAAGACGAAAAATTATGCTCTGTTTTCTACTATGCGATTAAAGCAAGCAAACAAGCGCCAGAAGTATTTTTCCGTGATGCAATGACTAATAGTTATTCTCTGGAAAAACTGGTTTATCTGGTTAAATCAATTAAATCTGGTAAATGCGTTTATTCCATCGCTGATATGTCAGGATCTCGTGTATTCGCTTTAATCGATATGATTAACGACGAGATCGACACGTTCACCAATGGCGCTGTTTTCGATTTAATGAATGAAGCTAAAAAAGCGTGTGAAATTAAATTGGACGCTGGCTATACTCAAGCCAACCAGTTGATCAATCTTTGCGAACGTCTCGGACTTGTTGAAAAAGTCAAAGGAGCTGGGAGCGCCAAAGCTGGTACGCAGCAATATCGCTTCATTAAAAATGATTTCTACAATTATTTAGCTGATGCTTTCAAAGCGTAATTAATGGAATCAAGCGCCCACTATGGGCGCTTTAAAGGAGCTTTAAAAATGGTCAGCTATGACAAGATCCGCGCAGAATATCGCGCAAAGTATCGCGCTTATAAACTGGAATTAATCGATGATTTGATCGCGCAACGCGACCAATTAAATTTTACGTTTTCTGATTTGCTTAACAGCAAGCGAGATTGCAAGCGCAAACGTGAATACTTACGTTTAAGCGCATTAATCGGAAAACTTCAAAATTCTATTTAATTTTTTTAAGGAGCTTAATCATGTTTGTTCTTATCGCTGGCGTTAACGTCCATAACGAATATTATGTTAATCGCATCGCTGGGATCGCTGGTTACGCTGGGCGCGCAGTCGAGCTTATAGATGAAACAACGCGCAAAATTGACTTATTGAGCGACCAGGAGCGAAAAAAAGCAGACGTGAACGACGCTGATATATTTTTAATGTTAAAAGCGTTTGTAGAAATGGGATTTGAAATCAGTTTACATAAATAAAATCGAGCGCCCACTATGGGCGCTTTTTTCGTTTCCAATACTTCCACCATAACGCGCCATCATTGGCGCGTTTTTTATTGTCTTTAGCTCACTCCAACAACATAAAAATAAGCGCCAAAATAACGCCATAGACGCGCTTTTATATCCTTGTCAGTACATACCCATTACTTAACACATTAACGCGCTTAAAATGAGTTATATTGCGCTATAACGTATGGCTAATCATTAATTTTTATTCTTGCTATGTGATCCGCGTTTATTTGTCGGCGCGGATCGGCATTTTGTTTTGTTCCGTATCCGCTCGCGTATTATGTGCGCGTGATTTTTCACATAATCACACCACTTAATCACGTATGTGATTACGCTACGAAAGAAATCTGGATGTCTCAGGCGACGAAAGTCATCATAATTTTCCCCGCTCACCTGTCCGACAACCGCTGGTTGGATTCCACCAGCTTCCCGATGTTTTTTCTACACAAAGGCGAATGCAGCCGTTTCCCGAAAAAATCCTGGCCGTTCCCCGTCGGCTCATGAATACGTTCCTCGCCGTTTCTGAAAATTTCCCTGCGGCAGCTGGTGGCTATAGAGAAAGGGCCGTTTCTGGCCCTCTTCTCAGTTACACGCCATCAAGGATGTGGATGCGGTTGCTTGCGTATACATTCAGCATAAAGTTAGCGCAAAACAGTTTCCATGTATCAACGCCAGCGGTATACGTAATGTTTTTGCATTTAATTGCATTGTTGGCGATCCGCATCCCCTGCGATACTGCTTCATCGTCGGAAAATTTGAACGACGATTGAGTTTTAATCCAGACAGAAATCTGCGTAGCGAACTCAATCAGCTTGGACTGGCAGAATCGCCCGGAGCGCACCGGAAAGACGAACGTTCCGAATCCAGAATTTACCACATACGCTTTCTCAAATACCCGCGAGTAACGACGATTGCCAATGATGTCGCGTGCAATAATGCATTTTTCTTGTGCTGACAGTTCTACCGTCTCATTGTCGCGCCATGCACCAAGTACTCGTTTTTCAATGTCAGAGAACGTTACAGCGATATTGCCATGTGCGGGTGCGTTTACAGTAGCGATAAAATTCATGATTAATTCCTTATCGTAAATAACAAATTGTTTTCTTGTTGGCGTTAATTATCGTTGTACGAATAAGGCGTCAAAGTGGAAAGTTACGGTAGCCGGACGGGAACAGGTGGGTTTGTCGGTTGCCTGGAGGTAAGAGGTTGGTGTTTTTAGCCTGCGGGAAACAAGATGGTCATTTAAGGCCACCAATGCTGATGGCCTTAATAATTATCGCCCGATTACGCTAAGGATCTTTTCCTCAACTGATTTGTTGTTGCGACTAAACTGCCTTGCGTATCTGATGACAGAAGAGGCGTTTTGCTTTCTGACCATCTCGGCTCTTTCCTTCAGGCGTTTCTTGAAATCGCCCATATTTACCACCAGGCGCAGAAGGTCAGTCTGTTATTGTGAAAGTCGTGGTTCTTAATCAGATCTTCCACAAGCTCTTTCAACTCCCCCACATCATGCCAGTAACCTTCATCGTACTCCTGACTGCCGAAGAAAAAACCTTCCCGGGTAGGCAAGTACTCTTCGCAATTACTTTCGTTTATGTGCATCAAATGAGCTTTCAGAAGACAAATGTCATTCATCGTTAATTCTAAAAGCTCACAATTTTCGACTTCACCTACGTTGCGCTCCATCCACCCAACGAGCGCATTGAACTTACGGAAGTAAGCAACCTGCTTTCTGGATGCCTCGTTATTCAGATCGTTTTTAGGCTGTGTCTCGATATAGATATCAAGTCCCATGATGGTTTCCTTATTAAGTTGCTTCAGTGAAATCATTTTCACAAATCAGATAAGGCAGAAAACAAATTGTTATCGGGCTTAATAAAATGGCGCGGTTTACGCGCCATTCAAAGAGGATTAAGCGAATACGCTTTCAGGAATTAAGGTGTCAGCAGGAATGCCGGAGGTAATGCGCAGGCCGTACTGACCAATCCAGGTAGTGTTGGTATTCAGGCTGGAGGCGAATACGGTGTTAACCATATTCATCATGGTTTCAAACACCTCTTCATCAACCTGGCGGAAGTAGTTCTCGATTTTCAGCAGCAGCGGGTCAGTTGCATCGAAAATAGACTGGTATTGAGTCGCGTACTCGCCGCCGGAGGCATCACCTTTACGCACGATCGTACTGGCCTGGACTTCGGCACCAGTTTCGGTGTTGTACGTAACAACGGTGATTTTTGCCACATTCTTACCTTCGGCGGTTTCAGAGGCATAGTAAACATCAACTGTCAGTTTTTCGCGTTTAACGGTCATTTCACTCTCCGTAGTGTCTTAGTTATTTTTATATTTTATAGTCGTAAGTATGTACTTACAATACAAAAAGCCCCGTAAGGATGGCGGGGCTGTCGTACTGTCGACTAATTACCACTTGCACATTATCAGGCTATTGCCATCACTGATGCTCTCTGAATCTCTTGCTGGGCCACGCGGTTAACTTCCATCAAAGCCAGTTCGAGCTGATGTTCCGGCCACATTCTTTGAAATGCCACCCAGCCTTTTCCACGCTGGCGACGAACATTCATTACATAACGAGTAAAGGTGTTTTTATCGAAAGACACCGCTGTTTCACGGAACAGACGAATAGAGGTTCCATTGGCAACGATGTCCAGCAAAGTTAATTGAGCAACCAGCGCAGGCTTCTCTTTTCGCTTCTGGTCTTTGTCCAGACCAAGAACCAATGATTTTTTCATCATAACTCCGTAAACAACTTGTTTTCTCAATGGCGTAAATAATACCAGTAAGAAAACGGCTACAAAGCATATTGATCAGGCGCATGAGCGATATGCAGGTTCTTCCCTGCGGCTACAGAGAAGTTAAGCCAGCAATGCTGGCTTTGGTTGGGTTTACTCGAATACCTCAAGAAACTCCTGAACGTCCCAATGCTGGACAAGATGAAGATAGACCTTAGAAATCACGTCATTCTCGCTATCGCATGTGAAGTAGTACTTCTGGCTGCGGTTGTATGTGTCCACACAAAATTCGCTCATATCCATAAAGTCAGCATCTTCACCCAGGTCGCAAATCATCAAAGCAGGTGCGTCATCACGAGTCATCAGCTCAAGCACCCACCGCGAATTGATCAGAGTGGAAGACCAACCTTCTAACTCATAAAACTGATCAAACTCTTTTTGAGTTAATTTCTTGATTTGGTTGATGTCGATATGTGCAAACATAAAGCAATCCTTAAACAACATGTTTTCTTATTGGTGTTATTATCGTAATAACGCACAGGCGAAAAAGGATTTTATTCCGGTGAATGTTGTTTTGGCAGTGAGTTTTCAGGTTCAGTACCGAGTACACTTTTTACATTATTCTGATTTAGTGGCCGAAAGTGGCTGGTGGGTAGAATAATCCTCTCCCCGGAAACCTACTGAAATCGATTGTGACCCGTTGGCTGTCTGGCACAATTACGCTGTAACTGGGTATTCAGAGGGAGTCCAACGGTAAGTTAGTCCGCCTGCACGTGAGCGCCTCTCTTCTTCCCGCACATTACAGGTGGGTAGCTGCAACTCTCCCTATCGCTATACCGGTACGCCGCCGTTCCTGAACCGGCATCGAGCCTTTTCCCGAAACCCACACAGGCAACTCGACCGTTTCCCTGAAAATCCCCAGCCGTTCCCCGAAGGCAACCCAGCCGTTTCTGTAGCGGGATGCAGCCTTTTCCCTGTATGGACCGAAGGCTAACCGTAGGGGTGTTACGGGGGGATAAAATCAGGAGTTGAATAAATACGAAAAAGGAGGCGACACCCCTCCTTCCCTCCCCACTTATACATACCTGGCTTCTTCGCTATACATGTTGTGTTTTCTTCGTGTTTTATCTGTCTCAACCTCTCTATAGGCGTTAATGCTCACTCCTTCCAGAACGTTCTATACGGCGACTATTTCTGTTGGTGAATTGGGTGTGTTGTTCTCTCTGTCGGTGTATGTGGTTTCGTTCGTTTTGCGGTGGTTCTTCTATGGGGTGTTCTCGTCGTTTTGGTGATTGTTCTTCTCCGTGTATGGAGTAATGGCAGGTGGGCGATTCCTTTCGTTATTGTGTTTGAGTTGTTTGTCTGGAGTGCGTGAAGGGCTTTTGTAGTTATTCGTGTATTGGGTAATGGCGTTTCCCGTGATTGTTATGTTTCGTGTCTTTTGGGATTGAGAGAAACCTTGCGGTTACAGGCTTCGTTGGGGTTTCAGCGGTTCAGGTGTTTCTTCGCTGTTTGGGTAATGGCGTGTCGTGGGTATCGCGCGTATGAATGTTTTCGGATTGCCTGTGAAAGTTAGGTTGGTTGTCCGGTAGCCTGGGGAGAAGAGGTGGGTCTTTTCGGTAGCCTGCCATAAAGAGGTTGGTTGTTTTGGGTAATGGCATATGTGTTATTTGGTTGTTTTGTTATGCCTGAAAATAAGTTGTTTATATGGTTGTGTAACGCAACGGGAGCGATTTTGAGCGTGTGTTTTTGTTGGTAGTGTGTTGAGTCGTCTGTGGTGAAATTTGGACGCTGTGGCGCTATCTGCTGCGTAGAATTACGGGTATAAGAAGTGATGTGTGATAACGTCAATTTTTTAGACCAAATCGGGAGAAAGCGTTGATGTTTCGTTGATCTGTTATTTAGTTGTTTTCTTATTGGTATAAACAACCATAACCTATTGATATTTAATGATGTGATTGCTGGTATGGGAGGGTAGTAGTGGCGATCAACGGGTTCTTATAGAAAAGAATCAAATTGTGACCGCCATTATCAATAAGTTGCAACCGTTAGTTGTTCAGATAAACATTTGGAACACGGACGTAGAACTTACTGTTACCGGTAAGTTCCAGAGTAATGTTAATGTCATTACCATTGTCTAGTGTAGCCGTCGCTCTATAGAACTTATCAGTTACCTTTTCGTCAATATTAACCTTGATGCATTTCGCCGCAGTAGAACCATTATGCTCTTTCAGAATAGTTGTCACGACAGGACATGCGGCTTCCTCAATGACGCCATCTTCCTGTTTCGGTATTACAATGAAGAATACGTAAGCCAGCAAGGTAACGACTATAATAAATGGCAGTCTACTGCTCTTTGTTATAGTCGCACGCTTCCATAGGTAGATTGGTATGAAAACTATTCCCCATAAAATAGCAGGTGGCTCATAGCCGGATTCCGAAATCGCCATTCTGTCAGCCACTAATAATCCGATGGCAGCTAAACTTCCAATTAATACAGCATAATTTGCATACTCTTCGTTCGGAATGCCGAAGCAAATTGGAATAAAAGCTAAAATCCACGCATAAGTGTTATTCAAAGGTTTTTTTTGTTGGTTATTGGTTTCCATCACATCCATCTCATCACTTAAATTACTTGTATATATTATCAACATTTAACAAACATAACCTAAACACACAGCAGATATAGCATTACAAACTCATTGTGAAAACCATTATCATAGGAAACGATTAGATGAGATGGTCTAATTCATCATCTATCATTGCTTTGACGCTGGAGTCATTCACTCCATATTTATTTATGAGCTGTTTCAGCTCTGGCGAAAACTGAAGGTAGATATCGTGGGCGTTTTTCACTGTAGGTTCAACGCCGCGCATTTCAAGCGCCTTTAGTAGATATGAGTCTTCTTTAAGCATAAATTCTCCGTTATCTAGTATGAAGCGATTGCCGGATTACCATTGCCAGCACTCAAGCCCTTCAACGACCGGTGCGCCACAATCAAAATGTACAGAGTCAAAGCCTACATCAAGTACTTTCTGAATGTTCGCAATCGCGCCCTCGGATATACCGTATCGACGCAACTCATCTTTCCAGTCATCGTCCTGTAACCCGGCGTGGACAATGCAACCGTACTCAATTTGTGAAACCCAATCCAGCTCATTGCTTGCGATCATGAATCGGCGAGCATCTTCCTCTGATGTATGAGATGAGCTGATCAATGCCACCTGGTAGGCTTGGGTAATGTTCAACATTTCAACCACTCCAAAACAAGTTGTTTTCTTATGTGGTTTATTATCTCCATCAACAAAAGGCAGAAAACAAATTGTTTTAGGTACTGTGTAAATCAGAAGGGATTGTGTCTATATGAAAATGCCCGGCGTGTTGCCGGGCATTGCGAAGAGAGGTTGTTTAATTACTTAACCTGGTGGCCAGGTTTAGCACCAGCATCCGGGCTTAACAGGAAGATATCTTTCCCGCCGGGGCCAGCAGCCATCACCATGCCTTCAGAGATACCGAAGCGCATTTTACGCGGAGCCAGGTTAGCCACCATAATGGTGTGACGACCAATCAGTGCCTGTGGATCTGGATAAGCGGAACGGATGCCTGAGAAGACATTACGCTTTTCACCACCGAGATCCAGCGTCAGGCGAAGCAGTTTGTCAGAACCTTCGACAAACTCCGCGTTTTCAATCAGCGCCACACGCAGGTCAACTTTGGCGAAGTCGTCAAAGGTGATGGTTTCCTGAATCGGGTCGTCAGCCAGTGGGCCAGTTACCGGTGCAGCTGTGGCTTTCACTTCTTCTTTGGATGCTTCCACCAGTGCTTCCACCTGTTTCATATCGATACGGTTATACAGTGCCTTGAACGGATTCACTTTATGGCCCAGCAGCGGTTGCTGGATACCATCCCAAGTCAGTTCTGTATTCAGGAATGCTTCTGCACGTTCAGTCAGTTTCGGCAGTACCGGTTTCAGGTACGTCATCAGCACGCGGAACAGGTTAATGCCCATAGAGCAAATCGCCTGCAGATCGGCATCGCGTCCTTCCTGCTTCGCCACCACCCACGGAGCCTGTTCATCGACATAGCGGTTAGCCAGATCAGCCAGCGCCATGATTTCACGAATCGCTTTACCAAATTCGCGGCTTTCCCATGCTTCACCAATCACTTCAGCGGCATCAGTAAAGGTTTTGTACAGTTGCGGGTCAGCCAGTTCGCCTGCCAGCACACCGTCAAAACGCTTATTGATAAAGCCCGCGTTACGGGACGCCAGATTCACCACTTTGTTCACGATATCGGCATTCACGCGCTGAACGAAATCCTCCAGGTTGAGATCGATATCATCAATGCGCGAAGAGAGTTTCGCAGTGTAGTAGTAACGCAGGCTGTCAGCGTCAAAATGATTCAGCCAGGTGCTGGCTTTAATAAAGGTGCCGCGAGACTTGGACA